>Ga0102593_1000049_pt1:0-357500 | contig 361857 bp, 352 predicted proteins | sample AraplaCol_mMS_r2_2_FD_76862 | JGI IMG/M metagenome (GOLD analysis project Ga0102593, IMG submission 76862) | Arabidopsis root microbial communities from North Carolina, USA - plate scrape MF_Col_mMS_r2 (SPADES assembly) (version 2) | ecosystem: Host-associated > Plants > Roots >... | reverse complement strand
GATCCTCGTCTTCGATAATTTCAGCTCCTCCGCTTACGATTTCTGTTCGACGGCCGTCATTGAATCTTTCTTTTACTTCTATTAGTTCTTCTCTAATAATTTCTAATACTTTTTCTTCATCTGCTAAAATAGCTTTTAATTCAGCAATTAGCGCTAATAAAGATTGATATTCTGCTTCAATCTTCTCTCGCTCTAATCCTGTTAAACGCTGTAGGCGCATATCCAAAATAGCTTGCGCTTGTTTTTCAGATAACGAAAACTGCGTCATTAATCCTTCACGTGCAATATCTGTTGTTTGAGAACCTCTAATTAAAGCAATAACAGCATCTAAATTATCAAGAGCAATCTTTAAACCTTCTAAAATATGCGCACGTGCTTCTGCTTTTCGAAGTTCAAATTCAGTACGACGACGAATAACCACTACCTGATGGTCTAAGTAGTACTGTAGACATTGCTTCAAGTTCAATACTTTTGGCTGTCCATCTACTAATGCAAGGGTATTAATACCAAAACTTGTTTGAAGAGATGTCTGCTTATATAAGTTGTTTAATAAAACATTTGCATTTGCATCACGTCTTACTTCAATAACAATACGCATACCTGAACGGTCAGACTCATCTCGTAAATCCGTAATTCCATCAATCTTCTTATCACGAGCTAGCTCAGCAATTTTTTCAATTAGCTTTGCTTTATTTACTTGGTATGGAAGTTCATGAACAATAATAGTTTGTTTACCATTGCTTTGTTCTTCAATTTCTACTTTTGCGCGAACAATAATAGAACCTTTTCCAGTTTCATAAGCTTTACGAATTCCGCTGCGGCCAAGAATTTGTCCTGCAGTTGGGAAATCCGGGCCTGGAATAATCTCCATTAACTCTGCAATTGTGATATCAGGGTCTTGACTTACAGCTAAAACGCCGTCAATGACTTCCCCTAACTGATGCGGAGGAATATTTGTCGCCATACCTACCGCAATTCCGGCTGAACCGTTTACAAGTAAATTTGGAAATCTAGCAGGTAATACAATTGGTTCACGTTCAGAACCGTCATAGTTATCTTGGTAATCAATTGTATCTTTATTGATGTCACGCAACAGTTCCATCGAAACTTTTGACATTCTTGCTTCTGTATAACGCATAGCTGCTGCTGCATCTCCATCAACAGATCCAAAGTTTCCATGACCGTCGATTAGCATATAACGATAGCTAAAATCTTGTGCCATACGAACCATTGTTTCATATACAGCTGAGTCACCGTGTGGGTGATACTTACCAATTACTTCTCCTACGATACGAGCTGATTTTTTATATGGCTTATCCGATCCCATACCTAAATCATTCATTGCATATAAAATACGACGGTGCACAGGCTTAAGTCCGTCTCTTACATCTGGTAAAGCACGCGATACAATTACGCTCATTGCATAATCTAAAAAGGATGCGCGCATTTCTTGACTAATATTTACTTCTCTTATTTGAGAGTTTGGTTTATCTGACATCGATAAGAACCTCCTTCGCGAAGTTCAGTATAGTAATTCATATATATGTAAACGCAGGATAGAACCTATCTCCATCCTGACGTTTATATACCCTTTATAAAAAATATAAAGGGTATTACCGTTCATTTAAATATCAAGATTTTTTACGTACTGAGCATTTTCTTCAATGAAATTACGGCGTGGTTCTACTTTGTCGCCCATTAAAATTTCAAATGTCTCATCAGCTTCAATTGCATCTTGCAAGTTCACCTGAAGAAGGGTACGGAACTCTGGATCCATTGTTGTTTCCCATAATTGTTCAGGATTCATCTCTCCTAAACCTTTGTAACGCTGAAGGTTTGGTTTTGCGCCTTCAGGGAAAGAAGCTAATACCTCTTCTAATTGACGATCGTTGTACGCGTACTCCACTTTTTTACCTTGTGAAACTTTGTAAAGAGGCGGCTGAGCAATGTACACATATCCGTGCTCAATAATCTGTCTCATATAGCGATAGAAGAACGTTAGAAGAAGCGTACGAATATGCGCACCGTCTACGTCTGCATCTGTCATAATCACAATTTTATGGTAGCGGGCTTTCGAAATATCAAAATCGTCACCAATACCCGTTCCTAGAGCGGTAATGATTGTACGAATTTCGTTATTAGATAAAATTTTATCTAAACGCGCTTTCTCTACGTTGATAATTTTACCACGTAAAGGCAAAATAGCTTGGAAATGACGGCTTCTTCCCTGCTTAGCTGAACCTCCGGCAGAGTCACCCTCTACTACATAGAGTTCGCTAATAGAAGGATCTTTTGATGAACAATCTGCTAATTTACCCGGTAAGTTTGAAATTTCAAGCGCGCTTTTACGGCGTGTAAGCTCACGAGCTTTTTTAGCTGCCATTCTTGCTCTTGCAGCCATTAAACCTTTTTCAATTACCTTTTTCGCCACAATAGGGTTCTCTAGCAAGTAAGTTTCTAAGTGTTCTGCAAACACAGAGTCAGTAATTGTTCTTGCTTCACTATTTCCCAGCTTTGTTTTTGTTTGTCCTTCGAACTGCGGATCTGGGTGCTTAATAGAGATGATAGCTGTAATTCCTTCACGAACATCTTCACCTGTTAGATTGGCGTCACTGTCTTTAAATACGCTGTTTTTACGTGCATAGTCGTTAATTACACGCGTTAACGCTGTTTTAAATCCTGCTTCGTGCGTTCCACCTTCATATGTGTGAATATTGTTTGCAAAAGAATATAAATTACTTGTATAGCTATCGTTATATTGAATAGCAATTTCTACAGAAATGTTGTCTCGATTACCTTCAATATAGATTGGCTCTTCGTGAATCACTTCTTTCGAACGGTTTAAGTGTTCAACGTAAGACTTAATTCCACCTTCATAGTGATACTCACGTCTTTTATCTTCTTCACGTTTGTCTTCAATCGTAATTTTAATGCCGCGATTTAAGAAAGCTAACTCACGCAGACGATTAGCTAACGTATCAAAATCGTATTCAAGCGTTTCTGTAAAAATTTCACCGTCTGGACGGAATTGAATAACAGTACCTGTTTTATCTGTTTCTCCAACTACTTTTAAGTCAGCAGCCGGTACACCTCGTTCATATTTTTGATAATGAACTTTACCGTCACGATGTACGTGCACTTCCAAAGAGGTAGAAAGTGCATTAACAACTGAGGCACCTACACCGTGTAATCCACCAGATACTTTATAGCCGCCGCCGCCAAATTTACCTCCGGCATGAAGAACCGTTAAGATAACTTCAACGGCAGGTCTGCCCATTTTTTCTTGAATACCAACCGGAATTCCACGACCGTTATCTTTGACTGTAATACTATTATCCTTTTCGATAATAACATTAATTTCATCGCAATAGCCGGCCAGCGCTTCATCAATACTATTATCTACAATTTCCCATACAAGATGATGTAGACCCTTTGCGCTCGTCGATCCAATATACATCCCCGGACGTTTACGAACAGCTTCTAATCCTTCTAATACTTGTATCTGATCAGCTTCATATGCTTGTACTTCTTTTTGTTCCATCGTCAAATGTATCACCTACACTTTTTTTTAACAGCAAACTGCTGTATTTATCATTTTGTATTATGTTTTTCGAATATTATGTGGAAATAATACGGAGCCTTTAATGTATTTGCAATTTGTTTACTTATGCACAAAATTTTCATAATCGAGGGTACGAGTTGAAATATATAGACTTAAAACTATAATGATATCATATTTCAGTTAGATTGCCTTGCGAAAAGTTTTTAGATAGATCAATTGCTATTTGACCTTTTGAATTTGGCCAGCTTCTACGTGATATGTAGCGGCTTTTTCTAAGGTCTCGTGATGAATTCCTTCAATGCTCGTTGTCGTTACAAACGTCTGAACTTTTCCTTGAATGGTATTTAGCAAGTGTGATTGACGAAAATCATCTAATTCAGACAATACGTCGTCTAAAAGCAAGATTGGATATTCACCTACTTCTTGATGAATTAACTCGATTTCAGCAAGCTTTAACGATAAAGCAGTCGTCCGCTGTTGCCCTTGTGAACCAAATGTTTGAACGTCTTTTTCATTAACGTAGAAAAGAAGATCATCACGGTGTGGTCCTGCTAAGGTGACACCTCTATCAATTTCTCTACTTTTTATTTTATCAAACTTTTGATGATATGCTTCTAACATTTTCGACAAATCTGCATCTTCTGATACATCAATTGAATTCTTATACTCAATTTTTAATGTTTCTAAGTCTCGACTGATCCCTTTATGAATAGGCTCTGCCCACTGTTGAAGTAACTGTAAAAACTCAAAACGTTTTTTTAAGATTTTCGCCGCCATTTCACTTAACTGTAACGTAAGTACGTCTAAAAGTGAAAGATCCGTTTGTTTTTTTGTCTGCAGCTGCTTCAAATATTGATTTCTTTGCTGCAAAATCTTTTGATACCTGCTTAAATCATGCATGTAAACAGGCGAAACTTGACCAATTTCCATATCGATAAATTTGCGCCTTACTTGCGGACTCCCTTTAACTAGGTTCAAATCCTCCGGAGCAAACATGACAGTGTTAATTGACCCTATATATTGACTGAGTTTTTTCTGCTCAATGTGATTATATTTTGCTTTTTTCCCTTTTGTTGAGATGACTAAATCCAGTGTAACAGGTCCTCTATGCTTTTCTACAATGCCGGATAGCTTTGCATACTCACAGTCCCATTTAATTAATTCTTTATCGTTGGATGTACGATGAGATTTAGCCATAGATAATACGAAGATCGATTCCATCACGTTTGTTTTACCCTGTGCGTTTTCACCCAAAATGACGTTTACTTTATTTTCAAAAGGAATCGTTGTCTTCGTATAGTTTCGGTAATTTGTTAAAGTAATTTCTTTAATATACAAACGTTTCACCAACTTTAAGTAATAACAAATGATCCTGCAGCCGGTATATCCACTTCGTCATTTGCATATAATTTACGTCCGCGGCGCTCTTCTAGCTCCCCGTTTACATATACTTCGTGCTCACTTAAAAACCATTTTACCATTCCACCTGTTTGAATGACGTCTGCTAATTTTAAAAACTGGCCAAGCGTAATGTATTCAGTTGAAATTTTAACCTCTGTTTTCATGCGACTCTCTCACTTTCTAATGATGTATCTCTATTTTACTAAATAATTCTCCTTGAGAAAAGAAAGCTACTAGTACGGCATGCTAGTAGCTTTCTGAGATTTAATATGTTCGCACTGGTAAAATCAGCTGCAGCATTGAATCATCCTCTAATGTTCGAATGACAAATGGACGCATCGCACCAGTGAAGTTGATTTTGATATCTGTTCCTTCGAGCGCTTTTAATGCATCTAACATATATTTTGCGCTAAAAGAAATTTTTAATTCTTCTCCTGAGATAGACTGACTTTGTACCTCTTCAATTACTTTTCCGATTTCAGGAGAGTTAGAAGAGATTTCAACAATTCCTTCATCCAGCGTAGATAGTTTTACTACGTTGTTTCTTCCTTCACGAGCTAATAAAGAAGCGCGGTCAATCGATTGCAAGAATTCTTTTACGTTCAATATAACATCCGTTTTACTATCAGCTGGGATCAATCTTGAAGTATCAGGATAATTTCCGTCCAATAATCTTGAGAAAAATAGTAAATGTTTTGTTTTGAATAATACTTGATTTTCCGTGATAACAATGTCTACTAATTCATGAGAATCATCAAGGATCTTACTGAATTCACTTAAACTTTTACCTGGAATAACCACATTATACGTTGCTTCATTTCCAGTTTCAATGGTCGCTTTTCGCAAAGCTAGACGGTGACTGTCAGTGGCAATGCACGTTAATTCTTTGCCATCGACCTTCCAGTTTACACCTGTCAAGATAGGTCGTGTTTCTGAGGTGGACACCGCAAAGACAGTTTGTCGAATCATGTTTTTTAATAAGTCTGTCGGTAATCTAAACATGTTGTTTTCTTCGATCTGTGGTAAATGAGGATACTCTTCTGCATCTAAACCATTTAAGTTAAATTCAGCTTTTCCTGAACGAATGATTGTTAAAAAATGACTTTGGACGTCTAATTCTACAATGTCTTTAGGAAGCTTTTTTACGATTTCACTAAAGAAACGAGCTGGGAGAACAACGCTTCCTGGTTTTTGGATATCAACAATCTCTTTTCCTTCTTCTTCGTTTGGAATAAACGATTCAATCGAGATATCGGAATCACTTCCTGTTAAGGTAACACCTTCTTCAGTCGCTACAATTTTAATCCCCGTTAAAATTGGAATTGTTGTTCTAGAAGATACAGCTTTCATAACGTCTTGAACGCTTTGAACTAGATAGTCTTTCTGTATGATAAATTTCATAATAATTAATCCTCCTTAAAAGTAGGTTTAAAAGCTTATTATTTATTATATTTTAAGATAGTAGTAGTAATAGGGGCTGTGGAAATGTGGATAACCCCTAAAAACGTGAGAACACAGCCTATCCACATGTGGACAGACTGTGTACAATCCTAACTCACTTATACACAAAATACAAGTAAAAAAAGCCTATATTTTTAGTGATTCACTTATTTCTTTAATTTGTTTTTGTAGGTCAGTATCTGTTTGAACAAGTTTTGAGATTTTTTCATGAGCATGGATGACAGTAGTATGGTCTCGCCCGCCAAACTCTTCTCCAATTTTAGGCAGCGAAAAATCCGTTAGTTCGCGAGAAAGGTACATGGCAATTTGTCTAGGAAACGCAACTGACTTTGTACGTTTCTTTGCTTTGAAATCATCTAATTTTATATTAAATTCTTGTCCAACAATCTGTTGGATGTCTTGAATCGTAATAACCCTAGGTTTTGAACTAGGAATGATATCTTTTAATGCTTCTGCTGCTAAATCAGCGTTTATATCTTTATTAATTAGTGAAGAATAAGCTACTACACGAATAAGTGCGCCTTCTAATTCTCTAATATTTGAATCAATCTGATTGGCGATATAAAGCATAACTTCATTTGGAATAACTAAGCCGTCCGCTTTGGCTTTTTTACGCAAAATAGCAATTCGTGTTTCCAAATCTGGTGGTGTGATGTCTGTAATAAGGCCCCATTCAAAGCGAGAGCGAAGTCGATCTTCAAGTGTAGGAATTTCTTTCGGCGGTCGATCACTTGAGATGACAATCTGCTTGCTTTCTTCGTGAAGCGTATTAAACGTATGGAAAAATTCTTCTTGTGTCTGCTCTTTACCTGCTAAGAATTGAATATCATCAATCAGTAAAACATCTACATTACGGTATTTGTTGCGGAATTCTACTGCTTTATTGTCACGAATAGAGTTAATAAACTCGTTTGTGAATTTTTCAGATGATAAGTACACGACTTTCGCGGCAGGATTATGATCTAACACATAGTGGCCTATGGCGTGCATTAAGTGTGTTTTGCCTAATCCTACTCCCCCGTAAATAAAAAGCGGATTATACGCTTTAGCCGGCGCTTCTGCTACTGCTAAAGAAGCTGCATGCGCAAACCGATTTCCAGATCCGATAACAAATGTATCAAAGGTATACTTCGAATTTAGCATGCTTTGAGGAAATTCTGCTCCTTCGTCTTTATTGACTTTCTTTTTAGGAGTTTGAATATCGAATTCTTCCTCGGCCTGGTTAGGAGGAATAATAAATTTTACATCTAACTCTTCCCCCGTAAGATCATAAAGTGTTTCAGCAATTAAATTAGAATACCTAGATTCTAACCAGTCCCGTGCAAAATCATTAGGTGCAGTAATAATGAGCGTGTCTCCTTGTAAAGCATGAGCTTTTGTCGATTTGAGCCAGGTTTCAAAACTAGGTTTGCTTAATTTTTTTTCAATTTGATCTAAAGCTCTATCCCATAAATCATGAATGTTTTCCAACGAGCAATCCCTCCTTTTTCTAGCTTTTATGCGCTTTGTACAACCCTTGTACAACCTGTACAAAACCTTATGCATAAAAAATTTATATTTATACAATTGCTATTATGTGGGTAAATATATATTATAGAAGAAAGCCGACTATTCGACAGATTCCACATGGTGTGGATAACTTTATACAGTGATAGTGGAAATGATGTCCACAAGTTGTCCACAGTTTGTGGATAAAAACCAACTGTGGAAAAGTAATTAAGAGTGAAAACAAAAATATAATATCAAAGAATTCGGCATGATGCAATGAATTTTCGAAACTTATCCACAATCACTACACCTTGTGGAGAAAAGTTTTCCACAACACAAGATAGTGTGCATGAGTTGTCGATAAGAAATGGAAAAGTAGAAAAATGTCGAAAAAACTTATCCACAATGGTTTAAGAGAAGAATTTGAATAAAAAAGAGGCTTTTTATAACCTGTATTGTTGTAGTTTTGTTCAGTAAGGATGCGATCGCAGCTGGTAGAGAAAGAAAAAGAGATGAAAAGGAAAAATTTTTTCTTTAATAAATCAATGAATTTTATTGATTAGGTATAGACAATTGGGTTATAAAGATATTAGAATGAAGAAGATTGAGTAAAACAGATAATGAAACCAAGAGATTGAAAATTTTATTTTTTAAATAACATTGACATCTTCTTAGTCTTTTCATTATAATTGCAAGGACTGTCTTTTTCAGTTATTCCTCGAGGAGGTGTTTATAGATGAAAAGAACTTACCAACCAAACAAACGTAAGCACAGTAAAGTACACGGTTTCCGCGCTCGTATGAGCTCAGCGAATGGACGTAAAGTTTTAGCTCGTCGTCGTCGTAAAGGAAGAAAAGTATTATCAGCATAATAGACCACTGACGCCAGTGGTCTTTTTTCGCTTTATAAGGCTAAAATCACCTCTGTTCCTGTAGGGACTACATAAAAGCATGACCTGAAAAAGGGCAGGAGTTGTTAAAAATGAAAAAAAGATATCGTATAAAAAAGAATGATGAATTTCAAACAGTTTTTAAAAAGGGCAAGTCCGTAGCGAATCGCCAATTTGTCTTGTATGTTCTAGACAAACCGGATCAAGAACATTTCCGCGTAGGATTCTCCGTGGGCAAAAAGATTGGAAATGCCGTGACTCGTAATCGAGTTAAGCGCCTTGCTAAACAAATTATGTTTGAATTCACACCGTATTTGAAGCAAGACAAAGATTATATTGTAATTGCAAGGCAGCCTGCTGCAACAATGAGCTATGAAGAAATTAAAAGCAGCTTGCAGCATGTCTTTAAGCGTGGCAAATTACTTACACATAGACAAAACGATTAATAAACAATAGAAGAAAAGCCTTTAATAGCTGTTGTTTTTCTACCGCATCCTTATATAATGGATTTTGACGCACTTTCAGAATTGAAAGGTGAACATGTAGAAGGAGGAAAAACAGGTGAAGAAGAAGTTGTTTTTAGGGATAACGCTTATCTTTCTATTAACTGTTTTAGCGGGTTGTACGGAAATTAACCAACCTATTACAGATGATAGTAAAGGTTTTTGGAATGAGTATGTTGTGTATCCGCTGTCATTAGTCATTACGTATCTGGCGGAGGTATTTAAAAGCTATGGAGTTGCGATCATCGTTGTCACAATCCTGATTCGCTTACTTATTCTACCGCTTATGATTAAACAGATGAGAAACACGAAAGCAATGCAGACGCTTCAGCCCGAAATGCAGAAGTTAAAGGAGAAGTACAGTTCAAAAGATGCCCAGACGCAGCAGCAATTGCAGAAAGAAACGATGGCATTATTCCAAACTTACGGAGTAAATCCTTTAGCTGGGTGCTTCCCAATTCTAATTCAAATGCCCATTCTTATCGGAATTTTCCACGCGATTACACGAACGTCAGAAATCGCAAACAACAGCTTTTTATGGTTTGATTTAGGTGCGCGTGATCCGCTATTTATCTTACCAGTTGTCGCAGGAATCACAACGTTTATTCAGCAAAAGATGATGATGGCCGGAAATGCAAATCAAAATCCTCAAATGGCTATGATGCTTTGGGTTATGCCGATCATGATTGTCGTTTTTGCAATCAATTTTCCAGCCGCTTTATCTCTTTATTGGGTAGTGGGAAATCTATTTATGATTATTCAAACCTACTTCATTAAAGGGCCAGACTTAAAACAAGCGAATATTGAAGGGGTTAAAAAATGAACGAAATCACAATTACGGCCCAGACGATTGAAGCTGCTGTTCAAGAAGCATTAGATGCTTTAGAAGTAGAGCGAAATCAAACAAATGTAGAAATAATTGAACCAGGCAAAAAAGGATTTTTAGGAATCTTTAAGGGAAAACCCGCAGTTGTAAAAGTTACAAAAATAGTTGACCCTGTAGAGGAAGCGGTTCATTTTATTACAAATGTTAGCCGTGAAATGGGGATTTCGATTCATACGAACGTCAAAAAAACCTCGCGAAACTGCATAATTGAGATTAGTAGCGATTCAGCGGGAATGCTGATTGGAAAACATGGACAAACCCTCAATGCGCTCCAGCTTCTCACACAACTGGTAGCTAATCGATACAGTCAGCAATTTTTAAATGTTGTATTAAACCCAGAAGGCTACCGAGAAAAACGAAAAGAAATGGTCGAAAAACTGGCATTAAAAATAGCGAATCAGGCGATTAAAACGAATCGATCTGTTCAACTAGAACCAATGCCTTCGCATGAAAGAAAAATGATTCACCAAGTGTTAGCTAAAAATTCTTTAGTTGAGACACACTCTATCGGAAAAGAACCGAAAAGAAGTATTTTGGTTCAGCCCGTCGGAAAAAAGCACTAGCAAAATGCGCTAGTGCTTTTTTATGTTTACTTTTATCAAGCTAGCGTTCAAAAAATCAAGTTACATACGTTGTTATTCACATGTGGATAAGTTAAAATAGTACATACTGCCTGTTTTTCTTGCTGTGCATAACAGAAGAACGTTAGAGATGTTCCAAATCTGTGAATTGTGGTATTCTATTTATTTGGTTCATACAAATTACGGGCCTTAAAATAGATGTTTTTGTTCGTGTAAAATTGTTAACGATGATAGTATATAACATCGTTTAAAATAAAAGGTTTATAAAATGAAATGAGGTGAAGTTGGTGCTAGATTTTGATACAATTGCGGCCATTTCTACACCAATGGGAGAGGGAGCTATTGCCATCGTCCGCCTGAGTGGTGAAGAAGCCATTACGATTGCAGATCGTATCTTTAAAAGCGTTTCGAACAAACGATTAACAGACGTAGCTTCTCATACTATTCACTACGGTCATATCGTAGATCCCAAGACAGAGCAAGTCGTCGAAGAAGTGATGCTTTCCATTATGAAAGGTCCCAAGACATTTACTAGAGAAGACATTATTGAAATTAACTGTCACGGAGGAATTGTATCCGTTAATCGTGTGCTGCAGTTAGTTATTGCAAATGGTGCCCGTTTAGCTGAGCCGGGTGAGTTTACAAAACGAGCATTTTTAAATGGTCGAGTAGACTTGTCACAAGCAGAAGCTGTAATGGATTTAATTCGTGCCAAAACAGATAAAGCGATGAATATGGCGATTGGCCAAATGGAAGGGCGTTTGTCCAAGCTAGTACGTCATTTACGGCAGGAAATTCTCGAAACACTTGCCCATGTAGAAGTAAACATTGACTACCCAGAATATGACGATGTAGAGGAAATGACTCACCAAGTATTGATCGAAAAAGCTTCAAATGTACGCCAAGAAATTGATAAGCTTCTTCAAACCTCTCATCAAGGAAAAATTTTAAGAGAAGGATTGGCTACGGTTATTATTGGACGTCCTAATGTAGGGAAATCTTCTCTTCTAAATAGTTTAGTGCAAGATGCAAAGGCCATTGTCACAGACATTCCTGGAACGACGCGAGATGTAATCGAAGAGTACGTCAATGTGCGAGGAGTTCCTCTGCGATTAGTTGATACAGCTGGAATTCGTGAAACAGAAGATATTGTAGAACGAATTGGTGTGGAACGCTCCCGTCAGTATTTGAAAGAAGCAGATTTAATTTTGCTTGTGTTGAATTTTAATGAAGAACTAACGGACGAAGATAAAAAGCTATTTGAAGCTGTAAAAGGCATGGACGTTATCGTGATTGTGAATAAAACAGATCTTGAGCAAAAAATTAATCTAGAGGAAGTGCAGCAATTTGCTGGTGATCATCCAGTAGTGACGACTTCGCTCCTTCAAGAACAAGGAGTAGATCAGCTTGAAGAAGCAATCGCAGCTCTTTTCTTTGGAGGAACAATTGAATCTCAAGATTTAACATATTTATCTAATACGAGACATATTGCGCTTTTAACGCAAGCAAGAGGAGCTATCGATGAGGCCATCACAGGCATTGAAAGTGGTGTTCCAATCGATATCGTCCAAATTGATTTAACAAGAACGTGGGAACTATTAGGTGAAATTATTGGTGATGCTGTTCACGAAAGCTTAATTGATCAGTTGTTCTCTCAATTCTGTTTAGGAAAATAGATTATTAAAGGAGGCTACTATTATGCAATATGAAGGTGGACAATATGATGTTATTGTCATTGGAGCAGGTCATGCAGGTTGTGAAGCGGCACTTGCTTCTGCGCGTATGGGTGCTAAAACGTTAACGTTGACCATCAACTTAGACATGGTGGCATTTATGCCCTGCAACCCTTCTGTAGGCGGTCCTGCAAAAGGTATTGTCGTACGTGAAATTGATGCTCTTGGCGGAGAAATGGGTAGAAATATCGATAAAACTCATATTCAAATGAGAATGTTAAACACAGGAAAAGGTCCAGCTGTTCGAGCACTTAGAGCTCAAGCGGATAAATTTGCTTATCAGCATGAAATGAAAAAAACGTTAGAAAATGAAGAAAATCTAACGCTTATGCAAGGTATGGTAGAACAATTAATCGTAGAAGACGGTGTATGTACGGGCGTTGTCACTCAAACGGGAGCTGTGTATAAAGCTAAAACAGTTGTTATTACGACAGGGACATTCTTACGCGGGGAAATTATTTTAGGTGAACTAAAATATTCAAGCGGTCCTAATAATCAACAACCGGCTATTAAGCTTTCTGAACACTTAGAGGAGTTAGGGCTGGACATGGTCCGTTTTAAAACAGGAACTCCACCTCGTGTTAATAGCTCAACTATTGATTACAGCAAAACGGAGATTCAGCCTGGGGATGATGTGCCTCGTGCTTTCTCATACGAAACAACACAGTACATTACAGATCAACTGCCTTGCTGGTTAACATATACAAGTGAACAAACTCATCAAATTATTGATGACAACCTTCACTTATCTCCTATGTATTCTGGGATGATCAAAGGTACTGGACCACGCTACTGTCCATCTATTGAAGATAAGGTTGTGCGCTTTAATGATAAACCGCGCCACCAAATTTTCTTAGAGCCAGAAGGACGAAATACGCAAGAAGTATATGTTCAAGGACTATCAACAAGCCTTCCTGAGCACGTACAGCGTCAAATGCTTGCGACAATTCCTGGTCTTGAAAAAGTCCAAATGATGCGTGCGGGCTATGCTATTGAATATGATGCAATTGTTCCGACTCAGTTATGGCCAACGCTTGAAACGAAGAAAATTAAAAATCTTTATACGGCTGGACAAATTAACGGAACATCTGGTTATGAAGAAGCTGCAGGCCAAGGTCTTCTTGCTGGAATTAACGCGGGAAGAAGAGCGCTGGAACAAGAAGAAGTCATCTTAGGACGTTCTGATGCTTACATCGGTGTATTGGTGGATGATTTAGTAACAAAAGGAACAAATGAACCGTACCGTCTGCTAACGTCTCGTGCAGAATATCGTTTATTGCTTCGTCATGATAACGCTGATTTACGCCTTACTGAAATTGGTCGTGAACTAGGATTAATCAGCGATGAGCGCTATGCTAAATTTGAACAGAAGAAAGCGGAAATCGAGCAAGAGAAGAAACGTCTTTTCTCCTTTATTATTAAGCCGAATGAAGCTGTTCAACAACTGATTAAAGAAGCTGGCGGCAGCGAATTAAAAGATGGCATTCGTGCGACAGATTTACTTCGCCGTCCTGAAATGACATATACTCATATTCATCAATTAGCACCAGCTGATGAGACGGTAGATCCTGAAGTAGCTGAACAAGTAGAAATTCAGGTGAAATACGAAGGATATATTCAGAAATCACTTCAGCAAGTTGAACGCTTGAAGAAGTTAGAAAACAAAAAGATTCCTGATTATATCGATTATGATGCAATTAACGGTTTAGCTACAGAAGCACGTCAAAAATTAAACCAAGTGCGTCCACTAACGGTAGCGCAAGCATCACGTATTTCTGGAGTCAACCCAGCTGATATTTCAATCTTGCTTGTTTATATTGAACAAGGGCGCATCGCTAAAGTATCAAATGATTAAAACTCTTAGGCGCGAAGAAAGGGAAACTCAATGAATATTCAACAGTTTCAACAGCTATTAGAGGAAAAGGGAATTTCTCTTTCTTCTAAACAGCTGAATCAATTTGAAAAGTATTATCAAGTTTTAGTGGAATGGAACGAAAAAATGAATTTAACTGCTATCACTGATCACGGTGAAGTGTATGAAAAGCATTTTTACGATTCTATTTCAGCTGCTTTTTTTCAAGACTTTACAGAAATTGAATCCATGTGTGATGTAGGTGCAGGAGCAGGATTTCCAAGTATTCCGATCAAAATTTGCTTCCCGCATTTGCATGTAACAATCGTTGATTCGTTACAAAAGCGTATTACGTTTTTAACGCATCTTGTAAATGAGCTTGAACTAGACAATGTCACACTATGTCATGATCGAGCTGAAACATTTGGTAAAAAAGAAACGATTCGCGAGTCATTCGATCTTGTAACGGCAAGAGCCGTGGCGCGTATCTCGGTTCTTAATGAATTTTGCTTACCGCTTGTTAAAGAACGAGGACGCTTTTTAGCAATGAAAGGTGCTTCTGCCCCTGAGGAATTAAAAAATGGAGAAAAATCATTCCAAGTATTAGGTGGAAAAGTGAAGTCGATTGAACATTTCCAATTGCCTTTGGAGCAAAGTGAACGTTACATTATTTTAATAGACAAAATCAAGAAAACGCCTAAAAAATATCCTAGAAAACCTGGTACCCCAGTTAAGCTTCCACTAGAGTAGGTATTAAATAGATAGAGAAGAGAATGTTTCATATGAAACATTTTCTTCTCTATATTTTCTGTTTAGAAAGCAGGATATGATTAAAAAACATCGAATTAGTTTAAGGCGGGATTTTCCTGAAGGTGGTGTGGGACTATGAAATCTGCTTTTTCACGTTTTTTTAATTTAAAAGAAAAAGATGAGGATATTCATGTAGAGATTGAAACTGTCCAAGATGAAAATGTCGAAAAAGTTTTAAGAGATGAAGTAAAACAAATTAGGGTTTCAAGTATTATTCCGAATCGTTATCAGCCGCGTACTGTGTTTAATGAAGCAAAAATTGAAGAGCTAGCTCTTACTATTCATACACACGGTATTATTCAACCTATTGTGGTTCGACCGACTGAGGGCGAAGAATACGAATTAATTGCTGGAGAACGCCGGTGGAGAGCTGTACAAAGCTTAGGATGGGATACGGTTCCTGCAATTGTGAAACATTTTAACGATACAGAAACGGCCTCTGTGGCTTTAATAGAAAACTTACAACGTGAAGAGCTAACGGCTGTCGAAGAAGCACTAGCCTACGCAAAGTTAATTGAGTTACATAATCTTACCCAAGAGGCATTAGCTCAACGTTTAGGAAAAGGCCAATCCACAATTGCAAACAAGCTTCGTTTGTTAAAGCTTCCTGTTGAAATACAAGAAGCAATCAAACAAAAATTGATTACAGAGCGACATGCAAGAGCGCTCATTCCCCTCAAAAATCAAGAAAAACAACTTCAAGTATTAGCTGAGATTATTGAAAAACAATTAAATGTAAAACAAACGGAAGATCGAGTAGTTAAATTGTTAGAAACGCAGGTTAAAAAGCCAAAAGCTAAAAGAAAAGCGTTTAGTAAAGATACGCGTATTGCAATGAATACAATTCGTCAATCCTTGACAATGGTTAGTGACAGCGGTATTTCATTAAACACGGAAGAAGAAGAGTTTGATGAATATTTTCAGTTTACTATTAAGATTCCGAAAAAATAAAGAAATAGCCCTCATCTTTTTTTGATGAGGCTTTTTTATCAAAGTTTTTCGTCAGAAAATTCAATGAACAATTAAACTGTCTGGACAAATGGGATGGAAATGAAAGTAGGTGACAACATGGGGAAAATTGTGGCAGTTGCGAATCAAAAAGGTGGAGTTGGAAAAACAACAACCGCTGTTAATTTAGGAGCTTGTTTAGCTGAACAAGGAAAAAAGGTTCTACTTGTAGACGGAGATCCACAGGGTAACGCTACGAGTGGAGTTGGCATAGATAAAGCAGATGTAGATGAATGTATTTACAATGTAGTAGTGGAAGATATGGAAGCCAAAAACGTTGTGCGTTCAACAGCCGTCGAAAATTTATCAATCATTCCCGCGACCATTCAATTAGCTGGTGCAGAAATTGAATTAGTGTCGACTATTTCACGTGAAGTTCGACTTAAGAGAGCTTTAGAAACGGTGAAAGATCACTTTGATTATGTTATTATTGATTGTCCCCCTTCTCTTGGTTTACTGACATTAAATGCTTTAACGGCAGCTGATTCTGTTTTAATACCTGTACAGTGTGAATATTATGCGCTTGAAGGATTAAGTCAACTGCTAAATACCGTTAGATTAGTCCAAAAACATTTGAATAATCAACTGCGTATCGAAGGTGTATTGTTGACTATGCTTGACGCACGCACAAATTTAGGACTGCAGGTAACAGCAGAAGTGAAGAAGTACTTTCAGGATCGCGTTTATCAAACGATTATTCCTCGAAATGTTCGTTTGAGCGAAGCACCTAGTCATGGTGAACCAATTATCTTATATGATGCAAGATCTAGAGGGGCCGCAGTTTATACGGAACTTGCAAAGGAAGTGATTTATAATGGCGAAAGGATTAGGGAAAGGAATTAATGCCTTATTTTCAGGCTTAGATGCACAGGCTGATGATTCAATTCAGGAAGTTGCTATTCACGAACTCAGACCCAACCCCTATCAACCACGTAAAACGTTTAATAAAGAAGCAATTAATGAGTTAAAGCAATCCATTTTACATCATGGCATCTTACAGCCTATTGTAGCTCGCAAAAGCATTAAAGGCTATGAAATCTTAGCGGGTGAAAGACGATTTAGAGCTGCTAAAGAAGCCGACCTTGCTACTGTTCCTGTCATTATAAAAGACTTTTCAGAAAAGCAAATGATGGAACTAGCTTTGTTGGAGAATTTACAGCGTGAAGATTTGACGCCAATTGAAGAAGCAACCGCTTATCAATTGCTTATGGATAAGCTCGATATGACACAGGAGCAACTTGCTACACGACTGGGAAAAAGCCGACCTCATATTGCTAACTATGTTCGCCTCTTGCAGTTGCCTGAGGAAATTCAAACCCTCATTTCTACTAATGAATTGTCTATGGGCCACGGGCGTACGCTAGTCGGTTTGAAAAATAAAGCTCTTCTACCTAAAGTCGTTGAAAAAATACGCAAGGAACAATTGAATGTTAGACAGCTAGAGGCTTATATTGCCCACTTAAATAAAGCCGTTCCACGTGAAACATCAAAAACTAAAAAAGATAAAGATTTATTTATAAAACAAAGTGAAACACAGCTTCGTGAGCGTTTTGGTACCTCTGTTCACATTACACAAAGCAAGAAAAAAGGAAAAATTGAAATCGAATTTTTCTCTAAAGAAGATTTAAACCGTCTTCTTGAATTATTTAACGATCTTTCTCAGACTAACAAATCTTCTGTATAAAAAAGGTTGTCCTAGTTTTAGGACAACCTTTTTTATTGTTTATAATGTCTTACAGGTTGGTAAACCGAAGAATTATTAAACTCTTTCTCTCGTTCGTTGTGCGCAGTCTCAATACTTTTCGCAATTAAATCGGCAATGCACATAACGAGGTGAAGCCTCGTATTTTGCAAGACGAAAAACTCCATAAATCCGCTCACGTTGACAACCCCTGTTATATGAATATCCCCGACTGGCGGCAATTCTTTATTAACTCCTGCTCCTGGTTTAACGGGTCCTATTCCAAGTGATGCAGAGCCTACGCTTTTCATACGACCTAAACAAGCATCAATTCCAATAATAAAAGGATTCGGGAAAAGCTTTTGAATATGTTTTAACGTTTCTTTCAAATTAACAGCATGAACAGGCTCTTCTAACGTTCCAAAAATGTGAAAAGATGAAACTTTTTTTTCATTCAGTTTCGTTCCGACTAATGGACCCAATGAGTCCCCAGTTGAACGGTCCGTTCCAATACATACAAAAACAATTGGTCTGTCTTTCTGTGCTGGAAGTAAAGATAGTAACTGTGTACTCAGCTTCTTTGTAGCAGATTCTTCATCATGAAATACGCGGGTTGAATGTTGTGTCTTCTCAAAGAAGGGAGATTTTAAATTCATAGGGTCCACTCCTTATACATAATAGTAACAGTATACGAAGATTTTGAAGATTCTATACATATATTTCATGGATTGGGGGAAAATCGATGTGGAGAGCAGGATGTAAATGGATATTCTTAATTATGGGAACCATGATAGGCGCTGGGTATGCTTCAGGGAGAGAGCTATGGCAGTTTTTTGGCGAAGAAAGCGGACTTGCTATTTTTCTATTTTCTATTATTTTTGCGATTTCTTGCAATGTGATTATGCAAATCAGCTATCGCTACCGAACCAATCAATTTTACCCAGTGCTAATTGAATTAATAGGAAAGAGATGGGCTGCAGCCTATGATGTTTTAATCGTTTTTTATTTGTTTACGACGACGGTGATTATGATCGCGGGCGGCGGGGCGACATTGGAAATGTGGCATGTTCCTTATTGGTGGGGAATTGGCGCTCTTAGTGCGTTTATCGTCTTTGTTTTTTCAAGAGGATTAAATGGGCTTCTTTCTATCAATTCTTTCGTTATGCCAATCTTAATGATTGGACTAGCTGGCGTCCTTCTTACATTTGTTTTACGTCATCCTGGAGTAACTGATTGGCATCTTCAGCATAATTGGCCTGCTGCGTTTACCTTTACAGCTTTAAATATTCTTCCTCTTGTCGCGGTATTATCTACAATTGGAAAGGAAATTAAAAGCAAAAAAGAGATTTATATTGCAAGTGTTGGCAGTGGCTTTTTATTAGGGGGGCTCTCCTTTATTTATAATGAATCGCTTATTCAAGTTTCAGGCCTTCTTTCTTCCTATGAAATTCCATTATTCGCTATTCTTAAAGACTTTCCTTATACGATGCTGTTTTTAATGAGCATTGTTTTGCTCATTGCAATTTATACAACAGCCGTATCGGGAATCTTAGGACTGACCGCGCGTTTTCATACTGAAAAGGTGCAATCTCTTTGGAAACTGGCAGCCTGCTGGCTACTTTTAATGATTCCCTTTACAAAGTTAGGTTTTTCTACTTTGATTGCCGTTTTGTATCCAATGTATGGAATCGTCAATTTATTTTTAGTAACAGCCGTTCTATTATATCCATTTCGAAATCGCTACAAAAGTTCGTAGAAACTTGCTACAATAGATTAAAACTTTCTCGTATGTAGAGTATGTTACGATAGGAGCTACATGTAGTATGAATTCGTTGACGTCAGTTTTTAAGAACGTATTTGAGCCGTTTTTTCAAGAAGAAACGTGGGCACACATTGGAGAAGGCTTCATAAAAATTCTGTTGATTCTGCTTATTTCCATGTTTTTAATTCGAATTGGAAAGCAAGCGTTAAATAAATTTGTAGAGGTTCGCACAAATAGCCCTCTGCGTATTTCTGAGCGACGAGAAGCTACCATGGTCCGTTTGCTTCAGAATGTTTTTTCTTATGTTATTTATTTCGTTGCCGGAGTTATGATTTTAGAAACATTATCGGTAGATGTTCGAGGATTGCTAGCGGGGGCTGGAATCGTAGGGCTCGCGGTAGGGTTTGGTGCTCAAAACTTAGTGAAAGACATCATCACGGGATTTTTTATTATCTTTGAAGATCAGTTCTCCGTTGGCGATTATGTTCGAGTAGGAACATTTGAGGGAACTGTAGAAGAAATTGGGTTGCGAACAACAAAGATTAAGAGTTGGACAGGCGAAATTAATATTTTGCCCAATGGCAGTATTGTGGAGGTCACTAATTTTTCGTTACATAACAGCGTAGCTTTTGTTGATGTAAGCATTTCTTATGAAGAAAACATACAAAAAGCAGAACAAGTGATTTTAGAGCTCTTAGAAGAATTGCCAAGCCGCTATGAAGATATGGTTAAAACGCCTGAATTGCTGGGGGTTCAAAATATCCATGCAACTGAAGTCACAATGAGGATTACAAGCGAAGTAAAACCAATGAGGCATTTCCATATTTCTCGTATGATTCGTAAAGAAGTGCGTACAAGGCTAAATGAACATGGCATTGAAGTTCCATTTCCTCGTATGGTTATGTATAATCGTACAGAAGAAGCACAGCATTCGTCGACGTTGAAAGGGAAATAAGGGGGAGAGAGCTGATGACGGAAAAAGAATTTGGTTTAAATGACGTTGTGGAAATGAAAAAACCTCATCCTTGCGGTACAAATGAATGGAAAATCATTCGAATGGGAATGGATATCCGCATTAAATGTGAAGGCTGCGGCCACAGCGTAATGATTCCACGACGTGATTTTGCACGTAAAATGAAAAAAATTCTTGTAAAGCATGAGGAATAACCTCATGCATTTTCTATGTTTATGCCTTATACTGTAAGGTGGGACAAAATGAAGTATCTTAACATGATGCGACTAAAGGTTCTTTATTAAACTTGTATTTCAAAAGTTGACTCACTATAATTGTGACAGGTTAACTTGTTTCGGATATATAAAGAGGAGTGAATAAATATATGGCTTTAACAGCTGGAATTGTTGGTCTTCCGAACGTTGGAAAATCAACATTATTTAATGCAATTACACAAGCGGGCGCAGAATCTGCGAACTATCCTTTCTGTACGATTGATCCTAACGTGGGTATTGTAGAAGTACCTGATCATCGTCTTCAAAAACTTACAGAGCTTGTAAAACCTAAAAAAACAATTCCAACAGCATTTGAATTCACAGATATCGCTGGAATCGTAAAAGGTGCTAGTAAAGGTGAAGGTCTTGGAAACAAATTCTTATCTCATATTCGAGAAGTAGATGCAATTTGTCACGTTGTACGTTGTTTTGAAGATGAAAACATCACGCACGTTTCAGGAAAAGTAGACCCTATTTCAGATATTGAAACAATTAATTTAGAATTAATTTTAGCGGATTTAGAAACGGTAGAGAAGCGTATCGGCCGTGTTCAAAAAATGGCTAAACAAAAAGATAAAGAAGCAATGTATGAATACGAAATTCTAGAGAAACTAAAGAATGCATTTGAAAGTGATCAGCCAGCTCGTGCTGTATCATTTACAGAAGAACAAATGAAGTTAGTAAAACAATTTCACTTGCTAACGATCAAACCTATTCTTTATGTAGCAAACGTTGCTGAAGATGAAGTAGCCGATGCATCTGCTAACGAATATGTAGCAAAAGTGCGCGAGTATGCGGCAAGTGAAGGTGCAGAAGTAATCGTTGTTTGCGCACGCATTGAATCTGAAATTGCTGAACTTGAAGGAGAAGAAAAAGCAATGTTCCTTGAAGAACTAGGCATTGAACAGTCAGGTCTAGATCAGCTTGTACGTGCAGCGTACGATTTACTTGGATTAGCTACGTACTTTACAGCTGGTGAGCAAGAAGTACGGGCGTGGACGTTTACACAAGGTATGAAAGCTCCTGAGTGTGCAGGTATTATTCATACAGATTTTGAACGCGGATTTATTCGTGCAGAAACGGTATCATATGAAGACTTATTAGCTGCCAAAACAATGGGAGCAGCTCGTGAAGCCGGAAAAGTACGTTTAGAAGGAAAAGAATACATCGTAAAAGACGGAGACGTTATGCATTTCCGCTTTAACGTATAAGATTAAAAGCCGAAAGAAAATATTTTCTTTCGGCTTTTGTCGTGTGTGAAAATATTAGCGTATATTTACGAAACAGGCGGCAATGCGTATTGCTTTGCCTATGGTAGTGTGCTATAATTTTAATTCGTGAGTAATATTTTATTGCTCCTTGCCCGTTTCGGGCCGTTAGACCAAAAGGAGGTGACAGTGATGAGAAAGTATGAAGTAATGTACATCATCCGTCCAAGCATTGATGACGAAGCAAAGAAAGCATTAGTTGAGCGCTTCAACGGCGTATTAACTGATAATGGTGCTGAAATCGCAAATGTTAAAGAATGGGGTAAACGTCGTTTAGCATACGAAATCAATGATTTCCGTGACGGTTACTACATGATTCTTGACGTGGCGGCTACTTCAGAAGCAGTTTCTGAATTTGATCGTCTTGCGAAAATCAACGAAGACATTATCCGTCATATCGTTGTTAAACAAGAAGCATAATTAAACGTTTAAATAAATTGGGTTTTATTTCCTTAAGGAGTGGTTCTGATGATGAATCGCGTAATTCTCGTAGGACGCTTAACCAAAGATCCTGAATTACGTTATACCCCGAGTGGAGCAGCGGTTGCAACATTCACTTTAGCGGTAAACCGCACATTTACAAATCAGCAAGGTGAACGTGAAGCTGACTTCATCAACTGTGTTGTATGGCGTCGTCAGGCTGAAAATGCAGCCAATTTCCTTAAAAAAGGAAGTTTAGCTGGTGTTGATGGTCGACTACAATCTCGCAGTTACGAAGGACAAGACGGTCGTCGCGTATACGTAACGGAAGTTGTAGCGGAAAGTGTGCAATTTTTAGAGCCGAAAAGTGGCGGTGGGGATACGCAACGCAGTAACTTTGCTAACACTGGAGGATCTGGACAAGGCTCTCCATTTGGAGATAATCAGAACCGTAACTCAGGTAATCAAGGTTATACTCGCGTTGATGATGATCCATTTGCAAATAATGGCGAGACAATTGACATTTCTGATGACGATTTACCGTTTTAATTCGCAGTAGATTATCCGGAGTATAAAATTTTATAGAAACTTTTAAGCGGAAGGAGGCGTATCAAAATGGCAGGTGGACGTAAAGGTGGACGCAACAGACGTCGTAAAGTTTGTTTCTTCACAGCAAACGGCATCACTCACATCGATTACAAAGATGTAGATATGCTTAAAAAATTCGTTTCAGAGCGTGGTAAAATTTTACCTCGTCGTGTAACTGGAACAAGCGCTAAATACCAACGTAAATTAACGATCGCTATCAAACGCGCTCGTCAAATGGCATTATTACCATATGTTTCTGGTGAATAATGAACGGTATAAAAAGAGGCAGTAAGGATTCCCTTACTGCCTCTTTTTACATTACATAGGTACTCTTTTGCCAAATAGTTGCTTCTTACTAACTGAATCGATAAAATAAATAATAGTCTATATCAACGAGGTGAAGTTGTGAAAGGAATTCGATATATTACAGAAGGAGCAGCTCTTTTAGCGCTGTTTGTGGCGCTGTTGCTTTTTTCACTATACATACCTGTTGTGGGAACCATTTTTCAACTAGCGCTAGCTGTTCCATTTATTGTGTATACCGTTCGTCATGGGTGGAAAAAGGCAATATTATTTTTAGTAGTAGGGTTGTTATTGACTTTGTTATTTGGAAATGTGTTGACTCTTCCTTTTACATTTGTATTTGGTATTGGTGGATTAGCAATAGGAATGCTTTACCGACAAAAACAAAAAAGGTATACCATTTTACTAGGCGGCACGGTTGCATTTAGTTTAGGTTTACTTTTATTGTTCGTAGGAGCAAATGTCATTTTTAATGTTAATTTAATGGAGCAAATAAATAATGCTTTAGATCAATCGATTAATCAAAGTATTGAAATGATGAAAAGTTTAGGACAAGACGTTAAGGAATCTCAAATTGACCAAATGAGAGATGCATTTGATATGTTTAAAAATCTGTTGCCTCTATTAATTGTTATAGGTGGAGTTATTCTGGCCTTTTTCTCTCAGCTTATTGCTACGCCTATTCTTAAAAGAACAGGTTATGAGGTGCAAGCATTCCCGCCTTTTCGTGAATTCAAACTTCCTAAAAGTATTCTATGGTATTATTTGATTGCATTAATCTTATCCTTCCCATCTTTTAATATTGAACAAGGTACATTTATGTACGTAGCTATTATCAACATCGTGATGGGACTGCAAATGTTAGTAGTGTTACAAGGGATCTCTTTTATTTTCTATTTCTCACATCAAAAAGGGTATGCCAAAGCAATTCCAATTGTTGTAACAATTTTAGCATTAATTATTCCAATTATCCTTCAAATTGTGCGCATCTTAGGTATAATTGATTTAGGATTTAATTTAAGAAAACAATTAGACACAAAAAAGTAGATATTGTGGAACTTAAAAAAGTAGGAGCTGAAATGGATGCCTGTCTTTACAAAAAAGAACGTCATTCGCTATCCATTTTACTCATTGTATAGTATAGCTCTGATTTTAGTAGGTATCGTGACCTATCATAATTGGATCATAGGAATGATAGGCTTTATATTACTATTAGCCTGTCTTTTTCTATACATGAGAATGGAGCGAATGCTGTCCGATGAGTTTGAAACCTATATTTCAATGCTGTCTCATCGGCTGAAAAAAGTAGGCGAAGAGGCATTAATGGAAATGCCGATTGGGATTATGCTGTTTAATGATGAATATCAAATTGAATGGACCAATCCTTTTCTAGCATCTTGTCTCGGTGAAGACACACTAGTGGGAAGATCATTATACGATGTAGCCGAAAGTATTATTCCACTGATCAAACAAGAAGTGGAAACAGAAGTTGTCACGTTGCATGATCGGAAATTTAAAGTGGTGATTAAACGAGACGAGCGCTTACTGTACTTCTTTGATATTACAGAGCAAATAGAAATCGAAAAATTGTATGAAGAAGAACGAACAAGTTTAGGAATTATCTTCTTAGATAATTATGATGAACTAACGCAAGGAATGGATGATCAAGTTAAAAGTAACTTGAATAGCCAAGTAACCTCAATGTTAAATAATTGGGCTCAAGAATACGGTATTTTTATTAAACGTACGTCTTCTGAAAAGTTTATTGCGATTATGAATGAACAAATCTTAATTCATTTAGAGCGAAGTAAATTTTCTATCTTAGACCAAGTTCGAGAAGAGACGTCTAAACAAAATATACCGCTTACATTGAGTATCGGTATTGGGGCTGGTGCGGCTGATTTACCCGAACTGGGTGCTTTGGCTCAATCTAGCTTGGATTTGGCCTTAGGTCGTGGTGGAGACCAAGTAGCGATTAAACAGCCGAATGGAAAAGTGAAATTCTTTGGGGGTAAGACAAACCCAATGGAAAAACGGACGCGCGTACGTGCAAGGGTTATTTCTCACGCGTTAAAAGAGCTCATTACAGAGAGTGGAAAAGTGATTATCATGGGTCATAAGTATCCGGATATGGATGCTGTAGGAGCTGCTATTGGGATACTAAAAGTAGCCCAAGTAAATCAGAAAGACGGTTTTATTGTATTAGATCCTGATCATATCGACACAGGTGTTCAGCGAATGCTGGAAGAGATTAAAAAGAAAGAAGGCCTGTGGGAACGATTTATTACGCCTGAAGAAGCCTTAAATCTTGTGAGTGATGATACTCTTTTAGTAGTAGTAGATACGCATAAGCCGTCCCTGGTTATTGAAGAAAGGTTATTAAATCGTATTGAAAATGTCGTGGTCATTGATCATCATAGACGAGGAGAAGACTTTATCGAAGATCCTCTTCTTGTCTATATGGAGCCATATGCTTCCTCGACAGCAGAACTCGTTACTGAGCTTCTTGAATACCAGCCAAAACGATTTAAAATTGATATGCTAGAAGCAACAGCACTTTTAGCCGGTATTATTGTCGATACAAAAAGCTTTACATTACGCACGGGATCTCGTACGTTTGATGCAGCGTCCTTTTTACGTTCTCAAGGCGCAGATACGGTTCTTGTTCAAAAGTTTTTAAAAGAAGATATCACGCAATATGTACAGCGAGCACGCTTTATTGAACATGCAGAGATTTATACAGCAGGTATTGCCATTTCACGAGCTGAACCAAACAAAATGTATGATCAAGTGTTAATTGCGCAAGCTGCAGATACGCTGCTTTCAATCAGTGGAGTGGTTGCTTCGTTTGTTATTTCTAAGCGACGGGATAATCTAATTGGCATTAGTGCTAGATCGCTGGGAGATATCAATGTACAAGTTATTATGGAAAGTCTCCAAGGCGGAGGCCACTTAACGAATGCTGCTACTCAGCTTCAAGACATTAGTTTGGATGAAGCTGAAGAACGGCTTAAACAAGCAATTGATGAGTACTTAGATGGAGGTAAAAAATCATGAAAGTAATTTTCTTAAAAGATGTAAAAGGAAAAGGCAAAAAAGGTGAAGTGAAAAATGTTTCAGACGGTTATGCACATAACTTCTTATTAAAAAATGGTTATGCTGTTGAAGCTACAGGCGGTAATGTGAAAGTATTAGAAGCACAAAAAAATAGAGAGCAAAAAGATGCAGCTGCAGAACTTCAAGCAAACAAAGAGTTAAAAGCAACTCTTGAAGAACTAACAGTTGAATTAACAGCAAAATCTGGTGAAGGTGGCCGTTTATTCGGTTCTATCACAAGCAAACAAATTGCTGAAGAATTAAAGAAAAAGCACAAAATTAAAGTAGATAAGCGTAAAATTGAATTAAATGATGCAATTCGCGCATTAGGCTACACAAATGTACCGGTTAAATTACACCCGGAAGTAACGGCTACGGTAAAGGTACACGTGACTGAACAAAAATAAACGTAAGATTGAGAAATAAGTAAATAATATAAAGGGTTGGCGCGGACTTGTATTTGTTCGCGCCAACATTTATGATGAAAGAAAATACTGAAAGAATATAAGAGGGGCATAGAAATATGAGTGATCTTTTTGCTGATCGTCTTCCGCCTCAGAATATTGAAGCAGAGCAAGCGCTATTAGGGGCCATTTTCTTAGAGCCTTCTTCTTTAACCTTAGCATCTGAACTGCTAATACCTGAAGATTTTTACCGGGCATCGCACCAGAAAATCTTTACATGTATGCTGAAACTTTCTGACCAAGGTGAACCGGTTGATTTGGTAACGGTAACGTCTGAATTAGCTGACCAAAAAATCCTAGAAGAAGTTGGCGGCGTATCGTATTTAAGTGATTTAGCTAACTCTGTTCCAACGGCTGCAAACGTAGAGTATTACGGTAAAATCGTAGAAGAAAAGTCGATTTTACGCCGTTTAATTCGTACTGCAACGCATATTGCTTCAGAAGGATATGCAAGGGAAGACGAAGTGGAAGTTTTATTAAATGAAGCGGAAAAAAACATTTTAGAAGTAGCACAGCGTAAAAACAGCGGTGTGTTTCAAAATATCAAAGATGTACTTGTACAAACGTACGATGATATCGAAGTTCTTCACAATCGAAAAGGTGACATTACAGGTATCCCAACCGGGTTTAGTGATTTAGATAGAATGACAGCAGGGTTCCAGCGAAATGATTTAATCATTGTAGCGGCTCGACCATCTGTAGGTAAAACGGCTTTTGCCTTAAATATTGCGCAAAACGTTGCAACGAAAACGGATGAGAACGTAGCCATCTTCAGTTTAGAGATGGGTGCTCAGCAGCTTGTTATGAGGATGCTGTGTGCGGAAGGAAATATTGATGCACAAAGGCTGCGTACAGGTTCGCTTACAGCTGATGACTGGGGAAAGCTCACTATGGCAATGGGATCTTTGTCTAATGCAGGGATTTATATTGATGATACACCGGGTATTCGTGTAGGTGAAATTCGTTCTAAGTGTCGTCGCTTGAAACAAGAAGGCGGGCTTGGGATGATTTTAATTGACTACTTACAGCTCATTCAAGGAAATGGACGAAGCGGAGAAAACCGACAGCAGGAAGTATCTGAAATTTCTCGTGCGTTAAAAGCTTTAGCTCGTGAATTAGAAGTTCCTGTTATCGCCTTATCACAGCTTTCCCGTGGAGTAGAGCAAAGACAAGATAAGCGACCAATGATGTCTGATATCCGTGAATCCGGAAGTATTGAGCAGGATGCCGATATCGTAGCTTTCTTATATCGTGAAGACTATTATGAAAAAGATACAGAAAATCAAAATATTATCGAGATTATTATAGCCAAGCAGCGTAACGGTCCAGTTGGAACCGTACAGCTTGCCTTTGTAAAAGAGTACAATAAATTCGTTAATCTCGAGCGGCGCTTTGATGACGCAGGAGTGCCGCCTGGTGCATAAAACCTCTCAATATGAGAGGTTTTATTTTATTGTTATCGCATTCGTTCCGCAAAATACGATATATTTGTAATAACTTTTGTTAAATCGTTCGGATTTAATTGACTTTAGCGTGATAAATTGATACACTTATCCATGGTTAAATTATGTCGTAGTGAGCTGTTGCTTACTAAGCGGAGGTGCTTAAGATATGTCTTCAGTCGTTGTAGTAGGAACACAATGGGGAGATGAAGGAAAAGGGAAGATTACAGACTTCCTATCAGAAAATGCAGAAGTGATTGCACGTTACCAAGGTGGGAACAATGCAGGTCATACAATTAAGTTTAATGGTGAAACTTATAAGTTACATTTAATTCCTTCAGGTATTTTTTATAATGACAAAACATGTGTAATTGGAAACGGTATGGTTGTCGATCCAAAAGCGCTTGTTCAAGAATTAAAATACTTACATGATCGCGGTGTAACAACAGAAAACTTACGTATTAGTAACCGAGCTCATGTGATTCTTCCGTATCATTTAAAATTAGATGAAGTTGAAGAAGAACGTAAAGGTGAAAATAAGATTGGTACAACGAAAAAAGGTATTGGACCAGCTTATATGGATAAAGCAGCACGTGTTGGTATTCGAATTGCCGATTTACTAGACCGTGAAGTATTTGAAGCAAAATTAACACAAAACTTAGCTGAAAAGAATCGCCTTCTTGAAAAAATGTATGAAGTAGAAGGCTTTACATTAGAAGAAATTTTAGATGAGTACTATGAGTATGGTCAACAAGTTGCAAAATATGTTGTTGACACATCAGTAGTATTAAATGATGCGTTAGACGAAGGACGTCGTGTACTATTTGAAGGCGCACAAGGTGTTATGTTAGATATCGACCAAGGAACATATCCATTTGTTACATCTTCAAACCCAGTAGCGGGTGGAGTAACAATTGGTTCTGGTGTAGGTCCATCTAAAATCAAACACGTTGTAGGTGTATCAAAAGCGTATACAACTCGTGTTGGTGACGGTCCTTTCCCAACTGAATTAACAAACGAAATCGGTGATCAAATCCGTGAAGTAGGACGTGAATATGGTACAACAACTGGTCGTCCTCGCCGTGTAGGTTGGTTCGACAGTGTAGTTGTACGTCATGCTCGTCGCGTTAGCGGAATCACAGATTTATCTTTAAACTCAATTGATGTATTAACGGGAATTGAGACATTAAAGATTTGTGTAGCTTACCGTTATAAAGGGGAAGTTATGGAAGAATTCCCTGCTAGCTTAAAAACACTTGCAGAATGCGAACCTGTATATGAAGAGCTTCCAGGTTGGACAGAAGATATTACGGGTGTGAAAACATTAGATGAGTTACCTGATAACGCTCGCCACTACTTAGAGCGAGTGTCTCAATTAACGGGTATTCCTTTATCTATTTTCTCTGTAGGTCCAGATCGCACACAAACAAATGTATTACGTGGTGTATATAGCTAAATAAAAAAGGTTAGCTCCTCGTGAGCTAACCTTTTTTTATTTATAATTGGTGCTTTGTTAACAAGATTTTTAAAAAAAGCTCAATAATAAAAAGAAAGTTTTAAAAAAACTATTGCATTCATATGAAATATCATGTTATTATAATAAGCGTCGCTAAGAGATATAACATGAGCCATTAGCTCAGTTGGTAGAGCATCTGACTTTTAATCAGAGGGTCGAAGGTTCGAGTCCTTCATGGCTCACTTTTGTTACAACGTGGCCCGTTGGTCAAGCGGTTAAGACACCGCCCTTTCACGGCGGTAACACGGGTTCGAATCCCGTACGGGTCATTTTTAATATTTTTAATACATAGCATATAGACTGAGGTCCCGTGGTGTAGCGGTTAACATGCCTGCCTGTCACGCAGGAGATCGCGGGTTCGATTCCCGTCGGGACCGCCATTTTGGCTCGGTAGCTCAGTTGGTAGAGCAAAGGACTGAAAATCCTTGTGTCGGCGGTTCGATTCCGTCCCGAGCCATCAAAAAGCATGACTTTATTTAAAGTCATGCTTTTTTCTTTTATTTACATTTAAAAGAAAACGTTATTTGCTTTGTATCTCTTTTGTGGTAATATATTACTTTTGTATTTAGAGATGGTTGAAAATCATATATCTTCATGTATAGTAGAGGATGAACTTGTGACGTTTCAAGGGTTATCAAGTATAATAAAACTACGGTATTCAAACAGTATGAATACTATCTTTTATATTTTGCTTCAACTAATAAAGGAGAACGATGATCATGGATAAACGTATTTTAGTCGTAGATGACGAAAAGCCGATTGCAGATATTTTAAAGTTTAATTTGCAAAAAGAAGGTTACGAAGTATTTTGTGCTTATGATGGCGTAGAAGCACTTGAAAAAGTGGAAGAAGTACAGCCTGAAATGATTTTATTAGATATTATGCTTCCTCAGAAAGATGGAATGGAAGTTTGCCGAGAAGTACGCAAAAAATATGATATGCCAATTATCATGTTAACAGCAAAAGACTCTGAAATTGACAAAGTTTTAGGTCTAGAATTAGGTGCAGATGATTATGTAACTAAGCCGTTTAGTACGCGTGAATTATTAGCACGTGTAAAAGCTAATTTGCGTAGACATCAGCAGGTAGCTGCTCCAACGGAAGAAAGCGAAACGAATGAAATTACAATTGGAGCACTTGTTATTCACCCAGATGCTTATATCGTGTCTAAGCGCGGAGAAACGATTGAACTGACTCACCGTGAATTTGAGCTGCTGCATTATTTAGCGAAGCACATTGGACAAGTCATGACGCGTGAACACTTGCTTCAAACTGTATGGGGTTATGACTATTTTGGTGATGTGCGTACGGTAGATGTAACAGTTCGAAGATTACGTGAAAAAATTGAAGATAATCCAAGCCATCCAATGTGGATTGTAACAAGACGTGGAGTAGGCTATTATTTACGCAGCCCAGAGCAGGAGTAATTTTAGATGAAGAAAGTAAGGCTCCTGCAATCTATTCATTTAAAGTTTGTATTGATTTATGTGCTGCTCATTTTAATTGCGATGCAAATTATTGGGGTCTATTTTGCACGACAATTAGAAAAAGAATTAGTTAACAACTTTCGAACGTCTCTTCAAGAGCGGACAGACTTGCTGACGTATAACATTGGACAAGAAATGGTGAAAAATCGTGATGATGATTCGCCCACTCTTGAGGAAGACTTAAAGACTATTTTACGAGATTTTGCTTCAAGACCCAATTTAGCTTCAAATGATATGAATGACATCTCTGAAGTAAGAGTCATTGACCAAAATAGAAGAATCATTGCTACATCGAACTCAAATCCTCAACAGATCATAGGTAAAAAGACTAATGATTTAGCGATTACAAATGCGTTGTTAGCAGGAACGAACTCTGATAATGTATTTGTTGATCAAAGCGGACAGCGAATCAGAGTTATGATACAGCCTATTCGTTTACAGGATAAAGTAGGTGCCAGTCAATCAAATTCAACTAATAAAAATGGAAAAGTTCAGTCTAGCGAAGAAATCTTAGGTGCTATTTACTTAACAGCTTCCATGGAGCCTGTTTACGATCAAATGAGTAATATCAATCAGATCTTTAAGGCAGGTACGGTGATTGCTCTTTTTATTACAGCTATTTTAGGCGTGTTTTTAGCTCAGACGATTACTCGTCCAATGTCTGAAATGAGAAAACAAGCACTTGAGATGGCCAAAGGGAATTTTACGAGAAAAGCTAAGGTATACGGGTATGATGAAATTGGTCAGCTAGCTCTCACATTCAACAACTTAACAAGAAAGCTTCAAGAAGCACAGGCAACTACAGAAGGGGAGCGCCGCAAGCTTAGTTCGGTATTAGCTCATATGACGGACGGCGTTATTGCTACGGATCGAAAGGGAAGAGTAATTTTAATTAATGATCCAGCTGCAGCTATGCTAAATGTTTCACGTGAAACGGTTTTGTCTGATCCAGTTGTTTCCCTATTAGATCTTGAAGAAACGCATACGTTTGAAAGCTTGCTCGCTAATCAAGAGTCATTAATTTTGGACTTTAGTACAAAATCAGATCCCTTTATTTTAAGAGCTACCATTTCCGCTATTCAAAAAGAGACCGGTTTTATTAACGGGATTATCATTGTCTTGCATGATATTACAGAGCAGGAGAAAATTGATCAAGATCGCCGAGAATTTGTAGCCAATGTTTCACATGAATTGCGTACGCCGTTAACAACGATGCGCAGTTATTTAGATGCGCTTGCAGAAGGAGCATGGCAAGATAAGGACTTAGCTCCAACATTTTTAAATGTAACGCAAACGGAAACAGAACGAATGATTCGTCTCGTTAACGACTTGCTTCAATTATCTAAGCTAGATAGCCAAGACTACCGATTTAGTCGTGACCCAATCAATTTTGTGAAGTTCTATCATTACATCATTGATCGCTTTGAAATGACAATTGAACAAGGTATTTCGTTCGTGCGCGACTTGCCAAATGAAGCAATCTATGTCGCTATCGATCAAGATAAAATTACACAAGTATTAGATAACATTATTTCCAATGCAATAAAATATTCACCTGAAGGCGGAACCATTACATTTTCGATTGCTCAGCATACGCATGAAATTGTTGTGAGCATTAAAGACCAAGGTATGGGAATTCCAAAATCAAATTTAGCTAAAATTTTCGAACGCTTCTATCGTGTAGATAAAGCACGAACGCGTAAATTAGGCGGAACAGGATTAGGGCTTGCTATTGCCAAGGAAATTATTGAAGCACATGATGGACGTATTTGGGCAGATAGTCAGGAAGGAAAAGGAACAACGATTTACTTTACTCTTCCGATTGAAAGTGAGAATGATGACGAATGGGAATGAGATATGAACATATCAAAACGGCCATCTTAGTTGTTCTCGTCGCTTCCAGTTTAATTATGACGTATCATATATGGACGTATCAGCCTTCTTATAAGGTCATTTCAAAAAATCAACATTTGCAGGAAGTTGAAGTGAGTTCAAAAAGTAAAATAGAAGATCATATTCTTCCAACAGAAGTTCTCTATCATCGAAACGATAATCACTACATGTCTCACGACGAAGATGATGTAAACAAATGGGTAAATGAAATGAAAAAGTGGAAATTTTCGAATGTGACGGACGTTTCGGATGCTATTTCTCCTGATGGATTTTTAAATTATGTCCATGGAAGTAATTCTATTGAAGTGTTGTATCCAGACGCGCTACCTTTGAAAACATTTCAACAGCTTTTTTCATTTTCTCAAACGTCTTTGCCTAATCAAACATTTGACCGTGTACTCATTAAAATTAAGCGTACACCTTCCTTTTTCGTGAGCGTGTATCTTGTGAATTATGAGCAAAAAAAGATTTATTCGGTTACAGTCAAGAATTTGGCCAAAGATGATATCAAAGAATTAGAAGATAAAATGAAACGTACGTATGCCCCGAGCTTTGTATATAAAGAAAACAAAAATCGGTATATCTTCCTTCCGGAAAATAATATCACGATGAATAGTGAAGTCTACTATACGAGCATGAGGCATTTAGATATTGAAAAATATAAAGAAGCGCTTTTTAACAACCCAGACTATGCACGGAAAGAAACGTCTACAAACCGAGATGTCTACACCGAAGGTACAAAAGTGATTAATGTTAATACGAAGACAGATGTGATGGAATATGTGAATCTTGTAAATTCCACGACCGAAGTAATGGAAGATTATAATTTAATAAATCGCAGCTTTAGCTTCGTTAATGACCACGGCGGCTGGACGGAATCTAATTACAGGTTCAACAGCTGGAATCGTATTACAAAAGAAATTAGCTATCGTTATTATAAAGATAACTATCCCGTGTACAGCAATCAGGGAATGACTGAAATATATCAGAGATGGGGAAATGCGGAGATTTTAAATTACCGTCGTCCTCTTTATCGTTTTGTAAGAGTACAGGATTCCAGTGTAGAAAAGCTGCAGTCATCTCAAAAAGTGATTCAATTAATTGAAAAACACCAAAACTTTGACCCGAATCTGTTAAAAGATATTTCAATAGGCTATCAGCTAGAAGAAGTCTCACAGCAGCCAAAAACCGGTGAAAAGACGGTTGAGTTTAATTCTAACTCTGTCAAACTCGTTCCTTCTTGGTTCTATTATTATAATAGCAAGTGGTATCGAATTGCACCGCCGACCGAAGGAGGCGATAACGATGGATTGGAATAGAACAAAAACCATCTTTATTTTCACTTTCTTGATTCTTAATATTTACTTAGGCTATCAGATTTTTAAAACTCATCAAGAAGATCAGTACTCTCTATTTGTAGAGTCGAGCGTTGAAGAACAATTAACGAGTGAAGGCATTGAATATAAACATTTACCTGTAGATGTGAAGGAAGCTTCGTCGTTAAATGCTAAAAGCAAACTGTTTAAAGATGAAGATTTAAAAAAGCTTAAAGAACAAAAAGCAACGCTGCTTGAGGAAAAAACAATTCGAAGCGCATTAGAAAAACCTTTTTCAGTACCTGAAAAAAGTCCCGAAGCAAAGCTAAGTCAATTTCTAAAACGGTATGTGATCTCAGGTAAGGATTATGAGCTATGGAATGTTAACAAAGAGAAAAAAACAGTTACATTCTTTCAAAAATATAAGAAGCATAAAATCTTTGATAATGAAAATGGCATGATTGTTGCTCACTTAAATGACAAAGATGAAATTATTTCTTATGAACAAACGATGCTGGGTTCTGTGAAAACGTTGGATGATGAGCAGGATGTTTTAACGCCTTTAAAAGCATTGGAAAATTTGTTTTTGAAGGGTGAATTGAAAAAGAAAGATTCTGTAACAAAAGTAGAGTTTGGGTACTATACGTTTGATCTGCCGTTATTAAATTCTCAAGTTTTAGCACCAACTTGGCATGTTATTGTAAATGGAGACACGAGTTATTTTGTCAATGCCTTTGAAGGGCAGATTATTAAAAAAGGAAATAAATAAGTATTTGGAGTGAGATAAATGAGCCTGCATTTCAGCGTGCTAGCGAGTGGGAGCACAGGAAATGCGATTTTAGTAAGTGATGGAGAACATTCCTTACTAGTTGATGCAGGGCTGAGCGGAAAACAAATGGAAGCTCTATTTCAACAAGTAAATCGCAATATCCCGGATTTATCAGGAATTTTAGTGACTCATGAACATAGTGACCATATTAAAGGACTAGGTGTTCTGGCACGTAAATATAAGCTCCCTATTTTCGCAAATGAAAAAACGTGGAACGCAATGGATGGCTTGATCGGCAACATTGATACGGAACAGAAGTTTCACTTTGAAATTGGCCAAACGAAATCGTTTGGTCAATTGGAAGTGGAGTCTTTTGGCGTTTCGCATGATGCTGCAGAGCCTATGTTTTATGTCTTTCATCAAGGATCTAAAAAATTAACCCTTATTACGGATACCGGCTATGTAAGTGACCGCATGAAAGGTACGATTAAAAATAGCGATATGTACGTATTTGAAAGCAATCATGATGTTGAAATGCTGAGAATGGGGCGCTACCCTTGGAGCATTAAAAGACGAATTCTAAGCGACGTGGGACATGTATCAAATGAAGACGCGGCTCTTGCAATGGCAGATGTGATTGGAGATCAAACCAAACGCATTTACTTAGCGCATTTGAGTCAAGACAATAACATGAAGGAAATTGCCCGCATGTCTGTTGCGCAAGTGTTACAACAAAAAGACATCAATGTAGAGGACAATATTCTCCTATGTGATACAGACCCAAAAAGACCAACTGATATTGTTTATGTATAGTCTCTAGAAAGGAAGCGAAAAATAACTTCATTTAGTACGTGAATGCAGACATTCACGATGATAAATGAAGGGTTCGGTGATAGTGTGGAACATTATGATGAAGGCCAAGAGCCAAATAGTCGGCCGCCTAAACGCCGCAGAGGATATTTCGCTTCTGCTCTGATTGGAGCAATTATAGGTGCACTTATTGTACTGCTTCTTATGCCAGCCTTGGTGAGGAACGGGATTTTGCCAGATGGATGGATGACGGATGAAAATAGAGATGAACAAACGGGATCTACCATCCAAAAATCAGTATCTCTTGACGTCACTACGGCCGTCACAAAAGCTGTTTCTGAAGCCAATGCAGCAGTTGTAGGAGTTGTAAACATTCAGAACTCTGAAAGCTTTTGGAATGATGAACGAACTGATGCCGGAACGGGCTCAGGTGTTATTTACAAAAAGCAAGGCAACAAAGCTTATATTGTGACAAACTATCATGTCATTAAAGGCGCTAACGAAATTGAAGTGAGCTTCAGTAACGGTACAAGGGTATCGGCTAAAATTCTTGGCAGCGATGATTTAATGGACTTAGCAGTTCTTGAAATTGACGCAGGCCACGTGACAAAAGTGGCTACCTTCGGAAATTCTGATAAGCTTAAAGCTGGTGAACCAGTGATTGCTATCGGAAACCCGTTAGGCCTTCAATTTTCTGGCTCCGTTACACAAGGAGTTGTCTCAGGGGTTAACCGTGTCATTCCTCAAGATTTGAATGGCGATGGAAACCCTGATTGGCAATCAGAAGTTATTCAAACAGATGCCGCCATTAACCCTGGTAATAGCGGGGGTGCTCTTGTTAATATTGATGGTGAATTAATCGGTATTAATTCCATGAAAATTGCCCAAGAAGCAGTAGAAGGCATTGGTCTTGCCATTCCAATCAACATGGCTAGGCCCATTATTAATGACTTAGAACGATATGGTGAAGTCAGACGTCCGTATCTTGGAGTTAGTACACTATCATTAAGTGAGGTATCAGGGTATCATTTAAAAGAAACCCTTAAGTTACCGCATGATGTAGTAAACGGAGTTGCTGTTCTAAAAGTCGAGCCAGGTTCGCCAGCCGCTAAAGCCGGATTAAAGGAATATGATGTGATTGTTGAGTTAGATCACAGCAAAGTAAGGGACATTGCGACACTTCGCAAACACCTCTACATTGAAAAAGAAATTGGCGATAAAATGAACGTAACGTTCTATCGCGATGGCAAAAAGAAATCCACAGAAGTAAAATTAACGCGTCAAATGAAGTGAAAGAAAAGTTATCCACAGGGGATAAACTCCTGTGGTTTTTTAATGAAAAGAATAGAGAAAGGAAGATAAATACATGAAGATATATTGCTGTTTAGAACATACAGAACTAGCGCTGGATGTAATGGTAGATGAGATTGAGCTAGCGCCGGTTTTTGAAAAAATAGAAAATTCCACTGACAAAAAAAGCTGTGAATATTGTGACAATGAAGCTGTATATGTAGTAGGGAACTAATATTCTTATACAAAATGTGGATATAGCATGTGGATATGTGGATAATATCTGTGGATAAGAGATAGAAGAGAGGAGAATAGCCTGTGAATATCTCTATTATAACCATTGGGAAGCTAAAAGAAAAATACTTAAAACAAGGCATTCAAGAATATTTAAAGCGTTTATCAAGCTATGCAAAAGTAGAAATTATTGAGCTTGCAGATGAAAAAGCGCCAGAAAACTTAAGTGAATCTGAAATGGAACAGGTGAAACAAAAAGAAGGAGAGCGCATCTTAGCGAAAATCTCAGACGATACTCACGTAATCGCATTAGCTATTAACGGAAAACAAAAATCTTCCGAGGAACTCGCAAAAGAAATTGATTCATTAGCTACCTACGGAAAAAGCAAAATAGCGTTTGTCATTGGCGGGTCGCTTGGTTTAAGCAGCGAAGTAATGAAACGCTCAAACGCAGCCCTTTCCTTTTCAAAGATGACGTTTCCTCATCAGCTTATGCGCCTAGTATTAGTAGAACAGATTTACCGAGCTTTTCGTATTATTCGAAATGAACCTTATCATAAATAGAACGTGTGGATATTTTTTTATTAAAAGCTGAGGCAGAAGGAAATGTAAAACCTTCTGCCTCAGCTTTTATCATATGTGGATAAATAGCACACGTCTATAAAAAAGAACAAGAGATTCTTCTCTCCGATAAAATGTTAGAACAATTGAGTTTAAGCAAACGAGATCTTATTTAAGAAACAGAAAAACCTTCGTCTTCTTTCACTCCAGCTCTGTCTTTAAACTCATCAAGCAACGCACGCACTTCGTCAGTTGTTTCCGTGCTCATGAGTAGATTTCTTAATTCACTTGCACCGCGGAATCCGCGAACGTAAATTTTGAAAAAGCGTCGAAGCGGTTTGAAAGGGCGCGGCTCTAATTCTTCAGAATACTTATCATGAAGATCTAGCTGCAGGCGAAGAAGTTCTAATAGCTCTTCGCTTGTGTGCTCTTTCTTTTCTTTTTCAAACGCAAACGGATTATGGAAAATTCCGCGTCCAATCATGATTCCATCAACGCCGTACTTTTCAGCAAGTTCAAGACCTTTCTGGCGGTCAGGAATATCACCGTTAATTGTTAGTAGCGTATGAGGCGCAACTTCGTCACGAAGCTTCTTAATCTCCGGAATTAACTCCCAGTGCGCGTCAACATCGCTCATTTCTTTTTTCGTACGAAGGTGAATAGAAAGGTTCACGATATCCTGTTCTAAAATGTGCTTCAGCCAGTCGTACCACTCATCAACTTGCGTATAGCCAAGACGAGTCTTTACGCTTACTGGAAGCCCTCCAGCTTTGGCTGCCTGGATAATCTCAGCCGCAGTATCTGGACGGCGAATCAGACCAGAACCTTTTCCGTTTCCTGCAACGTTCTGTACAGGACAGCCCATATTAATATCAATTCCGCGAAAGCCCATTTCGGCCATGCCGATACTCATTTGACGGAAGTATTCAGGCTTGTCTCCCCAAATATGCGCAACGATTGGCTGTTCATCTTCTGTAAACGTCAATCGTCCTTTTACGCTATCTTTTCCTTTCGGGTGGCAGTAGCTTTCCGTATTCGTAAACTCTGTAAAAAATACGTCAGGTCGTGCTGCTTCGGTCACAACATGGCGAAAAACGACATCCGTCACAGCTTCCATCGGTGCCAAAATAAAAAACGGACGCGGCAACTCATGCCAAAAATTATCTTTCATCTTATATCTAAACCCTTTCTTTTAGGGAAAACATATTCCCAAAATTAAAAAGTGTAATTTCTTTTATCAGGTTGAATGCCAGTATAAACTTCAACCAATATATACTTTAATGGTATGGAACGAAAAGTGCAAGGGAACGAGTGGTTTTGTTTTGCTGGAAATACTTATTGAAACAAATTTTATATCTAGTATTAGTGGGGTATAAGCAATTAAAAGCGAGCCTGAAGGCATGTACCGGATACCTGCGAATAAATATCCTAAAGCATTTGGTTTGTGTTTAGGCACTTTCTCTAAGGATATTATAAAGTATTCACCATAATTATGATTACGATAAACGATTTTATAAATAACTTTTACTATATAATATATAAAAAACCACGTCTGTCACTGTACAACAGACGTGGCTTCATTACGTATTAATGCTTTTTGTAAGGAGCGCCGTCCTTAGAAGGCAGTCCAGAAATGTATCCTACACCACCTGTTTCTTGAATGCCAATGCTTTCTTTCATTGCATTAGCTAGCTCTTCTTTATCAACAGCGGTAATATTTTTGTCGCTGATGTCCTCGCCCGGGTGCTGATAGTTGCTTAGTACGTAGCGAGAGTTTTTAATGTTTTCTACTGCACGAAGTCCTGTTGCTTCTGCTCCCACTGGAACTGAAAGAATGCGCGATAGTTTTTTGGTTTTTACATTGTAAGCCCATACGAAGTTGTTTGTGTGCAGTGAGCTGTCTTCTCCGATAAAGAGTGTATTTAAGTCATTTGAATACGTAAGGTTATCAGGGTTGGCAATTTTATTTGGATCCGCTGTATTACCGTATGCATCTGCTTTTTCTAGGTCTTGTCCAATCAGTAGCCCTTCCATGCTTGCAGGAACGTAGCGACTGTTAATCTTGCCTTTTGCTTGGTCTTTTTGATGCGATCCTAAGTTCAGCTGGTAGGTCACACCAGACTCTAATCTTGGAAGCTGGATATCATCTTGGACAGCACCAGATTCTTTTAGCATGGCACTATTTTGGTAAGAAATAGCCATATACGCTTTTTTATCTTTTTTGTTAACCGTTAGTCCTTCCATCTTGTTGAATTCAGATGTTGCACCTAAAATTGCACCGTATCGGCGTGATTCTAAAAAGGCAGCTGCTTTTTCCATGCCAGGCTTTACTTTTAAATATTCAACTTTTTTACTTGCGGCGGTTTTGACTGCTTTAAATCCTTTTGTAGGCTGTTCAGCTGTTTCAAAAATATCACTAAATTTTGTGCCTTTGTCGATTATTGTTTTCACTTCACTGTCTGTTGCATGGCCAAGCTTAATCCAATGAAGGTCGCCTTTACCTCCATTGTTCGTACTCGTTTGTTTGAATTTTGCTGCATAAAGCGTTCCTGCTGAGAAGTCTTTCTCCTTATCTGCTACATACATAAACATCATGGTATTAGATCCATCATCGCCAAAAAGAGCGGTTTTATTATCTGGAAGTACCTGCATCATTTCGTGTGAAAAACGACCTGTGCTGTAATGTTTTACGACGGACGCATTGCCGCTTTCATCCACTGAAATTTCTGGAATCCAGCCATAGTAGTAAGGATTTGCTTTTGACGTGTCACCGAAATAAAGCTTAGCGAAGTTCGTGACGTCTTTATAAGAGCTAGATGAAGGGTCTTCAAAAGCACGTGCATCAGGCTCGTATTCTTCTGAACCAAGGTGAGTACCCCAATCTGTTGTAGAGCCATTACACGGCGTCCATAAACCATTCACATTAGAAAAATCAATTTTTTTAGCATGGTTGACGGTTAGTTTTCCTGTTTTATCATCTCGGTCAACTTGTGTAAGCGTCATTGAAGCAGGAAGACCGGAAATCTCTTTTCCAGCATTATTAACGGATTCATATTCATAATGTGAAATAATATAAGACTTACCGTTGATGGTGATAAAGCTGTTTGAATCCGGTGCGTCTGATACGTACGGTGAGGGCTTATCAGGAACGCTTCGGTCAATAATTGGATCCCCGTTTGCATCGATCGGTGTACCTGCGGCGATTAATTCCCCTTTATTATCGACAATTTTATCTTTTGAAAGAAAGAGTTGATTATAGTTAAGCGGCGTTTCTTCAACGCTTCCATCTTTATACGTTACTTTTACAGATGCCTCTGTATACGTTTTAATCATATTTTCAATCGTAGTAGGTGCTTTCATTGGCTGAAACTCGACGCTTTTGATTTGTTTTGGATGTTGAACTGGATGATGCTCTGCTGCAAAAGCAGAAGCGGCGCTAGAAGCTAAAAGAGTGAGAGATAGTCCAAGAGATACTCGTTTTTTCATGGTTGATAACCTCCAAATTGTATTCATACACTTATTAAATCATTTGATTGTTGAGGAAATATAAAGAGAAGCGCTGGATTTGTTGAGCTGTCGTTAAGAACGTTGAACATTTACATGACAAGTTTAACTAGAAGTTATTCAGCTATCTTTCAGAATTTGTTCAGATAGCATTCAGCTGGGCTTCACAGTGAATTCATGTTCTGCTCTTACAATAAACACATAGCTAAAGGCGACAGGAAGCGCTTTGGCTCGTACAGCAAAAGTGAAAGGTATTTTAGCAGAAAAAAACGTTACTCCAATAGCGCTATTTTGATAAATGACCGCTGCTAAAAACTTTAGCTTGTGCTGTAAATACATTGGAAATTAGGCGGAGGTATAATCATGATTGGAAAAGTATTAGCAGGAAAAGCAGTAGTAGCAAAAGCGGTGGGAGGTGCCACAATTGGAACAGCTATCGCTCTTGGTTCAATGACAAGCGCATTTGCTTCAGACGGCCAGCACATTACTTCAACAAAAGCGTCGGCTCATACCGAAGCGGCAACATATACGCAAGCTCAAGCAAAAGCAATTGCCTTAAAGAACTGCGGAGGAACGGTTCAATCAGTTTCTTTTGAAAATAACGCCTATACGTTTTTAATTCACGGACAAGATAATCAAGACCATCACGTGAAAGTAAATGCACACAGCGGAAAAGTGGTAAAGGTTGAAAAACTATCTTTTTCTCGAAGTGAGGCACAAGCAGTAGCGTTGAAAAACTGTGGAGGAACGGTTAAGTCGGTAGGCTTCAACGATGGAGTATATACGTTCTTAATTCACGGAAAAGATAGCCGTGATCACCACGTAAAAGTGAATGCACAAAGTGGAAAAGTGATTCAAATTCAAAGCGCTGCATTTACAAAAGCACAGATTCAAACGATTGCATTAAAAAATTGCAGCGGAACGATTCAATCAAGTTCATATGCAAATGATGTATACACATTTTTGATCCACGGAAAAGACAACAAAGATCACCATGTGAAAGTAAACGCTGAAACTGGAAAAGTAATTAAAGTCGAAGCGGTAAAGTTTACACAAGAACAAGCTAAACAAGCTGCTCTTCAACAGCACAAAGGAACGGTTCAATCTGTTTCGTTCAGTGAACAAGCATACACGTTTGTGATCAAAGGAACAGACAATGTAAAACATACTGTAAAAATAAGCCCTCAAACAGGAAAAGTGTGCTGATTTGATAAAAAAGACGATTGCTTTACAGCAATCGTCTTTTTTTACGTTAAGGGCAATACAATTTCAAAAGCAGTTCCTACATTTAATTTGCTTTTTACACGTATTTTTCCCCTGTGCAGCTCTATAATAGATGCGCTGATGGCTAAACCTAAACCTGCTCCTCCGTATGCTCGAGAGCGTGAAGCATCAGCTTTGTAAAATCGCTCAAATAAATGAGCAAGGTGTTCTTGAGGAATGCCGTGACCGTTATCTTGTATTGTTAATGAAAGTTCTTTCTCATTTGCTTTTCCTATCACTTGAATAACTCCTGTAGTTGGATTTGTATGCTGTACTGCGTTGGAAAATAAGTTTAAAACAACTTGTTTAAATTGATCTTTGTTAATGTCTGATGGTAAAGGGCTTGGGAAGTCGAATAAAATTTTTCTGTTCCCGGCCAATAGCATTAATTGAGGTTTCATATCTAAAATCAATTCATCTACAAAACAGCACTCTTTTTGAAACGTCGGAAGTTGATCAAGCTGAGCAAGAAGCAGAAGATCCTGAATCAGTTTGCGCAGTCTTTTGGACTCCCCATACATGCTTTTTAATGCGTCGTTTAATTGGTCTGGATTACTGCTAGCCCCTCTTAGTAAAACTTCTAAAAAGCCATGAATGGATGTAAGCGGCGTTCGCAGTTCATGAGAAGCATCCGCCACAAAGCGCCGCATTTGTTCTTTGGCATCTGTTTCAGCTTTAAATGCTTCTTCAAGACGCTCAAGCATTTCGTTAATAGAAAGAGAAAGGCGATCCATTTCGATTTGTCCTTGATTAACAGGCAGGCGGTCATGTAAGCTTCCTGCATTAATATGCTCCACTTTTTTAGTAATAGTAAACAAAGGGATTAACGTCTGTTTTAAAACAGAAGAAAAAACAAAAAAAGCAATGGTCATTGCAGTAAGTGAAAGCATTAAAAAGATTATCATTTGTCTGATTAACAGGTCTCTTAGTGATTCTGTTGGAGTATTGATTTGAATAACTCCCTGGATTTCTCCGTCAAAGACAATTGGTTTTAAAACAATGACTTGCTCTTGATGACCATCGATTTTCTTTATGAGGCTCACCGTGTTGTCCGGCTGTTTGATGTTTTTCATTACTTGTTTATATGTAGATGCAGAAAGCTTAGGAAAGTAAGAATGATGTGGATCCTTAGCCAGCCGTAAAAATGTGCTTTTTTGATTGATAAAGGTAATATTAACACCCGGGAAATAAACCATGGGTCTTGATCTTTTTACATTCTGGCTTGTTTCAATATCATGTTTCCAGACATCATCGGGAATCAAGTGAATTTGGTCTTCGATGCTTTTAATTTTATTCGTGTAAATAAATTGCTTCATGAACACGTATTGAAACAAGCCTATCAGTATCAGTAAACTCAAAATAACAAGCAAACTTCTGAATAAGAGCTGAAGGCGAAGAGAGTTCAGATGAAAGAACCGTTTGTGCTTCATGAAATATCAATCCGGTATCCTACACCGCGAAGCGTTCGAATGACGGTTCGGCTATGGTCCTGTAATTTTTCTCTCAGTGATCGAATGTATACTTCTACAATGTTTTCTTCTCCTCCAAAATCATATCCCCACACTCGATCTAAAATGGTGGATTTACTTAGTACGAGACCGTGATTAATAACCAAGAATTTTAAGAGTGCATATTCAGTAGGGGATAAATCAAGTATGTGATTAAGGTATTTAATTTCTTTGCGGCGGTCATCAATTTTAAATGGACCGATTGATACTTCGTCTAATAAGTTGGGAAATTGATTGCGGATTCTAGCTTGAATGCGCGCAAGAAGTTCTTCAAAACTGAAAGGTTTGACCATATAATCATCTGCTCCAATAGTCAGCCCTTTTACTCGATCGTCTACTTGATCTTTTGCTGTTAGCATAATGACAGCTATATTCCCCATTTTCTTCAACAAGCGGCATACTTCAAATCCATCCATTCCTGGAAGCATAACATCTACAATAGCGATATGGGGCTTGAATTCTTTGGCTACATTAATTCCTTCAATTCCGTCTTGGGTAGCTTTAATATCAAATCCTTCATTCGTTAAACCCAAAGATAAAAACTGTAAAATAGTTGGTTCGTCATCTATAAGCAAGACTTTAATTCCTTTTAGTTGTTCCATCATGTTGAAAACTCCTTTGCTCCTCTACTTTCTATTATGCTTTTTTATCTGAAACAGCACTGAATAATAGCTGAAAGCAAGCTGAAAAATAGTAGCTATTCTTATATCTTCAGCTAACTTTAAGCTTCTATTCGTCTTATTCTCAGAAATCTTTTGCATAATGAACGGCGTACTAGATAAAACGCCATAAATTAGACGGAAAGTCTAATGGTGAAAAAGGAGGAAATTCAAGGATGATTAAATGGGCAAAAGTATTGTCTACATCTGCTTTAGGAACTGCAATTGCATTTAGCTCTATTACAACGAGTCACGCTGCAGAAATGAAGACAGCTAAAGCAGAAGCAACTGAACATGTGAGTATCTCGCAAGCTCAGGCAAAAGGTATTGCTCTACAAGATTGCAAAGGGACAGTTACGTCTACGGAATTTAAGCAGGAATCAAGTGTGTATGTAATTACAATTGTAACGAATAACCTGGAGCAAAGAATTGTAGAAGTAAGTGCGAGCACTGGAAAAGTAGTAAAGAAGCAAGAAGTGAAGTTATGGACACAAAATCAAGTGAAAGAATCTGTTTCTAAGCAGTATAAAGGCGCTATTCAATCTATTACCTTTAACAAAGAAACGCGTGAATATACGTTAACTGTAGTAGATGGCAAAGTAGAATATACGTTAACTGTAGATGGTCTAACGGGAAAAGTCATTCATGAGAATAAAAAAGAGCTGCAGCTAATGTCAGAGCAAAAAATAAAAGAAGCAATTGTTAAACAATATAGTGGTTACGTATATAGTCTAGAATTTAAAGAATCCGCTAGTCAGTATGTCGCAGTGATTCTTAAAAATAGCACTCAATATACAGTAACGTTAGATGCTTTCACAGGAAAAGTAGTTAATACTTCTCAGCAAGAAGTGAAGGTATTAACGAGACAAGATGCAAAAGATCTTGCATTGGCTACATATGCAGGTAAGGTGAAAATGGTAGAATATGATCAAAATGCAGCGATTTTCACAGTGAAAATAATCAAAGATAATACGGAATACACGGTTACAATCGATGCGGTTTCGGGTGAAATCACAAATGTAAAACAAGATAAGCTTCAACTGTTAACGGAGAACGCTGTAAAAGATCTTGCTTTAAAACATCAAGAAGGAAAAGTAGAGCATATTGAGCTTATAACAGAAAACTCAATAACTGTATACGTAGTAACCTTAGTGAGCGGAAGCAAGCAGCAGACGCTTAAGTTCGATGCTTATACGGGACAAGAGTGCTCATAATTTTTTATCTTAAAACATAAAACATACATTTCATTTTTCATTCATATCAAGCAGAGGGTGCTTCAAGGCATCCTCTGCTTTTCTATTTATAACTAGAAACGGGGCTGTTTATCTATGTTAAGATAAATGTAGATTATTGTTGTAAAATGGATAGAACTAGAATGAAATAAATTAAATAGATAGGGTGTACACATGAGAAAAGAAGTACAAGTTATAGCCAAAGAAGCTTTTATTAAAAAAGTGAACAAGGGTTATCCACTCATTGAAAAAGATGCGCTTGTTGATGGTCATAAACTGCAAGAAGAAGGGGTTATTATTAACTTAGTTACTCCCAAGAATCAATTTTTAGCCAAAGGCTATTATGGAAAACAAAACAAAGGCTACGGATGGATTCTTACGAAGAAGAAAAGTGAGCAAATTGACGCGGCGTTTTTTGCTAGAAAAATTCAGCAAGCTATTTCATCTCGTCATGACTTTTATGCGTCTGAAGACACAACTGCTTTTCGCATATTTAATAGTGAAGGTGACGGAATCGGCGGCTTGATTATTGATTATTATGACGGATATTACGTCATGAGTTGGTATAGTGAAGGAATTTATCAATTTAAAGAATACGTCATTGAAGCCTTAAAGTCTGCGCCTAACTTTAAAGGGCTGTACCAGAAAAAACGTTTTAACGTAAAGGGGCAGTATATTGAAGAAGATGATTTTGTAGCAGGGGATAAAGGTGAATTCCCTTTAATTGTAAAAGAAAATGGTATTCGTTTTGCCGTTTACTTAAATGACGGAGCGATGGTGGGAGTCTTTTTAGATCAGCGAGACGTCCGTAAAACGATTCGAGATAAATATGCAAAAGGAAAGACCGTGCTAAATATGTTTTCGTATACAGGCGCATTTTCAGTGGCGGCCGCTCTTGGAGGAGCTGCGAAAACAACAAGTGTCGATTTAGCCAACCGCAGCTTGGCAAAAACAATTGAGCAATTTAGTGTAAATGGAATTGATCACGAAGCACAGGACATTATCGTAGAAGATGTTTTCAAGTATTTTAAATATGCGGTCAAGAAGAACATGACCTTCGATCTTGTGGTGCTAGATCCGCCAAGCTTTGCTAAGTCGAAAAAGCATACGTTTAGCGCGGCAAAAGACTACAAAGATTTATTAAAAGAAGCCATTGCGCTTACAAAGCCAAACGGTGTCATTGTAGCATCTACGAATGCAAGCAATTTTGATATGAAAAAATTCCATTCGTTTATTGAAAAAGCTTTTAATGAAAAAGGGGAACGGTACAAAATGATGGAGCAGTTCGCTCTTCCATCTGATTTTAAAACAATAAAAGAATTTAAGTCAGGTAATTATTTAAAAGTCGTGTTTATTCAAAAAATAAATCGCTAAATGCAAGGCTGCATGATGAACTCATGCAGTTTATTTATTTTTGATAAAATAACGATTACAAGCTATTTGAAGGGGACAAAATGAAGGTAGGAGATAAATATTGTCAATATATATGATAAAATAATAAAGGAATTATGCTCAATACTTCACAATTTTACAATATCATCCTTACGAAACGTATTTTTACAATTATTTTATTTTAAATGGGATAAGTATTGGGTACGAAGTAGAAAGAGCATACTATTACTATTATTAAAAAACATGAAAGGAGAAAGATTATGGCTGAAACAACAAAAAAGCCTGCCGGCGAAGTGAAATTTATTCCTTTATTAATTTGTCTGGCAATCGGACTTGTTTTATGGTTTATTACACCTCCGTCCGGACTTGATGTGAAGGCTTGGCACTTATTCGCTATTTTTGTGGCTACTATCGTAGGGCTTATCATTAAACCATTGCCATTAGGCAGTGTAGCTATTTTATCTTTAACCATTATTGTATTAACTAATACATTAACACTTGAACAATCGCTCAGCGGTTTTCAAAATACGACGATTTGGTTAATCGTTATTGCATTCTTTATTTCTAGAGGTTTTATTAAGACTGGTCTAGGAACAAGGGTTGCCTATATCTTCGTTCGTTTGTTCGGTAAAAAGACGTTGGGATTATCGTATTCTCTTATCGTAAGTGACTTGCTTTTATCACCTGCAATGCCGTCTAATACAGCACGAGCTGGAGGAATTATTCTTCCAATCATTCGTTCTTTATCCGAAACATATGGATCGAGAACTGGAGACGGTACGGAGCGCAGAGTCGGTGCTTTCTTAACAAAAGTATCGTTTCAAGGAGATATGATCACATCCGCTATGTTTGTAACAGCAATGGCGGCCAATCCTCTTGCTGTTAAAATGACGGAACAAATTACAGGAAAGACTATTTCATGGGTTGGCTGGGCAGCGGCTGCAATTGTACCTGGAATTATTAGTTTAATTGTTATTCCGCTTGTTATTTATAAGCTGTATCCGCCAGAATTAAAAGAAACACCGGAAGCATCTGAAATTGCAGTAAAAAAATTAAATGAGATGGGTCCGCTAAAGAAAGAAGAATGGTACATGATTGGCGTATTTTTACTTCTTCTTGTGCTGTGGATTTTTGGCGCTAATTTAAATATTAATGCAACAACAACTGCTTTTATTGGTCTATGTACGCTGCTTTTAACGCAAGTACTAAGCTGGTCGGACATCAAAAAAGAACAGGGAGCATGGGATACATTAGTTTGGTTTGCTGTGTTGGTTATGATGGCAACCTTCTTAAATGATCTAGGCATGATTCCTTGGTTCAGTGATCTGATGAAAGGCACTGTTAGTCATATGTCTTGGATGACGGCGTTGATTGTACTAGCTGTTGCGTATTTTTATTCTCACTACTTTTTTGCGAGTAATACGGCTCACGTCAGCGCTATGTACGCAGCATTTTTATCTGTCATCGTGGCCGCTGGTGCGCCTCCGTTACTGTCAGCATTAATTTTAGCGTTCTTTAGCAATTTATTTGGCTGTTTAACTCACTACGGCAGTGGACCGGCACCGGTGTTCTTCGGTAGTGGATATGTAACGCAGCAAAAATGGTGGTCGCTCGGCTTTTTAATTTCAATTATTCATATTATCATTTGGATTGGAATTGGCGGCTTGTGGTGGAAACTGCTCGGTCTATGGTAAAAAAAACAGTGGCGCAGGCCACTGTTTTTTTTATGCTTCAGCCCAAACGGATACAGAGCCGCCATTTACAGGAAACTGTCCGTAGCCATCTTCTTCAATCACAACTTGATCTTCTCGGTTGTTTGTGAAGTCGATCCACGTTTGTCCACTTCGGTGTTCGCCGACGAACATTCTCTTTTCGCCATCTTCGCCGTTTGACATCACCACAGCGCATCCAGACTTCTCAAATTCCTCTACACCATGCCTTACCCATCCAATGGTATTCGGGTGATCAAAATAATCGTCTTGCTGACCGTATGCTTTGTCATAGCGTACATGCAAGAGAGCGGAAATATCTTTTTCTTTTCCCTCAATAGGGTGCTCTCCGCCTATCCCAAAATAGTCTCCGTAAAACACACAAGGATAGCCGTCTTCACGAAGTAAAATTAGAGCGTAAGCACTTTGTTTGAACCAATCTTCTACCCAAGATTCTAAAGATTCATTTGGCTGAGAGTCATGGTTATCTACAAATGTGACAACATTCAAAGGGTGAGTCTTGACTAATGTATCATCAAAAATTGTGGTTAAATCAAAATCTCTTCCTTGCTGAGAGGCTTCATGCAGTTTATAGTGCAGCGATACGTCAAACAAATCAATTTGATAATCAATCACGTCTAGGAATTCCTGACAGGCTGTTAACTCTGGATTCCAAAACTCTCCCACAAAATAAAATGGCTTTTCTTGAGAAGAGGACAATTCGTGGGCAAACTCTTTAATAAAATCGTGGTTAATATGTTTAATGGCGTCTAATCGATAACCGTCGCACTGCAGGGTGTCTGCTAACCATTTTCCCCATTTGATCATTTCTTCTCGAACTTCAGGGTGATCGTAATCAATATTCGCAAACATTAAATAATCGTAGTTGCCAAACTCTTGATCGACATTTTCGTTCCAGCTTTTGTTTTCCCCGGCAATACGAAAAACGCCTTCTTTTCCATTTTTATCATCGTAATCAGTGCCGTTAAAATGATTAAAGTTCCATTTGAAAGAAGAATATTGATCGCCGCGCCCTTCAAATGTAAACTTTGTCCACCCTTCAATTTCAAAAGGTTCAGAAATTTCTTCTGTTCGGTTCATGGGATCCACTTCAATGACGTGGAACGTTTCTTTTTCATCTGCTGCAGCTTTATGATTCATCACAATATCCACATAGACATTAATTCCGTGATTATGACAGGCATCAATCGCATCATGCAGCTCTTGCTTGGTTCCATACTTTGTACGAACGGTTCCTTTTTGATCAAATTCGCCAAGATCGTATAAGTCGTAAACGCCGTAGCCATTATCCTCTGATGAAACACCTTTTGTAACAGGGGGAATCCACACGGAATCAATTCCTTGTTCTTTTAGTTGAGGAGCGAGCTCTTTGAGGCGTTGCCAATGCTCGCCATCAGCTGGCACATGCCATTCGAAAAATTGCATAATTGTATGATTCCGTTCCAAGTTAAATCATCCTCCTTTTAAATAAAAAGATATAATCGCTCACGGATAGTTCTTTAGAATCAAATGAGGAATTGATTATATTTTTTCTTTTAACGTTCCTGTTATCCCTATTCTTTAAACCTTTTTCAACATATGAAGCTTAAGAAAATCTTAAGATTTCCCCTTCCTTTTTCTTAAGAAATGCAGTTTACAATAAAATCCATAGACGAAATGACCCATGATATACTTTTGAAAGGAGTGTGAGAAATCAATGAACGAATATGTGGTTTTAGTCGTAGACGATGAGCAAGAAATCCGTAATGGCATTGCTATTTATTTGAAAAATGAAGGCATTAAAGTCTTTACGGCCAAAGATGGAATCGAAGCCATAGAGATACTAAATAAAGAAAAAGTTCACTTAATTATTCTTGATATTATGATGCCAAGGCAAGATGGCATTTCAACGACGTTTAAAATCCGAGAACAAAAAAATATCCCGATTATTATGCTGAGTGCTAAAAGCGAAGATGCAGATAAAGTGCTCGGTCTGCAGGTAGGAGCAGATGATTATGTGACAAAGCCTTTTAATCCATTAGAACTGATAGCGAGAGTTAAATCACAGTTAAGAAGATATGTGACATTAGGTACATATGAGGAAAAAAAGACGATTGATATCCGAGGTCTTGTACTTGATATTGAAGCTAAGTCCGTCACTCTTGACGGGGGATTCATTAAGCTGACTCCCATTGAGTATAAAATTGTAGAGTTATTAATGAAAAATGCAGGGAGAGTTTTTTCCATACATGATATTTATGAACGCGTATGGAATGAACCAGGCTACAACGCAGAAAACACAGTAGCGGTACACATTAGAAAAATAAGAGAAAAAATTGAGATTGAACCAAAAAATCCGAGGTATGTAAAGGTTGTGTGGGGACTTGGATACAAAATGGAAAAGTAGCGTCATTTCAGCTGTAGGGATTATCTTGTTTTTATTTGGTTTAGGAGCAACTATTTCTTCAATTAGTAACGTGCATAATCTATTAAAAACAAACTATTTACAAAAAAGCAGCTATATAAAATCAGAAGACTTCAAAAAGCAAATAAGTCGTTTTACAAATGATCTCTACCTTTTAGAATTGACACAAAAAGATAAGAATACCGTTAATGCAAATAAGATAACAGAAGAAGAGATTGAGTCGTATCGATATACGGAAGGAACATTAACAGAACAAATAAAAAACGTGCACGATAAATATGAAGAAAAAATAGAAGACGCTAAGCAGGCAAAGAGCAAAAACGTTGAAGCTGCCTATGTAAAGCAGCAGGATCTAGAAGTTAAAAACATTCAAAAAAAGTTTCAAGATGATCAATTCGTTCGAGAAGAAATAGCGAAAAACAAAAAACTCGAAATGAAGAAACTATATGATGAAGCTTTTGATCGGCAAAAAACATTATCTCAATATAAAAAAGACATCATGTATTATTTAAAAGATAGGAACACAAATAAAATATACACGAACATCCAAAACGCAGGCAAAGAAGATGTTAATCAATTAGTAAAACAGAAAAATATATTGTATAAACATACTTATTCAGCTCAATCACCGCTGGTGTTCCAAGCAGATGAATATAAAAATTCATCGTTAAGCAGTGAGGTAGACTCAGAGATCCCAACCCGGTATTTAAAGCAGAAGTTTACGGGTATAATTGCTGTTCCTGAAAAAGAAACCTTCATTAGTCCTTTATTTGATGAATATAACTATTATCATCATCAAAATGTAGCGTTTCTCGTGTATGCATTTTCAGGGATACTAGCTCTGTTAATAGGTTACTTTATTTATAAAAAAACAATAACCGGACATTTAAAAGAAATAACAAGACAAACTGCAGTACAGAGGGTTTATAAAAAAATACCTTTAGATATTTGTATAATTGTTTTTCTTTTATACTCATTTTTTACATTAAGTCTAGTTCTGAACGGCTATCCTGCTTCTTTATTAGAATCATATAAGCATGTTGCTACGTTCTTCTTTTATATGATAGCAATATCTATAGCTATTTCCCTATGGGCACTTCAAGTATTTCTACTGTTTCAGCGTATGCGCACAATAGATGATATAAAAGAAGAATATAAAAGAGCGTGTGTTTACCAAGTAATTTATTTTCTTCAATCTATTTTTATTATCAGACATATTGGCATGCATATAATGGTTGTAGTACTGCTTTTAGTGTTTGCCGTGTTTGCTGTTGCAACTCTATTGACTAGTGGATCTATGTTTGCAGAACAAGTATCCATACTGTACTTAGCTATAGGCAGTGTTGTAGGAGTGGTTACTTTGATACTGCTTATGCTACGAGTTAATTATTTAAATAAAATTATTATCTCAATTGATCAAATTGCCACAGCCGAGTGGAAAGAGCCGTTACCTATCAAAGGAAAATCAGCTTTGACTCAAGCAGCGCTAAACATAAATCATATCCAGCAGCAGATTCAAACATCTCAGCATGTTCAAGTTAAAAGTGAACGCTTGAAAACAGAGTTAATTACCAACGTCAGTCACGATTTAAGAACACCATTGACTTCTATTATGACATATACAGCGTTGCTAAAGTCGCAAGATCTTACTTCGGACGAACAACATGCTTACGTTGAAATTATTGACCGTAAATCAAAGCGTTTACAGGCACTTATTGATGATTTATTTGAAGTGTCAAAAATGGCAAGTGGAAATGTAGAATTGCATAAAGACAAAATTGATATTAACCAGCTTCTTCATCAGGCTTTAGCTGAATATAATGAAGCAATTGAAGATTCAACTCTGCAATTTCGTATTCAATCTCTCGAAAAGCCGATATTTGCTACTGTAGATGGTCAAAAACTATGGAGAGTATTTGACAATTTGATAGAGAATATATTGAAATATTCACTTGAACAAACGCGTGTCTATATTTCTGTTCAAGAAATAAACGAACAAGTGAAACTAACCTTTAAAAATGTAAGTAAATATGAATTAAATGAGCAGGCAGATGAGCTGTTTGAACGATTTAAAAGAGGGGACACTTCAAGACAAACCGATGGCTCCGGACTTGGGTTAGCTATTGCTAAGTCAATTATTGATTTGCACGGAGGAGAACTGAATATTGAAATTGACGGAGATTTATTTAAAGTAACGATTACTCTTTAATGTGAGTGAATATAAACAGCATATCTAGTAAAAAAAGAGAAGCAACCTCATTATGCTGGTTGCTTCTCTTTTTTTAGCGTTCGTAATTTTATTCCGCAACCGCAAAGTGTACTGTGCTTTAGTACTTTTATTTCTCTATCACACTGATTACATCTTATTTCTTGTCCAATCATTTCTTCATCCCTTCCTCTTTTTACAAGAATTTAAATAAGTATCCATAAAATATGGATACTTATTTAGTGATAAAATGTTAAACTAATTGATAATAAATGAAAATCTAAAATGAGAAAAATACCTTTATTTTCTCATTTGGAAAACTGATCTCTTTATTTTACTTGCTGCGGAACAGATAATCCTAAACCGTCTGCAACGCGTGTTCCATACTCTGGATCCGCTTTGTAGAAGTGCTGAATTTGACGCAGTTTAATCTCTTCTTTTTCTACAGGCTTCATAGCTTCAACGATGTTTGCAACTAGTCGTGTACGCTCGTCTTCGCTTAGAAGGCGGTATAAGTCACCTGCTTGCGTGTAATGGTCGTTATGATCATATGCAACACTATCGGCAACGCCTGAAACAGGGTATGCCGCTTGTTTGTTTTCATGAGATTCTGTCGGACCACCAAAGCTGTTTGGCTCGTAGTAAACAGAACGGCCGCCGTTATCGTCAAAGCGCATTTGACCATCACGCTGATAGTTATTTACTTCATTGCGCGGACGGTTAATCGGTAGCGCTTGGTGGTTAGCACCCACGCGGTAGCGATGTGCATCGCTGTATGCGAATAGTCGACCTTGCAGCATTTTATCAGGTGATACGTCAATTCCTGGTACAAGCGTTCCAGGTGAGAATGTAGCTTGCTCCACTTCGGCAAAATAATTTTCTGGATTGCGGTCCAAGACCATGCGACCTACTTCAATTAACGGGTAGTCTTTTTGTGACCAAACCTTTGTTACGTCAAACGGATCAAAGCGATACGTATCAGCGTCTTCTAATGGCATAATCTGAACGTACAGCTTCCATGAAGGGAAATCGCCTTTTTCAATGGCATTAAATAAATCTTCAGTATGATAATCTGGATTTTCACCAGCTAGCTTTGCAGCTACGTCTGGAGACAGATTTTTTACGCCTTGCTCTGTTTTAAAGTGATATTTTACCCAAACGCCATCTCCTTCGGCATTAACCCATTTAAATGTGTGGCTGCCAAATCCATGCATATGGCGTAAAGTTGCCGGGATACCGCGGTCAGACATTAAAATAGAAACTTGATGCAAAGATTCAGGAGATAAAGACCAGAAATCCCAAACGGCCGTCGGGTTTTTTAAATGTGTGCGTGGATCGCGTTTTTGTGTATGAATAAAGTCAGGAAATTTAATCGCATCTCGGATGAAAAATACAGGTGTATTATTTCCGACTAAGTCGTAGTTTCCTTCTTCTGTATAAAATTTAACAGCAAACCCGCGAGGGTCGCGAACGGTATCTGCTGAGCCATTTTCACCAGCTACTGTTGAAAAGCGAACAAATAGAGGCGTTCGTTTTCCTACTTCAGAAAGGAAAGCTGCTTTTGTATAGGCTGAAACATCATTTGTCACTTCAAAATAGCCGTGGGCACCGGCGCCTTTTGCGTGTACGACGCGTTCGGGAACACGCTCTCGGTTAAAATGGGCTAATTTCTCTAAAAGGTGAACATCTTGAATTAAAGTAGGTCCGCGTGAACCAGCGGTCATTGAATTTTGATTATCTCCAACCGGAGCTCCCCAACTAGTCGTTAGGTTATTCTTGTTTGTTGTCATCTTAGAACCACCTCTTATTTGAATTTTATTATGTTAGAAATAATAATAACATTTTTAAATAAAAAATCAATACTAAATTATAATTATTATAATTTAAAGTGTTGATTTTGAGATGTAGCCAATGGGGTATATAGCATGTGAAGTGTACGAACTATTTTAAAAATTTTCTGTATAGTATATTTAGTTTAATAATAAAAATGCCTGGTGTGCAATTATTTTGACCGGCTATTACCATATCAAAAACACGCTTGCTTATATAAGCAAGCGTGTTCGTTTTATATATTTTGTGTTAAGTTTGCTTTCGCTGCCAGCTCAGCCTGAGGCGTGCGCCAAAGCTGTGTCCATTTTTGAATCGCGGCTATCATAATAATGAGACCGAGTATAAGCATGATGATTGAAAGAGTCGCATTTAATATGCTGTAACCTGCCGCAGCTTCATTTAAATACACATTCTTAACCATCCAATAACCCGCGTAGTTAACCGTCACGTAAAGGTAGGCTAATGGAATAAGGCAAGTAAGCATATAGGAACGTTTATCTGCAATTCTAAGAATGACGGTTGCTCCAATAATTAAACCAATAGAGGCCATTAACTGATTCGATACGCCGAACAGCGCCCAAACGGAGCCAATATCTCCTGAGAACAATAAGTACCCCCACATAAAACAGGCTAGGGCGCTTGCAAAAATGGACCCGGGAAGCCAGTCTACTCGCTTCAAAGGCTTATAAAATTCACCGAAAAAGTCTTGAATTAAATAGCGGGAAACGCGTGTGCCAGCGTCGATAGCAGTTAAAATAAACACTGCTTCAAACATAATGACGAACTGGAAAAAATAAGAAGACAGGTGGCTGAACCAAGGAATTTCCGTGAAGATATACGTCATGCCTACAGCCAGTGTAACAGCGCCGCCTGTACGGCCTTCTAAGTTTAGACCAATCTCTTGGCTAAGCTGAGGAAGAGCTGTCACGTTCATGCCGAGCGTTTTAAACACTTCAGGTGTAGAGTTGATTGCAAAATAGTCTCCAGGATGTAAAGCTGTTGCGGCAATTAATGCCATAATTCCTACCAAGCATTCGACTAACATCGCCCCGAAGCCTACAACTTTAATGTCACTCCAGCGGTCAAGCATCTTAGGGGTTGTCCCTGAACCAACAAATGCATGGAAGCCGGAAATAGCACCGCAGGCGATCGTAATGGAAATGAACGGCCACACAGGTCCTGCTAAAATAGGGCCGCCTCCGTGAATAAATTCAGTAACTGCAGGAAATGGAATTGCTGGATTTACGAAAAACACGCCTACAATCAGCGCGATAAAGACACCAATTTTCATAAAGCTGCTTAAATAATCTCGAGGTGCTAAAAGCAGCCAAACGGGCAAGGCCGCTGCGAAAAATGCATAAACGGGAAGAATAATTGAAAGTGTTTTAATATCTAGCGTTAAAAAATCTCCTAAAGCTGTTCCTTGAATATAAGGACCGCTAAATACGGCGATTAAAATTAAAATGAAGCCGACGGTAGAAGCCGCTTTTAAATTACCGGTTTTTTTGTGGTAAATACCTACCCCCATTGCAATCGGAATCGTAATTCCAACAGCGAATGTACCCCAAGGATTTTTCTCAAGTGCGTGTAACACGACCATAGATAAACCGGCCATTGTGATGGTAATGATAAAAAGCATAGCTAAACCTGTACAAAAACCAGCGACGGGTCCTAGCTCTTTTTTAGCCACTTCTGAAAGCGACTGGCCTTTTTGGCGCATAGATGCAAATAACACAACTGCATCGTGAACGGCTCCTCCGATTACAGCTCCGATTAAAAGCCAGAGCAGTCCGGGCAAATAGCCAAACTGAGCTGCTAAGATAGGTCCAACAAGCGGACCAGCAGCTGCAATAGCTGCAAAGTGATGACCAAATGTTACCCATCGGTTGGTTGGCACATAATCTTTTCCATCTTCAAGCTCATGTGCTGGCGTTTTTTGCGCATCGTTTAGTTTCAAGACCTTAACAGCCATGAATGTTCCATAAAGCCGATACGCAATCATTAAAATACAGATAGATCCAATAACAATGGTAACCGCATTCATTACAAATCCCCCTATCCCTTAGTTGTCTGATGTTTGTACTACTACACAACGTTATGTAATTGTGTGTTCCCCTTACAACTTTCATTATAAAAGAAGAAAGCGCTTTTATCACCAGTTTTTCCCTTAATTATTTAAAAAATTAGAAAGTTCAAATTCCCTTTGAAAAACTATAAGACTTTTCGCATAATCTCTGCTATAATTTTTAAAAAAATTAGTACGCATTTAGGTGTTTTTAGTTAGGGAGATGAAAAGAGTGAACCATCGTCAAGAGTTACAAAATAGCAAGCGTATTGTAGTCAAAGTAGGGACATCTACGTTGACCTATGATAATGGAGATATTAACTTAGCACGCATTGAAAAACTAGCGCGTGTTTTATCTGATTTAATGAATGCAGGAAAAGAAGTTGTGCTTGTTACATCAGGTGCTGTTCAAGTAGGAGTAAAAAAACTAAAGTTAAAAGAAAAGCCAACTTCTATTCGAGACAAACAAGCAGCGGCCTCTGTCGGGCAATGTGAGCTTATGCATATCTATAGTAAATTCTTTGGTGAGTACAGCCACATCGTTGGTCAAGTACTGTTAACGAAAGATGTAATCGAAGATGAACATGTGCGCAATAACGTTGTGAACACGTTTGAAAAATTAATTGAAGACAAAGTAATTCCTATTGTGAATGAAAACGATACAGTTGCAATCGATGAGATTGAAAACATCGTACGTTTTGGAGATAACGATAATTTATCCGCCATTGTTTCAGTTTTGATTCACGCAGATTTACTTGTTATTTTATCTGATATTGACGGTTTCTTTGATTCAGATCCCACAAAAAACCTTAACTCTAAATTAATGAAAGTAATAGATGGCATCACACCGGAGCTTGAGAATTTTGCTGGAGATAGTGGAACTGACGTTGGAACAGGCGGAATGGTCACAAAGCTTACCGCTGCTAAAACAGCTACAAGTGCAGGCGTGAGCTTAATCCTAGCAAATGGTAAAGAACCAAGTATTTTGCGAGATATTATTGAAGGCCAAGAAATTGGAACGTTATTCTTAAAACAAGCTGAAGGAGTAATGAAATGAGTGAATTGCAGCTTAAAGGAAAGCAGGGAAAAGAAGCCTCTTATTTCTTAGGAAATGTAACGAGCGAACAAAAACAGCAGGCACTTTATAAAATGGCGGCTGCTTTATTGAGTCAGCAAGAAGCGATTTTAAAAGCAAATAAATTAGACGTAGAAAAAGCCGTTCAAAAAGGCACGTCAAAAGCTATGTTGGATCGCCTATCTTTAAATGAAGAGCGGATTCACGGAATGGCAGACGGCCTGCGCCAAGTAGCTGTGCTTTCCGATCCAGTAGGAGAAGTGCTGTCTATGGCGAAGCGACCAAATGGCTTACAAATTGGGCAGCAGCGTGTACCTATTGGTGTCATAGGAATTATTTATGAAGCGCGTCCAAACGTTACGTGTGATGCAGCAGGCTTATGCTTAAAAGCAGGAAATGCAGTTATTTTGCGCGGAGGCAGCGAGGCGTTTTATTCGAATCAAGCGATTGTTTCTGTATTATCTCAAGCTGCGGCAAGTGCAGGATTGCCTGAGCATAGCGTACAGCTTATTGAAGATACGTCGAGAGAAACAGCACTGGAGTTAATGAAATTAAATGAATATATCGATGTATTAATTCCTCGAGGCGGTGCTGGTTTAATTGAAGCGGTGGTAAAAAATGCAACGGTTCCCGTTATTGAGACAGGAACTGGGAACTGCCACATTTATGTTGATGAAGCATATGACGGTGACATGGCGGCCAATATTGTCATTAATGCAAAAACATCTCGTCCAGCGGTGTGTAACTCAGCCGAAAAGCTGATTATTCATGAACGAGCGGCTCATGAATTTTTGCCGATTATTGTTCAAGCGCTACGAGAGAAAGATGTAGAAGTACGCGGTGATGAACGTGCGCTAACAATCGTTCCAGATCTTGTTCCAGCAGGGGATGAGGATTGGAAGAAAGAATACTTGGATTTCATCATGGCGGTTAAAATCGTAGATGATATCGATGAAGCGATTTCCCATATTAATGTTCATAGTTCACATCACTCTGAAGCGATTGTAACAACAAATTATGCTCATGCTCAGCGTTTTTTACAGCGCGTTAATTCAGCCGCTGTTTATGTGAATGCTTCAACGAGGTTTACGGACGGAGAAGAGTTTGGTTTCGGGGCAGAAATCGGAATTAGTACACAAAAGCTTCATGCGCGTGGACCGATGGGATTAAAGGAATTAACAACGCTAAAATATATTATTTACGGAGATGGACAAATTCGATAAAAAAGAAGCCTGAGGCATATGCCCAGGCTTCTCTTATTTCCATATATGTTCAATTTCTTCAAGTGACTTTCCTTTTGTTTCCGGAACCCACTTCCATATAAACAAAAATGAAGCAATACACATAATCATAAAGAATAAAAATGTGAAAGATCCTCCAGCTTTGTTCCAAAGGATAGGGAAAAACTGAGATACAAACCAATTAGCTATCCACAAGAAAAACGTAGAAATAGACATTGCATAGCCTCTCGCGTGATTAGGAAAAATTTCCGAAATCACAACCCATACAACCGGTCCCATAGAAATATTAAAAAGAAATAAATAAAAAACAATAAGTAAACTAGTAGTCAACCCTTCAGTACCCTGAGAATGAAATCCAAAGGAAACGAGAAGCTGCGTAACGGCCATACCAGCTGTGCCAATAAGCAATAAAGCTTTGCGGCCAATCCGGTCGATAAGCCACATGGAACAAAGAACGCCTAAAAAGGCAGCTACACCAATCATAGACGTAACAAGGAGCGATAAATCTCCTCTAGCTCCAGCTGCTTCAAAAACTTGCGGGGCGTAATAAATAATGGCATTAATTCCGACAAGCTGTTGAAAGGCTGCAAGTAGAATACCAATAAGCAGCGCTTTTCGAAGACCAGCCTCTTTAAAAAGCGAAAGAGAAGCCGGTTGATTTTCTTTTAACGATTGCTCAATATGATACAGCTCTTGGCGTGCAATCTGTGTACCATTGATTTTAATTAAAATGTCCATAGCTTCTAAAGTGCGGTTTGCTTTTACCAGCCACCTCGGACTTTCAGGAACAGTAGAAAGGATAAGAAGAAATAAAAGAGCTGGAATGCCAGAAGCGCCGATAATGTAGCGCCATCCCGTGGAATTCTGCCAAGCGTCTTCCCCAATAGATAAAATGTAGTCATTTACAAAATAGACAGAAACAATCCCAACAGCAACAGCAAATTGATAAAGAGAGCCTAAGCGGCCGCGCATGTGCCGAGGGGCTATTTCAGAAATATAGGTAATCGAAAGAACAGAAGCCATACCAATGCCTAGTCCTCCAATAATTCGAGAAATAATCACAAAAGAGATGGAGGAAGATAGCGCTTGCATAATTGCGGACACGATAAATAAAGAAGCTGCTAAAAGTAAGATGCTTTTTCTACCGAATCGATCACTCAGTTTCCCTGAAGCAAGTACCCCAACGGCACCACCGAGCAGCAGACTAGATACAACAAAACCTACCATCGTTGGACTAAGATTAAAATGTACTTCCATCAACCCAATAGCTCCTGAAATGACGGCTGTGTCATAGCCGTAAAGTAACCCTCCAAAAGCAGCTGCACATGAAATGAAAATCACGAAAAATAGATTTCCTTTTTGCTCCTTATACTCGTCAGAAGTTACTTTTACTATCCCCATATAAATTCCTCCTTTGAATCACGGTCATTATTTTAATAAAAAAACGTTATACGTAAAACGTTTTCATAAAAGATGTTTTTATGTTAAACTAAAAATTGTAAATAATCAAACTATTTTTTAACTTTTATATGAATTATGTACGTTTTGTTATCAATCAATAGGGAAGAAAAAATAGGGGGGAAGAGAAATATGGCATTTATGCAATGTGATTTTTTTTCAGAAGTATTGCAAATAAGTACTTCAATGAACGTTTTGATACCGCAGCAAACAAAATGTCAAATTGGTTTAAAAACCAATACAAGAAGTGAGAAACACCCTACGCTCTATTTATTACACGGTCTTTCTGATGATCATACGATATGGATGAGAAGGACTTCGGTTGAACGCTACGCATCAGAATTAGGACTTGCAGTTGTAATGCCAAATGTAGATCGTAGCTTTTATAGAGATATGGCTTATGGAAAAAAGTATTGGACGTTTGTAACAGAAGAACTTCCTCAATTGGCTAGATCATTCTTTCCGTTATCGGAAAAAAGAGAAGATAATTTTGTAGCTGGCCTTTCTATGGGAGGGTACGGCGCTTTAAAATGGGCGTTTCGCAAACCACATCAATTTTCTGCAGCTGCCAGTTTATCAGGAGTGATGGACGTTGAAGGGCTTGGAGGGCGAGGAGAAGTTCAGTTCTTAGATTATCCTTTGATTTTTGGCATGCCGCCTGTTATTAGACCTGAAGATGATCTTTTCTGGCTGCTTGAAAATCGCCGGCGCTATGGAGAAGTGACTCCGCGTATTTATCAATGCTGTGGAACGGAAGATTTTTTATATCAGGAAAATAAACGTTTTTCCGAGCGATGTAAGCAAGAGCCTATTTGTTTTACATATGAAGAAGGAAAAGGAAGTCACGACTGGGCATATTGGGATCAAAAAATTCAAGATGTGTTAAAGTGGCTGTTTAGTGAAAAGTAGGGAAGGTAGTTTTCGGTGGTTCCGGCTTCTAGTAGTATAATAAAGAAAAATGTTTACTTGGTCGATAGACTAAAAGAAAATAGGAGTCGGTACGAATGGGGAGAAAAAAAGTCACGATTACAGAAGTAGCAAAAGAAGCGGGAGTTTCATTAGCTACGGTATCAAGAATCTTCAATAATAAAGACGGTAAAATTAAAATCAGTGAAAAAACTAAACAAAAAGTACTAAAAGCAGCAGCTCATTTAGGGTATCAGACGAATCCATTTGCGGCAGCTCTGCGGGCCCAAAAAACAGGAATTATCGGGATATTAATTAGAGATTTAAAAGATCCGTTTCTAATTGAACTATTAAAAAAGGTACAGCAACAAGTCCAAAGTCGAGGGATGGATGTTCTTATTGGACACACGGATTACGAAGAAACAACGGCTGAGCGTCAATTAAATGTTATGATGAACCATTGGTTTGATGGGGTCATTTTATTAGACTATGTAGCTGCTCAGCATCCGTTTGTAGATATATTAAAACAATATCAAACGCCTTACGTTTCTCTTACAGGAGACGCCTCTTCTGCACTTTGGCCGATTGTACATGTAGATGATGCGGTGGGAATGCAATTAGCTGTTGCTCACTTAACGGACCTTGGTCATAAGAATATAGGGTTCGTTGGAAAAGCTGTAAGCGGAGTCGAACACCGTCTGTCTCTTTTTTATCAGTATGTACCGTCAGCAAACGCAAAGTTTGTGAAAGAAGATATGAATAACTCAGATGAACTATATCAGTTTATAAATAAGCTAGCTCATCATCCAGAGCCTCCAACTGCGCTTATTTGTGCTACGGATTACATTGCTCTGAAAGTGATACACTGTGCGTGGCAAAATGGGCTTCACGTTCCAGCAGATTTGTCTGTTATAGGGTTTGATGATATTACAGAAGCTAGTGAAGCGCATCCTCCACTAACAACTATCCGTCAACCGATGGAAAAAATGGCTGAAAAAGCAGTAAACCTCTTACTTCAGCAAATTCAGGATCAGCAAGAAATAGATCAGATGCAGTATAAAATGGCACCTGTATTAGTAGAGCGCGAGACCACAAAACGTATGAATTGATAAGGAATGTATATACTATTCCTGAAAGTGTGAGACAAAAAGTCCACACTTTTTTGCATTAACCATTGCGTCCACTTCCCTCTTTCTTATACACTGTATGCTGTAGGGGAAAAAACCAAGCTTTAATATGTTTGGAGCGATTTGATGACACAACAAAAATTAGATAAATATGAAATTATGGACGTTAGCTTACTAGCAGGTAAAATTATGTTAGAAAGCGGAGCAGAAACGTATCGAGTAGAAGACACAATGATGCGGATTGCAGCGTCTTACGGTATAAAAAAATCCCACAGCTATGTGACGCCAACAGGGATTATGTTTTCACTTGAAACGAAAGAACCGACGAAAACGAAGTTAATTCGTATTTCGGAACGAACGACAGATTTAAAAAAAGTAACCATGGTAAATAGCGTCTCAAGAACAATCAGTCAAGGACACATCTCCTTGGAGGAAGCGTATGAAATGCTACAAGAAATTGAAGCAACGAACGTAGCTTTTCCACTATGGGTTCAACTTGCAGCTGCATCCATTTCTAGCGGATGCTTTTTAATCATGTTTCAAGGTTTATGGTCGGACTTTATTCCAGCTATGTTTTCAGGAGGTCTCGGATTTTTAACCGTGGTGTATTTCCACCGTCTTATTCCGATTCGCTTTTTTGCTGAGTTTACCGCTTCGTTAGTTATTGGACTTTTATCAGCTCTTTTAGTTGCTTCAGGACTAGGCACGCAAATTGATAAAATTATTATTGGATCCGTTATGCCTCTCGTTCCTGGCTTATCCATTACCAATGCAGTGCGAGATTTAATGGCAGGACATTTACTGTCTGGATTATCAAAAGGAGCAGAAGCGTTTCTGACGGCATTCGCTATCGGTGCAGGTATTGCCATTGTATTTACGCTTCTATAGAAGGGAGGCATCATATGCATATCGTAGAGCAGATAATTACAAGTTTTATTGCTTCAGCAGCATTTGGGATCATTTTTAATGTTCCACGTGAATCATTATTAAAAAGTGGCTTTGTCGGAATGATTGGCTGGCTCATTTACTATTTGCTAACGTTCTATGGCGTAGATGAAATTCCAAGCACAGTTGCATCGGCCTTCTTTATTGCTATTATTAGTCAAATTTACGCAAAAATTTACCGAACGCCGATCATTATTTTCACCGTAGCAGGTATTATTCCGCTAGTTCCAGGAGGAACAGCATACGATGCCATGCGTAACTTTGTAGAAAATAACTATAATGAAGCGATTAGTCTTGCAGCGAAAGCTTTTATGATTTCAGGTTCAATTGCCATTGGTATTGTGTTTTCTGAAGTCATCAACCAAATCATTCGTCAATCTAAATTAAATGCCAAAGCAAAATATCGACCGTAGAGAAGCAAGCTCAAATCAGAGCGTGCTTTTTTTATGAAAAAAATAAAGAGATCCTTCACTTTTTTGTCACAAGAAAGTCACGTTTTAGTCTAAAAACGTTCAAAAAATGTACGTGCACAGCTAAAAAAATAGACTATACTATGTAGATAGAAAGAGAGATATTACATATGTATGTGAAACATTGAGCATATATCTCGAATTATTATGCTCAATGTTTCACAATGTAAGTAAAAGATGCTCAGAAATAAGCAAAGTATCTACGGAAATGATGAATGTTCTTATATATGAGAGGAGAAAGAAGATGGATACAGTTATACTATCACGTATTCAATTTGCATCAACGACGCTGTTTCATTTTATCTTTGTACCGCTATCTATCGGTCTTGTCTTTTTAGTAGCGATCATGGAAACGATGTACGTAGTAAAAAAAGATGAACAGTATAAAAAGATGGCAAAGTTTTGGGGGCACTTATTCCTGATTAACTTTGCTGTCGGAGTCGTAACAGGTATTTTACAAGAATTTCAGTTTGGCATGAACTGGTCAGAGTACTCACGGTTTGTAGGAGATGTATTCGGTGCGCCGCTTGCTATTGAAGCACTGCTCGCGTTTTTTATGGAGTCCACTTTCCTCGGACTGTGGATTTTCGGGTGGGATCGTTTGCCTAAATGGCTGCACTGTCTATGTATTTGGCTTGTTAGTCTAGGTACTATTTTTTCAGCGTTCTTTATTTTAACGGCTAATTCTTTTATGCAGCATCCGGTTGGAATGGAGCTGAATAATGGCCGTTTAGAAATGAATGACTTCTTTAAATTGTTAACAAACGGTCAGCTGTGGGTTGAATTCCCTCATACCATTTTAGGTTCGTTTGCAACAGGCGCCTTTTTTATCACGGGTGTCAGTGCCATTATGCTCTTGAAGAAAAAACATGTGGCTTTTGCCAAAAAATCATTTCAAGTTGCCATTATTGTAGGGTTAGTTTCAGGTGTAGGAATTGCGTTATCTGGTCATGAACAGGCTGGATACTTAGTTAAAACACAGCCGATGAAAATGGCCGCAAGTGAAGGATTATGGGAAAACAGCGGGAGTCCAGGCGCTTGGACGGTAACAGCAAATATTCACCCCGATGAAAAGAAAAATACGAGTGAAATCAAAATACCTTATTTATTAAGCTTCTTATCATACGGGAAATTTTCAGGTTCCGTTCCTGGGATGAACCAGCTGCAGGAGCAGTACACGGCGAAATATGGAGCAGGAAATTATATTCCACCCGTTCGGACAACATTTTGGAGTTTCCGCATTATGGCTGGTCTAGGTGGGGTATTATGTGCATTAGGTATTTGGGGCACGTACTTGCTTTCTCGTAAAAAACTTCAAGAAAGCAAACTATTTTTACGTATTATGACGATTGCCATTGCCTTTCCGTTCCTTGGAAGCTCAGCAGGTTGGATTATGACAGAGATTGGCCGTCAGCCTTGGGTTGTATTTGGCTATATGAAAACGGAAGATGCCGTGTCTCCTGGTGTAACAGCAGGTGAATTGCTGTTTTCTATTATCTCGTTTTCGTTCTTTTATTTAATTTTAGCTGTGATTATGGTGTTCTTGTTCGTTAAAGAAATTAAAAAAGGTCCAGATCACGATCACGAAGCACATACAAAAGTAGTATCAACTGATCCGTTTACAAAGGAGGGATACAATGTTTTCTCTTAATGAATTCTGGTATTTACTAGTATCCATTCTGTTTGTTGGTTTTATCTTTTTAGAAGGCTTTGATTTTGGGATTGGCATGGTGTCTCGTTTTTTAGGAAGAAACGACTTAGAGCGACGAGCTTTTATTAATACAATTGGTCCTTTTTGGGATGCAAATGAAGTTTGGCTAATTTCAGCAATCGGTGCTATGTTTGCCGCTTTTCCAAACTGGTATGCAACGCTATTAAGCGGGTCATATGTTCTTTTTGTTCTTCTTTTGCTTTCGCTTATTGGCCGCGGTGTAGCATTTGAATTTCGAGGGAAAGTTGAAAAACAAGCGTGGAAAAATGCATGGGATTGGGTTATCTTCTTTGGAAGTCTTTTTCCACCGCTCATTTTTGGTATCTTATTTTCAGCGCTAATGAAAGGACTGCCTGTTGAGCGCAACATGCAAATGAATGCCGGCTTTTCCGATATTGTTAATCTATATACCATCACAGGCGGCGTTACGTTAACAATGCTTTGCTTATGGCACGGACTTATTTTTGCGACGATCCGTACGATGGACGATATTAGAGATCGTTCACGGAAAGTCGCTATGAAGCTTTTGCCTATAAATGCCTTATTACTTCTTATCTTTTCAGGCATGACGTTTTTTGAAACAGATTTATTCAGTAATCATAGCCGCTTGATGCTATATACATTTTTCATCGGTATTTTCGTGTATTTACTAGCAGGATTTTTCCTTACACGTAAAAAAGACGGATGGGCATTTGCTATGTCTGGCTTAATTTTGATTTTATCAATTTCCTCTATATTTGCAGGATTGTTTCCAAACGTTTTGGTTAGTTCAATCAATGAAAGCTATAGTTTAACGATTCATAATGCAGCATCAGGGAATTATTCCTTAAAGATTATGTCTTACGCTGCTATTGCGTTACTGCCTTTTGTGTTAGGTTATCAAATTTGGAGCTACTACGTTTTCAGAAAGCGTGTAGATCATAAGGAGCATATGGAGTATTAATGGGTAGAAATTTAATGGTTTACAACGGAATAAAAATGGTTCTTGCCATGTTAATAGGGCTTATTACTATTCAAAGTGTAGCCATTATTTTTCAAGCTAAGTGGCTCGCCGAAGTAATTACCGCTCTTTTTCATGGTGAAAGTTTAACTTCGCAGACAAAAGCAATCGGATTGTTTTTGTCTGCCTTTATGGTTCGTCAGATCATAGGTTTTATAGTGAAAAAAACGTCATATCAATTTGGAGTCAAAACGACTCAGGAACTGCGTTTGATAGTCATGAAAAGCATTTTTGCATTAGGACCGCGTTTTACCAAAGATGAAGGAACAGGAAACTTGGTGACGCTCATCACCACAGGCCTACAGAAGCTTCGCGCTTATCTCGAGCTGTTTTTGCCTAAACTGGCCGCCATTAGCGTTACACCTTGGCTAGTGCTTGCTTTCGTTTGGTATCATGATCGGCTTTCAGGCATTATTTTACTTGTGACCATGCCAATTTTAATTTTATTTATGATTTTGCTCGGACTGGCTGCACAAAAAAAAATAGATAGCCAATGGGAGACATATCACGTGTTGTCGAACCACTTTGTAGATTCGCTTCGAGGGTTAGAAACTTTAACATTTCTCGGGAAAAGTAAGGAGCATGCTGAAACGATTGAAAGAGTCAGTGACCGTTATCGAAAAGCGACAATGGGAACGCTCCGAATTGCTTTTTTATCTACGTTTGCTTTAGATTTCTTTACGATGTTATCTGTAGCCATCGTAGCTGTTATGCTTGGTTTGCGGCTGGTGAATGGTTCGATGACATTAGAGCCTGCACTTATGATTTTATTGCTGGCGCCTGAATACTTCCTGCCGATACGAGAAGTCGGAAATGATTACCATGCAACATTAGACGGAAAAGAATCCGGAGATGCATTACTTAAGATTGTGAAGCAGGCTGAAAAAACGCCGACTAAAAAAGAAGATGTTCCTAGTTGGACTGAAAGCAGTGAACTTCAATTAAGGCATATCACCGTCAAATATGACGAAGAGCATCCACCTTCCCTTGAAGATGTGTCACTGCATGTTAAAGGAATGAAGAAAATTGGAATCATCGGAAAAAGCGGCGCTGGAAAATCGACGCTTATTGATATACTAAGCGGCTTTGTGCAATCTACAGAAGGCTCTGCTGAAGTAAACGGCGTGCCAATTGATTTACGCTCAGATGCTTGGCAAAAGCAGATTACGTATATCCCTCAGCATCCATTTATTTTTAATGGAACAGTAAAAGAAAATATTGAATTTTATCAAGATAGAGGCGGCTCATATGATTATGAAGATGCTTTAACGAAAGCAGGGCTTTTATCTATGATTCAACAGATGTCTGAGAAGGAAAATGAAATGATCGGAGATGGAGGACGGCAGCTTAGCGGCGGCCAAGCTCAAAGAATTGCTCTAGCAAGGGCATTTCTAAGCGACCGCCCTATTATTATGCTTGATGAACCAACGGCACAAGTCGATATTGAAACGGAATATGAATTAAAGCAAGATATTTTAACGATGTTCCAAGAGAAGTTATTTATTTTAGCTACACACCGTCTGCATTGGATGAAAGACATGGATCTCATTGTTGTAATAGAGGACGGAAAAGTTGCAGAAATCGGTAATCATCAAGAACTGATTCGAAAAAAAGGAGCTTACTATCAATTTTTACATGAAGAGGAGGAGATATGATGAAATATAAAAGTTGGATATGGCCCTACTTTAAAACATATAAATATCGTATCTTTTCTATTTTATTACTAAGCATGTTAACGATTGGTTCTGCTTGCGCGTTAATGTTCACGTCAGGTTATTTGATTTCAGCTTCTTCCTTACGGCCAGAAACGATTTTATTGGTGTATGTTCCAATTGTACTTGTGCGTACATTTGGTTTAAGCCGAGCCGCTTTCCGTTATGCGGAGCGTCTTGTCAGTCACGATTTTATTCTTCGTATTTTAGCTAAAATGCGTACACGTCTTTATCATTTGATTGAACCGTTAATTGCTACATCTCGCTATCAAACAGGAGATGTTTTAGGAGTTCTCGCGGAAGATATTGAAAGTTTACAAGACTTATTCTTGCGTACCATTCTTCCAACAATTTCAGCTGTTATTTTATACGTTATTTCGATTGTAGCTTTAGGATTCTTTAGCCTAAAGTTTGCATGTTTGATTGCCATCTATTTATTTTTATTAGTAGTAGTGATGCCGCTTTTTTCCCTTTGGCATATGAAGGCAGCCAATCAGCGATATAAATCAAGCAAAGCACAGTTATATGCCAAGGTCACAGACGGCTTTTTAGGAGTGGCTGATTGGGTGTTAAGCGGTCAGCAGCAGTCATTTTTTCATTCGTATAACAAAACAGAAAATGAGTTAGACGGCATGGATCGTAAGCTTAAACTATGGACGTATTATCGAGAATTGTTTGGACAACTTGTTGTAGCAGGTTTAATTGTCACAATGATTTGGTTTGGGGCTTCTCTTTTTGCAGATAAAGAGCTTGCAGGTGTGTTTATTGCTGCTTTTATTTTAGTAGTATTTCCTTTATCTGAAGCGCTGCTGCCAGTATCTAATGCAGTAGAAAAGATTCCTCAGTTTGAAGAATCATTAAATAGAGTACAGGCAATGGAAAAGAACTGGGAAGATGTGAACGAAAAGAAAAAACATACTCTTTCTCTACCTTATAAAGGTTCATGGAATTCGGTTAGATTAAAAGTTGAGCATGTAAGCTTTCGCTATAGTAATGAGGAGGAGTCAGTAATTCATGATCTTTCATTTCAAGTCGAGCAAGGGAAAAAAATTGCGATTCTTGGCAAGAGTGGAGCTGGAAAATCGACTCTATTAAAGTTGCTGCAAGGCTCCTTAGTACCTACAGAAGGTACAGTTCAGCTAAACGGTCAGTCTGTTGCTGAAGTTCGTGAAGATGTACCAAAACTCATCTCTGTATTAAATCAAAATCCTTATTTATTTAATACAAGCGTAGCCAACAATTTATTACTAGCTAATGAAGAGGCCACAAAAGAAGAAGTAATTGAGGCCATGAAGCAAGTGAATATGCACTCCCTTGTGGAAGGTTTGCACCAAGGATATCAAACGCCGATGCTCGAAACAGGTCAGCGCTTCTCGGGAGGAGAACGTCAGCGGATTGCGTTAGCACGTGTTCTGCTTCAGCATACGCCAATTGTTATGCTAGATGAGCCAACTGCAGGGTTGGATGCTATCACTGAAAAGCGTCTGTTATCCACTATCTTTGAAACTCTTCAAGACAAAACCCTAATTTGGGTTACGCATAATTTAGTTGGGATGGAAAAAATGGATGAAATCTTATTTTTCCAAGATGGTAAGATAGCCATTCGAGGAACGCATGACGAATTACTTGCGACGAACAGTCACTATCAAAAGCTATATGAATTGGATCATCCGGCAAAAAGCCTTTAGCAGAAGCTAAAGGCTTTTTATTATTTGATAATAAAGTGAAATTCGACAAACACGAGTAAAATATGTGTCGAATGAAAGAAAGAAAGCAGCTTGGATTCAAAGAAAAGAGTATGCGTTTAGCATTTTTGAAAAAGTGGTAAAACAAGGTAGTGTTTGTTTCTTCCTGTATAACATCGGTTTATTTTAGGGAAAATATATACACATTATGCGAACGAGAGAAGGAAGATACAATGGAACCTATGCTTATACATATCACGCTCGTAGTGGGACTAGGAGTTCTATCTCAGTGGCTGGCTTGGAGATTTAAGTTACCAGCAATTGTCGTGATGTCAATTATCGGACTACTAACAGGCCCTATTTTAGGTTTAATTGATCCTAAAGCACAATTTGCTCAGCTTTTTGATCCTTTTGTATCGATTGCTGTAGCTGTTATTTTATTTGAAGGCAGCTTGAATTTAGACATGAGAGAGGTAAGGGGAATCGAAAAGCCCGTGTTTCGCATTGTGACGCTCGGAGCCATGCTAGCTTGGATTTTAGGCTCTTTAGCTGCTCATTATATAGCGGATTTATCATGGGCGGTGGCAATTGTTATCGGAGGGCTTTTTATTGTGACGGGTCCAACCGTGATTTTACCTCTTTTACGACAAGCTAAATTAAAACCAAAACCAGCAGCGATTTTAAAATGGGAAGGTATTATTGTTGATCCATTTGGTGCACTGCTGGCCGTTTTTTCGTTTGAAATTGTTCAATTTTTAGTGCTGAGAGAAGTGAGTGGAAAAACAATTCTCTTTTTCTTTGCAGCCTCTATTATTGCTGTTTTAATAGGGTGGCTTCTTGGCCGCGGAATAGGATGGATGTTTCAAAAGGGTCATATTCCAGAGTATTTAAAATCTCCGGTCGTATTTATTGTCGTTATTGCCTGCTTTACGGTAGCTGATGAAATTAAGCATGAAACAGGTCTTCTAGCAGTAACAGCGATGGGGATTACGCTTGCTAATATGCATATTTCATCTATTAGTGATATGCGACATTTTAAAGAAAACATTTCGGTTCTATTGACTTCTACTATTTTTATCATGTTAACGGCTGGACTGACGATGAAGACCATTACTGAAATTTTTCATTGGAATATTATTTTGTTTGTTTTACTTATGCTGTTTATTGTCAGACCTGTCTCCATCTTTTTATCAACGGTAGGGACAGATTTATCTATAAAAGAAAAAATACTGATTGGCTGGATTGCCCCGCGCGGAATTGTAGCGTTAACGGTCTCGAGCTACTTTGCGAAAGTACTAATTGATGAAGGATTTAAAGATGCTTCCATCCTAACAACTCTGACATTTGCTTTAGTGTTTGCTACGGTTTGTGCACACGGTTTTTCCCTTTCATGGCTAGCTAAGAAGCTTGATTTATCAATTGGAGAAGAACCTGGTATTTTGCTTGTAGGAAGCAATGATTTTACGGTTGCCTTTGCTTCCAAGTTAAAACAGCTGGGCTATCCAGTATTAGTTGCTGATTCTTCGTGGGAGCGTTTAAGAGTTGCGCGCAGAGCGGAAGTAGATGTGTATCACGGAGAAGTTCTAGCTGAGCAAACGGAATATCATCTAGATTTAACTCCTTATGAATACGTGATTGCTGCAACTGAGTTAGATGCATATAATGCGCTTGTTTGTACTGCTTTTCTTCAAGATATGGGGCGGAACAATGTTTTTCAATTGAGCATTCGTGAACAAGAAGATCCAAGAGAAGACGTCGATGAAATTATGCACACAGTAAGAGGACGCATGCTCTTTAAGAAAGGAATTACGTGGGAGTTTCTGCATCATAAAATGGAGCACGGATATACGATTTACAATACAAAAATTACGGATGAATATACGTATGAAACATATCTTGAGGAGAAAAGCGATGATTCTCTTTTACTAGCAGTGAGCAAGCAAGGAAAGGCATTGAGTTTTTTTGCTCATGATCAAGAAATAAACGTTAATGCGGGTGATACGGTATTAAGCCTTCAGCCATTAAAAAGATAAAAAAACAGGCCTTCAATGGCCTGTTTTTTATGCTTGTCTTTGTTTAAAATGAATGACGAACAGATAAGCAGCAGCTGCTGCAAAATAGATGGTAACGGCTGGTGCGGTGAAGACATGCCCAGCTACAAAAGCAATTCCAAGAGCTAATACAATTGCTGTACTATACATCATAAAGCTTTCATCCAGAAGCTGTGATGGGTCTTTAAATAATCGAACCAACACGGTTAAACCAACTACTAGAAGTGGAAGAACCCATAGTAAAAATCCGATGATACCTAAAGAGAAAAACAAATCATAAAAATCCATTTCAATCATCTTTGGCGGAAGCTGCTTGGTATAGTCACCAGAAAAGCCCATACCTATCATTTTTCGTGCAATAGGTGCTTTTGCATACTCTTCCTTATGATGAGCTAAAAATTGCTCACGGCTGCTTAGAATCAGATTTTGAATATCTTTGTCATCTAAATTTGATTCCTTTTGTTTTTTCTTTTTAGCCGGCTTTTCTTTTTCTTTCTTTTCCGGCTTTTCTTTCTCTGTTTTCTCTTTTTTAGCTTCTAACATATCGATGTGCGTATATGTGTTTTTATAAGCTGGAGAAATCGGAGTAGTTGCTCCGGTTACAATTAAAAGCAGAATTGAGATTACTAAGTTGGCTTTAATTAAGCTGCGTTTATTCGTAAATAATTTTGCAAATAAGACAACTGTTGCTACAACTAAAGAAAGAATAACGGCACCTAAGCCTACTTTCGTTCCAAGCATGATGGATGAAACGGCTAATAAGATAAAAGGAATCCAGTAATAAGCTTTTGAAAACGAACGTACTTTATCTAAAGCTAAAAGCAGTGTCAGAGGAAGCAAAATAGCAATGGTTGCCCCTAGCTCATTCGCTGCATAAAACCAGCCTTTGAATCCGATTTTATTATACTGATAACTCTCTAGTGCTGTACCTGTTAGCATTGTACCGATAAAAACAATACTGATGATGAGTGAAGCAGTCAATAAGTTTTTGCTCAGTATTCTTTTTACATCCACAGACGATCGATAATGTGAAAACATCACAATCATTCCAAGTAAGGTAACGTTCATATAAACAACCTTATTGAAAAATTTAATTTCTTGCCCAATATAATAAGGATCTTTCCATTGATGATTTAAGTAGATATTGAGTCCAAGAAAGAGTGCAAAAGCAATAAGGTAGATAATCGAATATCTAGCCCATTTTGACTGTTTGGCAAACACTAAAAGTAGGACACCTGCAAAAATCATATATAGAAAGCGAATAACAACCCCAATTGAGAGACCACTATCCATGTTCAAAACCATGTACGTCGTTAGCATATCAATAATTGGCTGAATTGAAATAAAACCAACGAACAGAAAAAATAACCAGTATGTGTTCTTCATATAGTACTCTCCTGTTTTACGTGAATTAACGTTTTCTTTTAACTAAAAGCATAACACCTTCTACTCTGCATAATAGCGTCGACATTAAGTATACTAAACCACCTGCAATACAGACAATACCAAATCGTAAGATAACATGTAATGAATTCAAAAATGCGATGTCCTTTAAGAAGAACATGACGATAGCAACAGGTACGGAAGCTAAAAGAATTTTTCCTGTTTCTTTCACTAGATATCCGTAATGGAAGTGATTGATTTGTTTTGCCAGCATAACGAATACGATGGCCGTGTAGAAAAAGGCAACCACTGACATGGAAAGTGCTAATCCTTGGTATCCCATAAATTTAGTGAAAATCATGTTAAAGATGATATTTAACACAATGGATAATAAGCCTGCTCTCATAATAAGATAACCTTTTTGAAGAGAATAAAATCCTTTTGCAAGAACAGCTTGCAGCGAATAGAAAAACACCGAACCTAGGTAATAATAAGATACATCCGTTGTTTTTAACGTTGAATGTGCGTCAAATGCACCGCGCTGATAAGCAATCATTACAATGTCTTTCATATAAAAGATCATAATAACAATCGTCGGAATTAGCAGCATCAGCATAAACGTAATCCCTTTTTCAATTCCTGATTTAAAGCGTTCTTCATCTTTTTCAGAAATGGCTCTTGCAATCAGCGGATAAATAATGGTTGCGACCGTAACCCCGAATATTGCCTGGGGAATACTTACAAGTCTGAAGGCGTAATTTAAGTATGAAATAACACCTTCACCAAAGGAGCCAGCAAAGAAGAAGTTTACAGTTAAATTAATTTGACCGACCATAATGGTCACACCAACAGGGATGAATACTTTATAAAAAGCCACCACTTCATCACGGTCAATTTTTTGCTTCCATAACAGCAGATGCTGCGGTTTAAAATAGACAACTTTAATTAAGAAAGAAGCAATTGTTCCTATAAAATAGCCAAGAGCAATTGCATAGCCGCCCATAATTGAATGTAATAGGATTGTACTTAAAATCGTAAATAGTACGACAACCGTTTGAGAAAACACGGAGAAAGAATATTGACTTCGTGCATCAAATACACCTTCGTATACGGCATTCACTCCAACTAGTGAAAGAGATAAGAAGTACATAACGCCCGTATAAATTCCTAGTTCAATTGCTGCTTTGGAAAAATTAGAATACGAAGCGGGAAAGTAAAAGAAAGCGGCAATTGATCCGAGAACCGAAATAATGAAACAAATAAGAAAGGTTGATTTAACAATATTAGTCAAATGAACCTTTCCTTTATTTTCTTTTTCATAACGTAAATAACTAGGAATAAACGCATCCTTCATCCCCGTTAACATAAATAAAATAAAAGCGTTTGGAATGATCATTGCTGCGTTGTATGAATCGACGATATAACTTGTACCGAAATAGTTAGCAATAACTAAATCACGAATCATACTAGAAAATTTCAAAAATAATGTTGATATGAGCAGTAAAATGCTCGCGAATTTTAAGTTTTTCATGCGAAACTCCTACCTTTTCAAGTTATCTCATCAACTATTAGCAATAAAGAAGCATCCGACAATTAGAAGAATACAGCCGATAACTTGTTTTGTTGTAACTTTTTCTTTAATTAGAAAGTAACCGAATGTTAATGTCCAAATATACGTAATAGACGTGAGCGGAAATACAATAGAATAAGGTAACAGCGTTAAAACATACACGTTAAGCAGAGCTGCCGTCCCGTAAAAAAGGCCGCCACCCACAAAGCAAATAAGCGCTAGCTTTATCTTTTTTTCATTTAAATACGTAGAAATATACTTGAAAAAGACAGCTCCAACTGAACCTAAAAGGGTCATAATAATTAAAAGCGGGATACTATTCATCTTGGCCACCTACTAAAATTACACCTACGATAATAATAAGAGTACCGACCAGCTTCATAGGGCTAATGGTTTCATTTAATAGAAAGAAACCAAGAGCAATGCTGATTACGTATCCTAGGCTTAAAAATGGATGAAGTAAGGAAACTCTTTCAAATTTAAAAGCGGCAATCATAAAAACCGCTCCTAATCCATAAAGAAAAAAACCAATAATTAAATTTAAGTTAAATGAAGCTTCGGACAACTTCCAAAAAAGTTGTCCAACAGCTGTAAACAGGGAAGCCACGATAATGAGTGTGATTCCTAGCTTTTTGTTGTAATTGCTCTCCATCAGGAGGTCACATCCCTTTCTTTCTGATCAAATCGGACAAAAGGAAGACCAATAAAGAAGAAAGACACAAATACGCTTGCTAATAAATATCGAAAATCTTGAGCCGGCAATGCCGCAAGAACAGAAAGCGTGTTAAGAGCCCAAGGAATGACGATAATAAGTGACGTAATTCCTCTTCGAATCACTAGCATTAATGAAAATAATAAAATGACACAGTGATAAAAAGCTGGTTTCCATAAGAATGTAAAAACAGGGTGCTTAAAAATAGCTAAGTAAGCATTGGCAGTATGCGTAATAAACGGCTCGATTACTTTATTTTTAAGACCTAAATCATTGCCGTAATAAATGTTGGTTACATACGTATCTGTGTAGCCATCTTTAAAAGGATTGATTTGCCATACTAAAGCCGTTTGTTTGAGAAAGCCTTCCGTTGCTAGATAAGGATTTTTGATGACAATGCTAGCATAATTCTTAAAATAAAGACCTAGATCATTAAAAATAAACTCGCGGTCGTAGTATTTCCAAGTGAATTTAATAGGATCGCTTTTATATGGATTGTACTTTTCTTTCCACAATTCAATAGGAAGCACTTTATTAAAATATTCGCGCTCTTCTCTTGACATCTCCCCATCATTTGAAATGATGTTTGCGATTTGTTGAGTTGGGATAGACAAAGCTTCATTTGGATCCGAAGGCTGTACATCAAGCCAAGTGAACACAGGGCCTGTAACAATCTTTTGTAAAATAAAGACGACTAAGAAAATCGTGACAAGAGGTTTCCAATTTTTTCTGAATAAGACGATCATTAAAAGGAAAGTCAAAACAAATACAGGAAAACCATTATGTCTAAAGAAAGCTACTCCAAATGCGGAAAGTAAAAGTAAGAAAAAGCCTGCTTTACTTTTAATCCAAGCACCTTCTGATAAATAGATTTTTGCAATATTCACCGTAAAAAACAGCAGAAAAGCACTGTATAAAATATCTTTCCAAATAATAATTGAAAAGATTAAAAAGCTTGGAATAATGACAATAATAGCTGTTAAAAGTCCAATCATAACAGGGTGTGCTTTGCGTTTAATGAAAAAGTCAAACGTATAGGCGTATATGCTTACTACAACAACAATTTGCGTGAATGCTACAATTCCTGGGTTATCCCATATTTTTGTCAGCAGCATAATCAGCCACGTAATCATAATAGGATGCCAATCGTTAAATTCTCCGTTATGTGCCTGTCTCCACTGTGCTAATGAATCGGGAGTCATGGCCGCTGGGAAAAAGGCGAACCAGTAATATAGACTAACAGCTAAAATAAGAATCGTAACAATTCCTAGGTAACGCTTTGGGTGTGCAAATTTATAGTGAAAATCGTTTATCTGTTTGATAGCGCTGAGTACAGCGGCCGTCAGCAGCATTGCCAATAAAGTACGGCTGATGGCATACAAAACGAGTGAAAAAATAGTTGAGCTCGTCATATGTAAGTTATCTAAAAGCGAAAACTGTACGATAAACGAAAAAACAATCAGCAATAGCCATTCTAGCGGTTTAAATGAAGCATAAGCTCTATTTTTATAAATAAAAATAGAGCTTATGATGGTAAATACAAGTGCAGCAAAAAGGGAAAGATATTGAACACCGTCTGGATTACCAATACTTAAACCGATAAGAATAATTAAAGCTGTTACTGTAAGCAGCAAAATACTTTTTTTATTCTTCATCATTGTTATTCTCCTACTTGTTCAATCTGTTCAATTTTTTTATTTAGTTCTAATTCATATTGCTTGCGATTTAATGAAGCGATTGTATCTAGAATTAATCCACAGACGAAAGATAAAACACCTAACACCATCAATCCAGTTGCTAAGATAGATGAAGGTACTTTAGTAATAAAGCCTGTATCAAAAAATTCATAAAGTACTGGAGCACCAACAGCTAATCCTGCGACAATAAATAACACTGTCCAAATGGAGAAGAACTGAAGCGGCTTGTACTCTTTAAATAACGTAAAAATCATTCGTAACACTTTAAATCCATCAGAGAACGTATTAAGTTTCGATTCGCTGCCTTCAGGTCGATCGCGATAATCGATCGCGATTTCTTTTAGGCGGAAGCGTTTATCTAACGCGTGAAGACTCATTTCTGTTTCAATTTCAAATCCCGGGCTCATCACAGGTATTGATTTTACAAATAATTTATCGTACGCACGATAACCTGTCATGATATCTTTAATGTTGCTTTTGTACAGGCCGTTAATTAAAGAACGTACTAAGTTGTTACCAAAATTATGGAAAGCACGTTTGTTTTCTTCGAGATACGTTCCGTTTGATAAACGATCTCCAATGACCATGTTAGCTTCTCGATTTCTAATAGGCTCAATTAATTGATGAACAAATTCTGCAGGATACGTATCATCCCCATCTACCATGACATAACAATCTGCATCAATTTCTTGAAACATCGAACGTACAACGTTTCCTTTTCCTTGCTTGAATTCTTTTTTGACGATTGCCCCGTGTTCAAGTGCAATTTCACTTGTGCGATCTTTTGAATTGTTATCGTACACATAAATATCTGCACTAGGCAGTTCGCGTTTGAAATCGTCAATTACTTTTCCAATTGTTACTTCCTCGTTATAACAAGGAATTAAAACTGCGACTTTCATTTTTCCACCTCATCAAAAAAAATTGTTGGGAGTTGTTCAGCAATTACATCTACTGTGTAGCGGTTTGCTGTTTGTAACGCCTGTTGAGACATTTGCTGTTTCACATCTTCAGGAAGATTAATAAAAGCCTGTAGCTGTGAAGCTAGTTCGTCTACATTTTTAGGCTCAAAGAATAGACCATTCTTTCCGTCTATAATGTAATCTTTTAGACCACCAATCTGACTCCCAATTACGGGTGCTCCGCAAGCCATAGCTTCGAGGCCGACTAAGCCCAAACTTTCTCCTTTTCTTACGGTCGGAAACACGAATGCTTCAATCGCATTATATACGTAAGCAAGAGAGGACTGAGGAAGGAGAGGGAAATGGATGACTTTTTCCTCTAGGCCCAGAGTCTTGATCATTTCCTTAAATGCAGCTTCGTCTTTTCCGCTTCCAACGTATAGGTATTTGTAAGAAGTGGGCATTTGTTGTTCAGCTTTTGCAATTGCTTGCAGGTAGTATTCCCATCCTTTACCCACATCAATGCGGCTTACACATCCAAGATAACGGATAGTAGGGTCCAAGTTTAGTTCTTGATAAGCTTTGCTTTTATCTGCATAAGGGTGAAACAGATCTTTATTCACTCCTCCGCTTGGAAAAATATAGATTGGGTTATGAACCTTATATTTCTCTTCAACGAGCCCTTTATAATAAGGAGAAGGAGTAATAATTTTAGTAGAATGGTGCAATAAGTCATTTACTCTAGGCTGATACTTTTCCTGTGAAGGTACTTCAGGTACAACGTCTGAACCATGCACGTTTGTCACAATCTTCACATTCTTCTTTAGCTTTTTAAGAATCAGCAGCGGAAGAGCATTATGAGATGCATAATGTACGTAAAGGTAGTCGTAGTTTTTTGTCAAGCCCGTCAAGACGACATTAGCATAATGAGAAGCATAGCTAAAAAGCTTGCTTAATTTGCTTGTCTTTTTTTGCATGACAATTTTATCAACTTGAATACCATGTTGAACTAAAATTTTTTCAGTGTTTTGAACAAATACACCATAGCTTGGGAATTGTTCCGAAGGATACATATTTGAAATCAACAAAATTTTCATGATTGTTTCACACCTATTTTTCTTTATTAGTTTATGATAATGACAACGGGTGTTCATTTAAATAGAGCTTACATGTATCATCTTACTATTAAGTTGAGCGATTTCATCGATAAACATGCAAAAATGGGTTGCATATCGCCAACATCACAATATTATAGCACACCTACTTTTTAAAATGCGAAAGTTTATCGGACACTTCTAAAACGATAGATAAAGCAGTAAAGAAGATGATTTTCACATCATCATAATCACACGAAAAAAAGCGAACGCTATTCGTTCGCTTTATGTCACTTATTTCACTTCAACGCTTACCCCAAAATGGTCGGAAACAACGGGATAATGTATGCCGTTAAAAACCACAGTTGATGACTGAATATCCTGCGCATGACTCGATAGAATTAGATCAAGGCGCAGTGCCCGTTCATTATCATCCCATCCAGCAATGTTACCTTTAACTGTAATACCGCTGTCTTTTTTGTTCGATAGAGTATACGTATCATAGAGGCCTTGGCTCAACAGGTAGTCGTAACCTTCATTTCGTCTATGAGCGTCATTATTAAAGTCTCCGAGTAGGAAAAATGGGTTATCTTTGTGTACATGAGCTAGCAGCGTATCAACTTGCTGCTTGAACGGCTCTTCCTCGTCATCCCACCAGCCAAGATGACAAGAATAAAACGTAAGGAGTTCTTTTTCATATTCGATTGTTGCTCCAACAATTCTTCTCGTTTTCCAATAGTCAATATTTGACGTTTGTGAAACAAAAAATGAATGCTCCTCAATAATCGGGTGTTTCGTTAAAATGGCAATTCCTTCTTCATACACTTCATAGCCTATATGAGATAAATCCCATACCAATTGATAGTCTTCACCTTGCTTACCCAGTTCTTTTGCTAAAAGCCAAGCGTAATTATCGCTACGAATGTAGTCATATACATAAGGTGCGTCTACTTTTTGGCTTACTTCCTGTAAAGCAATGACATCATATTTTTCTTTTTTAATTACTTCAGCTAGACAAGATAACTTGTCTAGCTGATTTTCCTCTTGCCAAGAGTGGCAATTTAACGTTAATAGCTTCATTATGTTAAGCTCCTAACAAATCTTGAATGTCGGATTTCAAAACATCCGCTTTAGGTCCATAAATAGCTTGTACCCCTTTATCTTTCAAGATTAAACCAAGGGCTCCGTTTTGTTTCCACTCACTTTCTCCTGCAACGGCATGTATATCTTTTACCGTTACACGTAAGCGAGTCATACAAGCATCAACGTCTTCAATATTGTTTTCTCCGCCAAGCAGTCCAATAATGACTGGGGCAAGCGAATCATTTTTCACCTGCTTGCTGCTTGTTGCAGTTGTTTCTTCATCGATATAGTTTCCGTTACGTCCCGGCGTTGGGAAGTTAAAACGTTTGATTAAGAAGTTTGCCACTCCAAAATTTAAGCCAAAGAATACAAGGCAGGCGATGACAAAGTTCATTAAGTCAGCCCATAGTCCGGCTTTGATAATCATTGGTGTACGTGTTAATAGTTCAATTACACCAAATGAGTGTACTCGAACATGAACAATATCAACAATGGCAAAAGCCAGTCCCGTCATAATGGCGTATACGACGTATAGAAGAGGTGCCGCGAACATGAACATAAATTCAATCGGTTCTGTTACGCCTGTTAAGAAAACAGCTAGTCCAGCTGAAAAGAACATTGAACGATATTTCGAACGTTTGTCAGGATCTACGTTACGATACATTGCTAAAGCGATTCCAATTAATGACGCACAAGATAAAATCATCTGTCCTACTTTAAATCGTGCAGGTGTAACGTCATGTAAGAGCTGTTTGTAGCTGTCCATATCTCCTGCAGCGCGGAAATTATTTAAATCTGCAATCCAAGCAAGCCATAAAGGATCTTGACCAGCAACAGTGGAACCTGCTCCAGAACCCGTTAAAATTTTGTACGTACCACCTAGCTCCGTGTAGTTCATAGGAACTGTCAGCATATGATGAAGACCAAATGGAAGAAGCAGGCGCTCTAATGCTCCGAAAATAAATGGTGCTAGAATAGGAGCTGTGTCTCTAGATGTTGCAATCCACTGTCCGAAGCTGTTTAATGAACCTTGGATAAACGGCCATACAATGGATAAAAGCAGTGCCGTTACAACTGAACCACCGATGACCACAAATGGTACGAAGCGCTTACCGTTAAAAAACGAAAGGGCTTCAGGCAATTTATCATAGTTGTAATATTTATTGAATAAATTCGCGCCTAAAAACCCAGCGATAATTCCTACGAACACTCCCATGTTAAGAGCGGGAGATCCTAAAATAGATGTGAAGTAGTCTTTTACAACTAATTCTTGTCCAAACAGTGATTGAACCGTTGCTTTTGAATCTGAGAGCATTTCTGCTTTAACTCCGAAAATGGCTCCTGTAATTCGATTAATAAGAATGAATGCAATGAGTGCAGCAAATGCACCGCCAGCACGTTCTTTTGCCCAAGATCCCCCGATGGCAACAGCGAACAAGATGTGAAGATTTGTAATGATACCCCAACCTATATCTTCCATCACGCGTGCAATTGTTTGTACAGCAGTGATGTCTCCCCCAGTCATTGCAACTAGCTTTCCAAGTGAAATCATAATACCAGCTGCGGGCATAACCGCTACTACTACTAATAAAGCCTTACCAAATTTCTGCCAAAAATCAAATGAAAAGAACTTTTTCATAGTTTTTCCCCTTCCCCTATGTATGGGTTTTCATTTTATTTTTTGATAAACTATATTTCCAAGATAGTGCAACCGTTTGCATAACCCTATTGTAATAAAAGGGCTTTCATAATGCAAGACTGTAATTTCTCTTTTTTTGAAAAATTTATTCATGAATCATAAATGATGAAAAAATTTTTATGATAAAGTGAACAATATCAACGGTATTTTAACATGATGGAATGTAATAAAAGCATTCAAATAATGGCATAAAGACAAGTACAGAGGAGGATAATATGAAAAAAGAAGAGCTACAAGCGATTATTTTTGATTTAGACGGTGTTATTGCAGATACGGTACATTTATATTATAAAGCAAATAAAAAAGTAGCAGATCAACTTAACGTTTCATTTTCTGAAGAACTGAATCAGCAGCTGCAGGGAATCAGCCGAGTGAAAACTGTAGAGCTCATTGCTGCACAAGGCAACGTACGTCTCACAGTGGAAAAAAAAGAACAGCTTGCTGATGAAAAGAATAAGCATTATCAAGCATTAATAAAGGAAATGACAAAGAATCACTTACTTCCAGGAATACAATTGTTGTTAGAGGATTGTAAAAAACAAGGTATTAAAACGGCGATTGCTTCTTCTAGTTCAAATGCAAATACTGTAGTGGATGCGTTAGGAATACGTCCTTTTTTTGATTGCATTGTGGATGTGAGAAAAATAAAGAAGGGAAAACCAGATCCAGAAATATTTTTGACAGCTGCCGATCAATTAAAAGTAACACCCTATGCATGTGTGGCTATAGAAGATGGAGAGGCGGGTATAAAAGCTATTAATCAAACAGATATGGTTTCTATCGGCGTTGGTAAGCATCTGAAGGAAGAGGATATGAATTTTCACGTATATTCAACAGCTGATTTGCATTTAAAGACGATCAAAGAGGTTTTCGAAAAAGCAAGAAAAGGAACAGATTATAACAGAGCGTATACAAAAAATTAGTAAATCTTTTACATGCAAGTAGCAAAGCGCAAAAAAACATATGCTAGAATAAAATAAGAGAGCAAAGATACATAGGAAGGGGTACATCATGATTAAATGTATTGCGATCGATATGGATGGAACTTTAGTAAATAGTGAACAAGTTGTAAGTAAAGAAAATGCCCAAGCGATTAAGACAGCTCAAAAGGCAGGGGTGGAAGTTGTTATTGCTACGGGACGTTCTTATGAAGAGGCCCGTTATGTTTTAGAAGAAGCAGGACTTCATACATATTTAATTTGTGCAAACGGAGCAGAGCTTCGGAATCCACAAGGGGAAAAACAATATTCAGTAGGCATGACGATGGAATCTATTCGCGAAGTAGAAAATATTTTTAAGAAGTTTCAGTTGTACTTTGAAGTCTATACAAGTGAAGGTACGTATTCAAATGACTATGAAAAAGCTTTGTCGGTATTAATGGATATTTATTTAAGCGCTAGCTTAAAAGATAATTATGAAAAATCGTTAGAAGCGGCAAAAGAGCGTTTCAATAGCGGCAGAGTAAAGCTTATTGAAGAGTATGAAGCGTTGTTTCAAGATCCAAACAAGGACATTTATAAGCTGCTTGCTTTCTCTTTTGACGAAGAAAAGTTAGAACAGGCAAAAATAGAACTTGTGAAGTTAGATTCGATTGCAGTCAGTGCATCTGGTAAAGAAAATATTGAAATAAATGATGAAAATGCTCAAAAAGGAATTGCAGTTACATCATTTGTTCAAGAGCGCCATATTTCTTTAGAAGAAACGATGGCCATTGGAGACAATTATAACGACGTATCGATGTTTCAGCGAGTTGGACGTGCTGTAGCGATGGGGAATGCCCCTCAAGAAATTAAAGAATTTGCCCATATCGTAACAGGAACAAATGACGAGCACGGCGTAGCTCAAGCTATTTTAAATGCGCTTGAAACAGTTAAACAATAAGCAAACTAAAAAGCATGCCTTTAGGCATGCTTTTTAGTTTGTTACTTTCTCCTTGTTACGACGGTATGCACCGTGGTTTGTTGGTCCAACATATTGATTTAAAGCAAACGAATGACGAATTGCTTCTGTAATAAATTCTTTTGCTGTATAAATAGCTTGTTTGACGTCACTGCCTTTTGCCAATTCAGCGGCAATCGCAGCTGAGTATGTGCATCCAGCACCGTGCGTAAATGTCGTTTCAATACGTTCAGACTCTAAGATCTCAAACGTCTTTCCATCATAAAGCAAATCGATTGCTTTTTCATGCGCCAATTTACTTCCGCCTTTAATCAATACATATTCGGCACCAAGGTCAAAAATTTTGACGGCTGCTTCTTTCATTTTATCCACCGTTTTGATAGGACCAAGTCCGCTTAATTGACTAGCTTCAAATAAGTTAGGCGTTACGACTGTTGCTTTTGGAACTAGTACATCACGCAAGCTGACAGTTGTTTCGGGGTGAAGCGCTTCGTCCTCTCCCTTACATACCATCACAGGATCTACTACGACATTTTTTAAACCATATTCTTCAATTGTTTTTGCGGCTAGCTCAATAATTTCCACTGAGCCAAGCATACCTGTTTTTAGAGCTTGTACGCCTACGCCTTTTACAATTGTTTTCAACTGCTGTTCAACAGTTGAAACTTCTTGTGGAAATACGTTATGAGACCAGCTGTTATCGGGATCCATTGTTACAATTGTTGTTAAAGCTGTCATTCCGTAAACACCTAGTTCTTGGAATGTTTTTAAATCTGCTTGAATGCCAGCTCCGCCGCTGCTGTCAGAACCCGCAATGGTTAATGCTTTATTCATTGTCATAAAAAATCCTCCCGTATTTTAAGTTCATAGAGAAAATAGAGTAAAACTTCCACCGGTCGGTTTTTAGCTGCCCAATGTGTTTTAGATAAATTTCTTCCATTCACTTTTCACTTTTTCTTTTATTTTATCGCTTTTAATGTAGATATTCAATTTCTAAAAACTGTATGAATCCTAAGTGTATACTTTTGTCTTAGCCTCTTTTAACTTATGGTACAAGCACTCTTTCTTTTCATGAATAAAATAAAGAGAAACTTAAGAAAGGGTGATTCACATAAAAAAACATTCTAATCATGACAGTTATAAAGACGATTCGTATTCTTTCAATAAATCACAACCTCGCAAAAAAAACCACAAAGATTATTATATGAATTCAAATTTAACAAACGATCACTTCCGAACTGTTAAGGCAGGCACTTTAAATGTTTGTATAATTGTATTACCAGGAGCTAAAGTTGATAGAAACTCCACAGATAATCAGTCTATAGTTCCCAATCGTGTAAAAAGAGACATAGCGGCTGCTAATAAAATATGGAAACAATATGAGAAAAACCGATTAATCCAAGGTGTTACATTTACTATTACACGTTCAGTTGTTTTTTTGGAAAACATCAGTGGCATTGTTAGTAATGCGGAAAATTTTCCAATTGGAGGGTCTAGTCATCTTACAATGGTACAAGCAATGCTTAAAACTGGCCGAAAAGTTTGTCAAAATGCTGATGTGTATGTATTTTACATGAATGGAAATAGATTTGGGCCTGTTAATTTTGATTATTCATCTACTCTCGCTGTAACTTATAATTCTTTTCCGCTTATTATTATGACAAATGCAAGTACAGATGAGTATCTTCTCGCACATGAATTGGGTCATTTTATGTTTATTACGAATCGTTTTAACGAGACGGATGATCCAGAACCTTTTCATGAACTAGATGGAAATCATAATAGAACGCCTAGTAACCTTATGTTTCCTACTCCTGAATTCTGGCCAATAGTACCGGAGATTACCAGTGAACAGATACACAAAGCTTTAAATAGTCGTGTTTTTTATAGCTAATTGTTGTTCATGCAAAATAAAAACGCCCTTAACAGCGGGTTAAGGACGTTTTTCACTATTTATTAGATAGAAGCTAATTCTTTTTCAAGAGCTACGTCTACTGACACATAATCATAACCTAAATCATGTGCAACTGCTTCGTACGTAATGGCTCCGTTTGCAACGTTCACTCCTAATTTTAACGCTTCGTTTTGAGCGATTGCTTTGTGAACACCTTTAGAAGCAATTTGAAGTGCGTAAGGTACGGTTACGTTTGTTAAAGCAATTGTTGATGTGCGAGGAACTGCTCCCGGCATGTTTGCAACTGCATAGTGTACAACCCCGTGCTTTTCATAAGTCGGCTGATCGTGTGTTGTAATGTGGTCGATTGTTTCAACGATACCACCTTGGTCGATTGCTACGTCAACAATAACAGAACCTGGCTTCATTGTTTTCACCATTTCTTCTGTTACTAGTTTTGGAGCTTTTGCACCTGGGATTAATACTGCGCCAATCACTAAATCTGACTCTGCTACTGCATCCGCAATATTGTAAGGATTTGACACTAGCGTATTGATTTGGTTGCCAAAGATATCGTCTAATTGACGTAGGCGTTCAGGACTTAAATCAATAATTGTTACATCAGCACCGAGACCGATTGCGATTTTTGCAGCATTTGTACCAACACCGCCGCCTCCGATAATCGTTACTTTTCCGCGGCTAACTCCAGGAACACCCGCTAATAAAATTCCTTTTCCACCATTTGATTTTTGAAGGAATTGAGCACCGATTTGAGCAGCCATACGTCCTGCTACTTCACTCATAGGTGTTAATAGAGGCAATGTACGATTTACTGCTACTGTTTCATAAGCAATGGCTGTTACGCCGCTATCTTTTAATGCTTTTGCTAGTGCTGGTTCAGCTGCTAAGTGAAGGTATGTGAATAAGATAAGACCTGGTCTAAAATAGCCGTATTCACTTGCTAGTGGTTCTTTTACTTTCATAACCATTTCAGCTTGTGCCCAAACGTCAGCTGCTGTCTCAACAATTTCAGCTCCAGCTTTTACATAATCTTCGTTTGTGAAGTTACTTCCAATACCCGCTTCATTTTCAATTAATACACGATGACCTGTACCAACAAATGATGCTACGCCTGCTGGTGTAATCGCTACTCGGTTTTCGTTGTTTTTGATTTCTTTTGGTACGCCAATAATCATGATTAATTTCCCCCTTGGTCGTTTGTGTACCTTTAGTATAAAGAAAGTTTTATGAAATTTCTTTGTCTAGAAAGAAGAATTGAAGAAGTGGTTTTTGTTTAAACACACAAATGTAAACGCTTACTTATTAGAATTTTTAATTTTTGTGTAAGGATATCTAACATCATAAGGGGATAAAAAGAGCTGTTCATTTATTTTCTAATAAACGAATAGCTCAATGTTAAAAGAAGTTACATTATCTGTTATTTTTTATATTTCATTAACTTAATATCAATATAAAGAGTCATTTTTTGATTAACGTCCTTTAAGTTAATATCACCAATCTCTGAAATTCGCTTTAATCGATAGCTAAGTGTATTCATATGCACATTTAATTCTTTTGCTGCTTCGTTAATGTTATTATCATTATTTAAAAATACTTCGAGAGTCTCCACCAAGTTACTATTATGACGAAGATCGTAATCAGTTAGCTTCTTTAAAGAATGGTTTTCAAATTGATCTTGCACGCGCTTCTCTAAAATAACATCAAGAAATTGATAAATACCTAATTCCTGATAGTTAATAATCTCTTTCGTTTCTTCTGGAAACTTACTTTTCATATCTAATACGTTCAAGGCTTCTTTATAACTTTTTTCGATATGATCGTGCGATGAATAAATACTGCTGCAGCTGGCTTTAATTTGAGTAACATCAAAGCGTTCATACATGTTGCCTCTAAAATAGTCTGCAAAATCTCGCTGTTCATCAAGAGGGTTTTCAACCGCATCCAAAGAAAGCAGTAAGATTAAGTCATTGCAATCAATCGTATAAAGAACGATTTTCAAGCGATGCATCGTTTTTAGCATATACGAGATTTGACGTTCAGCTTCAGGCGTAATATCTTCTTGGAAGCGGAAGATAGCAATGGAAAACGTTGATGGAGCTGTAATTTGAGCTTCATAAAACGCTTCTGAAATTTCCTGGCGAGACTTAATGTGACCAGTTAATAATTTCCAGAAGAATTCCTGTGAACGTTCCTCTCGTTTATACTTTCGAATTTGAAGCTGTAGCAATTTATTTTTTAATACATTCGCAGCTTTTTTTAATAGCTCTACTTCTTCGTCGCCTAAGGCTTTCTCAATTTCAACAGCCCAGATGAATCCTAGAACTTCTTCATTTTTCCAGATGGAAATAGCTATACGATCTCCAAGTCCAATTTCATTTATATTTTTCACACGCACAGGTTCATTTGTCTCAAGCAGTTTAGGAATAATGCCTTCTTTCCATAAGTTGTTGATGACTTTTTCCGGAACTCTTCTTCCAATAATCGTGGCAATACGCGCCTGGTCCGTTCTTTCGTCATGGGTGCTATAAGCTAATAAGCGATGATTAGCATCTTCAATGGTAATAGGACAGTTCAATACTTCGCTAATGCGATCAGCGAATTCTTCAAGCGTATCAAAATTTTCCTTGAACGGATCTTTGATTGGTTTCGTCATATATAAAATCCCTCTTCATAAAACAAAATAAGTACTAGTACAGCTTTTTTAGCTGCAATAAATATAGTAAAACGGTAACAACCGTGTTGATCATCAATTCATTGAAATGATTAACTGCTTAATATTTTAACAAAAGTAATTGTTTAAGAAAATGTTAAAATGCGTCTAAAGGTAGTTAAGAATGTACGGATGATTAGTAACTGCGTTCATTTCGCTTATTTTATCGAAATTTTCTTCAAAATAATCAATGTTCGGTGAGCATGATTCTTTTCAAATGTGTATAATAAAACGTATGATTATGGTTATATCAAACTTGAATCTGTAACTTTCTTTATGATATGTTCAGTTACGATTAGGTTGACCAATTCATATTACACATGAAGGGAAGAATTTAACATGGCAAAACAACAAATCGGTGTTATCGGTTTAGCGGTTATGGGGAAAAACTTGGCGCTAAACATTGAGAGCAGAGGCTATTCTGTTTCAGTTTATAACCGCTCTCCTGAAAAGACAGAAGAGTTCCTAAAAACAGAAGCAGAAGGTAAAAATTTTGCAGGTACATACAGTGTGGAAGAGTTTATTAATTCTCTTGAAAAACCGCGTAAAATTTTATTAATGGTTAAAGCTGGTGCTGCTACAGATGCAACAATTGATTCGTTAAAACCATACTTAGAAAAAGGCGACATTTTAATCGATGGCGGAAATACATTCTTCCAGGATACAATTCGTCGTAACAAAGAGCTAGAAGAATTAGGTATCCATTTCATCGGTACAGGCGTATCCGGCGGAGAAGAAGGTGCATTAAAAGGACCTTCAATCATGCCTGGCGGACAAAAAGAAGCATATGAACTTGTAAAACCAATCTTAACAGCTATTTCAGCGAAAGTTGAAGGCGATGATTGCTGCACATACATTGGACCAAATGGTGCAGGTCACTACGTAAAAATGGTTCATAACGGCATCGAGTACGGCGATATGCAGTTAATTTGTGAAGCATACTTCATTATGAAAAACGTATTAGGTTTAGAAACAGATGAACTACATGAAGTATTTGCTGAATGGAATAAAGGCGAGCTAGATAGCTACTTAATTGAAATCACAGCTGATATCTTTACGAAAAAAGATGAAGAAACAGGTAAAGCACTTGTAGACGTTATTTTAGACACTGCAGGTCAAAAGGGTACAGGTAAATGGACAAGCCAAAGTGCGCTTGATTTAGGTGTACCACTACCAATCATTACGGAATCTGTATTTGCGCGCTTTATTTCAGCTATGAAAGAAGAACGTGTAAAAGCAAGCAAAGTATTGAGCGGTCCAAATGCAGCTGCATTTGAAGGTGATAAAACCGAATTAGTAGAAGCAATCCGTAAAGCATTGTACATGAGTAAAATTTGTTCATATGCGCAAGGGTTTGCTCAAATGAAAGCAGCTTCTGAAGAATATGACTGGAATTTACAGTACGGTGATATTGCAATGATCTTCCGTGGTGGTTGTATCATCCGTGCACAATTCTTACAAAAAATTAAAGAAGCTTACGATCGCGATGCAGATCTAACAAACTTATTATTAGACCCATACTTCAAGGATATCGTAGAAGGCTATCAGTCGGCTCTTCGTGAAGTTATTTCAATTGCGGTTAAACAAGGTATTCCTGTACCAAGTTTCTCAAGTGCATTAGCTTACTATGACAGCTACCGTACAGAAACGTTACCAGCGAACCTTTTACAAGCGCAACGTGACTACTTCGGAGCTCACACATATCAACGTGTTGATAAAGAGGGCGTATTCCATACTGAGTGGTTAAAATAAAAAACAAGAAAAGCAGCTGTATACTACAGCTGCTTTTTTTATTTACTCTTTAGGTGAGAAGTTGTCTTCGCCGACTGGCCACCAGTGAAAACCGTCTTCAGCAAGCAATGCATCTGATTCTTTTGGTCCCATTGAACCTGATTCGTAGTTCGGGAAGTTTTGTGCTTTTGTGCTTTCCCATGCTTCTGAAATGGTATCAACAAACTTCCAAGAAAGGGCTACTTCATCCCAGTGAGTAAAGTTCGTTGCATCTCCAAGCATGCAATCATAAATAAGGCGCTCATAAGCTTCCGGTGTATTCATTTTATCTCCACAGTTATTGCAATAGTTCAAGTTAATTGGTGTGGACGATGTTGCACCCGGCGTTTTACGCGCGTTTAAGTGAAGCGTAATGCCTTCTTCCGGTTGGATATGAATGACAAGCAAGTTTGGGTGAATTTCTTTATCTTTATTGAAGTACAGGTTCATTGGTAAGTCTTTGAACTGTACAACAATTGTCGTTGCTTTTTCTTTCATGCGTTTACCTGTACGGATATAAATTGGTACGCCAGCCCATCTGAAGTTATCAATCATAAGCTTACCAGATACAAATGTAGCGGTATTAGACTCAGGATCAACCGAGTTTCCTTCGCGATAGCCGATCACTTCTTCTCCTTCAAGTACACCTTTGCCGTATTGGCCTCGTACAAAATAATCATCTACTTCATCTACTGATAAAGAGCGAAGAGCACGCAATACTTTTACTTTTTCACTGCGAATTTCTTCCGGTGTTAATTTAATTGGCGGTTCCATTGCAAGCAGGGCCACCATTTGAAGCATATGGTTTTGTACCATATCTCGAAGGGCACCTGAAGATTCATAGTAACGGCCACGGTCTTCTACACCAAGCGTCTCGCTAGACGTAATTTGGATGTTTGAAATGTATTGGTTGTTCCACATCGGTTCAAATAGAGCATTTGCAAAACGGATAACTTCGATATTTTGCACCATTTCTTTACCGAGGTAGTGGTCGATACGATAAATTTGATCTTCCTTAAATGCATGGCGAATTTGTTCATTTAGTTCTTTAGCAGAAGGATAATCATGGCCAAACGGCTTTTCAATGACTAGGCGACTCCAACCGTCTGTTTGTGTTAAACCTTCATTTTTTAAATTCGAAGCAATTGTTCCGAAAAATTCAGGTGCCATTGCTAGATAGAAAATACGATTTCCAGGCACGTTGTATTGCTCATCAAGGCTTTCTGTTAGGCTTTTTAATTCTTGATAAGAAGCGACATCTGTTACGTCAAACGGTTGGTAATAAAAATGTGAAGCAAACTTTTCAATGTCAGCGTCACTGTTTTTGAAACTGCTCACTGATTTTTTTACATTTTCGCGTAATTCGTCATTAGTCCAAGGTCTTCTTGCGACACCAACAACAGCGAAATCTTCCGATAGTTTGTTCGCTTTATATAAGCGGAAAATAGAGGGGAATAACTTACGTTTTGCTAAATCACCTGTAGCGCCAAAAATTACGATAATGGATTTTGGTTGTACATTTGTCATTACTTCTAGGACCTCACTTTGTCGTAGTTACGTTCAATTTTTTTCCGCTTTAACAGACAACACTTAAATGAAATCTGGGGATTCATTGCCCGTTAAACTCGGCCTTTATAAACAAACGAATGATTGCTTGTTTACCTTTTCCTTTATGTATAGAACTACTAATAAATTGTAACGATTTTAAAGGGTTAACGCAAATAGATTAAAACAATTTGTAGTTATTATTCCATGTTTTTAACAAGTTTAAAAGTATTTTGTTTCGAATACGGAGAAAAAGCTACCGTTATTTTAACAGTAGCTTTTCTCATTTATTTATATTGATACAGGGAACCGATAGATTTTTTTGTTGAAAATGGCAAGTCAGGGCTATCGGCGATGATAAAAATAGGACAGTGCATTAAAAGTGGATGTTTTTCGAAAAAAGAAGCATCAGCGTAATAGATGGACGATAGAATAACAGGGAGCTGTTCTAAAAAGTGAAGGTAGCGTGTAATGGTTCCATCTGTTGATGTATGTGCACCGATATAATAATACACAGTAAGGGAATAAAAACCTTTATCAAAGACGAAGGATGCTAAATATTCGTTCCGCTCTTTTTGCATATGATCGTAGGCAAATTCAATGCCGATTTGAATGGAAGGAACAGAAGTGTGTTGACCTGGGAAAACGGTGTATTTTCTTGGTATCATCGGTTCAACGGGTGTAACACCCAGGCTGTAGGTTACGTCTATTTGGTGGGGATTGCTGATGATCATATGGAATCCCTCCTTTAATATAAAAATACACTCTTTATAAGTGTATACAAAGTTTCATTGAACATGACAATATTAAAATATGCCCAGGCTCTCAGCATATTTAAAGCAGGCAACGTTTGAGCAGGGGGCAGAGTTTACGATAAAATAACAAAAAAGATTATTATGAGGTGATAAGCAATGAGTATTTTAAAAAATGACTGGGCTCCTTTATTAGAAGAAGAATTTCAAAAAGACTACTACATACAGCTTCGAGAATTCTTAGTGGATGAATATAATCACCACACCATTTACCCTGATAAATATGATATTTTTAATGCTTTACACTATACGGATTATAAAAATGTAAAAGTGGTCATATTGGGACAAGATCCTTATCATGGACCAAATCAAGCGCATGGACTGAGCTTCTCTGTTCAACCAGGAGTAAAAACACCGCCTTCTTTAGTGAATATTTACAAAGAGCTGAAAAATGAAATGGATTATCACATTCCGAATAACGGTTATTTAGTCAAATGGGCAGAACAAGGCGTTCTTTTGCTTAACACTGTTTTAACGGTTAGAAGAGGAGAAGCGAACTCTCACAAAGGAAAAGGGTGGGAGCAGCTGACGGACCGTATTATTGAATTAGTGGCACAAAAAGAGGAGCCAGTTGTGTTTTTGCTGTGGGGCAAGCATGCACAAGCTAAAAAAGAGCTTATTCACCATTCGCACCATTTAATTTTGGAAAGCCCGCACCCTAGCCCATTTTCGGCTAATCGAGGCTTTTTTGGCAATAATCACTTTCAACGAGCAAATGAGTTTTTGCTCCAATACGGACGTCAATCCATTGATTGGCAAATTGACGATGTGTAAAAGTGAGCATTTCATGAAGATTAGCTTCAGACATAGCCTCCTATTTCATCTTTTGATAAAATAGCTGTATAAAGTCATATTGAATGTAAGATGAGGTGTCTACATGGATATAAAAATGGCGCAGCTCCTTGATAAAATTAGTGCAGAAGTACAAAAAGCAAAGCACCATTCGAATAGTGCGAACGTTCGAGATCAATTGGTTGCCATAAAAGCACTGTGTGAGCTTGCATTAGATCAAAATGGAGAGGTTTCAGTATCGAAACCTGTCTCGGTTTCAAAGCCTGTTGTAATGTCTTCACCGGAAATGATGCAATCTCCTGAGATTATGCAGCAACAGATTATTCAGTCATCCAAACCTAATTTTGAGGGAACGAAATTGAAATCAGATGATGCAAATGGCGATAGTCTGTTTGATTTCTAAAGTGAGGAGAAAAACATGAAACTATTTTTAATAATCGGTGCAATCAATGCGATGTTAGCGGTTGCTCTTGGTGCTTTTGGAGCACACGGGTTAGAAGGGAAAATTTCAGAGAAGTATTTAGAGGTATGGAAAACGGGAGTGCAGTACCAAATGTTCCATGCAATGGGGCTGTTTGTCATTGCGTTTCTATTAAGCAAATTTCCTCAATCTTCTCTGTTAACAGCTTCGGGCTGGATTATGTTCGCGGGGATTGTGCTGTTTTCAGGCAGTCTCTATGTATTAAGTACGTCCGGTATTAAAGTTCTCGGCGCGATTACTCCGCTAGGTGGAGTTGCGTTTATTGTGGCTTGGATTTTAATTGTTGTTGCAGCTGTAAAATGGCTATAAAAAAACCCCTGAAAAGGGGTTTTTTTAACGCGGAGAATAATTGCTCAACTGCTGGCCTCCACCGCTAAACGGATAATTATATTTGATTGGACCCTCAAAAGTGATGTAATCGAGATAAACCATAAGCAGTAAATAACGAGTGCCAGTTTGTGGATCACTTAAAATGATATGATCGCGTCCGGCTGCTTCAATTTCCCCTCTAAAGACTTTCGCGTTCCACTGCGTATTATTTTCAAACGTCATATATACAGTCGCTATTTTTCCTCGATTTAAACGTAAAATATTTTCAATATATGATTCTTCAATGGGCAGTTGATTTGGGTCTTGCGGAGCACCACTGCCTCCAGAAGAGGTAGGGGGCGGACCTCCTTGGCTTTGCCCTTGCCCTTGAACCTGCTGGCCGCCTGGCTGGGGCTGCTGCGGCTGAGGCATATAATAAGGGTAGTTTGGACTCATATACGGATTTTGCATATATTGCTGTTGCGGTTGATTAGACTTTGGTTTTTTCATAGGAACCTCCTTCAAACAAAAAGAAATTAGTAAACTCCTGGACAATCAGCTTGAGTTGGTGCAAAGAAACAGTGAGATTTAAATCGTCCTGTGTTATTTTGGTTATACCATTGAGCAGGACAGTCGCCGCTGGGCTTGAAAAACCACAGTGAGTTTTCCGCGGGGTTAAAACGTTCCCCTCTTAATACACGTCGTGCAAGTGTAATTTCAGACTGGCGGGCACGCTGATAAAAGTAGCCTTTTTGAGTTGCTTCAAATCCGCCTGGGTTTTGAAACACCATCTGACGAATGGTTCTTATATTTCTAAAATCTAAACAGGGAGCTTTAGCGCGGTTCACGCCTACATTTCCTACCAGTAACATCCCTTGTTTTCCTTCACTTTCAGCTTCAGCTCGAATGAGTCTGGCTAGGAGCTTAACATCTTCTTCGTTGTGTGCAACGACTGCCATTATCCCACCTCGCTTACTTGTGACACTGTTGTATATATATGGTCCTGTAAGTGCGAATATGCCATGGCTAGAAAATAAAAAACCTGTTTCCACTTGGAAACAGGTTTTTTAGATAAAGCTCATTGATATTTATTGCTCTAGGCGTTACAAAAGCGATGAGCGCTTTTGCGGCTTAGTTTAAACGTGTAAAAAACGTGCAATAGCTTCTTCTTTTAATAAATTTCCGACAAAGAAGCTGCCAAATTCCCCGTAGCGAGCACTTACTTCGTCAAAACGCATTTCGTATACTAATTTTTTAAATTGAAGTACGTCATCTGCAAAAAGAGTAACGCCCCACTCATAATCATCAAAACCAACAGAACCCGTAATGATTTGCTTTACTTTTCCAGCGTATTGACGTCCAATCATTCCATGACTGCGCATTAAGCTGCGGCGTTCTTCCATAGGAAGCATGTACCAATTGTCATTTCCTTGACGACGTTTATCCATTGGATAAAAGCAAACATGACTAGCTTTTGGTAAAGTTGGATATAGTCTAGCTTGGATTTGAGGATTTTCATAAGGATCCTCCCCAGCAGGTAAGTAGTTGCTTAACTCAACTACTGATACGTATGAATAAGTAGGAATGGTAAACTCAGCAAGCTTTGTTTTATTAAATTCTGTTTCAATTTCATTTAGTTCTTCCATAGTAGGACGAACAAGCATTAGCATAAAGTCTGCTTTTTGGCCGACAATGGTATATAAAGCATGGCTGCCTTGCTTCTCAGCTTCAGTTCCTTTCCATTTCTCAATCAAACCTAAAAATTCATGGATGGCCGCTTGGCGATCGTCGCTTGATAACTGCTTCCAAGCGCCCCAATCGATTGAACGGAAATCATGAAGTGCATACCAACCGTCTAATGTTTGTGCTGCTTCTGCCATTTCGTTTCACTCCTATTGTCCGATTATGATAAATTCCAATTCTACTATATCATAGTTTGTCCGAAGAACTGGAATGAAAAACCTGTGATTTTGTGACTAAACTTTAAACAATTGTCGCAAAGTAAAAACAGGTTTTATTTTAGGTGTTAGCGGAAAATTAAGAATTAAAAGACTTTTTTGTAATCATGGATTCTTGAAGGACATGCCTTTGATTTTTAAAAAAAGTGGAGTATCCTATTATGAGAAAAGTTTTTTACATATCGAGGAGGATTTACTTTGAGTGATTTATTTACAGGTTTAAAACAAAAAGTATCAGCTAGCGATGTATCAATCGTATTCCCAGAGGGATTAGATGAGCGCGTATTAGGTGCTGTTTCTCGTTTAGCTGCCGACAATATCTTAAAGCCTATCGTTGTTGGAAACAAAGACGCTGTAGCATCAAAAGCAGCAGAACTAAACGTAAAATTAGACGGTGTTGAGGTTTTAGATCCTCAAAGCTACTCTGAATTTGATGAAATGGTAGCAGCATTTGTTGAGCGTCGTAAAGGTAAGGCAACAGAAGAAGATGCTCGCAAAATTTTATTAGATGAAAATTATTTTGGCACAATGCTTGTTCATATGAACAAAGCGGACGGTCTTGTAAGCGGAGCCGCTCATTCTACAGCAGACACAGTGCGACCTGCTCTACAAATTATCAAAACAAGACAAGGTGTTAAGAAAACATCTGGCGTATTTATCATGGTTCGTGGCGATCAAAAATACGTATTTGCTGACTGTGCAATCAATATTTCACCTGATAGCCAAGATTTAGCTGAAATTGCTATCGAAAGTGCTCGTACAGCTGAAATGTTCGATATTGATCCTCGTGTTGCTATGCTAAGCTTCTCAACAAAAGGATCAGCAAAATCTCCGGAAACAGAAAAAGTAGCAAACGCAGTAGAAATTGCAAAAGAATTAGCACCAAGCGTAACATTAGACGGCGAATTTCAATTCGACGCAGCATTTGTTCCTTCTGTAGCTGAAAAGAAAGCACCAGGTTCAGTGATTAAAGGAGATGCAAATGTATTTGTATTCCCAAGCCTTGAAGCAGGTAACATTGGTTACAAAATTGCACAGCGCCTAGGAAACTTCGAAGCAGTAGGTCCAATCTTACAAGGTCTAAACAAACCAGTAAACGATCTATCTCGCGGTTGTAACGAAGAAGATGTGTACAAGCTTGCTTTAATCACAGCAGCTCAAGCATTGTAATAAAAAAACTCCGTCCTAGGGCGGAGTTTTTTTATTCGGCTAATGAACCTAATGCTTTTTCGTTGCGGTCATACATGCGCTGCAGCTGCGTCTCAAACAGCTCTTGTTCAGTAGCATTTAAAGGCATATTTACAAGAGAAGAGCTCATACTATTCAGTGTTTGCAATAAAAGCAGCATGACATCAGATACAGTTAACTCAATCTGTAATAGTTCAGATAGAGAAGCCATTGTGTGAGGCTCGATATCTGGGTATGAAAATTTAGTTTCCGTGTTTTGGAGACCTTTTTTGTAAAACTCTTGAATGAGAGAAGCACGCTTAGAACCGCTTCCTTTAACGCATAAGTAAATTTGTACAGCCACTCCGCCGCGAACGCGTCGCTGTGAAATGCCTGCAAACTTTTGATTGCGAATGCTTAAATCGAAGCTGCCGGGACAATAAGAGCCTACGATTTCCTTCGCTTCAATTGCTGTCCCGTAAGATGCAAACATGACCTTAATCAAATCAAACATGGCTTCATATCCACGATCAATATCAATTCCTTTTTCTGCATCAGGAAAAATTAAAGAAATGTTTAGAACATCCTGATCAAGTACGACAGCGAGGCCGCCTGAATTGCGGACGATTGTTTTATATCCTTGTTCATGTAAATAAGCTGCACCTTCAGCTAAATGAGGGAGCTTTGTATCTTGGATGCCTAATACAATCGTATCGTGATGCACCCATGAGCGCATGACAGCTGGAGATTCACCTCTTCCAACGGTTGTACAAAGCGTGTCATCGATGGCAAAAGAATGACGGGCATCAAAATGAGGACCTAGACTGGATTGATCAATAATACGCCAAGCGGGCTGTGCTAAAAGCTTTAAACTATTCTGCTGCATATCTCAAACCCCTTTATAAACAGTAAACGAACATATTATAGCATAAAGGCGTCGTGTCATTGGCTGTAAAATAGAAAAAGAAGAAAGAAGAGCCAAGTTTGACATCCCTCTTTCTTCGTTCATGTAGCTTATTCAGCCATTTTCTCAAGATTTCCGTTACGATCCATTTTAAATGTAGTAGAAGAACGTTCTTCTTCATCGAATAGAGCTAACTTTCGCGCACGGTTCATGATTTGCATTAATGTTTCATAGTCTTCTTGAATAGTAGTAGCATTTGCCTCGAGATGTTTGATTTGTTTTTCCAACTCTGTGTTTTTCTTAGCTAATTCTGTATTTTCTTGCATCAAGCGTTTGTTTTCGCTTTGCAATGCCTGTAAATTGCTCGCTTGATTTGGCATTGTTTGCAAAAAGCGAATAACGTCAGCCATTGAAAGCTCTTCACTGCTGCTTTTTTCTACTTGTGTTTCAGATAAGCTATATGTTGCTGTAGGTGCAGACATCATTTGTTCCACATGCTCTACAGATGCTGGTGGCGTATATAATAATTTCTTTTTGCCTTGCTCTTGTCCAAGTGCACGCATGCGCTGTTTTCGCTGTTTTTTGGCTAGCTGAAGTGCTTTTTCATACTGATGGCGTACCACAGCATTCCATCTGAATCCACATGCTGCTGAAGTGCGATTTAATTCATCTCCAACTTCTTCAAACGCATTCAGCTGCGTACTTCCTTCGCGGACATGGCGCAATACTGTTTCAGCTAATAATAAGTCGTTTTCTTCTGTCCAAGCATCTTGTCTATCTTTCACTTTGTTCACTCCTCTATTTTCCATGACTCATAGTAATCATGTTTTGTAGTATCATCATGTACAAAAAATCCATACTTTATACCATTTCTTCTAGGAGTATGATAGATTTTGCTTCCTTCTTTAACTTGCATCGGACTTCAAATAGGGGTAAAATACCCCTTAGACAAAATGATGAACCAATTTTGAAAGGATTGTGTCAACATGGCAAATGAATTTAGAATTTGTGATGATTGTCAGGCAACAAACGTCAAAACGTTGTTACCTCGACTTAAAAAAATAGATGAACAAGCTGAAGTACAAATCGGCTGCCAGTCTTACTGTGGACCCGGACGTAAAAAGTCATTTGCATTTGTAAACAACCGTCCTGTAGCAGCGCCAACAGAGGATGAATTAATCGAGAAGATTGAGAAAAAAGTAAAAAAATAGATAGTGAAACAATAAATAGCTGCTTTTCTGCTACTTATTTGTCGAACGAGCTTCTTACAAACAGAATCGCCTTGTTTGTTAGGTAAATCACCTTGGTTGCTTGACAAGGTGATTTTTTATTCTGAATAGGAAAATAGGAAGTAAGTGTCGAAAAATTATAGCAACAACAAAGTGAAGATAGAGAGGTATGTAAATGACATATCCTAATGAAAAACTCAGTGAAGAAAAAGTATTTAAAGATCCTGTTCACCGCTATATCCATGTAAGAGATCGTGTTATTTGGGAGCTAATTGGGACAGCCGAATTTCAAAGGCTGCGTCGTATTAGACAGCTAGGAACGACATACTTAACGTTTCATGGGGCTGAGCACAGCCGTTTTAGTCATTCCTTAGGTGTTTATGAAATTGTGCGCCGTATTATTGATGACGGTTTTCAAGGACGCCCTGAATGGAATGAAGATGAGCGTCTTCTTTGTCTTTGTGCTGCTTTACTGCACGATTTAGGTCACGGTCCGTTTTCACATTCGTTTGAGAAGGTTTTCCACTTAGACCATGAAGAATTTACACAAGCCATTATCGTAGGTGACACAGAGGTAAATCAAGTGTTAACGAAAGTAGGAAAGGATTTTCCTAAAAAAGTGGCTGAAGTAATTGCGAAAACATATGAAAATAAGCTTGTCGTTAGTTTGATTTCCAGTCAAATTGATGCAGATCGCATGGATTATTTGCAGCGTGATGCGTATTACACAGGAGTAAGCTACGGTCATTTTGATATGGAGCGAATTCTGCGTGTTATGCGCCCTCGGGAAGACCAAGCCGTGATTAAACACAGCGGTATGCATGCGGTTGAAGATTATATTATGAGCCGCTATCAAATGTACTGGCAAGTGTATTTTCATCCTGTTACGAGAAGTGCTGAAGTGATTTTGACAAAAATTTTACATCGTGCAAAAGAGCTCCATCATCATTACTATGAGTTTAAGCAGGAGCCAACTCATTTTTATTCGATTTTTGAAGAAGAAATATCGCTAAAAGAGTATTTGAAATTAGATGAATCTGTTATTTTATTTTATTTTCAAGCGTGGGAAGAAGAAGAGGATGAAATTTTATCTGATCTATGCCGAAGATTTATGAATCGTCAGCTTTTTAAATACATTGAGTTTAATCCGAATTCACAAATGAAGATGTGGATGGAGCTTACAACATTATTTAAAAAAGCGGGCATTAATCCAGATTATTATTTAGTCGTCGATTCTTCAAGCGACTTACCATACGATTTTTATCGACCGGGTGAAGAGGAAGAGCGTTTGCCGATTCATCTGTTGATGCCAAATAATGAAGTGCGTGAATTATCACGTCAGTCGGAGATTGTTGAAGCAATTTCAGGGAAAAAGAGAACCGATCATAAATTATATTTTCCACAAGATCTCATTGATCAATTGTCGTCTAAGCGAAAAGTTAAAGATCAGATTATAAACTTACTAAAAGGAGATCAGAGTTAAATAGTATAGGAGTTGAAGGGGCTGTGTTAAACGATCACGCAAAGATTGTGAAAGTATTTTCCGCGGCGGGAGAAGTTGTTGGCAGAAAAAAGTTACAAAAGATGATATTTATCGGAAAAAAGCTGAAGTTTCCTTTTTATGAAAAGTATAATTTTCACTTTTTTGGACCTTATTCTGAGGAATTAACGCTTCGAATTGAAGAGCTGTGTAACTTAGGCTTTTTAAGTGAAATTAAAGAGAAAAAAGGCGGGTATATGCAGTATCGCTACGTATTAACAGAAGCGGGGGAAGGATTTCTAAGCCACTATGACTTAGAACTTCCTCACTTGCAGGAATGTATGAAGGATATGAACGAACAAAGCTCGAAATTTTTGGAGCTTGTCTCTACGATTTTATATTTCGATAATTTACCGAAAGAAGAAGTAAAAGAAAAAGTGTTTACGTTAAAGCGTAAGCAAAACTATACAGAAGAAGACATTTCAGAAGCATACAAATATATTGAAAAACTTCAGGCAACGCTGTCTGTCCATTAAAAAAATGCCATAGGTTCATTCCTATGGCATCTTTTTTATGTAGGCGTTATTGATCGCTCATGCGTTTGCCCGCTACAGCGTAATGGTTTTTAGACATTTCTTCGATGATAATGGATACTTTTTCAGGTGCTGCACCTGTTGTTTCAACAACAGCATCCGTTACTTTTTCAACAAGAGCTCTTTTTTGATCATCTGTACGGCCCTCAAGCATTTTAACAGTTACAACTGGCATAATGTGTACACTCCTTTTTGATCATTATATGATTAGTGTACCCGTTTTCTGAATAAAATGACAGTATGAGATAGTGATGGAGGCCATAATCTGTAGTATACTTTTATAATAACATCGATATAAAAAACAGCTGTGTCCAAAGGAAGCTCATCGCTGGTCTTTGAGAATTTTTAGGGCATATTTGAAGAAGCCTTGTATCTTTCTTACAGCAAAAAAAGATTCATCTAGTAGATGTGATAGGTAGAAATTATTTTAAAATAAAGGAGATAAAGAGTGGAACATTTTTTAGCTTTTTCATTGCAAGACCTTCCTTACGTGGTAATGACGCTTATTGTTGCATTCACGCTGCATGAGTTTGCACATGCGTATGTAGCTTATTTATTTGGAGACCACACGGCTAAAAAGCAAGGAAGGCTAACGCTTTCTCCGCTGGCTCATTTAGATCCATTTGGAACGCTTTTGTTAATCATCGCAGGTTTTGGGTGGGCGAAGCCGGTTCCTGTTAATCGCTATTTCTTTAAAAAGCCACGTTTAGCTGGTATTCTAGTATCGATAGCGGGACCGTTTAGCAACTTGGTGTTGGCATTTATCGGCTTGCTTATTTATTATTTGATGAATAACGCCGCAGTGGACAATGATGCGCTTTATCGTTTTGTTACATTATTTATTCAAATAAACCTAACGCTAGGTGTATTTAACTTGTTGCCTTTTCCGCCTTTAGACGGCTACCGCGTGATTGAAGATCTCGTTCCGCCGTCCACGCGAGCCAAAATGACGCAGTATGAGTCTTGGGGCATTTTTGTATTTTTGATTCTTGTGATTACACCTCTGGATCGAATTGTGATCTGGCCGCTTCTAAACGGAGCAGCAATGTTTGTTATGAATATCTTTCAGCAGATATTAGCACCACTGATTTAATGAATAGAGGAGGCTTACTATGACTCAGTCAAAAAAGAAAAGTATAGGATTTAATATCATAAAAGACGATTCAACCGACGGCCACGGCGGTTACGGGGTTGGAGCGTTAAGTTTAGAAAACATTTCACCAGTTTTTGTTTGTCCGAGCGATGAAGAAGTATTTGTGGATATCGGTGCGATGCATGCAAGAAGTGTAGTGGAAAAAGGAATTAAGTTCTTACCGAATAAAGACGAGGTGCCAAACGGCAAGTTATATTGGCTTGTGTGGGTAACAATTGATCGCAAGCAAGAAGGACCTTACTACGCAGGTATGACAGCATGTGAAATGACCGTTGATCGTGAAATACGCCGCGGCTATAAGTCACTTCCTGAACATGTAAACAAAATGGATAAATCCTTAAAACGACGCATTATGGTGGAAGAAATGGATAGCAAGTCTAAGGATTTGCTTCGTGAGTTTTTGAAGTCTCATAATGAAGAAATTTGGACGTTATCTAATGATGACTTAAAAGAAGCGCTTCAAACATCGTAATGCTAAAAAAGCTTAAGGCCTTGGCCTTAAGCTTTTTTTAATCAAACCATTTGGGTAACCAGTGAAACTTTTTATCTTCTTTTTCACGCTCTTTTTTCTTCGTTTTTGCTGCATGATCGATGTGATCAGTACAATATGTTTTTGGCTGTGTTCCAGTTAAATAATAAGCTTTATATTGAACAGGGCATGATTTGGATGCTAACTTTCCATTTTGAGGATTAATGTTTACGCTCATTAATCCGTTTGGTGCTTTAAACTTTTCTTTTTTCTTCCCTTTTAAAGCATCTTCCATAAATAATGCCCACATTTTTTTTGCGTATCCTTTTTCAGCTACATCATCCATTGTCCTTCCTTGATCATATCCAACCCAAACGCCTGAAACGAGCTGAGGAGAGTAGCCAATCATCCAGCTGTCCGTAGAGGTTGTGCCGGATTTTCCCGCGTAAGGACGAGATACATATTTAGAAATAGGCTTTCCAGTGACGGTTGTATAGCCATTTAGCTTTTGATTAAACATGCCTGTCATTAAATGGGTAGTAAGAAAAGCATAGCGCTTATCAATGACTTGTTTCTGTTCGGAAGGAGCTTGATAAACAACTTCTCCGTCATGGGTTTCAATTCGTTTAATAAATGTTGGACGAATTTCTTTTCCGCCATTAGCAAAGATGCCGTACGCATTAACCATATCAATGACTTTGACAGGCGAAGTTCCAAGAGCTAAAGATGGAACTTTCTTTAAAGGTGATGATATTCCAAGTGTTTTAGCAGTTTCAATCAAGCGGTTTTCCCCAATGAACAAATGCGTTTTTACGGCATAAATATTATCTGAAAGCGCGATGGCTTGAGCCATTGTAATAGGAGCATCTGCATAATAATTGTGATAGTTACTAGGCGTGTATGTCGAAACGCCATCTTCCAATTTGAACGTCGTTTCTTCACTTTTCATTGGAGTAGATTCAGTAAAACCATCTTTTAACGCCGCATAGTATAAAAATGGCTTCATCGTTGAGCCAGGCTGTCTTATTGCTTGAGTCGCGCGATTAAACGGGCTCTTTTCATAATCTCTTCCACCAATAAGAGCTTTCACTTGTCCATTTTTAGGATTCATCGCAACAAATGCACTTTGTACGTCTGAAGAGCTGCTGATAACATCCTTCATTTTTTCTTCTGCCGTTCGCTGCATCTTTTCATCCAGCGTTGTATAAACGCGAAGTCCATTTGTGTAAATCATGGTTTCATCAATGCCTAAATCTTGCTTTAATTCTGCTAGCGCTGCATCCATAAAGTAAGAAGCATCTTCTTTATTAGGATCTTTTTCGGCAGGCTTTGCGAATGCTAGAGGTGTTACAAGCGCTTTTGTTGCTTGCTTGGCTGTAATAATTCCATCCTCTTTCATAAGAGATAAAATGATATTTTGTCGTTTTTTTGCATTTTCTTGATGAATAAGAGGAGAGTAGTAGCTAGGGCCTTTTGGAATACCTGCTAACATACTCGCTTCACTTAACGTCAAATTTTTGGCGTGCTTATCAAAATACAGCCTAGCTGCCGCTTCAATTCCATAAGCTCCATGACCGTAGTAAATCGTATTCATGTAGCCTTCTAGAATTTGGTCTTTACTATAATTCATTTCTAACCGAATCGTATACAGAGCTTCTTGAAGCTTTCTAGTCCACGTTTTGTCGTGCTCTAAAAACAAGTTTCGTGCATACTGCTGAGTAATGGTACTCGCACCCTGTACTTTTCCCATAGCTTTTATATCAGCTACAACTGCTCCGGCGATTCGATGCATATCAAAGCCGTGATGCTCATAGAAGCGCTTATCTTCAACGGCTAAAGTCGCATCTTTTACGTAAGGTGAAATTTGATTAAGTGAAACCCAGTAGCGCTTTTGTCCATTGTGAACTTCATCAAGAACTTTACCGTTTGCTGAGTAGAAAACAGCTGTTTGAGAAACGTTTAGCGGAGGGGGGCCAGCGATTTTGGCGTAGAGAAAGATGCTTATGTAGGCAAACAATAATAAAGCCCCCGCTAATATACCAAGGACGAGAAGAATTCGGAAGATGCGTCTTGCCTTTTTTAAATGTTCGGTTAATACCGTTTCCATTTCTATTCACCACCAATATGTGTCACTATGCACCGTACATGTTGTTTTCAACACAACAAAATTCTATTAAAAGAGCGATGCAAGTAGATTCTAAAGCTTGTATCTATCATCAGTATGAAATAGAAAAGGTGGTTTTAAACCTCCATTGCTAAAAATTTTACTTGCTTTTTTGCTGAATTCATCTATACTTTTTTCATGTTTGTATAAATTATGTTAGGGTAATCTATGCATAGGTTAATTCTCAAAATAGAAGGGAAGAGTTTGAAATGGAATTATGGTTCACAGAAAAGCAAACAAAGAACTTTGGTATTACAGCTAAAATTAATCGCACTTTACATACAGAGCAAACGGAGTTTCAAAAATTAGACATGGTTGAAACAGAAGAGTTTGGTAACATGCTCCTACTTGACGGTATGGTAATGACAACAGAAAAAGATGAGTTCGTTTATCATGAAATGGTTGCGCACGTACCGTTATTTACGCATCCAAATCCAGAAAACGTACTAGTTGTAGGTGGAGGAGACGGAGGCGTAATCCGTGAAATCTTAAAACACCCAAGCGTAAAAAAAGCGACGTTAGTTGATATCGATGGAAAAGTTATTGAGTACTCAAAAAAATTCTTACCTTCAATTGCGGGCAAACTAGAAGATCCTCGTGTTGATGTACAAGTAGATGACGGATTTATGCACATCGCTAAAAGCGAAAACGAATACGATGTCATTTTAGTGGATTCAACAGAGCCAGTAGGTCCAGCTGTAAATTTATTTACAAAAGGATTCTATGCAGGTATCTCAAAAGCACTTAAAGAAGATGGTATCTTTGTTGCTCAATCGGACAACCCTTGGTTTACGCCAGAACTTATCTCAAATGTTCAGCGTGATGTAAGAGAAATCTTCCCGATTACACGTCTATACGTAGCAAATATTCCAACGTACCCAAGCGGTTTATGGACATTTACAATGGGGTCAAAGAAACATGATCCATTAGAAGTAAGCGAAGATCGTTTCTTCGATATTGATACAAAGTATTACACAAAAGAATTGCACAAAGCCGCATTTGCTTTACCTAAATTTGTGCAAGATCTTATTAAATAAGTTATCACATACAAGTGAGATGCCAGAGGTTTAAGGCTGGCATCTTTTCTATGAATAATGAAGGAGGAACAAAATATGCGTTTTGATGAAGCTTATTCAGGTAATGTATTTATCGGCAGTCACCCTGTTTTTGAAGAAAGTGAAGCGGTTCTTTATGGAATGCCAATGGACTGGACAGTTAGCTATCGTCCAGGTTCACGATTTGGCCCAACTCGTATTCGTGAAGTATCAATTGGATTAGAAGAATACAGCCCGTATTTAGATCGAGAGCTAGAGGAAGTAAAATATTTTGATGCAGGAGATATTCCACTTCCATTTGGGAATCCTCAGCGCAGCTTAAATATGATTGAAGAGTATATCGACCAGCTTTTAGCAGCAGACAAGTTCCCATTAGGCATGGGCGGAGAGCATTTGGTTTCTTGGCCTGTTATGAAAGCTATGTATAAAAAATACCCGGATTTGGCCATTATCCATATGGATGCTCATACAGACCTTCGTGAAGAGTATGAAGGAGAACCACTTTCTCATTCCACTCCGATTCGTAAAGTTGCAGAACTAATCGGACCGGAGAATGTTTATTCATTTGGTATTCGTTCAGGAATGAAAGAAGAATTTCAATGGGCAAAAGAAAACGGCATGCATATTTCAAAATTTGAAGTTCTAGAGCCGTTAAAAGAGATTCTACCAACACTTGCAGGTCGTCCTGTTTATGTAACAATTGATATCGATGTATTAGATCCAGCGCACGCTCCTGGTACAGGAACAGTAGATGCAGGCGGTATCACATCAAAAGAGCTTTTAGCTTCTATTCACGCAATTGCTAAATCAGATCTTCGCATTGTCGGAGGAGATTTAGTAGAAGTAGCTCCAATTTATGATCCGTCTGAACAAACAGCTAATACAGCAAGCAAGCTTATTCGCGAAATGATCTTAGGCTGGGTACAAAAGAAATAAATAAAGTAAAAGGCGGCCGCTGTGGCTGCCTTTTTTATTTGGAATATGTGAATGCGTCACGTCCTGTAAAAAGGTGAATTCTCGGCGTACCTATCATATTTCCTTTGAAGTATTATTGAATTCTTTCTTTAGAATGTTTATACTATTTAAGTTATAACGTATTCATTTTAATAAGGAAGTGTCTTTTGTGAGTAACGCTTCAGAAGTCAAGAAACCCATTGAAGTTAAAATTGTGACGGATATCCGCGATGGTCACCGAAAAGAGACAACATCGGTAAATGCAAAAGGTATGTATTATGAAAAAGGATCGAAAATTTATCTTACATACACAGAGCGCCAAGAGGAAATCGGAGATATTAGAACAATGGTGAAAATTAGCGAAGATGAAGTATCAATTAATCGAACCGGTGCTGTTCAAATGAAGCAATCGTTTCGTAAAAAGGTACAGATCGAAGGAACTTATATAAGCCCTTATGGACGTATGGATTTACTAACATTCGCTCATAACATTGAATATAAACAAATGACTCAAAAGGGTCGATTATTTTTAACGTATGATCTAGAAGTACAGGGTCAGCCTACCGGGAAATATGCGTTAACCATTACATTCAAGGAGGAGAAAAAATGAACATCGTCGAACAAGTGCAGCAAAAATTAAAAGCTGAAATTCAAGATGCTGTGGTCAAAGCAGGACTTGCTGAAAAAGCAGAACTTCCAGAAGTTCTATTAGAAACCCCAAAAGATAAAACACATGGTGATTATTCTACCAATATGGCTATGCAGCTAGCTCGTATTGCCAAAAAAGCACCGCGTGTTATCGCTGAAGAGCTTGTAGCAAACTTCGATAAATCAAAAGCATCTATCGAGAAAATTGACATTGCAGGCCCTGGATTCATCAACTTTTATATGAATAACTCTTATTTAACAGAGCTTATCCCAACGATTGTAAAAGCTGGTGAAGCGTACGGTCAAACAAACGTAGGGAACGGACAAAAAGTACAGGTTGAGTTTGTTTCAGCTAATCCGACAGGGGATTTACATTTAGGACATGCCCGCGGTGCTGCAGTTGGAGACTCATTATGTAATGTTCTTGAAAAAGCAGGTTACGATGTGTCACGTGAATATTATATCAATGATGCTGGTAACCAAATTAATAACCTGGCTTATTCAGTAGAAGCACGCTACATGCAGGCTCTTGGTTTAGAGAAAGAAATGCCTGCAGACGGCTATCATGGTGCTGACATTATAAACATCGGAAAAGAGCTAGCAAAAGAGCACGGAGACAAGTATGCAAATGCTTCTGAAGAAGAGCGTTTTGAATTCTTCCGTCAATACGGGTTAGATTATGAGTTAGCTAAATTAAAGCGTGATCTTGAACAGTTCCGTGTGAAATTTGACGTATGGTATTCTGAAACGTCTCTTTATAAAAATGATAAAATCTCAATTGCACTTGAAACGCTGAAAAAACAAGGCCATGTATATGAAGAAGAAGGTGCTACGTGGTTCCGTTCTACGACATTTGGTGATGATAAAGACCGTGTGTTAATTAAAAATGACGGTTCATTTACGTACTTAACACCAGATATTGCGTATCACCAAGACAAAATTCAACGCGGATTTGATAAGCTAATTAACATTTGGGGAGCCGACCACCATGGATATATTCCTCGTATGAAAGCGGCGATTCAAGCGCTTGGTTATGAAAAAGATACGCTGGAAGTAGAAATTATTCAAATGGTTCAACTGTATCAAAATGGCGAAAAAATGAAGATGAGCAAACGTACAGGTAAAGCAGTAACAATGCGTGATCTAGTAGAAGAGGTAGGCCTTGATGCAACTCGCTACTTCTTTGCGATGAGAAGTGCGGATACACATTTAGACTTTGATTTAGATTTAGCTGTTTCTCAATCTAATGAAAATCCTGTATACTACGCGCAATATGCTCATGCCCGTATTTGCAGTATTCTTCGTCAAGGTGAAGAGATGGGGATTCAATCAACATCTGGCGCTGACCTTTCATTAATTAGTGCAGAAAAAGAAATGGAACTGCTGAAGAAAATCGGAGAGTTCCCTCAGGCCGTAGCGGAAGCAGCAACAAAACGTATTCCCCACCGCATTACGAACTATGTATTTGATCTTGCTTCTACGTTCCATAGCTTCTATAATGCAGAAAAAGTATTAGACAGCGATAATGTAGAAACAAGTAAAGCACGTATTGAACTAGTGAAAGCTGTTCAAGTAACGCTTCAAAACTCCTTAAAACTAATTGGTGTTTCAGCACCTGAAAAAATGTAACAAAAAAAGAGCCTCTTGGCTCTTTTTTTATTTAAAAAACAAGCGTGGCGCCTCCCGTACGCTTTACTCCTCTCATTGATGCTAAATCTTCCACTAATTTTAGCATCGCTTTATCTTTTAACTTTGCTTCAATCATTACGTCAAAATCTTGTCCGATATCTTTAGCTATTTGCAAAAAAGGTGCGATAAAATCAGTTGAGACATAATCAGAGTGACTTCTAAATTCTTTTTCAGATTTAGGAGAAGAGATATGTACTTTTGGTTTTAACCCGATATGTTTCCACGTGTCAAAGATACGAGGGAGCAATAATTCAAGAGGTTCTTCTCCTTCATTTGCTTTGTGGTGGTGATAATCAAAAAGGAGAGGGACTTTCTCTTTTTCGCATACAGCTAATGTTTCTTCAGTTGTATATGTTTTATCATCATTTTCAAGAGTCATGCGCTTTTTAATGACAGGTGGCAGCGTTTGAATGTTTTCATGAAATCGACCGATCGCTTTTTCTTTATTGCCATAGGCTCCTCCTACATGAATATTAATAAGGGCTTGATCGGCTACTCCCATCGCTTCAAGCATTCTATAGTGATAATCCATATCTTTTACCGCATTGTCTGTAATATGTTTTTTATCGCTTGTAAATAATGTGAACTGATTGGGATGAAAACTCACGCGCAGCTGATGATTCCGAATCAATTCTCCTATCTCTGACCAATCGTCTTGGAACGCATCAATGTAATTCCAATCTACTTCAGGATGAGTCGCTAAAGGGACAAGAGAAGATGATAATCGATACAGCATAATTTCATGAGCAATATTAAAATGTAAAGCGCGCTTAGTATGATTCAAATTTTGTTTTGTGACGTGATGAAGCTTATCCAGTCTCTCGTCTTTTTTCATTTTTTTCCATCTAGTAAACGTGAGGGTTTTAGCAGGTGAGCAGTCCCAAAGCGACAGGGCATGTGATACATAGCCAAATCTAATTTTCATGATAAATCTTCCTCTTTTCGTTCATTAAAGTAACGGAGAAATAAAGGTTGCAAATCCTTGCTTTAATTTTTCACTCCATGTTCGGTTTTTGACATCTTCTAAAGACAAAACCGGGCATTCCCCCATACAAGCTTTAAAGCTGTTCTTTACCTCTTCAATATATGTGGCATCATAGATTAAACAGTTGATTTCAGCGTTTAAGAACAAGCTTCTTTTATCAAAATTAGCCGTTCCTACATCGCAGATAACATTGTCTGCAATTAATACTTTTGCGTGGTAAAAACCGTAATAATATTGATAAATCATACAGCCTGCTTGAAGTAATGTAGGAAGATAGGCAAACGCAGCATGATGAACAAGCGGTTGATCTGCACGCATTGGAATTAAAATATGAACTTGTACTCCCCGTGCACGAGCTTGCAATAAAGCATTCATCAAAGGTTCACTTGGAATAAAATAAGGAGTACCTATGTACAATTCCCTATTGGCTTGGTTGATAATCGATAAAAAGCTTTCTTCAAGTGAAAAACCTTCAGTCGACTGTAGCTGAATAACATAGTCTCCTTCAGAGGTTGGTGGAAAGTATCTTTCCATTTTACGCAGGTCTAAGCCGGTAGCAGCATACCAGTCGCTCAACAGCTGCATTTGAAGATCTTGGATACCTTCACCTTCCATACGCAGGTGGTAATCTTTCCACACCCCAAGCTTGGCGTCGAGTCCTAAATATTCTCTTCCGATATTAAAACCGCCAATGTAGCCCACTTTCCCATCAATAACGGCCATTTTACGGTGATTGCGTGCGTTGAGTGTATAAAACAAATAAGGCCACCGTAGCGTTCGACTGTAAGCAAAATGAACACCTTGTTTTTTTAAGAATGCAATTTTGTTTTTCTTGATTTTATAGCTTCCCACACGGTCTACCAATAACCGGACTTCAATATTTTGCTGTGCTTTTTGGACTAGTAAATCTAAAAAATCTTGGCTAACTTCATCATTTTGTACGATGTAAAACGATAAATGGATAAATGAAGAGGCATTTTCTATTTCGTGAAATAAATCTTTATACAAGACATTCCCGTCTGCGAACAAAAAAAGAGAAGCACTGCGCTTTGGAAATGTATTTTCAGCCTGAGAAAATACTTTCTTTCCAACGCCAAGGTCAATTGCAAGCCAAGCAATAAAAATAATAAAAAGTAAAATTACAACCATGCCGCTCATCATGTCACCTCTTTTCCCGATGTAAATACATTTTATGTTGTTCTTAGTGTCACCTTGTTTAAATAGAATATGAACAAAAGAAAGAAAAGATATTGACTGAATGCTCATTCATTATATACAATGAAAACAGATATATTATCAGAAAATTTAGTCGTCAGGAGGAAAGAAAGGTAACAAATTATTCAAGGAGGGGACGAGATGACAGGGTTGCTGTGGGTGAATTTTCTCTTTTTTATTATTGTAACCGCTTACGCTGTTTCTTTGTTTGTATATTTAATTCGCACACGCATTGAGTATATTCAATTAGGAAAAAAAGTTGAATTTGATCAGCGGTTAAAAGAAAGGCTGCAAAAAATTTGGGTGAACGTGTTTGGACAAAAGAAGCTGTTAAAAGATAAAAAAAGTGGAATTATGCACGTCATGTTTTTTTATGGGTTTATTTTAGTTCAGTTCGGCGCGTTAGACTTCATTATAAAAGGTTTGCTTCCAGGTAAACATTTGCCGCTTGGACCTTTATATCCCGGCTTTACATTTTTTCAAGAAATTGTGACGTTTTTGATTTTAGTAGCAGTTGTCTGGGCTTTTCACCGCCGCTACGTAGAAAAGCTTGTGCGTTTAAAAAGAGGGTTTAAATCTGGTTTAGTACTGATTTTTATTGGAGCACTTATGCTGTCAGTGCTGGTTGGAAACGCTATGTCAATCATCTGGCATAATCATGAACCAGCATTGACAGAACCGATTGCGTCATCTATTGCCATCTTGTTTAAGGGAATCAATGATGTTGCCGCTATTTCCATTTTTTATGTTTCATGGTGGATTCACTTAGCCGTGTTATTGACGTTTTTAGTATATGTTCCTCAATCAAAACATGCTCATTTACTGGCTGGACCGGCTAACGTATTTTTTAACCGTGTTTCTAAGCCAGGTAAGCTTGAAAAGATTGATTTTGAAGATGAGACGCAGGAGACGTTTGGAGTTGGAAAGATTGAAGAATTTACACAGCATCAGCTTATTGATTTATATGCCTGTGTAGAATGCGGTCGATGTACGAATATGTGTCCGGCAACGGGTACAGGGAAAATTTTATCTCCAATGGATTTAATTTTAAAGATGCGCGATCACTTAACAGAAAAAGGAGCGGTTGTGACATCTAAGGCACCTTGGGTTCCTACGTATGCATTCTCCAAAACAAAAGGGAATCAGCTGGCGATGATGGCGGCCAGCCAAGGCGGAGCAGAGGCTGCAGCAACAGCAGAATATAATCCAGCTTTAATCGGAGATGTCATTACAGAAGAAGAAATTTGGGCATGTACAACGTGCCGAAACTGTGAAGATCAATGTCCAGTAATGAACGAGCATGTAGATAAGATCATAGATTTACGACGTTTTTTAGTATTAACTGAAGGAAAGATGGACGCGGATGCTCAGCGTGCCATGACGAATATTGAACGTCAAGGAAACCCTTGGGGATTAAACCGAAAAGAGCGTGAAGAATGGCGGCATGTAAGAGAAGATGTTCACATTCCGACTGTTAAAGAAGTAAGTAAAGCCGGTGAAACGTTTGAGTATTTGTTCTGGGTAGGTTCGATGGGATCTTATGATAACCGCAGCCAAAAAATCGCTCTATCGTTTGCAAAGCTTCTCAATGAAGCGGGTGTTTCATTTGCGATTTTAGGAAATAAAGAAAAAAATTCTGGTGATACGCCGCGCAGGTTGGGCAATGAATTTTTATTCCAAGAGTTAGCTTCTAAAAATATCGCTGAATTTGAAAAAAATGAAATCAAAAAAATTGTTACGATTGATCCACATGCTTACAATATCTTCAAAAATGAATATCCAGATTTCGGTTTTGAAGGAGAAGTGTATCATCACACAGAATTATTAGCTATGTTAGTGAAAGAAGGTAAGCTGTCACCAAAACACGCGGTTAATGAAAAAATTACCTTCCATGATTCCTGTTATTTAGGAAGATATAACGAAGTATACAGTCCACCAAGAGAAATTTTGAAAGCGATTCCAGGTGTTCGTTTGATTGAAATGGATCGCAACCGTGAAAATGGTATGTGCTGTGGAGCAGGAGGAGGGTTAATGTGGACGGAAGAAACGACCGGCCAGCGCATTAATGTAGCGCGCACGGAACAAGCCTTAGCCGTTAACCCAAGCATTATCAGTTCAGGTTGCCCGTACTGCTTAACGATGCTAAGTGACGGAACAAAAGCAAAAGAAGTAGAAGAACAGGTTCATACGTATGACGTAGCAGAACTGCTTGAAAAGTCAATTTATGGTGACGTGCAAGAACAGGTTTCATAAAGGAAAAGTAGAGATGGTCTTCATCTCTACTTTTTACAGAAAGGAAATTGAGCAAGCGTTCAATCGGGAAGGACAAAGATTAGGAAAAAGAGGAGGAAACAATAGTGGGGAAAACAGTTATTGTGAGTGCAGTTCGAACACCTTTTGGAAAATTAGGTGGCAGCGTAAGTGGACTAAAAGCGGCAGAACTAGGCGGGAAAGCGATTCAAGCAGCATCAAAGGGACGTACAGAAATTGATTCCGTTATTATGGGGTGCGTACTGCAAGGGGGCCAAGGACAACTGCCTTCTAGGCAAGCCATGCATTATGCAGGTTTACCGTGGCAAGTAGAGACGGAAACCATTAATAAAGTTTGTGCATCGGGCATGCGCAGCATTACAACTGCTGATCAGCTGATTCGATTAGGAGAAGCAAAAACAATCATTGCAGGTGGAATGGAATCGATGAGTAACGCACCGTATCTTCTTCCAAAAGCAAGGTGGGGATTCCGTATGGGAGATAGTGTTGTGACGGATTTGATGGTTCATGACGGATTGACATGCAGCTTTACAGGAGTTCAAATGGGTACGTATGGAAATGAAATAGCTTCTGAAATGAATATTTCCCGAGAAAAGCAGGATGAATGGGCCCTTCGCAGTCATCAATTAGCGGTGGAGTCAGAAGAGAAAGGGATATGGACTGCAGAAAGAATTTCAGTTGATATTCCGTCTAAAAAAGGAACGATAACGGTTCAAAAAGATGAAGGACCAAGAAAAGATACGTCGTTAGAAAAACTCTCGTCTCTTCGGCCTGTATTTGGTCACAGCGGAACTATTACAGCAGGAAATGCACCTAGCGTGAATGATGGAGCAGCTGCGCTCATGCTAATGGATGAAGATGTAGCAAAAGCAAATGGCTATGAGCCGTTGGCTACGATTGTAAACCATACTTCTCTTGCGATGGAGCCAAGGGAATTTCCGAAAACGCCTGGGTTTGCTATTAACAAGCTACTGCAAAAAACAAATAAAACAGCAGACGATATTGCGCTGTTTGAAATCAATGAAGCTTTTTCAGCAGTAGCGTTGATGAGTATGGAGATTGCGGGACTTCCGGCTGAAAAAGTAAATGTGAACGGGGGGGCAGTAGCACTTGGACATCCAATTGGAGCAAGCGGTGCCCGTATTGTTGTAACGCTCATTCATGAATTAAGACGACGAGGCGGCGGCCTGGGCATTGCTTCTATTTGCAGCGGCGGCGGCCAAGGTGATGCCATCATGGTAGAAGTGTAAAAGGGGGATACCAACTTGAATATTGAAACAGTTATGGTTATTGGAGCAGGTCAGATGGGAGCAGGAATTGCACAAGTATTTGCTGCGAGCGGATATCAAGTTTCTTTGTATGACGTTGATCAAAAAAATACACAAAAAGGAATAGAAGGTATTGATAAACGTCTGAAAAAGCAGGTGGGAAAAGGTTCTCTCTCAGCTAAGGAATATGAAGAAATTATGGAGCGCCTTCACCTGGCAAATGAAATAACAGCAGCACAAAAAGCAGATTTAATTGTCGAAGCGGTTGTGGAAAAGATGGAAGTCAAACAAGCCATTTTTGCGGAGTTGGATTCGTTAGCCCCGAGTCATACTGTTTTAGCAACCAACACGTCTTCGCTTCCTATTACTGAAATTGCAGCTGTGACCACTCGACCTGAAAAAGTAATTGGCATGCACTTTATGAATCCTGTTCCGGTGATGAAACTCGTTGAAATTATTAGAGGGCTGGCTACTACCGATGAAGTGTATCAAGCAGTCTATGAAACAACGAAAAAATTAAATAAAACCCCGGTGGAAGTTCATGATTTTCCAGGGTTTGTTTCAAATCGAATTTTAATGCCAATGATTAACGAAGCTGTGTTTACGCTCTATGAAGGTGTAGCAAACGAAGAGGATATTGATCAAGTGATGAAACTAGGAATGAACCATCCAATGGGACCTTTGACATTAGCAGATTTCATCGGCCTCGATACATGTTTATTCATTATGGAAACGCTTCATAAAGGGTTTGGTGATGACAAATATCGTCCTTGTCCATTGCTTAGGAAATATGTAAAGGCAGGGTGGCTTGGTCGAAAAACAGGAAAAGGATTTTTTACGTACGAAACATAAAGGAGTGGCGAAATGATCTTTTTTACGTCTGAACAACACATGATTAAAAAGATGGTAGCTGATTTTAGTGAAAAAGAAGTCGCTGCGGCTGTGCCAAACATGGAAAAGGGTGAATTTCCTCGAGGTTTATTAAAGCAGATGGCTGATCTTGGCCTGATGGGCATTCCCGTTCCTCAAGCATACGGAGGGGGCGGACTGGACTTTGTGTCGTACATGATTGCCATCCACGAAATATCAAAAGTAAGTCCAGCCCTCGGCGTCATTTTGTCTGTTCATACTTCTGTAGGTACGAATCCTATTGTCGTATTTGGGACGGAAGATCAAAAACAAAAATATGTAAAAAAACTGGCGACAGGTGAATATTTAGGTGCTTTTTGTTTAACAGAACCTAGTGCAGGGTCTGATGCTGCAAGCTTAAAAACAAAGGCAGAACGAAAAGGAGACCACTATCTTTTAAATGGCTCAAAGCTTTTCATTACAAACGGCGGAGAAGCGGATACGTATATTGTATTTGCTAAAACGAACCCCGAACGCAGGTCGAGAGGGATGAGCGCTTTTATCGTTGAAAAGACGATGGAGGGATTTTCAGTAGGAAAAGATGAACATAAGATGGGTCTTCACGGTTCTCGAACGGTTCAACTGCACTTTGAAAATATGCAGGTACCTGTAGAAAATCGTCTCGGAGAAGAAGGTGAAGGCTTTCGAATTGCGATGGCTAATTTAAATGCCGGAAGAATTGGTATTGCTGCTCAGGCGGTAGGAATTGCTGAAGGTGCGTTAACGGCAGCTAAAAACTATGCAAATGAACGATATCAATTCGGAAAACCGATTTTATCTCAGCAGGGTATTGCCTTTAAGCTGGCTGATATGGAAACGGCTGTTGAATCAGCGAAGCTTTTAATGTATAGAGCCGCTTTTTTATATGATCAAAAACTTCCTTGTAAAAAAGAAGCCTCAATGGCGAAATTATTTGCTTCCCAAACAGCGATGAATGTAGCAATCGATGCGATTCAAGTTTTGGGAGGTTATGGTTATATGAAAGATTATCCAGTAGAGAGGTATTTTCGCGATGCCAAAGTATGCGAAATCTACGAAGGTACAAGCGAAATTCAGCGCATCGTCATTAGCAGTCAATTATAGGGGGAATAATCATGTTTTTTAAACTTTCAGAAGAACACGAAATGATTCGAAAAATGGTGCGGGACTTTGCCAAAAACGAAGTGGCTCCGACAGCTGCACAACGAGATGAAGAAGAACGTTTTGACAGAGGAATCTTTAAGCAAATGGCTGATCTAGGATTAACAGGTATTCCATGGCCGGAGCAATACGGAGGAATTGGCAGTGACTATCTAGCTTATTGCATTGCCGTTGAAGAACTGTCTAGAGTATGTGCATCGACAGGCGTTACTTTGTCGGCTCATACTTCTCTAGCCGGCTGGCCAATCTATACATTCGGAACAGAAGAACAAAAACAAAAATACCTGAAACCTATGGCAACGGGTGAGAAAATAGGTGCTTATGGATTAACCGAACCGAGTGCTGGATCAGACGCAGGAGGAATGAGAACGCTCGCCGTAAAGGACGGAGAAGATTATATTTTAAATGGCTCTAAAATCTTTATTACAAACGGCGGCGAAGCGGATATTTACGTTGTATTTGCTCGCATCGACCCCAATGAAAAACGCACGAGCGCTTTTATTATTGAAAAAGATATGCCGGGATTTTCAGTTGGTAAAAAAGAAAAGAAACTGGGCATTCGCTCTTCACCTACCACAGAAATTATTTTCGAGGACTGCCGTGTTCCAAAAGAAAATTTGCTAGGAAATGAAGGAGAAGGATTTAAAGTTGCGATGATGACACTAGATGGCGGCCGAAATGGCATTGCAGCGCAGGCTGTAGGAATTGCTCAAGGGGCGTTAGATGCGGCCGTAGCTTATGCCAAGGAACGTCAGCAATTTGGTAAGCCAATTATTTCTCAGCAAGGAATTGCTTTTAAGCTAGCCGACATGGCCACGAGTATAGAAGCTGCAAGACTGTTAACCTATCAAGCTGCTTGGCTGGAGTCCCAAGGGCTGCCATATGGCAAAGAATCAGCCATGTCAAAATTATATGCTGGGGATACAGCAATGAAAGTAACGACAGAAGCTGTTCAAGTATTTGGAGGATACGGTTATACAAAAGATTATCCAGTAGAACGTTTTATGAGAGATGCAAAAATCACGCAAATTTATGAAGGGACACAAGAGATTCAGCGTCTTGTCATTTCTAGGTATCTTGCTAAATAAAACACTTGTTGTAGGAGAGGTGAAAAAAATGAAAAAGAGAGAAGTTCTCACATCCATTAAAGATGAAAAGCTGATTGTAGAGCGTCGTAATCAAATGATTAAAGGGGCCGTCACGCTATTTAAGGAAAAAGGTTTTCACCGAACAACAACAAGGGAAATTGCCAAAGCCGCTGGGTTCAGCATTGGTACGCTTTACGAATATATTCAATCTAAAGAAGATGTTTTATATCTTGTATGTGACAATATTTACGATGAAGTGAGAGTGCGATTAGAAGAGATGGTAGTGGATCGTTATACAATCGCTGAGCTTCAACAAGCGATTCAGCACTATTTTAAAGTTGTGGATGAGCTTCAAGATGAAGTATTAGTCATGTACCAAGAAGCGAAATCGTTGTCTAAAGATGCGCTTCCATATGTATTAAAAAAAGAGCTAGATATGGTTGAAATGTTTAAGGTTATTATCGAAGGCTGCGTAGAAAACAATCAATTTGCACTTACGGATAAAGAAATTTCGCTGTTTGCTCATCATTTATTTGTTCAAGGTCAGATGTGGGCATTTCGCAGATGGTGGCTGCAAAAGCATTATTCATTAGAAGAATATACAAATATGCAGTTAGATTTTTTACTTAAAAATTTTTCATTTCAACAACTGTGTGAGGGGGAGACAGTTTGAATACAAGCAAAAGACCGCTTCGTTTTTTAACCGCTTCTAGCCTGTTTGACGGCCACGACGCGTCCATTAATATTATGAGACGAATTCTTCAAGCCAAGGGGGTAGAAGTCATTCACCTGGGGCATAACCGATCTGTTGAAGAAATTGTTAACGCTTCCATACAAGAGGATGTTCAGGGGATTGCCATTTCTTCTTATCAAGGCGGCCACGTAGAATATTTTAAGTATATGTACGATTTACTCCAAGAACAACAGGCTTCTCATATTAAAATTTATGGCGGAGGAGGAGGGGTAATTATTCCGAGTGAGATTCAAGAGCTTCATGATTACGGCATTTCTAAAATCTTTTCTCCGGAAGATGGACGAAAAATGGGTTTAGAAGGCATGATTCAATTTATGATCGATGATTGTTATTACACCAATCCCCCTGCACTGCCGAAGGATCGAACCTTAACGCCGGCTAATGACCGTTTAATTGCCCAGCTTATTACATGCGCTGAAAATGAGGCCTATGAATACACAAAAGAGCATGCAGCCGCTCTTGAAGAAATCCGAGAAAGTGTAATCGAAAGCGAGACGGATCAAAAAATACCGGTTATTGGAATCACAGGAACAGGAGGAGCGGGGAAAAGTTCGCTTACGGATGAATTAGTAAGGAGGTTTATTGAACATATTCCAGATATTCATGTAGCTGTCTTATCCGTTGATCCAACTAAACAAAAAACCGGAGGAGCGCTTCTTGGGGATCGAATTCGCATGAACATCGCAGCGTCTCCTCGTGTGTATATGAGAAGTTTGGCCACACGTTCATCTGGACATGAGCTATCGGCGGCCATTCGAGATGGAATTGCCGTCGTGAAAAAAGCGGGTTTCGACATTATCATTGTCGAAACAAGCGGCATCGGGCAAGCTGATGCTCAAGTTAAAGATATTGCAAACGTCTCTCTTTATGTAATGACAAGCGAATTTGGCGCGCCGTCGCAGTTAGAAAAGATTGAAATGATTGATTACGCAGACTTTATTGTAATCAATAAATTTGAAAAAAAAGGTTCCGAAGACGCAAAAAAACAAGTGCAGCGTCAATATCAGCGCAATCATCAGCTGTTTGAAAATAATCTCTCTAATATGCCAATTTACGGAACAATTGCGAGTCAGTTCAACGACGGGGGAACAAATATTTTATTTGAAGATCTTGTAAATCATCTGCATCAAACATGCCGTACGTCTTGGCACGTAGAAAAATCATCAGAGCGCGTAAGTGAAAAGAAATATACCATCATTCCTAATGATCAACAGCAATATTTACAGGAGATTGTAAACAGCGTTCGCTCTTATCACCGCAATACGGATGTTCAAGTGCAAACAGCGCGTAAATTTTATCAGCTAGAGGGTGCTCTGGAAGAAGTGGAAACAGAAACGGCCAAGCAAGAGCTCACTCAGCTAAAGGAGAAATATCAAAAACAGCTAACGGCTGAATCGATTGAAAAGCTGGAAAACTGGCCTAAATTAAAAAGTCAGTATGGGCAAGAAGAACTTATTACAAAGATAAGAAATAAAGAAATTAAAACCTCTCTGCAAGTTGATACCCTATCAGGACTGCGTATTCCGCGCGTGGCCCTTCCAAAAGTTGAAGAATACGGGGAAGTTCTTCGTTTTCTTTATAAAGAAAATGTGCCGGGTGCGTTTCCTTATACAGCAGGTGTTTTTCCGTTTAAACGAAAAGGAGAAGATCCTAAGCGCCAATTCGCAGGCGAAGGAACACCAGAACGAACAAATCGCCGCTTTCACTATTTGTCAAAAGATGATGAGGCTAAGCGTTTAAGTACAGCGTTTGATTCTGTAACGCTTTATGGAGAAAATCCGGATCCAAGGCCGGATATCTTCGGGAAAATTGGCGAAAGCGGCGTAAATGTCTGTACGCTTGATGATATGAAACTCTTGTATAAGGGATTTGATCTTTGCCATCCGTCGACTTCCGTTTCGATGACGATCAATGGGCCGGCTCCAATATTACTAGCTATGTTTATGAATACAGCTATCAGTCAGCAGGTGGAAAAGAAGGAAGAGGAGCTGAAGCGTCCTTTAACAGAAGAGGAATACGAGGACGTAAAATCGGGTACGTTGAAACAAGTGAGAGGAACCGTTCAAGCGGATATATTAAAAGAAGACCAAGGGCAAAATACGTGTATTTTTTCCACAGAATTCGCATTAAAAATGATGGGAGATATTCAGCAGTACTTTATTGACGAGAAAGTGCGCAACTATTATTCTGTTTCTATTTCAGGCTATCATATTGCTGAAGCAGGAGCCAATCCAATTTCTCAGCTCGCGTTTACATTAGCCAACGGTTTTACGTACGTGGAATATTACTTGAGCCGAGGCATGCACATTGATGATTTTGCTCCTAATTTATCTTTTTTCTTTAGTAATGGACTTGACCCTGAATACACGGTTATCGGACGTGTAGCGAGAAGAATCTGGGCAATTGTGATGCGTGATAAATACGGCGCGAATGAACGCAGTCAAAAGCTTAAGTATCATATTCAAACATCCGGCCGATCGCTTCATGCACAGGAAATTAATTTTAATGATATACGTACGACGTTGCAAGCCTTAATGGCTCTTCATGACAATTGCAACTCTCTTCATACCAATGCGTATGATGAAGCAATTACAACGCCGACAGAGGAATCTGTACGAAGAGCGATGGCCATTCAATTAATCATTACAAAAGAGCATGGATTAACTAAAAATGAAAATCCACTACAGGGCTCTTTTATTATTGATGAACTAACAGACTTGGTAGAAGAAGCGGTATTGGCTGAGTTCCAACGCTTAAATGATCGAGGCGGCGTTTTAGGTGCGATGGAAATGCAGTATCAGCGAGGTAAGATTCAAGATGAATCGATGGAATATGAGATGCAAAAACATACGGGAGATTTACCTATTATAGGAGTAAATACGTATATTAATCCAAATGAAGAGGAAAATTCCTCAGTTGATGACATGCAGTTAGCCCGCGCATCAAAAGAAGAAAAAAATCATCAAATTAATCAGCTTCAGAAGTTTCAACAGCAGCATGAAGAAAAAAGAGAAGATGCGCTGAAAAGGTTAAAGAAAGCTGCAACAGAAGGAGAGAACATTTTTAAAGAGTTAATGGAGACCGTTAAAGTAGCCAGCTTAGGAGAAATTACGCGAGCTTTATATGAATGCGGTGGGCAATATCGCCGAAATATGTAATAATGTATCGTTAGTATATAGTGATATATTAAAAGCCGAGATGACCGTTTGTTGGTCATCTCGGCTTTTATAGACCTAACCCTAGCGGAGTCAGAATAACTGATGGTGAATTCCTTTTGGTTAAAGGATGCTGTTGGCGTATTAAGTAGAATGTATTATAGTGATAAAATGTCTGTTTTTTCGTTGTTTTATGCGAAATTCTCGAGAATTTTAGAAACGAGGCTAGCATAAATGTATTGAATTTGTTTATAATGAATGGTATGTATTTATTCGTTTCCATCATTTACACATATGATGAATTGATTTAATAGATTTTCGATATACATAGCCATAGAAAGGATGTGCCAGATTTGAGTTTAGCACAGTACTCAAAAACGGATTTAAAAGAAATGTCGATGATTGAGATTGCTTATGCGCTTCTAGAAGAAAAAACAGATCGTCAAGCAATGTCATTCCAAGAAATTATTGCTGAAATTAAAGCAGCAGCTGAAATGTCAGATCAAGAATTAAAAACGAGATTAGCTCAGTTTTATACAGATATTAATATTGATGGTCGCTTTTTAACAGTAGGGGACAACCACTGGGGTCTTCGTGGATGGTATCCTTTTGACCAAGCTGAAGAAGAAGTTATTCCGGTTGCAAAACCTAAAAAGAAAAAAGCGAAAAAAGCTGTTGTTGAAGAAGTTGAAGATTTTGATGATTTAGAAGAAGATTTGGATTATGAAGATGTTGATGATCTAGACGAAGAAGAAGATTTTGAAGACATTGACGAGCTAGAAGAAGATGAAGATGATCTTGCAGAAGACGATTTTGACGATTTAGAAGATGATCTAGACGATGATGAGGAAGACGAAGAAGAAGATTATGAGGACGAAAAAGAAAAATAATCCTTCTTGACTTTTTCAAGCGAAGTAGGTAGAATCTTTTTTGGGCTCTTTAAACAAGCATTTAAAAAGTTTTTATTTAAAATAGACTATTGCTCCCAATCCAGTTTTGGTATTGGGAGCAATTTTTTTATTTTATCTATCCATGTTTTACACCCCGATATGTTCTTATAAATCCTTGATAGAAACTTTCTTTTGGTTCTTGAACGTTTCACATTCATAAGGTTTCTTATAATTTCGCATGCACAATGAATGAATTGTGATTGTTTATGTGAAAACTTTTAATATTGTACAGTTCAAATTATTTAGAGGGGGAAGTATAGATGACAAAGTATATTTTCGTAACAGGCGGTGTTGTATCATCTCTAGGAAAAGGGATTACAGCAGCTTCTTTAGGCCGTTTATTAAAAAACCGTGGGTTGAACGTAACGATTCAAAAGTTTGATCCATACATTAACGTAGACCCAGGAACAATGAGTCCATACCAACACGGTGAGGTATTCGTAACGGATGACGGCGCGGAAACAGACTTAGACTTAGGTCACTATGAGCGTTTTATCGATATCAACTTAAATCGCTACAGCAACGTAACAACAGGTAAAGTATATTCAACAGTATTGAAAAAAGAGCGTCGCGGTGATTATTTAGGCGGAACAGTTCAGGTTATTCCGCACATCACAAATGAAATTAAAGAACGCGTTTTCCGTGCAGGTAAAGAAACAAATGCGGACGTTGTTATTACTGAAATCGGCGGAACGGTAGGAGATATTGAATCACTTCCTTTCCTAGAAGCTATTCGTCAAATCAAAAGCGATATTGGCCGTGACAACGTTATGTATATCCACTGTACACTTGTGCCATATTTAAAAGCTGCTGGTGAAATGAAAACAAAACCAACACAGCATAGTGTAAAAGAATTACGTAGCTTAGGTATTCAGCCAAATGTTATCGTTGTTCGTACGGAAATGCCAATTTCTGAAGATATGAAAGACAAGCTAGCTTTATTCTGCGACATTGATCCAAAAGCGGTTATTGAGTGTGCAGACGCTGAAACATTATATGAAATTCCACTATCTCTACAAGAGCAGCACCTAGATCAAATCACATGCGATCACTTGAAATTAGATTGCAAAGAAGCAGAAATGACTGAGTGGAAAGCACTGGTTGAGAAAGTAAAAGGACTTTCAAATACGACAAAAATTGCATTGGTTGGTAAGTATGTAGAGCTTCAAGATGCTTATATTTCTGTCGTAGAAGCAATGAAACATGCTGGATATGCATTCGATGCAGATGTAAACATCAAGTGGGTAAATTCTGAATTTGTAACAAAAGAAAATGTTCAAGATTTACTTGGCGATGTAGACGGTATCTTAGTTCCAGGTGGATTTGGTGATCGTGGAATTGAAGGTAAAATTGTAGCAACACAATATGCACGTGAGCAAAAGGTTCCATTCTTAGGTATTTGCTTAGGTATGCAGCTGGCATCAGTTGAGTTTGCACGTAATGTATTAGGATTAGAAGGCGCACATTCAGCGGAAATTGCACCTGAAACAAATTATCCAATTATCGACTTATTACCAGAACAAAAAGACGTAGAGGACCTAGGCGGTACACTGCGTTTAGGACTATACCCTTGTAAATTGTCTGAAGATACGCTTGCATATGAAGCATATCAAGATGAAGTGGTATATGAGCGTCATCGTCACCGTTATGAATTTAATAACGAATACCGTCAACAAATGGAAGAGAAAGGTTTTATCTTCTCTGGTACAAGCCCAGACGGCCGTTTAATTGAAATTGTAGAGCTAAAAGATCACCCATGGTTCTTGGCTTCACAATTCCACCCAGAGTTCACATCTCGTCCAACAAGACCGCAACCATTGTTCAGAGAATTTATTCGCGCATCAATGGAGTCAAGCCAAAACAAATAAGTGAAATAAAAAACACGCTGTCTTTAGACAGCGTGTTTTTTATTCATATTCTTCTACGATTTCTTTTAATGTGAAAGTTAAACCGTAGTACGCGTATAAAGCGACCATCATTGCTGGAAAACCAAATCTTGAGCCGTCTTCTCCAGGAATAAGCGGCTTTAACAATTTTGTATCAATATGAGCATCTGCGAGTGCTGTTAAAGAAGGTTCGGCTATCTCTTTAGGAACAGCAGCAATGCTAACAAATGGAATATCCTGTTTCTTTAAACGTTCAGCTATTTCCACTGCTTTATTATCTGTTGAAAATCGAGAGACAAGCAGTACGCGATCAACGCTAGTCAGCTGATCTAATTCATGTAAAGGCAAAGCTTTTGCCTGACTTAAAGGTTCCGCACTGCTTAGTGCTTCAAGCGTAATGGCGTGCATTTCTTCTACACCATAAATATAGATAAATCCTTCTCCGACAGAGGCCTGTGCTAAAATACGCGCGGCATCTTCAAATTGGAATTCTTCTTGTTCTTCAATTCGTTTAAAAAAACCTGAAAGTTGAGTTGTGAAAATTTTAAGCATAGAATCTCCCTTCGATTTAAGCGGCTAAAGCCGTCTATCTACACATTATAACGAAAAAAGCTATCTGTATTCTATCTTGAAATGAGCTACAATGAAAGTAAAGTGCAATGAAGTTAGATGGATGACAAAAAAAGCTATGTTTTGTAACAATTTCTCTAATAAGCAGGGATTTTTGTTTTAAAGGCGAAATACATATGTTAGTTTTGTCTGTAGAAGAGGAATATAAAAGGTGGGATTATATTGGCAGAGAAAATTTTAATTGTTGATGATCAGTATGGTATACGTATTTTATTAACGGAAGTGCTGCAAAAAGAAGGCTATACGACATTTCAAGCGGCGAACGGCTTCCAGGCGATTGATATTACAAAAGAGCAAGCACCGGATCTTGTCTTATTAGATATGAAAATTCCAGGAATGGATGGAATTGAAATTTTAAAAAGGTTAAAGCAGCACGATGAAACGATTAAAGTCATCATTATGACCGCTTATGGTGAATTGGATATGATTCAAGAAGCAAAAGATTTAGGAGCATTAACACACTTTGCAAAACCGTTTGATATTGATGAAATCCGAAAAGTTGTTAGGGAATATATACCAGTAAAGTCGAATTAAGGTTTTGGTAGGGTTTTCATCCTAACAAATTTTGAATATCAGCCTAAAAATGTTGCTGTTTTCATTGTTAGTTGGTATCCTAATTACTGTATTCATAATTCGACAATCTATTATGTAAAGATGCGCGTTGTTTCTACATGAAACACTCAATTCAAGAGCATACTATTTGAGTGTGCCTTTTGGTTAGCATCTAATCTAAGGTTGATTTTAAGGAGGATTTCAATATGCCTTTAGTATCAATGAAAGAAATGCTTATTACAGCAAAAGAACAAGGCTATGCAGTAGGTCAATTTAACTTAAATAACTTAGAGTTTACTCAAGCTATTCTTCAAGCAGCAAAAGAAGAAAACTCTCCAGTTATTCTTGGTGTATCTGAAGGTGCAGCACGCTACATGGGCGGTTTCAAAACTGTTGTAGCAATGGTTGAAGCTCTAATCGAAGATTACGACGTTCAAGTACCAGTTGCAATTCACTTAGACCACGGTTCAAGCTTTGAATCATGTGCAAAAGCAATCCATGCTGGATTCACTTCTGTAATGATCGATGCTTCTCACCACCCATTTGAAGAAAACATTGCAATTACTTCTAAAGTAGTTGAACTAGCTCACTTCCACGGAGTATCTGTAGAAGCAGAACTAGGAACTGTTGGTGGACAAGAAGACGACGTTATTGCTGAGGGCGTTATCTATGCAGATGCTAACGAGTGTGAAGAACTTGTTAACCGTACAGGTATCGATTGCTTAGCTCCAGCATTAGGATCAGTTCACGGACCATACAAAGGTGAACCAAACCTAGGTTTTGCTGAAATGAAAGAAATCGGAGATCGTACAGGCTTACCATTAGTTTTACACGGTGGAACTGGTATTCCAACAAAAGATATCCAAAAATCAGTTTCTTTAGGTACTGCTAAAATCAACGTAAACACTGAAAACCAAATTGCTTCAGCTAAAGCTGTTCGTGAAGTATTAGCTGCGCAACCTGAACAATATGATCCACGTAAATACTTAGGACCTGCTCGCGAAGCAATCAAAGAAACGGTTCAAGGTAAAATGCGTGAATTCGGTTCTTCTAACAAAGCATAATTTGAAATCTTCGGATTGCCTGTTTGCAGTTAGTTGAGTCTGAAAAATAAAACCGTCTTATTTTTATTGTAAGGCGGTTTTATTTTTACTATAATTTTCTTATCATTCTGAATACATAACACAGGGGGATGGCATTCATGAAGTTTTTTATTGATACGGCTAATTTAGACGAAATTAAGGAAGCGCATTCATTAGGTTTGTTAGCGGGGGTTACAACAAATCCTAGTTTAGTAGCTAAAGAGAACATCACGTTTGAAGATCGTCTTCGTGAAATTACAGAGTTCGTTGAAGGATCTGTAAGTGCAGAAGTGATTGCGCTTGATGCAGAAGGCATGATTCGCGAAGGAAAAGAGCTTGCTGCGATTGCGCCGAATATTACAATCAAGGTACCGATGACTCCAGATGGCTTAAAAGCAGTAAAAGAATTTACTAGTTTAGGTATTAAGACAAACGTTACGCTTATTTTCTCAGCTAACCAAGCGTTAATGGCAGCAAGAGCAGGTGCTACTTACGTATCGCCTTTCTTAGGAAGATTAGACGATATTGGTTTTAATGGTCTCGATTTAATCTCAGATATCGCAGATATTTTTGCGATTCATGACATTCCATCAGAAATTATTGCAGCATCTATTCGTCATCCGATGCACGTAACAGAAGCTGCAAAAAATGGAGCACATATTGCGACAATTCCTTACAAAGTTTTAATGCAATTGTTCAAACATCCGTTAACAAACGCAGGGATTGACCAATTTTTGGCAGATTGGGAAAAACGAAATGTCTAAACATGTATAAATTTGTGTGGCATTTACCATCCTGACAGGTGAATGCCATATTTTTCTTTTATCTTGTCGAAACTATACATGATTTTTTCATTTTCGTGTACACTAGTAGGTAATAGGAAAAATAACCATTCTTTTAGGTATTCTTTGTACCAAAATTTTCCTCAATTACTAGGTGAGAAACTTTCTTTCACTAGAAGGGAGCTATAAATGGAAAAGTTAAAAATACAAGGTGGCTTTACCTTAAGTGGATCCGTCCGCGTCAGTGGTGCTAAAAATAGTGCCGTTGCGCTTATTCCAGCAACAATTTTAGCCGAGTCACCTGTTACAATTGAAGGTCTGCCCGATATTTCAGACGTGCAGTTATTAGGGGATTTAGTTGAAGAAATTGGTGGGAAAGTAACCATTGATAACGACGAATTAACAGTAGATCCATCCGGAATGGTTGCAATGCCTTTACCGAACGGGAAAGTAAAAAAATTACGCGCTTCTTATTATTTAATGGGGGCGATGTTGGGACGCTTTAAAAAAGCGGTAGTTGGGCTTCCAGGAGGCTGTTACCTTGGTCCTAGACCAATCGATCAGCACATTAAAGGCTTTGAAGCTCTTGGCGCTAAAGTAACAAATGAACAAGGAGCTATTTACATTCGAGCTGAGGAACTGATTGGTGCTCGAATTTATTTAGACGTTGTTAGCGTGGGAGCAACAATCAATATTATGCTCGCTGCTGTAAGAGCAAAAGGGCGTACCGTTATTGAGAATGCTGCCAAAGAGCCTGAAATTATTGATGTAGCTACGTTACTGACAAGTATGGGTGCCCGTATTAAAGGTGCAGGTACAGATGTTATTCGAATTGATGGAGTAGATCAATTAAAAGGATGCCGTCATTCCATCATTCCAGACCGAATTGAAGCAGGCACATATATGATCATGGGAGCGAGTATGGGAAAAGAAGTTGTTGTTGACAACGTTATCCCTCAGCATTTGGAGTCATTAACGGCTAAAATGCGTGAGATGGGTATTCATATCGAAACAAGCTCAGATCAGATTCTTGTAGCGACTCGTCAGCTATTGAAGCCCGTAGATATTAAGACGCTAGTATATCCAGGTTTTCCAACTGATTTACAGCAGCCATTTACGACGCTTCTAACAAGAGCGTCTGGTACAAGCGTTGTGACGGATACAATTTACGGTGCAAGGTTTAAGCATATTGATGAACTGAGACGAATGAATGCATCTGTTAAGGTAGAAGGACGTTCTGCTATTATTAATGGCCCCATTCACTTACAAGGTGCACGTGTGAAAGCGTCGGACTTACGAGCAGGAGCAGCTCTCGTAACCGCTGGCTTAATGGCCAAAGGGATTACAGAGGTAACGGGTTTAGAGCACATTGACCGAGGTTACAGTCATTTAGTAGACAAGCTATCGGATTTAGGGGCAATGATTTGGCGTGAAGAGATGACTCAAGAGGAAATTGAGCAATTTCAAAATTCATAGAGGCAAATCGGTGCCACAGTCATGAAAGCAAAGTTTAGAAATGAGCTTTTTAATAAGCTACACAGGCGTAGGAGCGTTCTTCTATGTCTGTGTAGCTTATATATTTATGAATAGGGTAAATAGATAAAAAGGGAAGCTAAAAGATAAATTTCACTTCTTAATTTTAACGTCCAGTTTATTTCCTTTAATGTGAAATTATGAAAAGGTTTTCCTCGCTTCTCGTAAGCTATTAAATTTCCTTTTTTTTATTCATCTTCTAAAGTAAAAAAAGATTGATTAAAAAGATAGAAAAAGGTTAGAATATAAATTGCTACGTTAAATTTATCAAGATAATATAAATGGTTTTATGTCGGAATTATTCTTCTAAAAGTGTATAGTTAATCAATTGATTCTACTTATTATACTTCAAAGGTTATATTCTCCATTTTCACAGATTTATTCCATCCATATCATCTCTCAATTTTATATTTGAATTTAATATGGGAGGAACGGTTAAAAATTATTCATTATAAAGCGTGGTGTCCTAATGAACTTAACATTATCCAGTTTAGAAAATATGAAATTAAAAGAGCTATATGAACATGCTCGTGAGTATAAAGTTTCGTACTATAGTAAATTAACGAAAAAAGAACTTGTCTTTGCTATTTTAAAGGCTCAAGCTGAACAAGATGGGCTTTTATTTATGGAAGGCGTTCTTGAAATTATTCAGTCAGAAGGATTCGGTTTCTTACGACCAATTAACTATTCACCGAGTTCAGAAGATATTTATATCTCAGCTTCACAAATTCGTCGCTTCGATCTGCGTAATGGAGACAAGGTATCGGGGAAAGTTCGTCCTCCAAAAGAAAATGAGCGCTACTACGGATTATTACATGTAGAAGCAGTAAACGGAGAAGATCCGGAAACGTCAAAAGATCGCGTGCATTTTCCAGCGCTAACGCCAATTTATCCAAATGAGCAAATGCTGCTAGAAACTCAGCCAAGAAGTTTCTCTACGCGTATTATTGACTTGATTTCACCAATTGGATTTGGGCAAAGGGGACTAATTGTCGCGCCGCCAAAAGCAGGTAAAACGATGCTGTTAAAAGAAATTGCTAATAGCATTACAACAAATCATCCTGATGCAGAATTGATTGTCCTTCTTATCGATGAGCGTCCTGAGGAAGTGACGGACATTGAGCGTTCGGTTGACGGTGATGTTGTCAGTTCTACATTTGACGAAGTGCCAGAAAACCACATTAAAGTAGCGGAACTTGTCCTTGAACGTGCGATGAGATTAGTCGAACACAAAAAAGATGTTGTCATTTTGATGGATAGCATCACAAGACTTGCTCGTGCTTATAACTTAGTTATTCCACCGAGCGGTCGTACACTATCAGGAGGTATTGACCCAGCTGCTTTTCACCGTCCAAAACGATTCTTTGGAGCTGCTCGTAACATTGAAGATGGAGGCAGCTTAACCATTCTAGCAACAGCCTTAATTGATACAGGCTCTCGTATGGATGATGTTATTTATGAAGAATTTAAAGGTACAGGTAACATGGAACTGCATCTAGATCGTTCACTAGCTGAAAAACGTATCTTCCCTGCGATTGATATTCGTCGCTCAGGCACACGTAAAGAAGAGCTGTTAATTCCAAAAGAGCATTTAGACCACTTATGGGCAATTCGTAAATCAATGGCAGATGCTCCTGATTTTGCAGAAAAATTCTTAAAACGTTTACGTCAAACAAAGACAAATGAAGAGTTCTTCTCGATGTTAACGGAAGAGAAAAAAACGCTTCTAGCAAATAAACGATAAGTTATAAAACATGTGGTTGCAAAAGCATACAACCCTTGTTATAATTTCATCATGTGTGTTGATAAAGTACACAGTGAAATAGTTATTATTTCATCACTATCTTTATCAATAAACTCTGTTTCAGAATGATTCAGGGCGGAAGGAGATGAAACGAATGAAAACAGGAATTCATCCAAACTATAAAACAGTTATGGTTAAATGTACTTGCGGAAACGAATTTGAAAGTGGTTCTGTAAAAGAAGAGATCCGCGTTGAGACTTGTTCTGAATGTCACCCATTCTACACTGGTCGTCAAAAATTCGCTGAAGCTGGTGGCCGTGTTGATCGCTTCAACAAAAAATACGGTCTTAAATAATCACATTGTCGAAACAAACAGGCAAGTAGCTTAACTTCTTGCCTGTTTTTTTGCTTATAAAAGTAGAAAAACAGTGTCTGCTTGATAAAAAAGTGGGTACTTTATCATAAGAATAAGATCTACATAGAAGACGTAGATTAAGTTAGTAGCGGTTCGCTCAGAAACGGAACGAGAAGAAGGGAGAGTCCCGCAGTGGTGTACGTAATGAAACAAAGCGGTTGGATAGAAGTAATTTGTGGCAGTATGTTTTCAGGGAAATCAGAAGAGTTGATTCGACGTGTGCGCCGTACGCAGTTTGCTAAACAAAAAGCACAAGTATTCAAGCCTGCAATTGATAATCGATATAGCGAAGAAGCTGTCGTTTCACATAATGGTACATCTGTTATGGCTTATTCAATCTCGGCATCGCGCGATATTTTAAAGCGAGTAAATGAAGAGACAGACGTAGTAGCGATAGACGAAGTACAGTTTTTTGACACAGATATTTTAGAAATTGTTCAATCTTTAGCAGATCAAGGCTTTCGTGTGATTGTAGCGGGGTTAGATCAAGACTTCAAAGGTGAACCTTTTGGACAAATGCCGCAGTTAATGGCTATTGCAGAGTCGGTAACAAAGCTACAGGCCGTGTGCGCTTCATGTGGCTCTCCTGCGAGCCGTACGCAGCGTTTGATTAACGGTGAGCCTGCTTCTTATGACGACCCTATTATTTTAGTCGGTGCGTCGGAATCGTACGAACCAAGATGTCGTCATTGCCACGTTGTGCAAAAGTCTAAAGGACAAGCTGTGTCTGTGGACTCAAGCGAAATGGTCGAAAAATAAAGCAAGAATTTTATGATGATAAAAACAGAACGCGCAGTTCTGTTTTTTTGTTCATATACGTGTATTAACAAGGTTTTGACTCTATTTTAAAGCTATACTATAATTACAATGTTATGGATAAAGAATGAGGTGAATGACGTGTTTGATCGTTTAGAAGCGGTAGAGGCGCGCTATGAGAAGTTAAACGAACTTCTGAGTGACCCTGAGATCGTAAACAACCCCTCTAAGTTGAGAGAATATTCGAAGGAACAATCAGATATACAACAAACGGTAGCCGCTTATCAGGAATACAAAGATGTAAAAGAGCAGTTATCAGAAGCGAAAACGATGCTTGAAGATAAGCTTGATGCAGATATGCGTGACATGGTAAAAGAAGAAATTGCCGAGTTAGAAACGCAGCAAGAAGAGCTAGTTGAAAAGCTACGTATTTTATTAATTCCAAAAGATCCAAACGATGATAAAAACGTAATCATGGAGGTTCGTGGAGCGGCTGGTGGAGATGAAGCAGCATTATTCGCAGCTAATTTGTACCGCATGTATTCGCGCTTTGCTGAATCACAAGGCTGGAAAACAGAAGTAATGGAAGCAACGACTACTGGAGTAGGCGGTTATAAAGAAATTATCTTTATGATTAACGGTAAAGGTGCGTACTCAAAGATGAAATTTGAAAACGGTGCACACCGTGTTCAACGAGTTCCTGAAACAGAATCAGGCGGTCGTATTCATACATCTACAGCAACGGTAGCATGTCTTCCTGAAGCGGAAGAAGTCGAAGTGGACATTCATGAAAAAGACATCCGTGTAGATACATTTGCTTCAAGTGGACCAGGTGGCCAAAGTGTTAATACGACGATGTCAGCCGTTCGTTTAACGCATTTACCAACAAATACAGTGGTATCATGTCAAGATGAAAAGTCTCAGATTAAAAATAAAGAAAAAGCAATGAAAGTATTGCGTGCTCGCGTGTACGATAAGTTCCAGCGAGAAGCACAAGCAGAGTACGATGCAACGCGCAAACAAGCAGTTGGATCAGGAGATCGCTCCGAGCGTATCCGTACGTATAACTTCCCGCAAAATCGCGTAACGGACCACCGTATTGGTCTGACGATTCAAAAGCTAGATCAAATCTTAGAAGGCAAGCTTGATGAAATTATCGATGCATTAGTCATGGAAGACCAAGCGCGCCGAATGGAAGATTCGAACTAATGAAAGTATTTGAAGCCCTTAAGTGGGCTTCTTCTTTTTTGAAAGAGGCAAAGCGAGATGAAAACGCGGGAGAACTCTTGCTTCGCCATCACTTGCAGATGACGAGAACTCATTTGCTAGGTTCTCTGCAGGAAGAACTAGAAGAAGAAATCCTAAAAAGATTTGAACAAGATGTTCATGCTCATAAAACAGGTATGCCTGTACAATATCTAATTGGGACAGAAGAATTTTACGGGCGTTCATTTATTGTAAACGAACATGTATTAATTCCAAGACCCGAAACGGAAGAGCTGGTATACGGAATGATTTCTCGAATAAAAAAAGAATTTCAACACCAGCCTATTGAGCTTGTAGATATTGGAACGGGAAGTGGGGCAATTGCTATCACTTTAGCTTTAGAGCTTGACAGAGTGGAAGTTACAGCAACAGATATAGCTATAGAATCTTTAAGCGTAGCCAAAGAAAATGCTCAAAATTTGGACGCTGCTGTCACGTTTATACAGGGAGATCTATTACAACCATTTCTATTATCGAATCAGAAATTTGATGTAATTGTGTCTAATCCGCCTTATATTCCAGCAGATGATGAGTTATCCACAGTGGTAAAAGATCATGAGCCAAACCGAGCTCTTTTTGGTGGAAAAGATGGCCTGGATTTTTATCGACGTTTCATGGAAGAGTTGCCATATGTGACGAAGTCAAATAGTATTATTGGATTTGAAGTTGGGGCCGGACAGACAAAAGATGTAGCTGAGATGCTGCAAAAAACGTTTCCGACAGCTTTTGTAGAATGTGTATATGATATTAATGGAAAAGATCGAATGGTTTTTGCACAACTTCGCGAGAACTAAAAAATCAGAGGGAATAATTTTCCCTTTGATTTTTGAAAATCATGCATTTTTTTACTAAATTACTAGTTTAAGATATCTTGCTTTCGGCCATACTGTTCCTATGAAAGGGCGGTGGCCGAAATGAAGAAATATGCTATCATTTATTTTATTTTATTAATTATTGGAGCAAATGCTCAACTTATATATACACATAACCAAGTGCAGGCAGATCAGCCTGCAGTCATTCCAGACGAGGCAATTCGACTGCGTATTTTAGCAAACAGCGACGGTGAAAAAGACCAGTACGTAAAACGTCTGATTCGTGACCGCGTGAACGAACAAATCACAGAATGGGTAAAAGATTTAACATCTGTAACTGTAGCTCGAAAAACAATTAAAGAAAATTTGCCGGCGCTTGAAACAATTGCGAAAGAAGTGCTAAAAGAAGAAGGCGTAAATGAATCTGTTCATGTTAAATTCGGAAAAGTAGAGTTTCCTACTAAGTTGTACGGTCAGTTTTTATATCCAGCAGGTGAGTATGAAGCCGTGCTTATTACTCTTGGCAAAGGAGAGGGAGCAAACTGGTGGTGTGTACTATTTCCTCCTTTATGCTTCTTAGATTTCTCAAACGGTGAAGCGGTAAAAGCGCCGGAGCCATCTGAAGAAGAGCCAAAGGAAGAAAAAGAGAAACCAGCAGCTTCTGAATCAAAATCTGCAGACAAAACAGATGACAAATCGGCTGAAAGTAAAGAGCCTGCAGTGAAAACAGAAATTCAATCTGCAACTATTACATCGGATTCTATTGAGCAGAAAGCTGAGGAATCTTCTCAACCAACAGTATCTTCTAAAGAAGCAATTGCAAAAGATACAAGTACAGTAAAGGAAGACACAAGTGCTAAGGCTGAAAAAAAGGAAAGTAAAGAAGCTGAAAAGTCTGTTTCATCTAAGAAAAAAGCTGATTCTAAATCAAAAGAAGATTCTGTAGAAGTTAAGTTTTTTGTAGTAGAATGGGTATCGTCAGTATTTAATTAATAGAATCATTAAAAATAAAATTCAGTTCTACTTTTTTTAATCATCTCATAGATTTGTTACTAGAAAACAAGTTGAGGTGATTAAAATGAGAGAACAATTAAAAATTGCCAGTGAAAATGATTATATTCGAATTCAGCAGTTTTTACAAAAAGCGGGCATCAGCACAGCAGGTGTGGAAGAGCATATTCATCAATTTGTCATAATGGAAAATGAAGAAGGCGAGCTGCTAGCAACAGTTGGGTTTGAAAAAGAAGGTGTGGATGGAATTCTCCGCTCCCTTGTGGTGTCTCCTTCTTTAATGCAATCTGATATTCTGCTGCTATTTAAAAGCATCGTCCAGCTGGCTCAAAAGCATGGCGTGAAGCAACTATATTTACTAACAAATAAGGCATCTTCTCTACATTTTTTTCAAATGATGAATTTTCAGCAAACATCTTACAGTGCACTGCCTGAGTTGTTAAAAGAACATTCTTATTTAAAAAAGTTACCAAACCCTCAGGATGTCTATGTGATGTTTTATGCAGCTAGTTAAAAGAAAATGTGGATAAATCATTTTAATGGGGTATCCACAATGTTATTCACAAAAACATAAGCTTTATCCACATTTTGTGGATAAAGCTTGTTTGTTGATATAATGAATGCATGTATTTTACTATCTTTGATACATATTGTACTTTTAAAGTAAAAAAAACCTAGATATAGAAAGAAAAAGGAGTTGAAGAAGATGGAAACTAAGTTATGGGTTGTGGATAATTTTACGAACGAAAAAGATATTTATCCACAGATAGAAGAAGCAGCAGATTTGCTGCGCAATCACGAAGTGGTTGCTTTTCCTACAGAGACGGTGTATGGATTAGGAGGAGACGCAACATCGGATAAAGCTGTGGATAAAATTTTTGCAGCGAAAGGACGTCCTAGTGATAACCCTCTTATTGTTCATATTGGAGATAAAGAGCAGCTTCATACATTTGTAGAGTCGATTCCTTCAAAAGCAGAGAAAGTGATCGATGCTTTTTGGCCGGGTCCTCTTACAGTAATATTACCCAAAAAAGATCGAGTTTCAGATAAGGTTACGGCTGGTTTAAACAGCATCGCAGTGAGAATGCCCTCACATCCAGTAGCCCTCGCATTATTAAAAAAAGTGGCTTTGCCTATCGCAGCTCCTAGTGCAAACCTTTCCGGCAAGCCAAGTCCCACTCTAGCTCATCATGTGATGAATGATTTAGAAGGGCGTATTAGCGGAGTTGTAGATGGAGGAGCAACAGGGGTAGGAGTAGAGTCAACTGTCCTTGATTGTACAGAAGAGATTCCTATCATTTTACGGCCGGGCGGCATTACTCAGAAAGAGTTGGAAAATGTCATTGGTCCCGTAAAAGTAGATCGAGCGTTACTAAGTGATAAAGAAGCGCCAAAATCTCCAGGTATGAAATACACGCATTACGCACCTGATTCACCGCTTGTCATCGTTGACGGCAGTTCAGATTTTTTCCAGTCTATTATTGATGGCTATAAAGATCAGGGTAAGCGAGTGGGGGTATTAACGACATCTGAACATGAAGATGCGTATAAAGCGGATGCGGTTATCACATGTGGATCTCGTTCAAATTTAGAGACGGTTGCTAGCCATTTATACGAGTCGCTTCGTTCATTTAATGAGTGTGACGTAGATATTATCGTTAGTGAAAGTTTTTCTGAAGAAGGAGTCGGTCATGCCGTTATGAACCGATTAATGAAAGCTGCAGGACATCACGTGATTAAGCAATAAAATTCATCTTCTAAACCTTTTCGAATGTGCATATTTTGAAATAGGAGCACGTCCGAGGAGGGTAAAGATGAATGTATCTCAGTTAATTAGTGAAATGATCACGTTAGTCATTATGGCGTTTGCCTTAGGAATGGATGCTTTCTCAGTTGGTTTGGGAATGGGATTAATTCGTTTACGCTTTCGCCAAATTTTCTACATTGGTGTTGTTATCGGTGTATTTCATATTTGGATGCCGCTGTTAGGCATGTTTATTGGACGACTTTTGTCTGATAAACTTGGAATGTTTGCTACCTATGGCGGTGGAATTTTATTGCTGATTCTTGGGGCGCAGATGATTTATTCCTCCTTTAAGCATGACGATACGCCGTTTATCAAACCAGTTGGCTTTGGACTGTTATTTTTTGCGCTCAGCGTGAGTCTAGATAGTTTTTCTGTTGGACTTAGCTTAGGTATTTTTGGAGCAAGAACGTTTTTGACCATTATTGTTTTTGGCGTAGTGAGTATGCTATTAACTTGGTTAGGACTGCTGCTAGGCAGAAGAGTGCAAGGCTGGCTTGGTTCATATAGTGAGGCACTGGGCGGAAGCATTTTATTAGCTTTTGGAATCAAATTGTTACTACCTTTTTAACTATATAAATAGGTAAAGGATCATGACCATTCAGGTTATGGTCTTTTTTTGCTTCTTTTGGATTGCAGCGATAAAAGAAGGAAAGCGAAGTCGTTTTTTCGAGATGGATGAAGCGGTAATGGATAAAAAATACCCGGAAAAGCTAACTGGATTTATGCAAGCAATAGAGATACAATAGGGTGGAATATCAACATAGTCGAACATAGTGAAAGCAAGGGAGGATGTATCTTGAAAAACATCTTATTTGTATGTACAGGAAACACGTGCCGCAGCCCTATGGCAGAAGCGTTGCTCAAAGCTAAAGAGATAGATGGAATAAACGTGAAGTCTGCAGGTGTATTCGCTTCAAATGGAAGTGAAGCTTCTGTTCATGCACAAGTTGCCCTTCACCAGAAAGGCATAGCTTGTTCTCATGCTTCGGTAGCATTAACGGAAGAACAATTGATGTGGGCTACTTATATTTTTACGATGACGGATCAGCATAAAATGCTGATTTTGAACCAAGCTCCATACGTAAGTGATAAATTATTTACGCTAAAAGAATTTGCCGACGAGCAAGGTGAAGTATCTGATCCGTTTGGCGGATCATTACAGACGTACGAACAGACTTTAGAAGAGTTAGAGCGTATGATTAACAAAATAGTCGACAAATTATAAAAGGTTCCATAAATTTTTGCTGACTTAAAATGAACAGAAATTTAATATAAGACGAAGGTATGTATGAGGAGGAAACAAAGATGAAAGTAGCTATTGCATCTGACCACGGAGGTATAAATTTGCGACAGGAAATTATCTCTTTAATGGAAGAATTAAATATTGAATATGTGGATTTAGGGTGTGAATGCACAGCGTCTGTCGACTATCCGGATTATGCACTTCCCGTTGCTCAAAAAGTGGCGAGCCAAGAAGTAAGTCGAGGCATTCTTATTTGTGGAACAGGCATCGGTATGAGTATAGCAGCTAATAAAGTAAAAGGAATTCGCTGCGCTCTAGTGCATGATACGTTCAGTGCAAAAGCAACAAGAGAACATAATGACAGCAATATTTTGGCAATGGGTGAACGTGTCATTGGGCCGGGACTTGCACGTGAAATTGCGAAAATTTGGTTAATGACAGAATTTGAAGGCGGCCGACATGAAAATCGCGTGAATAAAATTAAACAGTATGAGCACCAAAGCGATGCAACAGTAACTGTATAATGTGAACGTATTCAATGAAAGAAAGGAAGAAAAACGTGTCTGAACTTACGAAATGGAAAGAGCAGTTGGAAACAGTTTTATCTGATTTTTTAGCACGAGTGCAGTTGTCTTCAGAACATACACTTGTCATTGGATGCAGTACAAGCGAGGTAATTGGTGAAAAAATAGGAACCGCAGGCGCCATGGAAGTCGCAGAAATGATTTTTGATACACTAGCAGATTTTCGAAAAAAAACGGGTGTCCACTTAGCATTTCAATGCTGTGAACATCTCAATCGAGCACTGGTAGTAGAAAGAGAATTAGCTCGCAAAGAGCGTTTAGAAATCGTTAGTGTTGTTCCTATCCATAAAGCAGGCGGAGCGATGGCTACACAGGCCTATGGCCAGCTTAAAGATCCTGTTTTGGTAGAGTTTATTAAAGCTGATGCCGGTATTGATATTGGAGATACATTCATTGGTATGCATTTAAAGCATGTCGCAGTACCCGTTCGTTGTACGTTAAACGCAGTTGGACACGCTCATGTTACTGTAGCAAAGACGCGTCCAAAACTAATTGGTGGAATGAGAGCGTTTTACGAACTTTCGTAATTAAATATATTAAAATAATACACATTTTTTCTTTTTTATTCTAAATAAATCATGTTACAATGTAGTTGAATCAACAAATAACGAACATTGCGAATACGAAATGAGGAGAGGATTTTGATGGAGAAACAACTAATGCAACAAGATCCAGCAGTTTATAATGCGATCAAGGATGAATTACAAAGACAACGTACTAAGATTGAGCTAATTGCTTCAGAAAACTTTGTAACAACAGCGGTAATGGAAGCACAAGGTTCAGTTTTAACAAATAAATATGCTGAAGGCTATCCAGCTAAACGTTACTACGGCGGTTGTGAACACGTAGACGTAGTAGAAGACTTAGCTCGTGATCGTGCAAAAGAAATTTTCGGAGCAGAGCACGTGAATGTTCAACCTCACTCAGGTGCACAAGCAAACATGGCTGTATACTTCACTGTTTTAGAGGCTGGAGACACAGTACTTGGTATGAATTTATCGCACGGCGGTCACTTAACGCACGGAAGTCCTGTTAACTTTAGTGGTGTTCAGTACAATTTCATCGAATATGGCGTAGATCGTGAAACACATCGTATTAACTACGATGATGTATTAGAAAAAGCTCGTACACATAAGCCAAAATTAATTGTGGCTGGTGCAAGCGCATATCCACGCGCAATCGACTTCAAGCGTTTCCGTGAAATCGCTGATGAAGTAGGCGCTTATTTAATGGTAGACATGGCTCATATTGCTGGTCTAGTAGCTGCAGGACTTCATCAAAATCCTGTGCCACATGCTCATTTCGTTACAACTACAACACATAAAACACTACGTGGACCACGCGGCGGTATGATTTTATGTAAAGAAGAATTTGCGAAAAAGATTGATAAGTCAATCTTCCCTGGTATTCAAGGTGGTCCATTGATGCACGTTATCGCTGCAAAAGCAGTAGCATTTGGTGAAGCATTACAAGATGAATTTAAGCACTATGCTCAAAATATCATCGACAATGCTAATCGTTTAGCAGAAGGATTAAAGAAAGAAGGATTTGCTCTTGTATCTGAAGGAACAGACAATCACCTTGTGTTAATCGACGTAAGTTCAATGAATTTGACAGGTAAAGTAGCTGAAAAAGCACTTGATGATGTAGGTATTACAACAAACAAAAATACAATTCCTTACGATGAGCAAAGCCCATTTGTAACAAGCGGTATCCGTATTGGTACAGCTGCGGTTACAACTCGCGGATTTGGCTTAGAAGAGATGGATGAAATTGCTTCTATCATCGGATTAACGCTTAAAAATATTGAAGATGAAGAAAAGCTAGCTGAAGCTAAAACACGCGTTGAAGCTTTAACAAGCAAGTTTGAAATGTATAAATCACTTTAAGAGAGACAGGCCTTTGTGCCTGTTTTTTTATGGAGAAAGTGGTAGCAATTCAATCATTTTTTGAATAATGCTTGAACTCAAAAACTTTTTTCTGTAAAATGAATGCAATGTATAAATTTAATTAGCAAGAGATATGTTTTTACTAGTACGTACCATTCAATTCGTTGAATGGTATTTTAATGTGTACATCTTTATATATAAGGAGAGATATCAATGGGCAAAGTATACGTATTTGATCACCCGCTTATTCAACACAAATTAACTTACATACGCGATGTAAAAACGGGAACGAAAGAGTTTCGTGAATTAGTTGATGAAGTGGCAAGCTTAATGGCTTTTGAAGCGACACGTGATTTACCGCTAGAAGACGTTGAAATTGAAACACCGGTTTGCAAAACAAAGTCAAAAGTTATTGCAGGGAAAAAGCTTGGTATCGTTCCAATTCTTCGTGCTGGTATCGGCATGGTAGATGGATTTTTAAAACTAATGCCAGCTGCTAAAGTTGGACACGTTGGCTTATATCGTGATCCAGAAACATTACAGCCTGTTGAATATTATGTAAAGCTGCCTAATGATGTAGAAGAGCGTGACTTTATTGTAGTAGATCCTATGCTTGCAACAGGAGGGTCAGCTGTAGAAGCAATCAACTCTCTTAAAAAAAGAGGCGCCAAAAACATTAAATTTATGTGTTTAATTGCTGCTCCTGAAGGCGTGGAAATCGTAAAAGAAGCACACCCTGACGTAGATATTTACATTGCGGCATTAGATGAAAAATTAAATGACCATGGATATATTGTTCCAGGTTTAGGTGATGCAGGGGATCGTTTATTCGGTACAAAATAATTTGTAGATTCGGGTGATGAACATGAAGCAGCCAATTAAAGTAATGACGATATTCGGGACAAGACCAGAAGCAATTAAAATGGCCCCTCTAGTGCTAGAGCTTAAAAAGCGACCGGAGGAGTTCGAAGCGATTGTTACAGTAACGGCTCAGCACCGTGAAATGTTAGACCAAGTATTGAGCATTTTTGACATTCAGCCTGACTATGACCTTAACATTATGAAAGATCGCCAAACTCTTATGGACGTAACGACCAGAGGATTAGAAGGTTTGGACGACGTAATGAAAAAAGTAAAGCCGGACATCGTACTTGTACACGGCGATACAACTACGACGTTTATTGCCGGACTAGCAGCTTTCTATAATCAAATTCAGGTGGGACATGTTGAAGCAGGTTTGCGCACATGGAATAAATATTCTCCATATCCGGAAGAAATGAACCGTCAGCTTACAGGCGTTCTCGCTGATTTGCACTTTGCTCCGACAGATAAGTCTGCAGCTAATTTGCAAGCAGAGAATAAAAAAGAAGAGCGAATCTTTGTGACTGGAAACACAGCTATCGATGCGTTAAAAACGACAGTAAAAGAGACATATGAGCATGAAGTGTTAACGAAATTGGGAGATGATCGTCTTATTTTATTAACGGCGCATCGCCGCGAAAATTTAGGCGAACCAATGAAAAACATGTTCCGTGCTGTTAAACGTATTGTGGATGAACATGAAGATGTGCAAGTTGTGTATCCTGTTCATTTGAATCCGGTAGTTAGAGAAACAGCAAACGATATCTTAGGAAATGACCCACGCATTCATTTAATTGAACCGTTAGATGTAATTGACTTCCATAACTTCGCTGAGCGCGCTCATATTATTTTGACAGATTCGGGCGGTGTTCAAGAAGAAGCTCCTTCATTAGGCGTACCTGTATTGGTACTTCGTGATACAACAGAGCGACCGGAAGGAATTGAAGCAGGAACGCTCAAACTAGCAGGAACGGAAGAAGAAACGATTTATGCGCTAGCAAAAGAGCTGTTAATAGATGAAGACGTATATAAGCAAATGTCACAAGCATCGAATCCTTACGGAGACGGCTTAGCTTCTAAACGCATTTGTGATGCTATTAGCTACTATTTCAACCGTCGTGAAAACAGACCGGAAGCTTTTAATCCGCTTTCGTAAGATTTCTAAACACCTTTCACATGAAAAGTGTCTCTTTGAGACACGATAGTGTGAGAGGTGTTTTTTTTATGTGGATTAAATGGTTAATGATTAGCTTTATATTGGGAAGCGGGGGAGGGCAAATGTCGCTCAATCCCACATTTCCTTCTATAAAACAAGAAATGCATCATCAAGAAAAATCAATAATTGTCATGATTAAAAAAGAAAAATTCGCCAAATTTAAAAGTCAGCTACAAAAAAATTATCCTAATATAAAGATTAAGAGCGAATTTCATACGGTGTTTACAGGACTTTCGTTAAATGGCTCCATCTCGGATTTTGAAAACCTATCTCATAATCCTTCTATTATTAGTTCACATTCTATTAAAAACTACCAGGTTGCAGAAGAAAATAGCGTAACCTTCATTGGCTCAGAACAGGTAAGAGGCTTATTTGATACTTATAATCAGCGCTTAACAGGAAAAGGGATCAAAGTAGGCGTCATCGATACGGGTGTTGATTATTCTCATCCCGATTTAAAACAAACCTACAGAGGAGGGTATGATGTAATAGATAAAGATTATGAGCCGATGGAAACCACTCGGGAGCAAGGAGAGCCTACTCTGCATGGCACTCATGTAGCTGGTATTATTGCAGCAAATGGAAATATTAAAGGTGTAGCACCTGAAGCAGAGATCTACGCATACCGAGCTCTTGGACCTGGAGGAGCTGGAACGTCTGAAAGTGTTATTCTAGCTATCGAAAAAGCAATTCAAGATGATGTAGATATTATTAATTTATCATTGGGAAATGATGTGAATGGTCCTGATTTACCAACAAGCTTAGCATTAGATCGGGCTGTTGAAAAAGGAATTGTAACGGTCACATCTAGCGGCAATTCAGGTCCAGGTTTATGGACCGTGGGCTCTCCAGGTACAGCGGGAAAAGCTATTTCCGTTGGCGCTTCTGTTTCCCCGACAACAGTTCAATTTCTAACAATTGGATTTAACAAAGAAAAAATTATGATGGCGCCAGTAGAAGGGTCTCGTCCATGGACGTTTAATCAAACGCTGCGTGTAATAAATGAAGAATATTCCAAAGAGCAAAAGCATGCGTTGGGTAACGTCATTTTGCTAAAAGTAGAAGGAAATGCGGTTGAAAAAAAGATTAAACAAGCTGAACAGGCTGGAGCAAAAGCTGTTCTTTTATATAGCCCGACTGAAAAAAGCATAATCGGTAAACTACAAGAGTCAGTAAATATTCCAGTGATATGGGTAAGTAAAAAAAGCGGTGATACCATTAATCAACACATTCAGTCTCAACAGCCATACTTACGCACTGGCAAGCAAGTGGTGCAAGACTTGCTCACATCTTTCAGTTCAAGAGGACCTGTAACGACTACTTGGGGAATCAAGCCGGACGTCGTCGCACCTGGTTACTTCATTAATAGTACAGTTCCTGGGGGATATGAACGCATGCATGGAACAAGTATGGCTGCGCCCCATGTAGCTGGAGCGTGCGCTCTTATTTTACAAGCTCACCCGAACTGGTCTCCTGAACAAGTCAAAGCTTCATTGATGAACACAAGTAAAGTAATGCAGCAGCTAAATGGCCAAACGTATCGCGTATATGAACAAGGAGCCGGGAGAATTCAAATAGCAAAAGCTGTCACAGCAGACTCTTTATTTTATCCATCTTCTTTATCTTTCGGTATTTTTACGCGCCCATCAAAGAAAGTCTTATCATTTAAAATTGATAACCAGTCTGATAAAGCAAAAACGTATCGCTTAAACGTTCCAAAAAGGGATGAAGGAGTGAACTGGGATGTTCCATTACCCGTCACGGTGCAGCCCCATCAGACAAAAGAAATAGCTGTCACTTTATCGGTGCAGCCCCGTTTTAAAAATAAAGGTATATATGACGGATATTTGGAAATAAATGATTCACGTGAAACATTTTCGCTTCCTTATATGTACATGGTTAGCATTCCAGATTATCCTCGTGTCATGGGATTGCAAGTAGCAGCGGAAAAAGAGAAAAATACGTATAGCTATGAACTGTTTTTGCCTGAAGGAGCAGATCAGTTAGGCGTGGCTCTTTTTGATAAGCAGTCTTTACAGTTTGTATCGTATTTAGATGTTGACGTTGATGTAGAAAGAGGCATGAGAAAACGAAAAATAACGATTGATGAATCGCTTGTACCGGGGTCGTACCAAATATTTGCATTTGTGAAAAAGCATAGACAAGAGCAGGTTGTACAAAGTACAATAACGATTGAATGAACCTCTTTAAATGTTTTCATTTGAAGAGGTTTTATGTGTGGCAGAAATGTGAACAATAAGAAGAGATTGTGAAGTTTTTAGCTTAAACACATTGACATTAAATATACGCTATTGTATGCTTACAGGGAATATAAATGATAAGGTTTTCAACCTGTGAAAACCGTTGATATTTCTGCGTATTTTATTAGCTGTTTTTACCTTTTTTAGCAATTTTTTTTGCCTTTCTATCATATATTGAGCTATAAAAACGATAGAGAATTCGGAAAAAAGAAAATTTTGCAAAAGGGGTATGAGCTTATGAAAGATCGCAACCGTCATCCTTTGCAAGCGATGGCATTAGTGTCAATCATTCTATCACAGTTAGCAGGTTCAGTCTTAATTGGCTTATTCTCTGGAAGATGGGCTGATCAATGGCTTGACACCGAACCACTATTTTTGATTTTAGGCCTTCTTTTAGGGCTAGCAGCAGGTGTTTTTATGATGCTGCGGACAGTCCACCATTTTTTTTCAGGAGATTAATAATTCATGCAGGATTTGCAGCACGTTTTTCCAAGACTTCGTTCATACATATTGTATTTGTTAGCATTATACGTTCTCGGCTGGGGATTTACAAGTTATAAGGCTGTTTTTGCAGGTTTAATTTTAGGAACCGCCCTGAGTTTGTATAATTTGTGGAACTTAGTAAGAAAGTTTGAGCAGTTTGGACAGGCGTTGGATGAGGGGAAAAAGCCCCGTTCAATTGGGACTGTTGTAAGATTTGCAACAGCTGCTCTCGCAGTTGTGATTACCATCTCTTATCCAAAAACCTTTCATATTATTAGTGTAGTTGTGGGATTAATGACGTATTACGTTGTCATTATCATAGATTTAGTTGTTCAAAATATGCGTAGAAGATAGAAAGAGAGGTGAACACAGTTGGGTCATGAATCACCAACTATAGAGTTTCTAGGCCTTACTTTTAGTCAAAGTAACTTGCTTATGGTTACCGTAGCTTCTGTTATTGTATTCTTAATTGCAGTTTTATGTACTCGTACTCTTGCTATGAAGCCAAGCGGTGCACAAAACTTTATTGAATGGGTCTTAGATTTTGTTAAAGGACTCGTTAATAGCAATATGGATTGGAAAACAGGTGGCCGCTTTTTGACGCTAGGTGTAACTTTACTTATGTACATTTTTGTGTCAAATATGTTGGGTCTTCCATTTGCCATCGTGATTGACCATAACTTATGGTGGAAATCGCCAACCGCTGATCCAGCAATTACGCTGACGTTAGCCGTTATGGTAGTTGTACTATCACATTATTATGGTATTAAAATGCGAGGTTTCTCTGCATACACGAAAGATTACTTCAAGCCAATGGCATTTTTATTCCCGCTTAAGATTATCGAGGAGTTTGCCAATACGTTAACGCTTGGCCTTCGTCTTTACGGTAATATTTATGCTGGGGAAATTTTGTTAAGCTTGCTAGCTGGTTTAGCAACAACAGGCTTCTTAGGTACAATTGGAGCTGCTATTCCAATGCTTTTATGGCAAGGATTCAGTATTTTTGTAGGCGCAATTCAGGCCTTCATTTTCACAATGTTAACGATGGTTTATTTATCTCACAAAGTGAGTAGCGACCATTAATTTATAAAGCTTTGTTCAAGTAATACCCAATTTGGACAAAACAAAACTTAGTTAAACAAAATCATATATATTAAGGGAGGACTTTATAAAATGGGTTTAATAGCATCTGCAATTGCGATTGGTTTAGCGGCACTAGGTGCTGGTATTGGTAACGGTCTTATCGTTTCTAAGACGATTGAAGGCACAGCTCGCCAACCAGAAGCACGTGGTACATTAACTTCAATGATGTTCGTTGGGGTTGCCTTAGTTGAGGCGCTTCCAATTATCGCCGTAGTTATTGCATTCATGGTACAAGGTAAATAATAATGTGTTACATGTGGCGAAGATCATTCAAAAGAACCTTCGCCATTACTTTATGTCTTTAATAAGTAAATTATATATGTGGAGTCTCTGAAGGGAGTGAACATGGCCGTGTCGAACATGTTTGTGTTAGGAGCAGCAGGCATTAATGGTGGAGATATTCTTTTCCAATTAGTGATGTTCCTTATCCTACTTGCGTTACTTCAAAAATTCGCGTTTGGTCCTGTAATGGGAATCATGAAAAAACGTGAAGAGCATATTGCCGGTGAGATTGATGAAGCAGAAAAGCAAAATGAGGAAGCGAAGAAGCTTGTTGAAGAGCAGCGTGAAATCTTAAAGCAATCTCGTCAAGAAGTGCAAGTAATGATGGAAAACGCTAGAAAGTCTGCAGAAGATAAAAAAGAAGAAATCATTGCGGCAGCACGCGAAGAGTCTGAGCGTCTAAAAGCTGCAGCAAAACAAGAAATCGAACAGCAAAAAGATCAAGCAGTTGCTGCGTTACGTGAGCAAGTTGCTTCATTATCTGTTTTAATTGCGTCGAAAGTTATTGAAAAAGAACTTTCTGAACAAGATCAAGAGAAGTTAATTCATGAATATATCCAAGAAGTAGGGGATGTACGATGAGTCAACCAGCTGTAGCCAAACGCTATGCACTAGCTCTTTTTCAATTAGCAACAGAAAAACAGATGATCGATGAAATGCAAGACCAGCTACAAATCGTTGAAGAGGTGTTTGCTAAAACACCTGAATTAATGGATGTATTAACTCATCCAAAAATTACAATTGAGCGAAAAAAACAGTTTGTAAGTGAGGCATTTGCTGAACTTTCACCAACTGTTCAACATACGGTTCTTCTATTATTAGAGCGTCACCGCATTCAAATTGTTAGCGAAATGGTACAAGAGTATCGTTTCCTAGCGAACGAAGTACGTGGCGTGGCAGATGCAACTGTTTATTCTGTCAAACCTTTAAGTGCAGATGAGAAAAGAGCAATCTCGCAATCATTTGCTTCTAAAGTTGGAAAACATACGTTAAATATTTCAAATATAGTAGATAAAAGCCTAATCGGCGGCGTGAAGCTTCGCATTGGTAATCGTATCTATGATGGCAGCATTAGCAGCAAATTAGAAACGATCCACCGAGGACTTCTTGCACACAGATCGTAGATAGGGGTGAAATTCATGAGCATCAAAGCTGAAGAAATTAGTGCGCTGATCAAGCAGCAAATTGAAAACTATCAGTCTGAGATTAAAGTGAGTGATGTAGGTACTGTTATCCAAGTTGGGGACGGTATCGCACGTGCTCATGGCCTCGACAATGTCATGGCTGGAGAACTGGTTGAATTTTCAAATGGTGTCATGGGAATGGCACAAAACTTAGAAGAAAACAATGTAGGTATCATTATTTTAGGACCATACACGGAAATCCGTGAAGGTGACGAAGTTCGCCGTACAGGACGCATCATGGAAGTTCCAGTAGGGGAGCAGTTAATCGGTCGTGTTGTTAACTCATTAGGTCAGCCAGTAGACGGCTTAGGCCCAGTAGAAACAACAAAAACACGTCCAATTGAAGGTGCTGCACCTGGCGTTATGGATCGTAAATCAGTACATGAGCCGCTTCAAACAGGTATCAAGGCGATTGACGCACTTGTGCCGATCGGTCGTGGACAGCGTGAGTTAATTATCGGTGACCGTCAAACGGGTAAAACATCGGTAGCAATCGATACAATCTTAAACCAAAAAGATCAAGATATGGTATGTATCTATGTAGCGATTGGCCAAAAAGAATCAACAGTTCGTAACGTAGTAGAGACATTACGTAAACACGGTGCTCTAGATTACACAATCGTTGTAACAGCATCAGCTTCACAACCAGCTCCACTATTATTCTTAGCACCATACGCTGGAGTAACAATGGGTGAAGAGTTTATGTATAACGGTAAGCACGTACTTGTTATTTACGATGACTTAACAAAACAAGCATCAGCTTATCGTGAACTTTCATTACTATTACGCCGTCCTCCAGGTCGTGAAGCGTATCCAGGGGATGTATTCTACCTGCACTCTCGTTTATTAGAGCGTGCGGCAAAGTTATCGGACGCAAAAGGTGGAGGTTCATTAACAGCTCTTCCATTTATTGAAACGCAAGCAGGAGACGTATCTGCTTATATCCCAACGAACGTAATTTCGATTACAGACGGACAAATTTTCTTACAGTCAGATCTATTCTTCTCAGGTGTACGTCCTGCGATTAATGCTGGTCTTTCTGTATCACGTGTAGGTGGATCTGCACAAATTAAAGCGATGAAAAAGGTAGCAGGTACACTGCGTCTAGACCTTGCATCGTATCGTGAGCTTGAATCATTTGCTCAGTTCGGTTCTGATCTTGACCAAGCGACTCAAGCAAAATTAAATCGAGGAGCGCGTACAGTTGAAATCTTAAAACAAGGTTTACACAAACCGCTTCGCGTAGAAAAACAAGTAGCTGTGCTTTACGCATTAACAAAAGGCTTCTTAGATGATGTTCCAGTATCAGATATTACACGCTTTGAAGACGAGTACTTAACATGGTTAGAATCAAACCGTAAAGAAGTACTTGAATCAATCCGTACAACTGGTGGCCTTCCTGAAGCTGGCGTATTCGAATCAGCACTTGAAGAATTCAAGAAAACATTTATTGCATCTGAATAATATATTGTCAGCATGGTATGTTAAGACAATCTTTCAATAAGGTGAAGGTGAACATTTGTTCACCTTTCATACCACGTGATCTTCTAAAACAAGGTGGTGAAACCTTTGGCATCATTACGTGATATACAAACTCGAATCACATCGACGAAAAAAACGAGCCAGATTACGAAAGCAATGGAAATGGTTTCAGCTGCAAAGCTGAATAGAGCGGAACAAAATGCAAAATCGTTTGTTCCATATATGGAAAAAATTCAAGAGGTAGTCTCAAGCGTAGCCCTTGGCAGCAGAGGCGCTTCACATCCAATGTTAACTGCGCGCAGCGTGAAGAAGACTGGTTATATCGTAATCACTTCAGATCGCGGTCTAGCAGGAGCATATAACAGTAATATTTTGCGAAAAGTATCTCAAGCTATTGAAGAACGCCATCAATCACCTGATGAATATGGTGTGATTGCAATTGGACGAGTAGGGAGAGATTTCTTCGTAAAACGCGGTATTCCGGTTTTGCTTGAAATCACAGGCTTAGCAGATCAGCCAGCTTTTGCTGACATTCAAGGAATCGCTTCACAAACAGTTCAAATGTTTGCGGACGGTACGTTTGATGAACTTTACTTATACTACAATCACTTTATCAATACGATTTCACAAGAAGTGACGGAGAAGAAGCTATTGCCTCTAACAGATCTTCAACCTTCTGGTAAACTTGTTGGTTATGAATTTGAACCATCACAAGAAGAGATTTTAGAAGTATTACTTCCTCAGTATGCAGAGAGTTTAATTTACGGCGGCCTGCTTGATGGAAAAGCAAGTGAGCATGCTGCTCGTATGACAGCGATGAAAAGTGCAACAGACAACGCAAAAGATCTTATCAATAATCTTACATTGTCATATAACCGTGCACGTCAAGCGGCAATTACCCAGGAAATTACGGAAATTGTTGGCGGAGCGGCAGCGTTAGAATAGAAAGTTTAATGGAAAAGCAAGTTAGGAGGGAACACGATGACAAAAGGACGCGTTACTCAAATCATGGGTCCAGTTGTAGACGTAAAGTTTGACAACGGACACCTTCCGGCAATTTATAACGCCCTTAAAATTTCACATAAACCGAGCAGTGCAAGTGAAGTTGCAATCGAATTAACATTAGAAGTTGCGATTCACTTAGGTGATAACACAGTTCGTACAGTAGCAATGTCATCCACTGACGGCTTAGTTCGTGGATTAGAAGTAGAAGATACAGGTGCAGCAATCTCAGTACCAGTTGGTGACGTTACGTTAGGTCGTGTATTCAACGTATTAGGTGAAAAAATCGACTTAGACGCCCCAATCGATGCAGGTGCACGTCGTGATCCAATCCACCGTCAAGCACCAAAGTTCGAAAATCTATCTACACAAGCTGAAATTCTTGAAACAGGTATTAAAGTAGTAGACTTATTAGCTCCTTACATTAAAGGTGGAAAAATCGGTCTATTCGGTGGTGCCGGTGTAGGTAAAACAGTATTAATTCAAGAGTTAATCAATAACATTGCTCAAGAGCACGGCGGTATTTCGGTATTCGCTGGTGTAGGTGAGCGTACGCGTGAAGGTAATGACTTATACCATGAAATGACAGATTCCGGTGTTATTAAGAAGACGGCTATGGTATTTGGACAAATGAATGAGCCACCTGGTGCACGTCAACGTGTTGCATTAACAGGATTAACAATGGCAGAATACTTCCGTGACGAACAAGGTCAAGACGTATTATTCTTTATCGATAATATCTTCCGTTTCACACAAGCGGGTTCAGAAGTATCAGCATTACTTGGCCGTATGCCATCAGCAGTAGGTTATCAGCCAACATTAGCGACGGAAATGGGTCAGCTTCAAGAGCGTATCACGTCAACAAGCGTAGGTTCTGTAACATCGATTCAAGCGATTTACGTACCAGCCGATGACTATACGGATCCAGCTCCAGCGACAACATTTGCTCACTTAGATGCAACAACAAACTTAGAGCGTAAATTATCAGAGATGGGTATTTACCCTGCGGTAGATCCATTAGCATCTACATCTCGCGCTTTATCTCCTGAAATTGTTGGAGAAGAGCACTATGCAATTGCGCGTCAAGTTCAACAAACGTTACAGCGTTATAAAGAGTTACAAGATATCATTGCAATCCTAGGTATGGATGAGTTATCTGATGAAGATAAACTTGTTGTACAACGTGCTCGTCGCGTTCAATTCTTCTTGTCTCAAAACTTCCACGTAGCAGAACAATTTACAGGTCAAAAAGGTTCTTATGTTCCTGTAAAAGAAACTGTTAAAGGATTTAAAGAGATCTTGGAAGGTAAATACGATCATTTACCTGAAGATGCGTTCCGTTTAGTTGGTCGCATTGAAGAAGTTATTGAAAATGCGAAACGTATGGGAGTAGAAGTTTAATTTAAGGGACATAGGAGGTTTTTTAAATGAAGACAATCCATGTCAGTGTAGTGACTCCTGATGGCCCAGTTTACGAATCAGAAGTGGAAATGGTAAGTACCCGAGCACAGAGCGGTGAGCTTGGTATTTTACATGGCCATATTCCGATGGTTGCTCCTTTACAAATTGGAGCCGTCCGCTTGAAGAAAGCAAGCAGTACAGAACTTGTGGCTGTTAGCGGAGGATTTCTTGAAGTAAGACCTGACAAAGTAACAATTCTTGCACAGGCTGCTGAAACAGCTGAAGAGATTGACGTAGCTCGTGCAGAAGAAGCGAAAAAGCGCGCTGAAATGCGCCTTGATAGCAAACAAGATGACGTTGATGTTAAGCGTGCTGAAATTGCCTTGAAACGGGCAGTCAATCGTTTAGATATTAGTCAACGTAAGTTCTAAAAAAAGCCCTCTCAAACGAATGAGAGGGCTTTTTTGCTCTATTATGCGCAAGGGGAAGAGCAAATAGCATTGATCTATGATTATATATTCCATTTAACTAAGCGCATCCATCTTCTTTATTTTGCTCAATAATGGAAAAGGATCTTAAAATAGGGAATAAAATAAATGTTTTTCATGTTACCGTTTACGAATTTGCATAAGTGTGCTTTAATATGAAAAGAAGAGACGATGATCGTCTCTTCTTTTCATATGGTGTTTAAAAGGAGTGCTTTTATTGTTTGGAGGAATTGAACAGCAAACGTTACTAACCATGATTTCACATTTGATTTTTATTGTGATTACTTGGTATGCTTTGCAGGGCTTTCAAATTGAAAAGCTGATGAAACCTAATCATGTGTTTCAAGCAAAATTAATGCTTATTTTATTGACCATTACGATTTCATCAACAGTAAGTAATTTCTTTTTGGATTATTTATTTTGGTCACAGCGCATTCCCTCATTTTTTCAATGATTGGCAAGCTATGAGTCTATGATAAAATAGACGTTCATTCATTGAAGATATACGAATTTATACGCTAATGTATGTCGCTATGTCTAAATATGACGACCCTTTTCATGTATGTATCATCGCCTTCTGGAAAGACTGATGAGTACGGAGAGGGAGTGGCGAAATGTTTAAAAAAATTAGTGTCTTTTTGGCTATTTTCATTACTGGCTTATTCGTATATCATGGAAGTTATGTGAGCAATGCCCAAAACAATGAAACTACTATTGAGAAGATTGTTCACACCTTAAATAAGCAGCATGTTTCGTTAACTGAAGTATCGTTGTATGCAAGAGAAGAAGTAAAAGCTGTTACTGACCAAAAAACCTTTTATTCGCAAGCTAAAAGTATTAAAAGTAATTTTAGAGGTTTTAAATGGGAAGTGAAGAGGGAAAGAGACCTATGGAAAGCAATAGGTACACGCAAAAGTGAAGATGTGAACGAAGTCATTCTGTTAACTTATGCGATCGATGAACACAGCAATGCGTACATATCGTATCATGTAACGGGACAAGGTTTAAAAGAAAAAAATATGACCCATTTTCAAAATGTATTTCAGACAAATTATGAAAAAATTTTCCTATCAGAACCCATAATTTTCTCTTGTGCAACGGGGGAAATCAATGATAAGATGGAAAGTGTTTTGTCTGTTGAAATTCAAGACCTATTACGAGCTTTCAATGCTAAACCAGTGGAATCTCTAGTGGAAGAGTCATTTACCTCTGTTTCAGCATATACTGGACTGTGGAAAGAAGCTCTTCAAACGAAAAAGCAGGAAATGAACTTACAAATTGCATTACGCAAGACAAGAATGGGCGGTCAAACAACCATAGTTGTTGGCACACCTATCATTACGTCTGAATATTAATATAGAGAAAATGGACGCGGAGGGGAATACCTTGGAAAAAATCATCGTCCGCGGTGGAAATAGATTAAGCGGTACAGTTAAAGTTGAAGGAGCAAAAAACGCCGTTTTACCTATTATCACTGCAACCTTATTAGCTAGTGAAGGAAAAACAATTCTAAATGATGTACCAGCTCTCTCCGATGTATTTACGATTGGCGAAGTTTTAAGACATCTGAATGCAGAAGTAGATTTTGAAACAAATCGTGTAGTTGTAGATGCATCAAGAGAGTTAAAAACAGATGCACCTTTTGAATATGTAAGAAAAATGCGCGCTTCAGTACTTGTAATGGGTCCTTTATTGGCGCGTACAGGTGAGGCTCGTGTAGCTTTACCTGGCGGATGTGCGATTGGATCAAGACCGATTGATCAGCATCTTAAAGGCTTTGAAGCAATGGGTGCTAAAGTTCAAGTAGGAAATGGTTTTATTGATGCAAAAGTTGAAGGAAGACTAAAAGGTGCTAAAATTTATTTAGACTTCCCAAGTGTAGGTGCCACAGAAAATATTATGATGGCAGCAGCATTAGCGGAAGGCACTACAATTATGGAAAACGTAGCAAAAGAACCTGAGATTGTCGACTTAGCAAACTTCTTAAACGCAATGGGCGCTAAAGTTCGCGGTGCAGGAACTGGTACGATCCGTATTGAAGGTGTTAATAAATTATATGGTGCAGAACATGCAATTATTCCAGATCGTATCGAAGCTGGAACATTCATGGTAGCAGCAGCTATTACAGGTGGAAACGTACTTGTACGCGGTGCAGTAGCAGAGCACATCAGTTCACTTGTTGCTAAAATGGAAGAAATGGGTGTTGAAATTACTGAAGAAGGCGACGGCTTACGTGTTGTAGGACCTGAAAAGCTAAAATCAGTAGATATTAAAACAATGCCTCATCCAGGGTTCCCTACGGATATGCAATCTCAAATGATGGCATTATTATTAGCAGCAGAAGGCACAAGTATGATTACAGAAACAGTTTTTGAAAACCGCTTTATGCACGTAGAAGAGTTTCGCCGCATGAACGCTGATATTAAAATTGAAGGGCGCTCTGTTATTATTAACGGACCTTCTCAACTACAAGGCGCTGAAGTAGCAGCAACAGATCTTCGTGCAGCAGCAGCGTTAACATTAGCAGGACTTGTAGCAGACGGCTATACGCGTGTAACGGAATTAAAACACCTTGATCGTGGTTATGTAAATTTCCACAATAAATTAGCCGCTTTAGGCGCTGATATTGAACGTGTAAATGACGAAACAAAGCAAGTAGAACAAACTCAACAGGCTTCAGACGTCAAATAAATATGTCATAAAAAAAGCATCTCATAGCGAGATGCTTTTTTTGTCGTTGGACGACCCTTATGGCCGGTTTGCTGTCATAAAAGGTTGTCCACCTCCATACATATGGAATATAGGGATATAGGTGTTCCTTGTCAAAATAATAGATATGGAGGCTAGGCGTTCATGAAACAAGCAAAGCCAATCGTCGTACTAGGAGTCATCTTTTTTTTCGTTGTGTTACTCATCCCAACACTTCTCGTTGTTCCTTTTACTGAAAAGACAGATGGAAAGCTACATGAAAATGTCAAACAGACCCCAAAAACCGAAAAACTACAAAAAGTGACAGCGTCTCCTCTTGACGTCAGTGTTTATCGTACGGAAACGAAAAAAGTAGAAAAACTGCCGCTCGAAGACTATCTTGTAGGGGTAGTAGCAGCTGAAATGCCTGCTACTTTTGAGCTTGAAGCACTTAAGGCTCAAAGTTTGGCAGCCAGAACCTATATTGTGCAAACTATGATGAATGGAAATAGTCATCTTCCCCAAGGAGCGGATGTGACTGATACCGTAGAGTACCAAGTATATTTAAATAAAGATGAGCTAAGAAGCAGATGGAACAAAGACTATGATTGGAAAATCAAAAAAATTCAAGAAGCAGTGAAGGACACCCAAGGTCAAATTCTTACGTATAAAAATAAGCCAATTAATGCTACGTTCTTTTCTACCAGCAATGGTTACACTGAAAATTCAGAAGCGTATTGGAAGAATTCCATTCCTTATCTAAAAAGTGTAGCTAGTCCATGGGATAAAAAGTCCCCTGAATTTACAAATCAGAAAGTAATGTCTGTTGCTAGCTTTGAACAGAGGCTTGGAGTGAAATTAACAAACAGTGGATCAGTAGGTGAAATCGTCTCTAGAACGCCGGGGCAGCGCGTAGATTACGTAAAGATAAACGGTAAAGAACTGTCGGGAAAAGATGTTCGGGAAAAACTGGGTTTATCGTCAGCCGACTTTCATTGGACAAAAAAAGGTAATGAAATTATCATCAACACAAAAGGATATGGACATGGTATTGGGATGAGTCAGTACGGAGCAAATGGTATGGCACTGGAAGGAAAAACGTATAAAGATATTGTTACTCATTATTATACAGGTGTTGCGATTACCCCTAACGATCAGTTTGTTGCACAATTGACAGCTAAACGCTAATTCAAAGACCCTTATAGCAGGGTCTTTTTTTATGGTTTTCACTTTTTTTAAATAAAATGTATATTTTAGATTCATCTGTTGAAAAATAATCGAAAAAAATTTTTTATCGCTGTGTATATATTCATTCAATTGTGTTCAGACTGATTGCTGAGGTGATGATATATGAGAGAGGAAGAAAAGAAACGTACTTCTCCAAAATCGAAAGTTCAAAAATTAGTTAGAAAGCGTTGGGTGTTCCCGGCTATCTATTTAGCGAGTGCAGCAATTATTCTTACAGCAGTCCTTTGGTTTCAAGCTAATGGAAACGATATTAGCAAAGAAGACAAAAGCGGCTATAGCCAAGACGGTACGGCTTATCGAGACGACGCTGTAGAGGTAAATGCTTCGCTTGAAAATTTAAAAATGCCAGTTGCTAGTGAAGCATCAGCTATCGTGAAAAAGCCTTTCTACGACGATCAAGCATCTGAAAAACAGCAAGAAGAAGCACTAGTTTTCTACAACAATACGTATCATCCAAACACAGGTGTTGACTTAGCTGTTAAGGGAGATAAATCATTTGATGTTGTAGCAGCAGCTAGCGGTACAGTAACAAAAGCAACAAAAGATCCTTTACTAGGTTATGTAGTAGAAATTGATCACAAAGATGGTTTAGTCACACAGTATCAATCTCTTGAGAAAGCTGATGTAGAAGTAGGAGATATTGTTAAACAAGGCCAAACGATCGCAAAAGCTGGAAAAAGCTTATATAATCAAGAAGCAAAAACACATGTGCATTTTGAAGTTCGTAAAGATGGTGTAGCAATTAATCCAAGCAGTTATTTTGGAAAATCTGTTAGTTCTATCAAAGAAGTCAAAGCAGCTGAAGTGACAGAACCAAAAGACGACTCTTCTTCTGAAGAATCAAAGGATAGCGAAAAATCATCTGATGAAAAGACTAAAGAAGATAAAGATTCAAAACAACCTTCAACAGATACGTCTAAACCAAATGCATAAGGCAAGACCATAAATATGAAAAGAAGCTGGATAAAATCGAGCTTCTTTTTTTATGAATTTTTCTAAAATGAGATGCATTATGTTAAAAAAGTAAATAAAAAACACTAAATTTTCAAAAAAATATAAGAAATCACTTGTCCTTACTGACTTTTCTAGCATATATCTGCACACAAGCTAATAAACTGTTACAAACCTATAAAGAGAATGTTAGAAAAGGGATAATATATACATTCCCTTGGATACTTCTCATATCCAATTTGGGGAGGGCGAGTAGTGTGCACGATTACATCAAAGAGAGAACTATCAAGATTGGAAAGTATATTGTAGAAACAAAGAAAACAGTTCGTGTAATTGCGAAAGAATTTGGCGTTTCGAAAAGTACTGTCCATAAAGATTTAACAGAGCGTCTACCAGAAATAAATCCTGAGTTAGCAAATGAAGTAAAAGAAATTCTTGATTATCATAAATCTATTCGGCATTTGCGTGGAGGAGAAGCAACAAAATTAAAGTACAAAAAGGAAGAAGAAACTGTAAAATGAAAAAATGCCCAATATTGCCTTTTTTATAGAGGTAGTATAGGGCATTTTATTTTTTGGATAAAATAGGTATATAATAAATATTTTTGCTAATAACAACATACATATACAAATTGTGATAAAATAGTAAATTAGGAAAAAAGAATGGTTATCATGCAAAGATATGTAAATAGAAGGAGGATTTAAGGTATGTTAGCAAAAGACATTGGTATCGATTTAGGTACAGCTAACGTCTTAATTCACGTTAAAGGCAAAGGAATTGTGTTAAATGAACCGTCTGTTGTGGCGATTGATAAAAATACAAATAGAGTGCTAGCAGTAGGGGAAGAAGCGAGACGTATGGTAGGAAGAACGCCCAGTAATATTATTGCCATTCGTCCCTTAAAAGATGGTGTTATCGCTGACTTCGAAATTACAGAGTCTATGCTCAAACACTTTATTAACAAATTAAATGTAAAAGGTTTTTTATCCAAGCCGCGCATTTTAATTTGTTGTCCAACAAATATTACTTCTGTTGAACAAAAAGCAATTCGCGAAGCTGCTGAAAAGAGCGGTGGAAAAACTATTTATTTGGAAGAAGAACCAAAAGTCGCGGCTATTGGCGCTGGAATGGATATCTTTCAGCCGAGCGGAAATATGGTCGTAGATATTGGTGGAGGTACAACCGATGTGGCCGTCCTTTCAATGGGCGATATCGTAACAGCAGCTTCTATTAAGATGGCTGGTGATCGTTTTGATGCCGAAATTTTGCAGTACATTAAGCAAAAATATAAGCTCTTAATCGGAGAGCGTACAGCAGAAGAAATTAAAGTGAAAATTGGTACGGTGTTTCCTAAAGCTCGTAATGAAGAGTTGGACATTCGAGGGCGAGACATGGTTTCAGGCCTACCTCGTACGGTTACTGTTTATTCTGAAGAAGTAGAGGAGGCACTTAGAGAGTCTGTCAGCGTCATTGTACAAGCTTCGAAAAGTGTATTAGAGCGTACACCTCCCGAACTTTCTGCCGATATTATAGACAGAGGCGTTATTTTAACTGGCGGTGGAGCATTGCTTCACGGTATGGATCAGCTGTTAGCGGAAGAATTAAAGGTGCCTGTGCTAATTGCAGAAAATCCAATGGGTTGTGTAGCTGTTGGAACAGGTATTATGCTCGATAATATTGATAAACTATCTCGTCGCAATATTGTTTAAATAAATGAAGACTCCTCTATTGGCTCGTTTCATACAGAGGAGTCTCTTCTTTTATCTATTATACTCTGTGAGCTGGCTATAACGAACAACGTTTACTTGTAAGGAGGATGAAGTATGTTTAAAGGGTTTTACACGGCAGCAGCGGGTATGCTGTCTCAACAGCGTCAAACTGACTTATTAACGAATAACATAGCAAATGCTAATACGCCAGGATTTAAAGCAGATCAAGGTACGTTAAAGGCATTTCCTGATATGTTGCTGCAGCGAATGGAATCTGAAGATTTACCTACTGACCGTAGCATCTCTGTTCAGAACAAAAAAGACATAGGTGCGATTAATACGGGCGTGTATATGCAAGAAACAGTTCCAAATTTTACACAAGGTGACCTTCAGCAAACGTCTCAATCAACTGATATTGCATTGATGGAGCAAAATATGCCTACAAAAGAGGGCGGACTATTTTTTGTGGTACAAAGCCCTGATAATACGCCTCAATACACAAGAAACAGTAATTTTACATTAGATCAGGAAGGGTTTTTAACTACGTCTACCGGAGCTTATGTATTAAATACAAATAATCAACCAATTCAACTAAAAAGTGAAAACTTTACAGTTGATTCACAAGGTAACGTAACGGAAAATAATCAGCAGGTTGCACAAATCGATATTGCTTATGCTAGTGACTTACAAACGATTAAAAAGGCAGGGAATGGATTGTATGAAACGCTGAACAATCAGCCCTTGCCTTCAGCAAGGAATAATCCAGGCATTTCTTATCAGTTAAAGCAAGGATTTGTTGAACGTTCCAATGTAGATGCTGCTCAAAGTATGACTGATTTACTAACGGCTTACAGAGCTTTTGAGGCAAATCAAAAAATAATGCAAGCTTACGATAGAAGCATGGATAAAGCGGCAAATGAAATTGGGCGTGTGCGCTAAAAGCAACAGGGGAGATGAGAAGGATGAACCGTACAATGATAACAGCGGCCAATACGATGGGACAGCTGCAGCAGCAGCTTGATGTCATTGGTCATAATCTATCTAATACAAATACGACAGGATATAAAGCGAGAGATGCTTCATTTAATGATATGCTGTATCAACAAGTAAACAATCAAGAAGATAAGGGAACAGAAAAGCGGCTTACGCCAGCCGGAATTCGGCAAGGCACAGGCGCTTATTTAGATCAAACGAGCTTGAATATGACGCAGGGTGCTTTTCAGAATACAGATAAACTATTAGATGTAGCTGCATCTAATCCAAACGTTTATTTTCAAGTTGCCGTAAACGATTCCCAACAGCCTGTACAGTATACGCGAGATGGTTCTTTTCATCTTAGCCCTGAAGGCCCGAACGATGTTAAATTAGTAAACGGTTCTGGTCAGGATGTGCTGGGGGAAAATGGTCAAGCTATTATTTTCAATAACGCGTTCAAAGATATACAAATTGATGGAAGTGGAACGATAACGGTTACTACGAATACGGGCGTTGACCAGTTTACACTTGGGTTAACAAATGTCCAAAAGCCGCAGGTGCTAGAAGCTAAAGGAGAAAATCTATTTGCCTTTCCAGCAGGGATGAACCAACCGAATATGTTTACAGATTTGACTGGAAAAGCTCGAGAAACAGCAGGCGTAGAGCAAGGGAAATTGGAACAGTCAAATGTAGATTTGAGTAAAGAACTTACTGATATGTCCATTGCTCAACGTGCGTATCAATTTAATTCCCGCTCTATTTCAATTGCAGATCAAATGATGGGCTTGGTTAATGGAATCAGAGCTTAAGCAAGTAGTTGCTTCTCAATTGAGCATTCTGTATATTGATAATAGTATCGTATGTTACATGCGGTTTGAAAGGAGACTTATTTATGCTTGATATTGAACAAATTAAAGAAATTATTCCACACCGATATCCATTTTTATTGGTCGATCGCATTTTAGAAGTGGAAGAGGGAAAAAAAGCAGTGGGTTTAAAAAACGTATCTGCCAATGAAGAATTTTTTAACGGGCATTTCCCTGACTATCCTGTGATGCCAGGGGTTTTAATTGTAGAAGCTTTGGCTCAGGTAGGAGCAGTAGCTATGCTAAAAAAAGAAGAAAATCAAGGACGTTTAGCATTTTTTGCAGGCATTGACAACTGCCGTTTTAAAAAGCAAGTAAGACCTGGTGATCAACTGCGTTTAGAGGTTGAAATTGTACGTGCGCGTGGATCTATTGGCAAAGGAAAAGGTATCGCAACTGTAGATGGAGAGTTAGTCTGCGAAACAGATATTATGTTTGCTTTAGGCGATAAAAAAGAATAGTACATAAGAGCTGCTGATGCAGCTTTTTTTATTGACGCTGCAAAGCAGAAAAAAGTTTCTTTAATAAAGGTATAATATCCGTTAGCAACTCTTTTTGAAGTGTTGGTGACAGAGATGAAAATTGTAAGAGCACATGTTTCAATAAGGGCTGTTTATCTATGAGGGTTAAAATGGTCTCGTCGTGTGAATCCGATTCACATTTTCTTGTTAAGTAAAGAAGTTGGAAGTCATGTAAATGATCTTGTTTATAAGAGGAAGGCTCAATAAGTTGGTCCAGCGTAATTTGAAAACAATTACATAGAGATAGAAAATCAAAAATGGAAGGCGTTTGTTTCGAACATTCCCATTTTGAAATAGTTGTACGAGAAACATTCAACTGATTTGCTAATTCTTCTTGTGAAAACCCTCCTTTTAGTCTAAAATGTTTAATTCTTTCTCCCAAACCTTTCATATGCATCACCTGATTTCGTAAAGATAAGTATATGTCTTATTGTTCGAATGTAGTTCATGTTCTTTGTAACATGCTGAATTCGCACAATATGAAACATATACACTTTACCTTCTGCAATAAAGGGAATAAAACCTGTTTTTATTTCTTTTTTTTCTCTAAAAAGATTCATTTTTCTGCATGGATATAAAAAAAAGAACAAAAATAGAGGTTTTTATAGTAAAAAAATCCTATTTTTTGTTCGGTATATTGAAAAAAATGGTTGAATAACGGGGAAAAATGCATTAATATACGAATTACAAAGAAAAAGGAGTGAAAAAATGACAAATTTTTATTTGAAAAGGCAAGGCGCTCGCATAAGAGATAATCGCTTCAAACGTTCTAGTTGTGCTCATTTATTTTTAGGAAAAAAAGAAAGGTACCTCTCCAGTGAGTTCTCTTTTCTTTACCCTTCTCATGGACCAACGAAAAAGACCGCAAACAATAATCCTCTCTTTTAAATCCAGACACCTTGAGATGACTTGACTTATTTTTTAGATGTACTTTTTATCGGTCTGTTTCGAAGCTGCAGTTTGAACTGTTGAAGTAAATCTTGACCTGATAACCCTTGGTTAATTAAATCCTCTAAGAGCATTTCAGCATAATGAAGTCTCCGTTCTTTTAAAACACCTTTCATCAACAAACTAATACGATTTTCACCAATTGAAGTAATGGAAGCCACGGTAGCTATAAAGGTAGCCGGATCATTTGTTTCTTTCGTAATTTTAGCTTCTACCGTCATTTTTTGTTTATCTTTCAACAAAACATGAAATTCATCGTACCATTTCTTATCGATAACTGCTTCTAAAATCCAGTTATTTTCGCCGTCTTCTTTATTAATAATAAGGCCATTAGTTAGTGAGACAGACTGACGCTTTTCTTGATCATCAACCAATTGAAATGACACAAGTTTAAATGTTTTCATTGATGTTTCCTCCTTTACGTAAATAGTAGGTTATCCATATTATAACATGAATGAGCTTAAAGATTCCCATTATTCAATCAGTTGGAGTGGTAGACTATGATTAACCATATTGTTCTTGTAGGAAGACTGACAAAAAAACCTGAGCTTCGATATACCCATGAAGGGATTGCAGTATCTACTATTACTTTAGCAATTAATCGAACGTTTCGAAATGTTGAAGGTGAATATGATGCTGATTTTGTCAACATTACTCTGTGGAGAAAAAATGCAGAAAATACGGCTGCTTACTGTGATAAAGGAGCGGTTGTAGGTGTGGTAGGGCGTGTACAAACGCGCACATTTGAAAATAATCTTCAGCAACGAGTATATATGACCGACGTTGTGGCTGATGCTGTTAAGTTTTTAAGTGGAAAGCCATCCGGTTTTTCTTCATTTGATTCAAATCAACAAGAAGAATAAAGTTATCTAGTATGAAAGGGGGTGATTAGTTCAGCTAAGGTTTTAATTCCTCTTATCTATCATAATAGAAGATAGATCCTTTTTAAGAGCAAGGCTCTTTCTATGTTCTCAAGAGAGAAAACTAAAGTATTCACTACCCCCGAACTATTCCTCTATTTCAGCCGTTAAATCATTTAACGGTTTTTTTGCTGTATATAAGAGGTTGAGACATAACTGAATTAATGCAATCTAAAGACAAACAAATGGGGTGAGCTAGTATGGATCACTTGTTACACCACTGTTGATTTCCGTGCAAGGATTCGCTTTCCGCGGACGGCCGATGAGCCTCCTCGTCACTTGCGCGCGGTCTCATCTATTCTGCTTTTCTCGCAGGAGTCTTCGCTTTGCCCTCCGCTCAACAGCTAGAAGAACCTACATATATGAAACCTACGTCCACCCTACCAATGAAAAAATCCGAACGAGTTTGATTCTCCATCAAGAATCAAACTCGTTCGGATCTTCCTCCAACTAAAATACTTTTGTTTCAGCTTCTATCAATTATTTAGAAAATCTTTTTGCCCCTAAGTAGCGCTTGCTCCAGTAGCTGTTATCTAAGCTTGCGATGGTTACACCCGTAGAAGATCCAGCATGAATAAATTGACGATTACCAAGGTAAATGCCCATATGTGTAGGACCGCTAGAATATGTATTAAAAAACACTAAGTCTCCAGGCTGTGGATTACTGACGGGTGTTGATACACTCCAATAACCAGCCGTCGTATAGCGCGTTGTAGAAATTTGTTGTTTCATTACGTAATAAATGAATCCGCTGCAGTCAAAACCAGAAGGAGTTGTGCCACCCCATTTGTAAGGAACACCTATATAACGTTTTGCATCTGAAATCATTTGCGATACATTTAATGTTCCGTTAGAAGTTGAAGGTGTGGATGTACTTGGTTTTGTTGTTGGCGTAGTTGTTTGGCTGCTTTTTGATACCTTTAATTGTTGATTTACATAAATCGTATTAGACGTTAATCCGTTTATTTGTTTTAGCTCACTGACGCTCATGTGAAATGTCGAAGCTATTTTAGATAGGCTATCTCCACGCTGAACTTTGTAAGTTCCGTTTGCATCCTTAGAAGGAGTTTCTGCTGGTTTACTCGTAGTTGGAGTCGATGCGCTATTGCTTCCATTTACTTTTAACGTTTGGTTAATATAAATAATGTTAGAAGAAAGAGCGTTCAAACGTTTTAATTCTTCTACGTTCATATTAAAACGAGTAGCAACTTTCCAAAGGGTATCGCCGCTTTGAACTTTATAGGTCGAACCAGTAGCAGGAGCTGAAGGCTTTTCTTCCTTATTAGATGGTTGAGAGGTTGAAGCGGAAGGAATCGATAACGTTTGTCCTATGTGAATTGTATTTGAAGATAACTTATTTACGCTTTTTAAAGCTTCTACCGTTGTATGGTATTTGGTAGATAATGACCAAAGTGTATCTCCAGCTTTCACTTGAACAGTTGAAGCAGATGCTTCAGCTGAAGCTTGATATAAGAATGTCCCGCCAACAATGGCGCCTAGAGATAAAGCGAGCTGCCTTTTTTTCATTAATAAATCCCCCTAATTATGTAAATGTTTCGTGTTTATTTTTCCAATATGTCTATTAAATTACAAAAATATTATATGTATAAATATGCTGGAATTTAAAGAGAAAGTAAAGGGTCTTTTTCGCTATAAAAATACCTTTTTATTCAAAAAACGCTATTTATTGCGCTTTTTGTATCTTTATCAGTAGCTGGAGAATGATTTGCACTTATTTTTTTGTGTCGAATGATCTAATAAAAAAAGAGGACAAGTAAAAAAGTCCTCTTTTTAGTAACGTTGTAACACATTTTATAATTTTTCTTATTCATTTCTGTATGCAAGAAGCTCTTGTAGTTCTTTATTAGAAAGTTCTGTTACCCATTGATCTCCTTGGATGAGTTCATTGTTTAGATGTTGTTTTTGATTCATCACTTCATCAATTTTTTCTTCAATCGTTCCTCTTGTAATAAACTTATGAACATGAACAAATTTATTCTGCCCAATTCGATGGGCGCGATCGGTTGCTTGGTTTTCAACGGCAGGGTTCCACCATCGGTCAAAATGAATAACGTGATTTGCAGCTGTTAAATTCAATCCAGTTCCACCTGCGCGAAGAGAAAGGATAAAGATGGCTTTTTTCCTTGCTTGAAATTGAGCAACCATCGCATCTCGTTGTTCTTTTGACAAACTTCCGTGAAGGAATAAAACCGGCTCGTTGATTTCTTTTTCTAAGGTTCTTTGCAGCATGAGTCCTGTTTCAATATACTGAGTAAAGATTAAACAGCTTTCTTGCTGTGTGCGAATGCTCTCTACGAGTTCAATAATTTTTTCACTTTTATGAGATCGCCGTACCGTTTGTTTAGCTGCACTTTCCTTTAAGTACAAAGCTGGATGATTGCATAATAATTTTAGCTTATTTAGTGTTTGCAAAATCATGCCTTTTCGTTCAAATCCTGTTTTTTCCTCTGTTTCTTGAAGCATTCCTTGAACTAGCTCTTGGTAAAGTGAAGCTTGTTCCGCTGTCAGCGGGATATATTCTTTTTGTTCTTGTTTATCAGGCAGTGAGCGGGCGATGTTTTTATCTTGTTTTGTTCTTCTCAATAAGAAAGGCTGAATGAGTGCTTTAAGCTCAACAGTTCGTTCAGGTTTCTCGCCTTTTTCAATGCCTGCTACAAATCGGTTTTTAAATGAATTGATTGTTCCTAAGTAACCAGGATTGATGAATTCAAATAATGACCATAGTTCCAGCAGACGGTTTTCAATTGGAGTTCCAGTAAGCGCAATTTTGTGTCTTCCTTGCAGCTGACGGATGGCTCTCGCCTGTTTAGTCTGCGGGTTTTTAACATGTTGTGCTTCGTCTAAGGAAATGCTGTTCCACATAAACCCTTTCAACAATTCGACATCCAAAAGAGCAACTTGATAAGTCGTGATCACAACGTCAGTACTTTCACATATCTTCTCAAATGCGTATCCGTTGGTTCTTTTCGGCCCGTAATGAACATGAACACGAAGAGAAGGGGCAAATTTCTGTAATTCTTTTTCCCAGTTTCCAATTAAAGAAGTTGGGCAAACGATAAGAGAAGGAGAGCTATGTAACTGATGAATATTTGTTAAATAACCAATTAATTGAATGGTTTTACCTAGCCCCATGTCATCTGCTAGACATCCTCCTAAGTTAAACTTTCTCAAAAACATGAGCCAATTCAAACCTTGCTGCTGATAAGGTCTTAATGCACCTTTAAATTCAGAGGGAGGCAGCACTTCCGGCAGCCGTTCTAAATCCGTTAAGGATGTAATAAATGATTGAAAGGAAGCGGGGAGTTGGAACTCAACTTTTACCTCTTCTTCATCGGTTTTACTGTCTGCCATGTAGGTTAGCTTCGTTTTTAAAATTTCATGAATTGAGACGCCTTTTTTACTAGCTTCTTTAACAATTTTCTGCGCTTGTTTAATTAATCTAGAATCCAGTTGAATCCACTGTCCGTTAATAGATAATAATCGGCGTTTTTGTTCGACTAATTTCCGAAACTCTTCTTCTGAGAAAGTTTGATCGCCAATAGAAAATGACCAGCGGAAGCTGCTGATAGCTTGCTTACCAAACAATGCAGATGAAGTATTTTCTATAGCGCCAGATACTTTGATGGTGGCTTTTTTTAATGATTCCCACCAGCTTGGCAAATGGATAGAGACACCTTGTTTAATCAATGCTGGACTATCTTGAGTTAGAAATTCCCATACTTCCTCATCTGTTAGGACAGACTGAATAAACGCGCCTTTTTGGTATAAAGTAGGAGCCAATGCTTTCCATCGTTCGTGTTCGTAAGCGATATATGATTCGTAGTGGTTCCACTCTTTAGGAAGCGTTCTTCCCAGTATAAAAGGTTCTTTGGCTTCATCGTGGGGAATCACGAATGTTTCAGCCGTCCATACATCTCCATCGGTCGTTGGCTCTACAATACGCAATGAAAGGTCAAAGGGAGGATTATAGCTCTCGCCTTCTATGCTTATTAAAAAGTCCTTTCCTTCTTTTTTTAACAGGCTCTCTTTAATTTGTGCTCGCCACTCTTGCTCATCAGCTTGTGAAAGCGATCCAGTCATTTGTTTTTTTAAAGGAAGAGAATGAAATTTCCCTTGGATAATCCTCTTTGTCATATCGACTGCAATTTGCTGATAAGCTTCCGCTGAAGCGGACAAAGCCGGTTTCAACACATGCTGTTGAATAGGTAGTTGTATGAAAGTGAACATTTGCCATGCAGAAAGAAGAATTCCTTTTTTTCCATTAATCTCAACCTGTGTAGCTTCGCTTCCGTAATAGGTCTGTTCATGCCATAGAAACAGCGCATCTTTCCATGTATCAGGGAGCAAAATTTGGCCGCTAGGTGATACACAGTAGAGAAAAAAGTCACCGTGTACAGGTTCGACTTCAAGTGTTAAATGAAACAAATCAAACATTCAGTAAATCTCCTTTTTCTAATAGTTGTTGAAACGCGCGCTGTTTCTTCGTTTTTATCGCTAATTCTTCCATATAATGTTCCCATAGTAGAGAGCGATTCATTTGTAGATAAAGTCTCTTTAATTCTTGTAAGTAGATATAGGCTTCTTGATAACTGCTTTTCTTTTTTTCATAAATCAGCTTTGAAATCATTTGATGATAAAGAGGAATAACCAGCTTTTCATCTTTTTGTTTTAAGGCTTCTATCGTTTGCTCGTCATATTTGATGCTGTCATATTGAAGAAGCACCTGTAATTCAACCCACTTTTTCAATTGGTCAGAAGCATATAGAAAATCACTGTATTCAATAAAACTATAGGGAAGTAATGTTTGTAATGCTTCAGTATACAAAGTTTGATCGTTCGTTAAGTCTTTATAGTGCTGAAATAAATTTACAATCATGGAGACCATGTTTCGGCTTCCTTGATAAGTAGTCGGAACGGTGCGTACGTAATCTCCTATATAGGCCATTATATAAGAGCCCCACTGAGCAAAGCGGTCAGTTTCTTTTTCGTGCAATAAATCATTTAACCAAGGAATAAGATAGGGAATCATTTGTAGTGTTTCATCGCTCAAACGTTCTTTTGCTTCGCCATCTTTTTCTTGAAGGAATAAAAGATAGGAAAGAGCTGTATTGTTTATAAAAGAAACGTGCTTGGCTTTTAATTCGCTTTCCTCAGTTTTTCGCCACTTTTCTAACGTGAAGACTTTTTGCCAAATAACGCGATAAATCTCAATACGTTCGTATTGTAAAGGCATATCTTTATGCAATAATTCTCGGATGTATGGAATGCTGTCCTCTATAATAGATAATGCATCTCCATCGTATTTCGTTTGCTTTAATGAATCAGCGGTAGCATAAATTTCATTTGTTATTTTGTAGACGTGACTATATACAAATGATTCCTCGATGTTAGTAGAAAGCTGATGTGCCTGTAATTGAGCTGATAGTTTATAGAATGTATGGACCGCTCCATACATACAAAATAAAGCATAAAGCAATGGGTGCTCAGGAGCCTTTTTCACTAAAGCACGGTAATAGTACTGATAATATTCGTGATAAATGGAACGGTCATTTTCGTTCCGCCCCTGCATAAAAAGCGTATACTGCTCCTCAAAAGTTTGTCTCCACTCTTGAAAAGTTGCCTTCGGCTTTTTTAACACTTGTTTGGCAGATAGCATAGTCAAAGCTGCTTTTTCATGATTTCGCCATTCTTTGAATAGGGGCGCAAGCGGTTCTATTAATGAATACATATAAAAAAACGCTGCAAAGCAGTGTTCACAAAATCCGTTATGCTGACAAGAACAGGTACTTTCAGGGAGCAGCTGCTTGTTTAGTTCAACATAAAACGAATCGATTTTAACGTTTAATATCTGTTCATCATTGTGCAAAATGAAGAATGAATGGGTACGGTAAAGGTCTAATCCTGCTTGGGCATTCGTACGATAGCGTGCATCACTGTACGGGAAATGATGTATAAATTGGTGCTGTAAGTGATCTGAAAACGAACTCATAATCCCATTCCTTTCTATACATAAGTGGAGCATAAAATTATATTTATAAGTGATTAATTTTCTTTTCATTATAAATGATAAAAATAGAATTATACAAAATCTTTTGTTATGATAAAGCAGAATCCAACATGACTCTTTATAAAAAGAAATGGACTCAACATGACTTTGTGTACATACTCAATCGCAGACTTACTATACTATAACCAATAAGCACGATTGACATTGACAGGAGGAAAAGTAAGTGAAAATTCGTAAAGCTATTATTCCAGCAGCTGGATTAGGGACACGCTTTTTGCCGGCTACAAAAGCACAGCCTAAAGAAATGCTGCCAATTGTAGATAAACCAACGATTCAATACATTGTGGAAGAAGCAGTAGCATCAGGTATTGAAGATATTTTAATTGTAAGCGGTCGCGGAAAACGAGCAATCGAAGATCATTTTGATAAATCATATGAGTTAGAAGAAACATTAGCCGCAAAGGAAAAGTGGGACATGCTCGAAGAAGTGCAGGGGATTTCGAATTTGGCTAATGTTCACTACATTCGTCAAAAGGAACCCAAAGGATTAGGTCATGCCATTCACTGTGCAAGAAGTTTTATCGGAGATGAACCTTTTGCTGTTATGCTAGGCGATGATGTAGTTCAATCAGAAACACCTTGTTTGAAACAGTTAATGGACGTATACGAAAAATATGAATGCGCTGTAGTTGGTGTACAGGAGGTGCCTAGGAAAGAAACTTCAAAGTACGGAATTGTAGGTCCTAAAGGAGAGCCTCTTGAAAAAGGATTATTAGACGTAGAAACGCTCGTTGAAAAACCGAATCCAGAAGAGGCCCCTTCAGGCTATGCAATTATGGGGCGCTATATTTTAACACCGGAAATTTTTGATATTTTAAGTAGAGAAGAGATTGGCGCAGGAGGAGAAATTCAATTAACAGATGCTATTTTACGTCTGAATGAATTTCAACGTGTTCTTGCTTATTATTTCGAAGGAAAACGTTATGATGTTGGAGATAAATTTGGATTCATTAAAGCAACAATTGATTTAGCTCTGCAAAGAGAACCGCTGCGAGAAGAGTTAGTGAGCTATTTTAGAGAAATTGTCGAAAAAGAAGGGCATATGTAAAATATATTTACTAGGGAACTATTGGGAATCAAGGAGATTTTCAATAGTTCTTTTGGGTTAGAGATCGTTGTACAAAAGATGGTTATATCATTTATTGATGAATTCTCATAAAATGTTACATAATAATAAGTAAAAGAAATTATTTCATGTTTTTATATAAATGCTATCATGAAATGACATTTTTCGATATAATATCAGATAGGTTTTATTTATTAAGCATGTCATATAAAGGAGATTTTCTGCAATGACAAAGAAATTGTGTGTAGTTGGTTTAGGATATATAGGTTTACCGACAGCTGTTATGTTTGCCAATCACGGCTTATATGTACATGGTGTCGACGTAAATGAAAAAGCAGTAGAATTAATTAAAAATAAGCAACTTCATATAGAAGAAAACGGCTTACAAGAACGTTTAGAATCAGCAGTTGACAACGGACACTTCACGGTAGGCACAACAGCTGAAGAGGCGGATATTTTTATTATTGCTGTACCATCACCAATTAATGAAGATAAAACGGCAAACTTGAACTATGTTCGAGAAGCCACAAAATCGATTGTTCCTTACGTTCGTAAAGGAAATTTAGTAATTTTAGAATCCACAGTTCCTCCGCGTACAGTAGAAGACGTTATGCTACCTGTGCTAAAAGAAACTGGTTTAGAATTAGGCAGTGAGTTATTTGTTTCTCATTCACCTGAACGCGTTATTCCAGGAAAGGTATTTGAGGAACTAGTAAATAATGACCGTATTGTCGGTGGTATTAACGAAGAGTCTAGTCGTTTGACTGTTGAGCTTTATAAAACATTTGTAAAAGGAAATATTCACGTAACGGATGCTACAACAGCTGAAATGGTGAAAGTAATCGAAAACACATATCGTGATGTGAACATTGCGTTTGCAAATGAGCTGGCAAAAATCAGTGAAAAAATTGGTGTAAATGCGTGGGAAGCGATTAAGTTAGCGAACTATCATCCACGTGTAAACATTCATTTACCAGGTCCTGGTGTAGGCGGCCACTGTATTGCTGTTGACCCTTGGTTCTTAACGGAGCTTCAGCCAGAACTGGCAAAAATTATTTCTCTTTCTCGTCATACAAATGATTCAATGCCTGAATATACAGCATTGAAAACGAAAAGCCTACTAGATGAAAAGGGCATTCAACATGGACGTGTAGCTGTTTTAGGTTTAGCTTTTAAAGGAAATATTGACGATATGCGTGAAAGTCCATCAACAGATGTACTTCATCATTTAGAAAAGCTGGGCGTTGATTACACAGCATTTGATCCTCATATCAAAGAGAATAAAATCGAACGTCAGACGCAAAGTTTGGATGAAGCTGTTGCACATGCGGATGTGATTCTTATTTTAACAGATCATAATGAGTTCAAAGAGCTTCTTCCATCAGCTGTTGAAAATCACATGCGTACAAAAGTTATTTTTGATACGAAAAACTGCATTCAGCGTGATCAATGGAAAGCAGCAGGCTTTGACGTAGTGTTACTTGGTGATTCAAAAGTTTCTACTTTATAAAAAGACGGGCTGAACAGCCTGTCTTTCGTTTGTAAAAAACTAAAAAATCAACATACGGGTGATTTAATGAAGGAAAACATCTTAGGAATAGACGTTTGTAGCGACACGTACGATGAGCTAGCGGTAAAGTTACTTCAGGATATAGATAAAGGCCGAAAATCATTTATTGTAGCAATCAACCCTGAAAAAATTATGAAAGCACAAGAAGACAGGGAATTAAAGTCACTATTAAATCAAGCGACTTATCAAATTCCAGATGGAATCGGTGTGATTTTAGCTTCAAAGCTCAAAAAGGGACGTATTCGTGAGCGTGTAACGGGTATTGATATGATGCTGAAGCTGTGTAAAGAAGCAACGAATAACGGTAAAAGAATTTTTTTATACGGAGCCAAGCCTGGAATTGCAGATGAAGCCAAAGCTAAGTTGGAAGAGATGTTTCCAGGGATTTTAATTGTTGGAACATTAAATGGCTACGAAAAAAATGAAGAAGTCATTGAACGTACGATTAATGATTCAGGAGCAGAAATTGTTTTTGTGGCTTTAGGCAGTCCAGCCCAAGAAAATTGGATTATTGCTCATAAAGAGAAACTCAATCCTTCTGTTTATCAAGGCGTAGGGGGCTCGTTCGATGTTATTTCAGGACGATTGAACCGAGCACCTGCTGTTTTTCAAAAGTTTGGTTTAGAGTGGCTTTATCGACTGTTAAAAGAACCATGGAGATGGAAGCGTCAGTTAGAATTACCTAGGTTTCTTCTCCGAGTGTTAAGAGGTTAAAAAAGCATGCGGATTATGTCCGCATGCTTTTTATTTTTAGATATCTTCTTTCTTGTTTTGTTGCTTGATTTCATCCGTTAGTTCGTGCAAGCTTTGTCGCACATTTCCTTTTCCAGAAAAGTTTTCAATCAATTCCTTCACATCTATACCTGAGGATGCTTTCAGCGATTCTTGAAGAGAAGACATTAAGTTTGTTGCATAGCCAGTCACTTTATTAGCTCCGCTGTTTTCACCGTTGCTTCCTGTATCCACAACCGTAATTTTGTCGATATTTGCTAAAGGACTTGCAACTTGTTTTGCATATTCAGGAAGCATCTTGATAATCATATCTAAAATAGCCGCTTGACCGAACTGCTCGAATGCTTCAGCTACTTTTTGTTTAGCTTCTGCTTCAGCTAAACCTTTTAAGCGGATAATCTCAGCTTCAGATTCACCTTGGGCACGCTGAGCTTCAGCTTTTGCTAAACCATCAATTCGAACGCGTTCAGCTTCAGCTTTAGCCATTGCTTCAATTCGATATTTGTTGGCGTCTGCTTCAGCAAGCTGTTTTGCTTTTTCAGCTTCTGCGGATTGCTCAACAGAGTAACGATCTGCATCAGCTTTCTTTTTTACTTCAGAATCGTATTGACGCTCACGACGAAGAATTTCTTTTTCTTCTAATTCAATTTGTTTCTGACGTTCAATAATGCGGATTTGCATTTCTTGTTCTGTTACATCTTGTTTCGCGCGAGCTGTTTCTAGATCATATGCCTGGTCAGCACGAGCTTTGGCAATATCTTGTTCGCGACGATATTCAGCGGTTTTTAACTGATTCATTTTTTCAGCTTCCGCGATTTCTGTATTTCGCTCAAGCTCCGCTTTTTGGGCATCTTTATGAGCCTCAGCACGCTTGATTCTTGTTTCTTTTTCAGCTTCCGCTGTTGCGATGTCAGCATCTCGCTTAACTTGAGCAATACGAGGTTTCCCTAGAGATTCTAGATAGCCGTTCTTATCCCGAACGTCTTTAATTGTAAACGATACAATAATTAAGCCCATTTTAGCCAGATCTTGTGAAGCAACGCGCTGTACTTCTTGAGAGAATTTTTCACGGTTTTTATAAATTTCTTCTACCGTCATAGAACCAAGAATCGAGCGAAGGTGACCTTCTAAGACTTCTCTAGCTTCGGTTTCACGATCTTCTTTTGCTTTGCCTAAAAACTGCTCAGCGGCCGTTGCAATTTCTGAAATAGAACCTCCAATTTTGATGATTGATACCCCATCAGCCATAACAGGAACACCTTGTTCTGTATATACTTCAGGTGTAGATACTTCCAGTTTGCTTGACAGCAAGCTCAGAGGCTCAGCCTGCTGAAAAACTGGCAGCACAAACGTACCGCCGCCGCGAACAATTTTAATGCGGTTTCCGGATTCATCGATGTGCACGTTTTTGTTTCCCAGATAGCTTCCTGTTACAATTAACGCTTCATCTGGACCTGCTGTACGGTATTTTGTAATAAATACGGCAATCAGCGCAATTAATAAAAAAACAACAATTCCAACGACAACTAATATAGGTGTTGAAAACATAAAACTCCCCCTAATACTATTTATAATGAGTGATTGGTCATAACTTCTTCATAAATCACAACGAGTGCGTTGCCCCTTTGTATATCTACAACAAGCACTTTGCTGCCTAAAGGTATAGCAGTGTTTTTAAAGCTGGCTGCGGGTTTGGAGATAGTGCCGCTAACGCCTTCGATAAATACTTCTCCATAACCATCTGCAGGAACGGAAGTAATAATGGTACCAAGTCTTCCTTTTAACGAATCTTCAGTAAAAGCAAGAGACTCTTCAGCCGATGATAAAGGAATCAATACAAAAACGTTGAGCAAAATAACGAGTAGAAGGGCAATAAGAGCGGAAATCGAAATAATCCAATAATTTTGCAATGACGTATAGGTGAACAAATATCCACTGGCACTAAAGAATGTTAAAAAAGAAAAAAGAAGAGTGGGGTTAAAAAAAGGTATCGCTTCAGATAATCCATCTAACAAATCGCTAAATAAAATGTATAAGAAGGTGAGACTTCCGCAGATAATTAATCCATACAAATACACTGTTTGAACAGATAGACCGAACATAGTTCATTCAACACCCCCTTTATGTAAGATGATTGATGCTGTTCCTACTATGTATTACGAAGCGTATCAAAAAAAGTTTCATTTTTTTGATAAAATTCCTTTTTTTGTTTAATTTCATCTCTATCCATTTCACTATATTTTAACTTTTAAATGATATAAGATAAGGACAACGATTCAGTGAATGTGGTTTGAAATAGTGGACATGCATAGGTCAAAAGTTTGTTCATATAATGAGTGGGGCCATGTGAAATAAAAATAAAGGTTTAAATATGCTTAATAAAAAGGAAAAAGAGTTAGAGATGACGAATAAATTAGACGAAAAGGGGGGAGTTCGCTTATATTTTCATAAAGTATAGTAAAGAAAATGTTCTACATAAAATAACCACATAAGAATAAAGTAAATCAGCTGTTTATACACCAAAAAATACAGTTCTTTTCTATTGATAGTTTGTAAATGTGCTAATTTTTGAGAATAAATTTCTATTTAAGTAGTAGAATCATTGTGATATAATCCATTTTGGGAATAAGTAAGTAATTATTGTTATACACAATTTGAAATACTATCCAATTATATAAAGTTGGATACATTTTTTATGGTTTTGGTTAACATAAACCTGAGGAGGGTCTCCATGCTATATTTGACCTTGTTTATTTGTTTTATTACATCTATTCTGATCACTCCGCTGGTTAAGAAGCTGGCGTTTAAAATAGGTGCAACGGATAAACCAAATCAACGAAAAGTTCATCAAAAAATTATGCCTCGCCTTGGAGGTTTGGCGATATTTTTTAGTTTTCTTATTGGATACCTCGTTTTACAGCCTGACAGTAAATATGCGCTGCCGATTTTAATCGGAAGCATCATTATCATCATTACCGGTGTCTTAGATGATATGATTGAGCTATCCGCTAAAATCAAATTAGGCGGTCAGCTAGTAGCGACATTAATTGTTGTTGTATACGGTGGAGTCCAAATTGACTTCATTAACTTGCCGTTTGGCGGAAAATTAGAATTCGGAATGTTAAGTATTCCAATTACGGTATTATGGATTGTAGGAATTACCAATGCTATTAATTTAATTGATGGATTGGATGGATTAGCTGCCGGCGTTTCCTCTATTGTATTGATTACCATCTCGGGTATGGCTATTATGATGGGCAATGTATTTGTGACAAGCATGGGTTTCATCGTATTGGGAAGTACGCTCGGATTTTTGTTTTACAACTTTCACCCCGCTAAGATTTTTATGGGCGATACAGGAGCACTGTTTTTAGGCTATATGATTTCTGTATTGTCTCTGTTAGGATTTAAAAATGTAGCGGTTATTTCCTTCATTGTTCCAGTTATTATTTTAGGGGTACCAATTTCAGATACGTTCTTTGCTATTATTCGCCGAATCGTAAAAAATCAACCGCTATCGGCTCCTGATAAATCTCATTTGCATCATTGCTTGTTGCGCTTAGGGTACAGCCATAGACAAACGGTTTTAATTATTTATGGAATGAGTGCGATATTTGGTTTAGCGGCAGTTATCTTCTCAAAGGTACAAACAATGTGGGGGTCTTTTCTTGTACTAGCTATCCTCCTTGTAGCCATTGAAATTATTGTTGAAAAGATAGGACTAGTTGATAAGACATATAGGCCAATTCTTAACATGGTTCGTGGACTTCGTTTAAAAAATTAATTAAAAAGACCTCTTGGATATCCAAGAGGTCTTTTTAATTATTCTGTTGTATCTGAAGTTGATTCAATGCCTAAATGCTTGCGGAGCTTTTCACTTACTTTTTCCACTGAATCATTGTCTAGTTTAAAGTAGTACACGCCGTTAATTTTTTCATCGCTACCGTCTAAGTTAATGGTTTCGATGTCTACTTTTTTCGAAGCATAATCATAAAACGAAAGCATTTCACCGAACATTAAATTCGTTTTCATATTATCGCCAACAGCTTCGATAAGATTTCCATATTTATTTAGTGATCCAATGGAAGCAGCTTTTTTAATCATGGCTTCAATCAACTGCTGTTGTCTTTTTCCTCGCTCAATATCGTTGTCTTGTTTTCGTGTTCGAGCAACAGCTAACGCTTCTTCGCCATTTAAATGTTGATTTCCTGGTTTTAAGACAATAGCATTATGACGATCTTTTGAGTCCTTTTCACTCATCGCATAAGGTACATCAAAATCGATTCCCCCAAGTGAGTCTACAATGTCTGTGAAAGCTTTAAAATTCACTTTAACATAGTAATCAACAGGGACATTAAACAGCTGTTCTACCGTTTCTACAGTTGCTTTTGGACCTCCGTAAGCATGTGCATGAGTAATTTTATCTTTTCTGTTCACTTCAGGTATATAAACCCGCGAATCTCGAGGTATGCTTACAAGCTTTACGGTTTTATTGGTTTCGTTAAAGGTCGCCAAAATTAAAGCATCCGTACGGGCTGATTTTCCGAATTTCCTGGTTTCACTATCATCTACGCCCATAAATAAAATAGATATATCATCTTTTTTGGGATCGATTTTACGATCACGCATAGGAGAATTATCGCGATCTCCAAGTCCTTCATAAGAATCAGAAGCTACTGTTTTAGCTTTAACAAATAAATAAGAGCCATAAGCGGTTGCAGAAAGCCCTAAAATAAGGATAGGTAACAGAAAAAATGTAAAAAGCCTTCGTTTTCTTTTCCGTTTGTTTACTCTTTTTTGAAAACGTCTATATTGAGCCATACGGTTTCTCCTTTTATTCGTATATTCGAACACTTATTGTGACACTTAGTATGTGTTATAAATTGGAATGTATGAATCAAACTCGTCAAAGCTATGCATCTGTACGAGGTTTTTTACTCATTGACAAGTAGCGCAACCATCAGAATAGTTGCGCTATTTATCAATTGTACAATGTTTTTTAATAAGAGTAAATAATTCATTCTACATCTTCTTCTAAATAGGTAGTCTCACCTGCTCGAATGTTTGCTTGGCCGTTTGTTAGCTCGGTCATCCATTCAGTAAATGCTTCTGTTTGAGCTTCCTCTACAAATGTTTCAATCTCTACCATATCTGCATAGTGGATTTCTTTTAATAGATAAACGGAACTGCGAAGCTCATTTTCTAATTTTCCAAGCCATGTATAGTCGACGGTTGTATGCATAACCGCCATGAGAGTTCGTTTGACTGTACCTAGTTCATTTAACGCTTCGGAAACGGATTTTCCATACGCGCGCACCAAGCCACCTGCGCCCAATTTAATGCCTCCGAAATAGCGCGTAACGACGACCACGGTATCTTTTAAGCCTCTTTTTTTGAGCACTTCTAACATTGGTACGCCTGCTGTTCCACTTGGTTCTCCATCATCGTTTGCTTTTTGAAATTGATCTCGTTCTCCAATTAGGTAAGCTGAACAGTTATGAGTAGCATTCCAGTGCTGTTTTTTAATGTCTTGGATAAATTGCTGAGCTTCTTCCTCAGTTGTTACACGTTTCATATGACAAATGAATCTAGATTTTTGAATAGTGATTTCATGTGAACCTTCTTGTTTTACGGTATAATATTGTGATAACAATCAAAAAATCCTCCTTAGCGTTATAAATAGAAGAAAAACGGGTATTTACGTACTGTTTACTTGCTATTAGTATAAAATGTTTATGAAAAGACATCAATTAATCAAATTCAACATCACTTGAACAAGCTATACAGAATATACGTTATAATAAAAGAGTGTGCAGGCTTGTATAGCTAAATAATGAAATGGTTTAAACAGGCAGTTAGTCACTGTTGAAGAGTGAGCGTAAATGGTAATCTATTCAAATAACGCGAGTCAAGCGTCGATTGATGTCGAGTTTGAGGGTACTAAAAACAACCGTTACTTTTTGGATATAAAAAGTCAGATAGGGAGAAAATATGGATCTTATCCTCACAATTCAGATAGGTCATACGAATACTATATATAGCATGAACGTATAGACATTTCTCCGAATGTGAGTATAGTTTGGGGTGAGTAAATGTCGAAACATAAATTAACAAGCAAGGCACTTGATGAAATTTTCGAGAAGATTATTGGCACAGTGGGAGATAGTAAAAATGAAGTCTATCGCCTTTCTGAAGATGCCAGACAAGAATATCAGCAAATAAAAGAAGAGTTAGAAGTGTTAAAAGGGAAAGTTCTTGAGACGATAGAGCAAGGCGATAAATTGGAAACTCAGGCAAGGTTGGCTCGAAAGCGTTTGTCTGATGTGAGCCGACATTTTCAAATTTATTCAGAGCCTGAAGTAAAAGACGCTTATGAAAAAGCACACGAATTACAAACCAAGCTGCTGATGAATCAGCAAAGCGAATATCAGCTGCGTAATCGTCGAGATGAACTAGAAAGACGCTTGCTTACATTAGAAGAAACGATTAAACGTGCAGATCACCTAGTAGGTCAAATTTCCGTTGTGTTAAATTATTTAACAAGTGATTTAAAACAAGTAGGGGAAATAGTAGAAGATGCCATTCAAAAAGAGTATTTTGGCTTTCGGATTATTGAAGCTCAGGAAGAGGAACGGAAACGTTTGTCAAGAGAGATTCATGACGGCCCAGCTCAAATGCTTGCAAATGTTATGATGAGATCGGAATTAATTGACCGAATTTACCGGGAACGTAGTGCAAAAGAAGCAATGGAAGAAATTCGAGATTTACGAAAAATGGTTCGTTCTGCCCTATACGAAGTGCGTCGAATTATATATGATTTAAGACCGATGGCACTTGACGACTTAGGTCTAATTCCGACGCTGCGTAAATATCTTGATACAATCGAAGATTATAACGAAGGCAAGCCTCGGATTACGTTTATTTCCATTGGACAAGAGAAGCGAACTGCTTCAAAATTAGAAGTAGCACTGTTTCGTTTAGTGCAAGAAGCTGTAACGAACGCATTAAAACATGCAGACGCGACGGAAATCCAAGTGAAGATAGAGTTCAACAATGAACACGCTATTTTGCTTGTCAAAGATGACGGCTGCGGTTTTAATCAAGAAGAGAAAAAAGAGAATTCGTTCGGCTTAATAGGAATGAAAGAGCGTGTTGATTTGTTAGATGGGACTATTTCTGTTCATTCGAAAATTAACCAAGGCACGCTTGTTATGATTAAAGTACCGATTATAGCCGCTTAAAAAGGCAGAGATATGTATATAAATAGGGGTCAATATAGAGTAAAACATTTGTTGTTCGATTTGGGGAGGAATCAAACATGCAGACAAGAATTATCATAATCGACGATCACCAATTATTCCGTGAAGGAGTAAAAAGAATTTTAGATTTCGAAAAAGATTTTGAAGTAGTTGCAGAAGGTGACGACGGTAGCGAAGTTATTGACCTTGTAGAAGAACATCAACCTGATGTTGTAATCATGGATATTAACATGCCGGCTGTAAATGGTGTAGAAGCTACGAAAAAGCTTGTAGAAGTAAATCCGGACGCTAAAGTTATTATCTTATCTATCCATGATGATGAGACATATGTAACTCATGCCTTACAAACAGGTGCACGAGGCTATCTGCTAAAAGAAATGGATGCGGATGCGTTAATTGAGGCGGTGAAAGTAGTTGCAGAAGGTGGTTCATATTTACACCCTAAGGTAACGCATAGTTTAGTAAAAGAGTACCGTCGACTAGCAGCTCAAGGACAATCGTCTTCTTATCCGCACGAACCAATTGAGATTCGCCGTCCACTACATTTGTTAACACGTCGTGAGTGCGAAGTGCTACAACTGTTAGCTGATGGTAAAAGTAACCGAGGAATCGGAGAAGCATTATATATTAGTGAAAAAACCGTTAAAAACCATGTGAGTAATATTTTGCAAAAAATGAATGTAAATGATCGTACTCAAGCTGTTGTTGTGGCAATCAAAAACGGTTGGGTAGAAGTAAGATAAGTTCAAAAGTCCGATATACCACTAGGTATATCGGACTTTTTTTTTCTTTTTATAACTTTTTTTGAAATTGTAGGTAAAAAGTCATGTTTAATGAGAGAGGAAAACAACCGATAAGTTAAGGGGAGAAAATATCTTTTAGGAAGGCAAAGGATGATACCTTTACACATTTACTCGTCCTTTAACTTCGTTTAAGCATAAAGGGAATCTTGAGGATCCTACAACCTTCGACGAAAGCATCCATACCTCAAAACAATGTCCATCAAGTTGATGCATGCTCTTGTAAAAAAAGGTCTTTAATACATTCAGATACATATGAGGTCGTAGAAGAATTTATTCAAACCTCAACTGGTGTCCTTTAAAAAATTTAAAAGTTAGCTTTTAGTGAAATAAATAGAAAACTGATTTAAAGAAGACAAGAAGGTGATGAAGCTGAATTTTATAACGGAAGAATTAATCTATCATAAATCTCCGCAAGAGCTAACAGCTATGATATATGAAAAATTTATTCAAAATATTGATGAAGCTGTTATAGCAATTCAACACAGCGATTATTTTACAGCGAATGAAAAAATTAAACAGTGCAACGATATTTTATATCGGCTAGGAATTGGCTTAACATATCAAGCAGGTATCATTGCAGAGCAGTTAGATACCCTATACAACTATATGTCTGAGCGATTAATTAGGGCTAATTTAAAAAAAGATACATTTATTTTATGTGAAGTTCAACAAATGATGAAGAAGCTTTCTAACGCTTGGAATGAAGTGTTAAAAGCGACGCCTAAAGTTACCTCTTCGCTCCGAAAAAACAAGCTGTCTTCTTATGAACAGCACATAAGTATCATTCTTAGCTAAAGGATAATCATCATATCCACGCATCAGATGCCTCTCGAAACTTTCAGCTAATCAAGCTAGCACATCTAAAAGTCTAAATTGAATGGAGTGTATACTAACAGAGAAAGGAGAGATACATAGTGGAGGTACAGCGAATTAACAGTCTTTCTTCTTCCATGAATCTCATTAGAGAAAAAGAAGTAAGTGGTTCGGTTTCATTTACAGGAGTAATGGCCAAGAAGCAAAAAGAACTAACCTATGAACATTTAACTCAAGTGATAAATAAAATTGAAGAACAGGGAAAGCAGTTAGTGAAAAGTCAAACTATTGATTCTTTGCGGAAATACAAGACGCTTGTGAAGCAGTTTATGAACGAAGTGGTTAAAAATGGTTTTGAACTTCATGAAGAAAGAGGATTTAATCATAGAGGAACGACTAAAGTATATAAGTTAGTGAAAGAAGTGGATACGAAACTAGTTGACTTGACAAATGATATCCTTCAAAAAGAAAAAGACAGTTTAAATTTACTCAAGCGGGTTGGAGAAATTCAAGGTTTGTTAATTAATATGTATACGTGAGGGAGCTTTTACTAATAGGTAAACCTCTCGTTACATGCATTTTAATCCTAAATGTTGTAGAATAGAGTGAAATTATTTTATATAACAAAGGATGGATCCCTATCTTATGAAAACAGCAATTATTACAGATAGTACCGCCTATATATCAGAGGAAATTCGATCAAACTATCATATACATATGGTGCCGCTAAGCGTTATTTTCGGTGAAGAAACATATCGTGAAGAAGTAGATATGACTGCAGATCAATATTTTGAAAAAATTAAAGAAGCAAAAAATCTTCCAACCACTTCTCAGCCTGCTATCGGAGAATTTGTAGAGTTGTTTGAACAGTTAAAACGAGATCAATTCGATGCTGCTATCGTTATTACGTTATCTAGTGGAATTAGCGGAACGTATCAGGGTGCTTTGACGGCAGGTAGCATGGTAGAAGACTTTGACGTGCACGTATTTGATTCAGAAATCAGCTGTATGGTTCAAGGCTTTTATGCGATTGAAGGAGCCGAGATGGTCCAATTAAATAAACATCCTGACGAAATCATTGCGCGTTTTGAAGAGATGAAACTATCAATGCGTGCGTATTTTATGGTAGATGATTTATCTCACTTGCAGCGTGGAGGTCGTCTAAATGCTGCTCAGGCTATTATTGGAAGTCTGCTTCAAGTAAAGCCCGTGCTCCATTTTGAATCTAAAAAAATTGTTCCGTTTGAAAAAATTCGTACGCGTAAACGAGCATTAAAACGAATTACCGAGCTTCTTGATGAGGATGCAAAAGAAAACGTACCTATGAAGGCTGTAGTTATTCATTCTAATCGTGAAAATGAAGCAAAAGAAATTCAACGAGAGTTAGAACAAGAATATCCTCATATTGAATGGAGCCTTTCTTATTTTGGCGCTGTCATTGGCACACATTTAGGTGAAGGTGCCATCGGTATAGGCTGGTATAAAAAGTAATCGAAAACCAAATCATTTGATTTGGTTTTTTTGCAGGAAAAAACACCTTTTTTTGCGTATATAGATGTGTACGATAAACATGGAAAGGAATGAAGATATGCTTTTTACTGTTAAACAAGAATTGCTAAATCCCGTTCAAGTACCTAGCCCAGCTGCTTTTCCTCTCTCAAAAATCGATACGTGGAGAACTCCACCTTTAAATCCTTCATACCCCTACTCTTTAGATCTTCAGCGTTCTCTAAGCGGAAAGCAACTTCTACTAACTCAGACTCCCTATCCTTTATCTCTCATTCATGAACATTATCTAAACGGATATATTTCCTATCAAAAAGCACTTACCCAGAAAGAAAACAGATATAAATGCAACCGGTGTGGAAGTGATAGCCCCTTTTATTTTGCTTCATTTCCATGCAGTAGATGTCACCAGGAGTGCTACTATTGCCGAGCGTGTATTGTAATGGGGAAAGTAAGTGAGTGCACACCTTTTATAAACTGGGAAGGACCAACAAGTAATGTCCTGCCAAAAAGCAGCGTGATGAATTGGAAAGGAATGCTGTCTAAAGCTCAAGAACGTGCTTCAAATGAACTCATTCAAGCTATAAAAAAGGATGAAGAGCTGTTAATTTGGGCTGTTTGCGGAGCAGGAAAAACGGAAATTTTATTTAAAGGTATTGAAGCAGCATTGAACAGCGGAAAGAAAGTCTGTATTGCTACTCCAAGAACAGATGTAGTTATTGAGTTAAAGCCAAGAATTCAATCGGCATTTCCGGATATGTCTGTGCTGGCTATGTATGGAGGCAGCGAAGACCGTTTTCATGAATCCTCTCTTATTATTTCCACCACTCATCAACTTCTGCATTATTATCAAGCATTCGATGTGCTGATTATTGACGAAGTAGATGCATTCCCGTATTCGACAGAGCCTATGCTGCACTATGCTGTTGCAAAAGCAGCTAAACACGCTGCATCAAAGATTTATTTAACAGCGACTCCAAATGAATCATTAAAAAAAGACGTTGAGCAAGGGAAAAAACAAGTAGTTAAAATTCCAGCCCGCTATCACCGAATGCTTATTCCTGTTCCTCGGTTTGAATGGTGTGGCAATTGGAAGAAAAAAATGAAAACAGATACTTTGCCTGCTAATGTTGAGAAATGGCTGAAAAAAAGAATAAATGAAGGGAAACAATGCTTTATCTTCGTCCCGCAAATTAAGTGGATTGCTCCGATCACAGACATGATTCGGAAGCTAACCGAAAAGGTAGACGGTGTCCATGCTGAAGATTCCCAGCGAAAAGAAAAAGTAATGAAATTTAGAGAAGGGCAGCTAGTTATTTTAGTAACGACAACAATATTAGAGCGAGGCGTAACGGTTCCCAACATAGATGTTGCAGTATTAGGAGCAGAAGAAACGATTTTTACTGAAAGTGCTCTTGTTCAGATTTCAGGAAGAGTGGGGAGGAGTGCTCAATTTCCAACGGGAGACGTGGTCTTTTTTCATTATGGGCAGTCTCTGTCTATGCGAAAAGCAAAAGAGCATATTGAATATATGAATGCTCTAGCTTATAAGGAAGGGCTGGTTGATCGATGACAATATGTCTGATTTGTTTTGAACCTCTTGTCTCTTCTTTCGATTGGAGATCATTGTTAAAACCTTCTTCAACGGCCAGGATTTGCACTGTTTGCTTGCAAAAATGTTCCATCATCACCAGTAGCATTTGCAGGGGATGCGGCCGTTCTCTTGCAGACCTCGCTTCTTCTCATTATGAGCTAGACACATGTATGGACTGTCAGAAATGGAATGATGCTTCTTTTTTCAACCGTTCTCTTTATACGTACAATGATTTTATGCAAAGCATAATAGAACGTTTTAAATTTCAAGGAGATTATGAAATTATCCAAGCATTCAAGGAGCAGTGGTATAAGTTCTATAAAAAAGAATGTAATCCAAAAGCTATACTAGTTCCTATACCTTTAACGGACGAGAGATTATATGAGAGAGGGTTTAACCAATCTTTAGCGCTAGCTGAACTGATCAGTGACAACATAGAAATGCCTCTTGTTCGCTGTTCAGGAACAAAGCAATCAAAGAAAAATAGGCGAAGTCGGCTGGCAGAAAGGCTGGAATTTAAAGTAGTCGATTCCTCAATGGTTACGAATCAAGAATTTCTCTTGATTGATGATATTTATACAACAGGAGCAACCGTGCGCCAAGCGGCAAGTTGTTTGCAGGAAGCTGGGGCACGTTCAGTTCGTTCGCTCACTTTAATTCGTGCATGAAGATGTATAATTTAAAACTTTGACCGATAGTAAAATAAAAAACAAATGAGGAGTTTCGAATATGGGAACGTTAGATAATTGCAGGGAATGCGGTCATTTATTTGTAAAAAGTGGATCAATAAACATATGTAAATCATGTTTTGACAAAGAAGAAGCTCTGTTTCAACGTGTTTCTTCATTCTTGAAGAAGAGAGCAAATCGTACAGCAACGACTTACGAAGTGATGAAAGAAACGGGCGTTTCAGATTCGTTAATTTATCAATTTATTCGACAAGGTCGCTTAGTGCTAACTAATTTTCCAAATATAAGCTATCCATGCATGCAATGCAACGCTCAGATTCGAGAAGGGAAACTTTGTCATTCATGCTCTCAAGAAATTAAACATGGGTTAGAAAAGCATAATCGTGAGATGATTCGTTCAAATGAAGAGCCGACGCGTCCCACCTATCGTTCTAACGAAAGGAAAAAAGAGTGAAAGTGTGCTGAGTGTTTGAAGATTCTCTATCTATAGACCTATGTTTAAGGTGGACTGTGAAAATGGTCTCAACTTCCTTGCCGATGCTAAAGGTTTAGGCGGAAATTCCGATATAATGAATAGAGATAACGGATACAAATATAAAAAGAGGTGAGAGAGATGAAGATTAACCCATCGAACTTATTTGGAATAAATCCGTACAAAAAACAATCAGAAAAAATAGAACAGGTCTCTAAAAAGAATCCACAAGATCAGATTCATATTTCATCTGAGGCGAAGAAACTTCAGGGAAATGAACCATCTCCAGAAAGACTTGAAAAATTGGAGAAACTAAAACAGCAAATTAACAGCGGAACATACGAAATTAACGGAAAAGAAATTGCTAAAAGTATTGTAGATTTCTATAAAAAATAAAAGGACTGACATTGATTGAACGTGCAAGAAATTCAAACGATACTAGAAAAACAAGTAACGCTTCACAAAAGTTTGTCTGTTATTGTTAAAGAGAAAACGAACTTTATTATTAAACAAGATGTAAAGGCATTGACGGCTTCTTTGCAAAAAGAGCAATCTCATATAGCTGCTATTTCTGCACTGGAAACAAAACGTATAGAAGCGATGGAAAAAAGCGGACATGCTGCTCGCTCCATTGAAGAAATAGCAGGCTCATTCTCTGAGTACTCCATCTTGATACCCTTTCAAAAACAGCTAATAGATATAATTCAAGATATAAAGTATGCAAATGACTTAAACAATCAGCTGCTCACACAGTCTTTGCAGCTGATTCATACCGAACTAGACCTTCTTGTTCCATCGAAACGAGAGGATTCGTTCAATTACACAAAAACAAATAATAGATCGTTTCAGTCCAACTCTATTTTTAATTCGAAGGCATAAAGAACGGAGGAAAGCAGAATGAGTTCAACATTTCATGGTTTGCAGGTGGCTAAACGAGGAATGGATGCCCAACAAGCGGCTCTTTACACGATTGGCCATAACGTATCTAATGCAAATACGCCGGGCTATACGCGTCAGCGAGTAAGTTTAGAAACGTTCCCAGCTTATCCAGCCCCAGGGATGAATCAGACTGGAACTGCGGGCCAAATAGGAATGGGAGTAGAAGCCAGCACGGTAGAGCGAATACGTGATACATTTTTAGATACCCAGTATCGAGATGAAACCATTAAAGTGGGGTATTGGGATGCGCGCGCTGGTGCTCTTGAAAAAATGGAGGAAATTATGAATGAACCTACTGAAGATGGACTTTCAGCTGTTTTTAATCAATTCTTTGAGTCCATTCAAGATGTAGCTTCACACCCTTCAGAAGCAGGAGCCAGGTCTGTTATGATTGAACGAGCTGAAGCAGTAGGCGATACTTTCTCTTATTTATCTACTTCTTTAAAAACGGTTCAAGGTGATTTACAAAACGAGCGTGACGTAGCGGTAACACAAGTGAATTCTTTGTTAGAGCAAATAAGTAATGTGAACCAACAAATACAAAACGTAGAACCGAATGGCTATTTGCCTAATGATTTGTATGATGAAAGAGATCGGCTGCTAGATGAGATTTCTAAATTTATGCCGGTTTCTTTAGAGTATACAAAAAGCAGCGGGAACGCTTCTGCAACGTCAGAAGGAGTGGTAACGGTTCAGCTTCAAACGTCTCAAGGGCCTATTACTCTTTTAGATGGGAAAACTCATCAAGTAAATGCCATCAGTTTGAAAACAAATCAAGATTCCTATGTGACGGAAATTCATATAGGGGATGAGATACGGAACCCTGAGTCATTTCCTCAAGGAAAACTTAAAGGGTTAATTGAGGCTTCTGGATATATAGATAATAGTGGTAATAAAACAGGTGTTTACGCTTCAATGATTGATGATTTAGATGAAATGGCATATGAATTTGTAAATTGGTTTAATGATAAGCACCAACAAGGTGTCACGCTAGATGGTGATACTGGTATGTCCTTTTTTAATGAGATTTCTCAGAAAGAAGGAGCTGCAGCTGGAATTGTTATTGCTGATAAAATTAAACAAAACACAAACAATATTGCTGCTGCTTCTTCGGCCTCCTCTGGGGATGATGGAACTGGCCGCAAAGGAGATGGACAAAATGCTCAGCTATTGTCTCAATTTCGTCAAAAGGTGCTTATTAATTCCGGGAATCAAGCTGTTTCCCTAGATGGCTTTTATCAATCTGTTATTGGCCAAATGTCAGTAGATGCCCAACAAGCCAACCGCTTAAAAAGTAATTCAGAAACTCTTCAGGGAGCTGTAGAGCAAAGGCGCCAGTCTACCAGTGCAGTTTCATTAGATGAAGAGATGACCAATATGATTCAGTTTCAGCATGCATATAACGCTAGTGCCCGTATGGTGACTATGATTGATGAAATGCTTGATAAAATTGTAAACGGTCTTGGAACTGGAGGAAGGTAAAGATGCGCGTCACACAAGGAATGTTAGCGGCTAATTCATTAAAACAGATTAGCAATAGCTATAATAAGCTGGAGACACTTCAAAACCAATTATCAACGGGAAAGAAAATTACTCGTCCTTCAGATGACCCGGTAGTGGCTACTAAAGGAATGGCTTATCGTTCTAATCTTTCTGAAGTAAATCAATATAAACGTAATTTAACAGAAGCTCAGTCTTGGTTTGATAGTTCAGAATCCGGACTTGAACAAGTCAACTCCATTCTTCAGCGCACTAAAGAGCTGGTCGTGCAAGGGTTAAACGGTACGAATGAAAGTGATGACCGCCAAGCAATTGCACGTGAAATTGAACAGTTAAAGCTGGATTATATGCAAGTAGGCAATACGCAGGTGGCAGGAAACTATATCTTTAACGGTGTAAATGTAGGAGCAGCGCCTATAAGTGAGAATGCAAGCGGTATGATAGAATCGAATATTAACCTGGATTCTTTTTCAGTTGAAGTCTCAAAAGGTATCCAGCTGAGAGTCAATATTCACCCTGAAAATATTTTTGGACAAGGTGCATTCGACTTAATGAACAATGTTCAAACAGCTTTTGAACAAAACGATGTAAACTCACTAAAAGATCTCTCTACACAGGTAGACACGCAGCTGTCTACGCTATTAGCGGAGCGATCTGAATTGGGAGCAAGAAGCAATCGGCTTGAGCTGATTGAAAACCGCCTTGATTCACAGGAAATTACGGCTACTAAGATGCTTTCAAATAATGAAGATGCAGATATTGAAAAAGTCATTACGGATTTAACCGTACAAGAAAGCGTGCATCGTGCTGCTTTGGGAGTAGGGGCTCAAATTATTCAGCCTACGCTGCTAGATTTCTTGCGTTAAAAAGTTCCTTCTAAACAGAAGGAGCTTTTTTACAATGAAAAAAGATAACAAGAAAAAATCAATTAGCAAAGGTGTGATGAGATGAAAATTTCAACAAGCTATCATGGAGATATAGAAATAGATAATCAGCAAACACTGACATTCAATCAAGGGATTCCAGGTTTTTTGGAAGAAACTGAATTTGTTATTTTACCACTTCCAGAAGCCGAAGCTTTCCAAGTTCTGCAGTCTATTCAAACCAAAGAATTAGCTTTTATTATCACGGATCCATTTCAGTTTTTTTTAGATTATGATTTTCAACTAGAACTTCAGGAAATCGAAAAGCTTCAATTACAACAAGCGGAAGATGCAGCTGTTTACGTATTGCTTACGATGTCAGATTCTGTGGAAAAGATAACGGCTAATTTGCAGGCTCCTGTTATTATTAATACAAAGCAACAGCTTGCTAAGCAAGTGATTTTAATGAATACAGCTTACGAAACGAAGCACAGGTTATTTGAGTAAGATGAATAGATAAGGAGTGAGTCCATGCTTGTTTTAACACGAAAGTTAAATGAAACAATCAAAATAGGTGATGAAATTGAAGTGACCGTCCTTGCAGTTAATGGTGATCAAATAAAGTTAGGAATTCAAGCTCCAAAGTCTGTAGATATTCATAGACAAGAGATTTATGAAGAAATACGTAACGAAAATAAAAGTGCTTCTCAAATTACATTACATGCTATTGATATGCTGAAACAATTACCGAAAAAGAAATAAAACGATCAGTTTGAAAATCATCAAAAATATACAGTATAAATAATATCTAAATCGGGAAAGATAAACATATAGTATTCCCCACTATGTCTTAAGCCTTTCTCTTTAAGAGAAAGGCTTCTTTTTTATCAAAAAAATTGAACTGAATTTCTGTTTTTTTCCTTTTTATCGTGTATCATTAAATTTATTAAATATAATTCAAATAAATTTAACAAAAGAGGAGAAGAGTAAATGAGTGATGTTCAAGAGTATCATGATTTATTAAAAGAAGCAGAAGATGTGGTTGTCAGTGCTTTAGCTGATACAATGGATTTATATGGGGTCACACCTTCAGTAGGAAGGCTGTATGGCATGCTTTATTTTATGGATGAGCCTGTTACATTAGATCAAATGAGTGAAGAATTGGGTATGAGTAAACCAACGATGAGTACATCCATTCGTTCACTGCAAAATATTGATATGGTCCACAAAGTGTGGAAAAAAGGTGTTCGAAAAGACTTATATGAAGCAGAAAAAGATTTTTCTAAGTCCTTTTTTTCATTTTTCTGTAAGAAGTGGCAAAGAGAAATTTCAGTTAATTTAGAGGCAATCGAAGAAGCGGAAAACAAGCTGCAGATTCTCTTAAATAATGAAGATGTGCCTGAGGAGATCGCAGTAAAAGCAAAGCGTAATTTAGCGCAGATTATAGAGTCCAAACATTATTATCATTTCTTGAAAAAAGTAGTGAAAGTTTTTGACGACCGAAGAATCATCGATATTTTAAATGAAGAATTAGCGAAAGAGTAAATAAAAAAGGCTGTTGAAAAATCAACAGCCTTTTTATCATTTTTATACGGTTAATGGTGTAGCTTCAAAACAGCGGTTATAAATCCATTCGTAACTTTTTACAGTTAAATCACGAGGGTTACCAACTGTTTGTGGATCATTAAATGCTTCTTGAGCTAAGCGAGAAACCGCTTCTTTTGGAACACCTTGTTCTTCTAAAGAAGGGATTTGTACATCTTTAACTAGTTGATATACTTCACGAACAGCTGCTTGAGCTGCTTCTTCAAGCGTTAATTCGTGTGTATTAACTCCTAAAGCTTGAGCTATGCGCGCAAATTTTTCAGGCTCGCCCATCCAGTTATATTCCATTACAGGACCTAGCATTGCTGCTACGCAAGGGCCATGGGCAATTGGATAAATGCCTCCTAATGTTTGAGCCATCGCGTGAGCTGCTCCTGCAGATTCACTTCCATATGAAAGGCCAGCAAGCATAGCTGCATGCGCCATTCCATAGCGTGCTTCGATATCCTGTCCATTTGCAACTGCACGTCGTAAGTATTTTCCAACGTACTCAATAGCCAATAAAGCAACAGAGTCCGTCATTGGTTGTGCAAAGTGACATGTATAACATTCAATTGCATGAGCTAATGCGTCAATTCCTGTACCGGCCGTAATATGTGAAGGCATAGATACGTGCAGTTCTGGATCAATAATTGTTAAGTGAGCAGCAATTAAAGGTCCACCTGTATTAAACTTAAACTCACGAACAGGATCTGTAATGACAGCCCATTGTGTGACTTCACTTCCTGTACCCGCAGTTGTAGGAATGGTTGTTAAAGGAGGAATACGTTTTGTTAAAGGTTTTTTTCCTTCAGCTGCTTCATAATCTAAGACGGGAGCATTATGAGCTACTTCTACACCAATAGCTTTTGCCGTATCCATTGAGCTTCCGCCTCCAACAGCTACTAGTCCGTTGCATCCATTTTCTTTGTACATTTTTGTGCCGTCTGCTACCACGTGAATAGAAGGGTTGGCTTCTACTTGGTCAAATAGAATAACGTCTACGTCCGCTTCTTTTAAACTAGCGATTACAGGATCTGCTAAACCTACTTTTTTTACACCAGGATCTGTTACTAGTAAAACCTTAGATACACCTAGGTTTTTTACTTCTTCTCCAGTATGCTTAACAGCACCAATTCCATGTTTTACAACCGTTGGCATCTCAAAACTTTTTAAACGTTCCATTCTTTCAAATCGCATAAACATCTTTACATTCCCCCTTGAATTTTATTGAAACCAGCGCATTGGCTGTGGATTTGTATTCGTATAAATATGTTTAATTTCCGTATATTCTTCTAGCCCAATGTGGCTAAGCTCTCTTCCGATCCCAGATTGCTTATATCCTCCCCAAGGAGCCTGCGGGAAGTAGGGATGATAATCGTTAATCCAAGTTGTTCCCATACGGAGTACTTTCACTACACGTTCAGCTCGATTCATATCACTTGTCCAAACGGCTCCAGCTAATCCATAGATTGTATCGTTAGCAAGTGCCACCGCTTCTTCTTCGGTGCTGAAGCGCTCAATGGTCATAATTGGACCAAATGACTCTTCTTGGACAACTTTCATATCTCCATGACAGTCTGTAAAAATAGTTGGTTCAATGAATAAACCTTTTTGTAAAGACTCTTGAGTTGGACGTTTGCCTCCTAAAACAAGGGAAGCACCTTCTTGTTTGCCAAGCTCAATGTAATGTTCCACTTTAGCTAGGTGTTCTTTTGAGATGACGGGTCCCATTTGAGTGGCTTCATCCATGCCGTCTCCTAGCTTAATTTTTTTGGCTTGTTCAATAACTGCTGAAACAAATTTATCGTGAATATCATCTTGAACGAGTAATCTTGCACCAGCTGAACAAACTTGACCGGCATGAAAGAAGACCGCATTTAATGCATAGTCAACCGCAGTGTCAAAGTCAGCGTCAGCAAAGACGATATTCGGATTTTTCCCACCAAGTTCAAGAGCGATTTTTTTAAAGTTGCCTGCGGCAGCCTGCATGACTTTACGTCCAGATACACCGCCACCTGTAAAGGAAACTAAATCTACTAAGTGACTTTCTGCCATTTCTTGTCCAACGGTCGCACCCGGGCCGAGTACAATGTTAATGACGCCTGCTGGAAAGCCAACTCTTTCAAAAATTTTCATCATATGAATAGTTGTTAAAGGGGTGATTTCACTTGGTTTAATAACAATTGTATTCCCAGCAGCAAGTGCCGGAGCCAATTTCCAAGAGGCTTGCAATAAAGGATAATTCCAAGGAGTAATTTGGCTGCATACACCTACAGGTTCGCGGACAACGCGGCTAACAGAATCGGGATTAGGTGACTCAATCATCTGTCCACCATCTTTATCTGCTAATCCAGCATAGTATTGAAAGACATCAGCAATTCCATCCATGTCTGCCAGGCTTTCAACGAGGGTTTTTCCAGTATTCAAGGTTTCAAGTTTTGCGAGTTCTTCACGATCATTACGAATTTCTTCCGCAACTTTAAATAGTAAAGAACCCCTTTGGGCCGCTGTAAATTTAGACCATTGACCTGCATCAAAAGCTTTTCTAGCTGCTTCAATAGCTTCTACAGTATCAGCACGATTTCCTTCTGTAACGACAGCGATAACCTCTTGATTAAAAGGATTTATAATCTCTCTTTTCTCGCCGCTGCGTGCTTCAACCCATTCGCCGTTTATGTGCATTTTTTCAAGCGTAAGTGTTTGTTCCAATAGCATCAACCTCCAAATAATAGAATTTGTTAAATTTATATTTAACGTTCTTAACAATTCGAATTATAGCATCGGTTATTTAATTTAGTCAAATCCAAAAACTCGGAATGTTCAGAATTTATTAGATTATCTGCTCTGTAAGAGACTAATCATTCGGATATTAAGAAAAAATTTAACAAAAAGTGATAAAAAATCACTGATTGCTATGTCCCTTGATACAAAAGGTTTTTTTATGTATGAGCTATGAGAATATTATTCTTTTTTTATATGAGAACACTCAAACTTTTTTGACAATATCCTAAACATTCAGATATATTAACCATAGTACTATATCTGCTTGCATACAAACCTTGAAAAACAAAGGATTTTGAATGTGGAAATTAAGAAAGGAGTTTAGATGGAAGATGAAAATAATTGTGAATTCAATAAAAAAAGTCGATTTAAATTATTTTAATATAATTATATAAACGTAATTTCTCCCCTTCGCATTGGTATTTATAATCCAACTATTTATATTTTATTCTAAAAAATCTATTTTTAGGTTTAATTGTATGCTGGTAGGAAAAAGGAATAGAGGACAAGTTTGTCTTTAGATTTCTTTATCAATTTAAAGGATGTGAGACGATGCAAAATGCTAAAAAACCATTTCGTTCAGACACACAACAAGCCAGGCCTGAAAAGTCGAATGAGACTTCTGACTTTTCAGGGAAATCAAACAGGAACAACCGTCTACTAACCCCCTTATGGACAACTATTATAGGATTTTCCATCTTTATGGTTGTCGCATTTATCTATTCTCTCTATAATCCAGATCTCTATTGGCCAGGCCTCATTTTAATGTTCATTATGTATGGTGTTATTTATTTTATTGGTGCTCGAGCCGCTGCAAGTAAAAAAGGAAAATCAGATGATATGCTTGTTGCAGGAAGATCTATGCCGCTATGGATTTCAATGTTCACAATGACCGCCACTTGGGTAGGTGGAGGGTATATTGCTGGAACGGCCGAAACCGTTTATTCCTCAGGGCTGACATGGACTCAAGCGCCATGGTGTTATTCAATCAGCTTGATTTTAGGCGGTATCTTTTTTGCTAGAAAGATGAGAAGGTTTGAGTTTATGACAATGCTCGATCCTCTAGAATCTCGTTTCGGTAAGAAAATGGCTACGGTTCTTTATTTTCCAGCTATACTGGGAGAGCTGTTTTGGAGCGCAGCTATCTTAACTGCTTTAGGAACAACATTCGGTGTGATTTTAGGCCTCAGTTTTTCAATTTCCATCATTCTTTCCGCACTTATTGCCATTGCATACACCGTGATTGGCGGCTTGTGGGCAGTAGCACATACCGATATCTTACAGCTTTCTATTATGTTTTTAGGACTATTTCTGGTGCTTCCCTTTGCATTTTCGAATACGGGAGGGGTGGGAGCCGTTTTTTCTACTTATTCAGAAGGCATGACTGGTTCTCTTCATTTATTTCCTCCATTAAAAGGCTGGGAAGATCCGAAATGGGGAAATACATATTGGCAATGGTGGGATAGCACATTTTTACTTATTTTTGGTGGTATTCCATGGCAAATTTATTTTCAGCGCGTGTTATCTGCTAAAAATGAAAAAGCAGCAATGTGGCTATCTATTACAGCCGGCATCTTTTGCGCGTTAGCGGCCTTGCCTCCAACTTTAATAGGAATGATAGGTTATAGTGCAGACTGGTCTTCATTTGGAGCGTCAAGCCCTGAGAGCGCGTCCATGATTTTAACGTATGTATTTAAATACCTAACGCCCGATTTAGTAGGAGCGATTGCGCTTGGAGGCCTAGCTGCTGCCGTTATGGCTGCAGTAGCGGCTTCGTTGCTTTCAGCGTCGGGGATGGCAGCCTGGAACGTGTATCGTCCGATTGTAAAACCAAATGCGACACAGGCGCAGTTAGATAAAGTTATTAAACGTTCTATCATTATCATTGGAACGGGAGCAACTCTAATTGCTTTAAACTCTGAGAGTGTCTACTCTTTATGGTATTTATCAGGGGACCTAGTGTATTGTATACTTTTTCCGCAGTTGGTTTGTGCTTTATTCTTTAAAGGAGCTAACTGGTACGGATCTTTGGCTGGGTTTATTGTGTCTCTTGTTCTTCGAATAGGTGGAGGAGAACCGCTGCTTCATTTAAAAGCGCTACTTCCGTATCCGATGATTGAAGACGGAGTGGTCATGTTTCCGTTTCGTACATTTGCGATGGCAGGCGGGTTGTTAACCATTCTTATCGTTTCTTACGCGACGCGACGTATTTGCCCTCCTCAGCCGCTTCGAAATCTTCATCGTGACATATCGGTTGAGAAATAATCAAAAGCAAAATAAAAAAGCCGCATCTGCGGCTTTTTTATTTTGCAATATTTTCTGACTCGGAAAATTGATCGTCAGGTCGCTTGTTGTTTGTTTTTTTGATGAACGAGTATGAAAGAAGAACCACAGCGGTTAATCCAAGAGTTAAGAAAAACTGTGAGCGCATCGAATCAATAAATGCCATTGATAAGAAGATCACGGTAATAACAGCAATTGTTACGTATGTTAAATACGGGAACAACCACATTTTCATCCCTTTAATTGGCTGGTTTGCTCGATTCATTTTCTTACGCAGGCGTAAATGAGAAATAGCGATAGCTAAGTACACAATAAGAGCAATGGCTCCCGATGCATTAACTAAGAATAAAAAGAGTTTATCCGGCGAAACGAAGCTAAAGATAGCACATACATATGCGGCAGCTGTGCTAATCCATACAGCTCTTGCCGGCACGCCTGATTTGCTTACTTTTGCTAAAGCGCGAGGAGCTTGTCCTTTTTGAGCTAATGATAAAATCATTCGTGAGTTCGTATACAAAGCAGAGTTCAAGCAAGACAAAACGGATACTAATACGACTAAATTCATAATTTGTGCAGCTGCTGGAATATTGACCATTTCTAACATTGTTACATATGGACTTTTTAGTAAATCAGCTGAGTTCCAAGGTAAAAGAGTTACTAAAATAGCAACTGAACCAATATAGAAAATTAAAATTCGCCATACGACACTGCGAATAGCAGTGGTGATAGCTTTTGCTGGATTTTCTGATTCACTAGCTGCAATAGCCGCAATTTCAGCTCCAAAATAAGAGAAAATAACGGTAATAACTCCTAAAAAGATAGAGTTCGTACCTTTTGGCATAAAGCCTCCGTGGCCCGTTAAATTAGCTAGACCAGGTGAAGATGTACCTGGGATCAATCCGAAAATAATAGCTAAACCGATTCCCATAAAAGCAACGATTGCCACAATTTTAATCATAGCAAACCAATATTCAAATTCTCCAAATGATTTGACAGAGAACAAGTTTGTTAAAGTTAATGCAAAGGTTAAGATTAAGCTTAAAAGCCAAATTGGTACGGAAGGGAGCCATTCATGAACAATTGCTCCTCCTGCAGTGGCTTCAATCGCAATTACAATTAGCCAGAAAAACCAGTAAAGCCATCCAACAGCATAACCTGCCCACGCGCCAATTCCTTGCTGAGCATATGTTGCGAATGAGCCTTTATCTGGGTTTACCATAGCCATTTCACCGAGCATACGCATCAATAGAACGACTAGCAGTCCGGCTGCTGCATATGAAACTACTGCTGCTGGGCCTGTTGCGTTAATAACGGATCCGCTTCCTACAAACAAGCCGGCTCCGATAATACCTGCAATGGAAATCATGGAAACGTGACGTTGCTTTAACTTTCCGTGTGATTCTGTTTTGTTTCCCATCGTATTCACTCCTTTAAAATTATCGAAAGACTATTAGAAAATAAAGTAAATTCTGAAAATATAAATAGAAATTCCTCCCCTTACCTTTATAATAAGCAAGAAGTGTGCCAATTATCAAATTCCTATAAAAATCGACTTTAAGTTACTAAAATTGACGCATTTTAAGTCAAAAAAGACTCGATTTATTCATCATAGACTTATTCGCCATTTGGGATGTCTGGTATATACGTACATTTTATACAAGTTTTCGACAACTATCTTATATATCTTGTATGATAAAAGAGAAATCGGTATTATATTCCAAGAAGAATGTTTGAGAGGGTGCGTGTGTTTGAAAAAATTTATAGCTGTTCTTTTTCTATTTATTATTCTTTTAGTTGGGGTGTATTTTTTCGTTAGTCCCGTTAGAAATGTTGAAAAGCTTGATCATACTGCTTCATTATCTTCACTGGCACAAGAAAAGTCCGATCATGCCACATCGCTAGAACTGAACGGCGGATCTCCTGTTCTAGGATACCGGTTAAGCGAGAGCGATGTTAATGATTATTTGCGCAGCTACCTTTATGAAAGTGATGAAACAGTTGACGGAGCAGAAGCCGAGTTGCTTCCGGAACATATAAAATTTTATATTAATAAACATGTAGTATCTTTTATGGAATCACAGTTTGTAGTTGACGTAACACCAAATGCCGAAAATGGAAAGCTTGTTTTAAAGGTGAATAGCGTGCATTTAGGAAGAATGCCGATTCCGATGTCTGTTGTATGGGATCGCTTAAATATTGATAAGGCTTCTGATGTCACGGTTGATAAAGAAATGAATGAAATTACTCTGCTCAATAATTTGCCAGATTCCATTTCGTTTGAGCAAGCAGATACAACGGATGAATATATAAATTTATCTGCCTCTGTAACCATTGATTCGTTACGAGATATTATAAATCTAGCACCATATCTTATTCCTAAGGATATTCAAAGAAATTTATCCCAGAAACTGAACTTGTTTGGCCAATAATAAAAAGCTCACTTATTGTAGAAAAATAAGTGAGCTTTTTCTATCTTGCACCATTTGACCTATGAAAAAAATGACTGTTTTACCGATACAAAATAGAGAAGTGTTGAACCTATAAACGAATAGGGTGATTCGAAAAAATATACTCATGTTTTATGGCTAACAGTTGATGAATAGATGAATAAAAAACGGTGGTGATGGTAAGTGGTAAGAGTAAGTGGGTTAGCAAGCGGAATGGATATTGATCAAATTGTCAGTGATTTAATGAAGGCTGAACGTATGCCTATTGATAAAATGAAAAAACAAAAGCAAACGTTAGAGTGGCAGCGAGATGATTATCGCTCTATGAACCTGCTGTTATCGGAATTTAATAATCTCGCTTTTAATATGACCTTGCAGTCTTCTTATTCATCCAAAACGGTATCTTCATCGGATGAAACGAAAGTAAAAGCAGCAGCTACTTCCTCAGCAGGTAACGCGTCTTATACACTTTCAAACGTGACAATGGCGACTGCTGCGCAAAATATCAGTAATGGGAAAATTTCAGAAGGCACTATTGACCCTGCTAAAAGTTTATGGGAGCAAAAAAACTTGCTTGGCAGTGCGTGGAGTGGAAAAGAGGTCAAGCAACCTGATATTACAATAAGTGATGATACAAAGACTGCCAAGTTATCCAAAGGAGCTATTTTCGAGGGAAGCCTGCCTTCTTCTATTCAAGTGAAAAATGGAGAATCTTCTCAAGAATTTAATATAAAAACTACAGGCGATCCTACTTTAATAGGAGAGAATGATGTATTCGTTAATATGAATACGGGCGAAATGACATTCGGTTCCACGTTAACAAACGGTAGCACTGTTCAAGGATTTACGTATAAGCAAAATGTCCTCCAGTTTTCTATTACAACGTATGACAGCAGCGGAAAAGCAACAGGAGATAATGCAGACGGCAGTATGTCATTTGAATTTGATGGCTCAGCGTCATTAAATACTGTTTTGACCCAACTTAGTAATTCAAAAGTAGGTATTTCAGCCTTTTACGATGAAGGAACAGATAAAGTTGTCTTTACTCGCAAAGACACAGGAGATTTGTCAAAAGCCGGTGGTGCAGGCGGTCAAAAGATGGTGTTTTCAGGAGCGTTTTTAACAAATTTCTTAAAATTAGATACTCAAAAAGAAACCGGTGGAACAGACGCAAAATTTACGCTAAACGGTCTAGAAACAACTCGTAAGTCCAATACATTTACAACGGGAGGCGTTACCTATACCCTTCAAAACAATTTCACAGGAGATGTGCGCGTTAACGTAAGCAATGATACGCAGAAAGTATTTGATACCATTAAAGATTTCGTGACCAAATACAATGAACTGATTGAGAAAATTAATGGAAAGATTACGGAAGAAAGAGACCGGAACTATCAGCCTTTGACTGATGAAGAAAGAGAAAAACTAACGGATAAACAAGCTGAGCAGTGGGATGAAAAGGCGAAAAGCGGTTTGTTAAAAGGAGACTCAATTTTATCAAGCGGGCTAAACCAAATGCGTTCTAACTGGTATGCCTCTGTATCAGGAGTGAGTGGAGCATTTTCGCAGCTAACCGACATTGGTATTTCAACTAGCGCAAACTATAGCGATCGAGGCAAGCTAGTCATAGAAGGCGATGGAACTAAATTAAAAGAAGCAATTGAAAAAGATCCGCAGTCTGTGATGGATTTATTTATGAAAAGTGGAAGTACAACAAGTGAAAAAGGGATTGTACGACGTTTACGAGATACGATTACTCAAACCGTATCCAAAGTTGAGCAGCGCGCTGGCCGTTCAACATGGACAAGTGAACAATTTTTGCTTGGGCGGAATTTAAAAAGCGTAAATAGCCAAATCACTAGTTTTGAAAGCAGGCTCACACAAGTAGAGGACCGGTATTATCGTCAGTTTACAGCAATGGAAAAAGCCATTCAAAATGCAAATGCTCAAAGCGCGCAGTTATCGCAATATTTTAGTTAAGAAGGAGTGAACGTTTATGGCAGCAAATAATCCATATCAAGCGTATCAGCAAGGAGCTGTTCAGACTGCTTCTCCAGGAGAGTTAACGCTTATGCTGTATAACGGATGTTTAAAATTTATCAAGCTTGCACGAACAGGCATACAGGAAAAAAATATTGAGCTGAAAAATACGAATCTGTTAAAAGCACAAAATATTATTCAAGAATTAATGATTACCCTTGATACAAACGTGCAAGTTGCTAAGTCTATGATGGCTATGTATGACTATATTAACCAGCGTTTAATTGAAGCAAATACAAAAAATGACACAGCAAGCTTGGATGAAGCCGAACAATATGTAACAGAATTCCGCGATACATGGAAGCAAGTTGTGCAGCTTCACCGCCAGCAAGTCCATGGAAGCGGCGGTCAAGCATAAATATGATTAACGACCTATATCAGCTAACGGATGAGATTTATCGGCTTATTCAAACATTTTCTGACAAAAATCGAGAAGAAGGCATTCAAAAGTTAGAGTATCTTCTATTAAAAAGACGTGACCTCATAGAGAAACTGCCGCCAAAAAGTAGGGATAATGAATCGATGGGTAAAAAAATTGTCGAAATGAATAAGGAAATTGATCAAAAGCTGATCTTAATTCGGCATCAAATTATGGTAGATCTCCGTTTGTTAAAAGCGAAAAAAAAGCATAGTAACAGCTATGTAAACCCTTACGAAACAAAAACGTTTGATGGGATGTTTTACGATAAAAAAAATTAATTCTACGTAAAAAAATACAACCCTTCTTCTTATGAAGAAGGTCTATTTTTTTGGTTTTTTCATAAACTTTTCTCAGGTTCCATAAATTTTCACTAAATTTTCAAAAAATTTTAATAGTTTAGGAAGGGATTGTGTCGGGTATTGTAGAATTGTAGAGGTATAGCAATGGATTAAAGGAGGAGTTCGAACATGATGTATAACATTCGCGGTGAAAACATTGAGGTGACTCCAGCAATTAGGGAATACGTAGAGAAAAAGCTTGGTAAGTTAGAGCGTTATTTCGACGAAACACCAACTGCTGACGTAAATGTAAACTTAAAAGTCTACAATAACGATCAAAAAATAGAAGTCACAATCCCAATGAATGATCTCGTATTGAGAGCTGAAGAGACACACAGTGATTTATACGCAGCTGTCGATCTTGTCCTAGATAAATTAGAGCGTCAAATTCGTAAACATAAAACAAAAGTAAATCGAAAAATGCGTGAAAAAGGCGCTGAGAAGTATCTGTTCGCAGCATTAGAAAGCGAAGCGAACGTAGCTGTTGCAACTGAAGAAGATGAATTAGAGCTAGTTCGTACAAAACGATTTAACTTAAAGCCAATGGATAGTGAAGAGGCTATTTTGCAAATGAATATGTTAGGACATAGTTTCTTTGTATTTACAAACGCTGAGACCAATATTACAAATGTTGTATATCGAAGAAAAGATGGACGATATGGATTGATTGAACCAAACTAAGATTATAGGCTCTCTTAAACAAGAGCAGTAAAGTAAAAGCAGCGTGCCTCCGCACGCTGCTTTTTAGCTGCTTAAAAAAATAGTTCCATCACTATATAGCGTGTAGAAGATTTGGTGAATACACGCGCCGTTTTTTTCATGTTGAACGCCTGATAAAAAGAGACTTTATTTTCTCGTGCGTTACACCAGACCTTTCGTACCCCAAGGTTCTTGGCTTTGAGAAAAACCTCCTCTAGTAGACGACTGCCATATCCTTTTCCTTGTTCTTTTTTGAGAGTAGCAAATTTTCGAAATTGAGCTTCATCACCTGTTATAAATAAGGAAACAACTGATTTTAACTCTCCTTCTTCAAACAGTCCATAGTGAATGCCTGATGGATCATCTTTAAGTTGAATATAACTGAAATCTTTATCAGGCCACATGACGGTATGTCTGACTTCCCAAGCTTGTTCTTTTGTAATCGATTGAACGTTCATTCTACATTCCCCTTTTTTATTGTAAGAGTGAGGTAGGGGAAATCACAATAGAAAATAACTCGTTAAGAGAGTAGTACTCGTAAAGAGACAGACGAAAAAGGGTACAAGTTGCTACTTGTTTAGCTGCAATGTTACAATTTTACTCAGAATGTTTTATAATGAAAGATACAGATATGAATGAAAATAGTATAAAATGTACTGATTATAAATAGAGGAGCGTTTTAATATGCTTGGATTATTTAAAAAAGTGTTTGACGGCAATCAACGCCAAATCGGCCGTTTAGAAAAAATGGCGGACCAAATTGATGCGTTAGGTCCTGAAATAGCGTCTTTAACGGACGATCAGCTTCGTGAAAAAACAGCTGAATTTCAACAACGCTACCAAAATGGCGAATCGCTCGATAACTTATTAGATGAAGCTTTTGCGGTTGTACGTGAAGCAGCGAAACGTGTGTTAGGCATGTATCCGTACAAAGTTCAGCTAATGGGGGGTATTTCTCTGCATGAAGGGAATATCTCGGAAATGAAAACGGGTGAAGGTAAAACGTTGACAGCTACTATGCCTGTATACTTAAACGCTATTACAGGAAAAGGTGTACATGTAGTAACAGTCAATGAATACTTAGCGAGCCGTGATGCTAGTGAAATGGGTCGTTTATACGAATTCTTAGGCTTGAAAGTAGGATTAAACTTAAACCATTTAACGCGTGAAGAAAAGCAAGAAGCATATGCAGCCGATATTACGTATAGTACAAATAATGAACTCGGATTTGACTATTTACGTGATAACATGGTGCTGTACAAAGAACAAATGGTTCAACGTCCGCTTCATTTTGCTGTAATCGATGAAGTTGACTCTATCTTAATTGATGAAGCACGTACGCCGCTTATTATATCCGGCAGCGCACAGAAATCGACTGCTCTTTATATTCAAGCTAATGCATTCGTTCGCACGCTTGATAAAGAAACCGATTTTACTTTTGATATCAAAACAAAAAGCGTTCAGCTAACCGAAGAAGGTATGTCAAAAGCAGAGCGCGCATTTGGCATTGAAAACTTATTTGATATTTCACACGTAGCGCTAAATCATCACATCAACCAAGCGCTTAAAGCACATGTAACGATGCAAAATGATGTGGATTATGTAATTGATGAAGATCAGGTCGTAATCGTTGACCAATTTACTGGTCGTTTAATGAAAGGAAGACGTTTTAGCGACGGCTTGCATCAAGCTATCGAAGCTAAAGAGAACGTTGAGATTCAAAATGAAAGCATGACATTAGCTACAATTACATTCCAAAACTACTTCCGTATGTATGAAAAATTATCAGGTATGACGGGTACAGCTAAAACGGAAGAAGAAGAATTCCGTAATATCTACAACATGCACGTTGTTGTTATTCCGACAAACAAGCCAATTTCACGTGATGATAAAGCGGATTTAATTTATAAGTCAATGGAAGGCAAGTTTAATGCGGTAGTAGAAGATATTGCCGAGCGCCACGCAAAAGGGCAGCCTGTCCTTGTTGGTACAGTTGCGATCGAAACATCTGAAGTTTTATCAGCTTTATTAAAGAAAAAAGGCATTCGCCATCACGTGTTAAATGCAAAACAGCATGAGCGTGAAGCGGATATTATTGAAAATGCGGGTCACAAAGGTGCGGTAACAATCGCAACAAATATGGCCGGTCGTGGTACGGATATCAAACTAGGTGAAGGTGTCGTTGAAGCTGGAGGTCTTGCTGTAATTGGTACAGAGCGTCATGAATCACGCCGTATTGATAATCAGCTTCGCGGACGTGCTGGACGTCAAGGGGATCCAGGGGTATCTCAATTCTATCTATCCATGGAAGATGAATTAATGCGCCGATTTGGTTCAGATAATATGATGGCAATGATGGATCGCCTTGGCATGGATGACTCACAGCCAATTCAAAGTAAAATTGTAACAAGAGCTGTTGAATCCGCTCAAAAACGCGTTGAAGGTAATAACTTCGATGCGCGTAAACAATTGCTTCAATATGATGACGTGCTTCGTCAACAGCGTGAAGTTATTTACAAACAGCGCTTTGAAGTGCTTGATTCAGACAACCTGCGTGCGATTGTAGAACGTATGATTGAATCAACGCTACAGCGTGTGGTTGAAGTAAACACACCGCGTGAAGAATTAGAAGAAGAATGGAATTTACAAGCGATTATTGATTACGTAAATGCTAATGTTCTTGAGGAAGGTGAAGTCACAGAAGAAGATCTTCGCCGTAAAGAGCCTGAAGAAATGGTAGAACTGCTGGTAGATCATGCAAAAGCTCGTTATAATGAAAAAGAAGAGCAGCTCCCTGAAGAACAAATGCGTGAATTTGAAAAAGTTGTTGTTCTTAGAGCGGTTGATTCTAAATGGATGGATCATATTGATACGATGGATCAGCTTCGCCAAGGTATCCACCTTCGTGCGTACGGCCAAACAGATCCTCTTCGCGAATACCAAATGGAAGGTTTTGCGATGTTTGAAAACATGATTGCAACCATTGAAGAAGAAGTGACGAAGTATATCATGAAAGCAGAAATTAACAACAACCTTGAGCGTCAAGAGGTAGCGCAAGGTCAGGCGGCTGTTCATCCAAAAGAAGGAGACGCGCCGGCTAAGAAGAAGCCAAAAGTAAATGCAATAGAAGTTGGCCGAAATGATCCTTGTATCTGCGGAAGTGGCAAAAAGTATAAAAACTGCTGCGGTAAAGAATCATAAAGTAAGAGTCAATTAGTATAGAATGAATTAGTACAGGAAGGAAATGAGTCTTCTCATTTCCTTCCTGTGCGTCAAAAATAAAATAGAGGTGTTCAACTCATGGATTTAGTAGAAATTAAGCAAGAACTTGACAAAACAGCTAAGCGATTAGCGGACTTTAGGGGGTCTCTTTGACCTCGATACAAAACAAGCTCGTATCGATGAATTAGATGAGACTATGGCTGATCCAAATTTTTGGAATGACCAGCAGGCAGCTCAGACTGTTATTAATGAAGCCAATGGTTTGAAAGATGCAGTAAATCAATTTAACCACTTGGATGAAACATATGAAAATTTACAAGTGTCTTATGAACTTGTAAAAGAAGAATACGATGAAGATTTAGCAGAAGAACTAGTTAGTGAATTAAAAGAGCTTATATCAGGCATGAATGACTTTGAATTACAGCTGCTTTTAAGCGAGCCGTATGATAAAAATAATGCCATTTTAGAACTGCACCCAGGTGCTGGTGGAACAGAATCACAGGATTGGGGTTCAATGTTACTACGTATGTATACGCGCTGGGCGGAGAAAAAAGGTTTCAAAGTAGAAACGCTTGATTACTTACCTGGAGATGAAGCTGGTATTAAAAGTGTAACGCTTTTAATTAAAGGTCATAATGCGTATGGGTATTTAAAAGCTGAAAAAGGCGTTCATCGTCTCGTTCGTATTTCTCCGTTTGATTCATCAGGCCGTCGTCATACATCATTCGTATCGTGCGACATAATGCCGGAATTTAATGATGAAATTTCAATTGATATTCGTACGGAAGATTTGAAGGTTGATACGTATCGTGCAAGCGGTGCCGGAGGTCAGCATATCAATACAACAGATTCAGCTGTTCGTATTACTCACCTCCCAACTAATGTAGTCGTATCTTGTCAGACGGAACGTTCACAAATTAAAAACCGTGAGCAAGCAATGAAAATGTTAAAATCTAAGCTGTATCAATTAGAAATTGAAAAGCAGCAAGAACAGCTAGCTGAAATTCGCGGAGAACAAAAAGATATTGGGTGGGGAAGTCAAATTCGTTCGTACGTATTCCATCCGTATTCATTAGTAAAAGATCACCGCACAAATACGGAAGTCGGAAACACGCAAAGCGTAATGGATGGAGATCTAGATCCGTTTATCGATGCGTATTTACGTTCTCATATTTAATCAAAAGGCAGCATACTTAGGTATGCTGCCTTTTTTTAGTTGTTGGGAATTTGTGAAATTTGGATGAAGAAAAACGAGCGTAAAGAACTATTGTTAAAAAGAAAATTAAGAAAATGCAGAAATTTAAAGGTTGCTGTCGTCAGTTCGCTTATTTTGTCAATGAAACAAAATGGTTAAAAATACCTGTTTTGCAGTAAGTGCTTCTTTACAATCCTTTATATTCCTTTTACAAACAGTATTTATAATTTGAGTTAAATCATGAGGAAGGGGCATGTGCAGTGGAAAATAAATCGTTAAACGAATTAATAGAGCAAGTGAAACAGAATAGCTTTTCTTCGAGTAAAGGGTTTGATAGACGGCGTTTTTTGCAAGGAGCTGGAAAAGTAGCGGGAGTATCACTTGGCTTAACAATTGCTCAGTCTATTGGTTTAAATGCAGTAGAAGTTTCAGCTGCAGCGCCTAAATTTTCAAGTTATCCGTTCACTCTAGGCGTCGCATCAGGAGATCCTTTAGCAGATAGCATTGTTCTTTGGACAAGATTAGCACCAGACCCGTTGAATGGCGGGGGAATGCCTAATCAACCTATTCCAGTAAAATGGGAGCTTAGTGAAGATGAAGACTTTCATCGAATTGTCAAACGAGGAACAGAAGTGGCTAGACCTGAACTTGCTCATTCGGTTCACGTTGATGTAAAAGGATTGAAGCCGAGTCATATTTATTATTATCGATTTAAAAGCGGCCATGAGTTAAGCCCGGTTGGAAAAACAAAAACACTTCCTTCAGCAAATGCAGAAGTAGCCAGTATGACGTTTGCATTTGCTTCGTGTCAGCAATATGAACATGGGTACTTTACAGCCTATGAGCATATGGTTAAAGAACAATTAGATTTTGTCGTTCATTTGGGTGATTACATCTATGAATATGGACCAAACGAGTACGTGGCTGCAAGCGGAAACGTTCGTACTCACAGCAGCGCAGAAATTCAAACGCTGCAAGACTATCGAAACAGGCATGCTCAGTACAGGTCAGATGCCAATTTGAAGTCTGCTCACGCTGTTTTTCCGTGGATTGTGACGTGGGATGATCATGAAGTAGAAAACAATTATGCAAATGTAATTCCTGAAAAAGGCCAATCAGTAGAAGCATTTATCCAACGCCGCGCGGCAGCTTATCAAGCTTATTACGAACACATGCCTTTGCGTCAAACATCTTTGCCCCACGGAGCGGATATGAGATTATATCGTGACTTTTCATATGGAAAACTAGCTTCTTTTCAAGTGTTGGATACGCGTCAATACAGAGACGATCAAGCAAACGGAGACGGAACAAAGCCGCAAACGCCAGAATCTCTTGATCCCAAACGTACGCTATTGGGGAATGAACAAGAAAAATGGCTGTTTACTAATCTTGAAAAGTCAGCGTGTCATTGGAACGTACTGGCTCAACAAATTTTCTTTGCGCCAAGAAAATTTGGAACGGCTGCTAAGCCTACATACAGCATGGATGCATGGGATGGGTATACGGCGAATCGTCAGCGCGTCATTGATTTTATTGAAAAGAAAAAGTTGGACAACGTCATTGTACTAACTGGAGATGTACACGCTAACTGGGCTTCTAACTTATACGCGGATTTTGCTAACCTTAATTCAAGAATTATTGGTGCAGAGTTCATCGGCACCTCCATCACTTCCGGAGGGGACGGAGCAGATAAACGAGCTGATACGGATAAAATTTTAAGTCAAAATCCACACCTCACATTTTTTAATGATTACAGAGGATATGTAAGGTGTACGGTGACTCCTGATGTATGGCAAGCCGATTATCGCGTTGTGCCTTTTGTAACAGAACCTGGTGCAGAAATTTCAACTCGAGCTTCCTTTCAATATAAAAAAGATGGCAAAGGTATGAAGGAAGTTGAAGTAAATAACGTACCGCGTGGACTAAAGATTTCTAAGGAAGTAGAGGAAGATCGTATGCGGGCACACGGGAAAGCACATGAAAAACAAGAGTTGAAAAAGAAAGAAAAAGTCCAGCAGTAAACTGAGTAAGGAAAAGGAGGTCAAGTATGTTTTCTAATATTGGAATCCCTGGTTTGGTTATTATTTTAGTCATTGCCTTAATAATTTTTGGACCGTCTAAGCTGCCGGAAGTTGGACGAGCGTTTGGACGAACATTAACTGAATTTAAAGGAGCAGCAAAAGGGCTCGTATCAGATGATGAAAGTGTTAAAGAAAAGCAGACTGCAACCGTTTCTGAACAAAAAGAGAATGAATCCACATTGTAAGTAAGGAAATAGACGAGGAAACTCGTCTATTTCTACTTGTCAGAAAGGAGAGAAATACAATGGGAGAAATGAGCTTGATGGAGCACCTTGAAGAATTGCGTGTTCGTATTATTAAAACACTTTGTGCATTTGTAGTTTTACTTATTGTCAGTTTTGTATTTGTACAAGATATTTATCAGTGGCTAGTGAAAGATTTGGACGGCAAGCTTGCGGTACTTGGACCAAGTGAAATCGTATGGATTTATATGGTGATTGCATTTGTTTTTGCGCTTGCTTTTACACTTCCAGTAGCTGCTTATCAAGTATTTCAGTTTGTTTCACCTGGGTTAAAAAAGGAAGAATATAAGGTTCTGATTACCTTCATTCCATTCTTTTTTCTTTTGTTTGTAAGCGGGCTGGGGTTCGGTTATTTTATTTTATTTCCAATGGTTTTAGCATTTTTAACGGGCCTGTCGAATGATCAGTTTTCACTGATGTTTACGGCTGAGCATTATTTTCGTTTTATGCTTAATCTTTGTTTACCGTTTGGTTTTTTATTTGAAATGCCTTTAGTTGTTCTATTCTTAACGCGCTTAGGGGTTCTAAATCCATTAAGGTTAGCAAGAGCAAGGAAGCTATCATATTTTGTTTTAATTGTGATATCCGTACTTATTACTCCTCCTGATTTTATTTCAGATATTTTAGTTATTGTCCCACTTCTGCTTTTATATGAGCTCAGTGTGACAATTTCGCGCGTAGTATACAAAAAACGTTTAGGAAACGAATCAATTGCTTAATCGTATACATAAGTGTGATGAGAGAATTCATGAAATTGAAACAAAGTCCTTGTAAACAGAGTGTTTTAAACATTCTGGAGTAGGTTATAATAGAGTGAAAACTCTACAGCAAGGGGGAGAAGGCTTGAAAAAAGTATTACTGACGTTAACAATCGGTCTAGCGCTTGTTTTGTCCGCGTGCGGCGGAGGAAGCTCTAAAAATGAATCTGCTGGTGAATCTTCAGCGAGTGCAGAAGATATTGTGAAGAAAAACTGTACAGGCTGTCACGGTGTAGATTTAGGAGGAGCAAATGGGCCGAGCTTGCAGCATGTAGGCAGCAAGCACTCAGAAGCTGAAATTGAAAACATTATCAATAATGGTCAAGGCGGTATGCCAAAGGGACTGATTAATGAAGAAGATGCAAAAAAAGTTGCCGCTTGGCTGGCAAAGAAAAAATAAGACGGATATCCGTCTTATTTTTGTGTTAAAACTGCTTTAATTTTTGGTTTAAGACAACGGCCTGCTGTTGAGCTTTGACATCTTTCGCTATGTCTCCAGGTGCATTTGCTTCTCCAATGATGTATCCGCTAAAAGAAGAGCCAATAAAATCGACAATGTATTGAAATTGCATAATAAGAGGAAGAGCCTTTACAGATGCGCCTGTGCCTCCTACTACTAATACATACACGCGCTTATTTTTCATTTGTTCTTTAAAGTTGATTGTCGAATCTCTAAGACTTTCAGACCAACGATCCACAAAGTTCTTCATTAATCCGCTCATACCGTACCAGTAAAGAGGCGTAACAAATAAAATAGTGTCATGCGCTGCCATCTTTTTCGCTATATCATAATAATCATCTTGTTGATTGGTAAACCCAAGTTCATCGTGACGCATATCAGTAATGGGGTGAATGGTATGATGACGTAAGTAAACTTCTTCAGTATCAATGCCACTTAAGACTGCTTTAGCCAATTCTTCCGTATTTCCATTTTCTCGTGAACTTCCATAAATGGTGATCATGCTATCTCTCCTCATCTTTTTTCTTATTTATCATACCTTGTTTGTACAAAAGTAGACATAAATGTGCTCTGCCTAACGATATTCATAAGAAGCAAATAAACAGTAAAAAATAACAAAATTAAAAATAAGGATAAATTCTCATGCCTTACTAAAAATATCCTACTTATGTCATATTTGAAATAAAAATGTAATATTTTTGGGGCTTATTTTCACGAAGAGTGATGTTATAATGAGAAAGCGCGTGAGAAGAGTCGAATTTTTGGTTTGAATTGTAGAGTTTTGTCGTATTTTGACAAGTTTTACATAGTATTAAAATAACACACTTGATTAGGTGATTACTTATGATTGAAATGCAAAATGTATATAAAACGTATCCGAACGGTGTAAAAGCAATCAATGGCATTAGCATCAAGATTAATCAAGGTGAGTTTGCTTATATCGTAGGACCAAGTGGAGCAGGAAAATCCACTTTTATTAAAATGATGTATCGTGAAGAAAAGCCTTCTTCAGGAAATATCATTGTAAACGGTGCAAATGTAGCAAAAATAAAAGATAGCAGAGTTCCTATCTTTAGACGTCATATTGGTGTAGTCTTTCAAGATTTCAAGCTGCTTCCAAAATTAACGGTCTATGAAAACATTGCTTTTGCACTAGAAGTAATTGAGCAAAGTCCCGAAGAAATTAAAAAGCGAGTGCTAGAGGTGCTAGAGCTTGTTAAGTTAAAGGGTAAAATGGATTCTTTCCCTGATGAACTATCTGGAGGAGAGCAGCAGCGTGTGTCTATTGCGCGTTCAATTGTGAATAGTCCTAAGGTTGTCATCGCCGACGAACCGACAGGGAATCTTGATCCGGAGACTTCGTGGGAAATCATGGATATCTTTGAGGAGATTAATAAACGCGGTACGACTATTTTAATGGCAACGCATAACCGTGAAATTGTAAATGCAATTCGAAAGCGCGTAATTGCGATTGAAAATGGAAATGTTGTGCGCGATGAAGTAAGAGGTGAATACGGATATGAAGGCTAGGACATTCGGTCGCCACTTACGTGAAGGATCTAAAAGTTTAGGAAGAAACGGTTGGATGACATTCGCATCTGCAAGTGCTGTTACCGTGACGCTCTTGCTTGTAGGCGTATTTTTTATGTTGATGATGAATTTAAACCACATTGCTAAATTGATTGAAAATGATGTGGAAATTCGCGTTCACGTTGATGCTGCAGCGACAGCAGATGATCGAAAAGCAATGAAAGAAAAGCTAGATGCAATTAAGCAAGTTGATACGGTGACGTTTTCTTCTAAAGATAAAGAGTTAAAAGATTTAATTAATAGTATGGGTGATGAAGGACAAGCTTTTGAACCGTTTGAACAGCAAAACCCATTAAATGATGTATTTGTTGTTAAAACAAAAGAGCCGACTGATGTCGCAAAAGTAGCTAAACAAATTGAGAAATATCCGTATGCAGCAAAAGTTCAATACGGACAAGATCAAGTTGAAAAGTTATTTAAAGTGCTGAAAGTAGCTCGTAATATCGGAGTAGTGCTGATTTTAGGGCTTCTATTTACAGCAATGTTCCTAATTTCAAATACAATTAAAATTACGATTGTAGCTCGCCGTGAAGAGATTGAAATTATGCGCTTAGTTGGAGCCACAAACTCCTTTATTCGCTGGCCGTTCTTTATTGAAGGTCTGTTTTTAGGAGTGCTTGGTTCTATTGTGCCAATTGCAGTTATTATCGGTGTGTACAGCGTTTTATATAATGAAGTTCAACCTAAGTTTGATGGATTCTTCGAACTTTTACCTGCCTTTCCATTCGTGCTTCAAGTGTCGCTATTATTACTAGTGATCGGCGGTCTAATTGGGATGTGGGGAAGTACATTATCCATCCGTAAGTTCTTGCGAAAATAAGAATAGATTTTTAACATAATAGATTACAACAACCTCACATTTGATGCTTATCAAATGTGAGGTTGTTGTGTAATTACACATAAAAATAGAAAAAAGTGCTAATGGGGGTCTTGCTAATGCCCGTTTATACGGGGAAATATGTGCAGATGGGGAGAAACAAATGACACGTAAGACATTAGTAATGACAGCAGCAGTTTTAGTTGGACTAAGTGCGGCTTGGATAGGTAATGAAAAAATTGCTTATGCACAAAGTGCCAGCACTACTAAACTCAGTGATTTAGAGAAAAAAAGTGATGATGTGAACCAAAATATTAATCAAAATAAAGAGAAATTAAAAGAGGTTCAAGAAAAGCAAAAAAACGAAGAAGCTGAGATCGCGCGCTTGGATTCAGAAGTCGGACAAACGAATGCAGATATCCGCAGCCGTGAATCTGAAGTAGAAAAAGCAAAGCAAGACATCGAAAAGGTGAAAAGCGAGATTGACGTTGTAAAAAAACGAATTGACAAACGAAATGAGCTATTAAAAAAACGTGCTCGTGCTTTACAGGAAAATGGCGGGTCTGTGGATTACATAGATGTACTGCTAGGCTCTGAAAGCTTCGGAGACTTTATTAGCAGAGTGAGTGCGGTTTCGACAATTGTAGGGGCTGACCGCGATTTGTTAATGCAGCATGAAGCTGATAAAAAGGCAAAAGAAGAGAAAGAAACAAAAGTTCAAAACAAGCTAACGGAAGTAAATCAAGCGCTTGAAGAACTTAAAAATCTTCGTGCGCAGCTGCAAAAACAAGTGGATGAAAAGAATCAGCTCATGCAAACGCTCAAAGATCAGGAAAAAGAATTTAATGAAGAAGCCGTTGGATTAGAAGAGCAAGCTTCTATTTTAGCTGATCAAAAAAATGCAGCACAAGCTCAACAGCAAGAAATTGAAAAAGCCGGGGCAACAGAGGAGGCACCCCCTGTTACAAGCGGGTCGTTTATGAGGCCGGCAAAGGGCCCGGTAACATCTCATTTTGGGTATCGAGAAACGTTTGGAAGAGGACACTACGGTATTGATATTGGAAAGCGAGGAGAAAGTGTGCCAGTTGTAGCCGCAGCAAGCGGAAAGGTAATTAGAGCATATCATTCTTCTTCTTTTGGTAATGCTGTATTTATTCGTCACAATGTAGAAGGTCAGACGTGGGTTACAGTTTATGCTCATTTAGAGAGCTACAGCGTCTCAAGCGGTCAATCTATCAATAAAGGTCAACAATTAGGTTATATAGGGAACACAGGACGTTCGTTTGGTGCTCACCTGCATTTTGAATTGCATAAAGGCGATTGGAAAGGCAAAAGTTCCGCTGTAAACCCTGAAAGTTATATTAAATTTTAAGTTCCTAGCATACGTGGTACAAGCTCAACATATAGTTTAACAAAAAGGCATCGCACTTGATTTGTGTGGTGCCTTTTGCTACAAATAACACATGCATCCTTTTTATTACATAGTTTTGGTTGTATCTATTATAATAAGAAGAGATGGCTTAAGGTTGAGGAGGATGAAAGAACTTGAATCGGAAAATCGTTGCACTATTAATGGCACTCTCCTTAGTTGTTGGAGCAGCAGGTACATATTTTGGCATTCAGTATGCAAATGCTGGAACGGTCAGTACCCCCCTTACAACTTCTTCAAATGATAGTAAAGTGGAAAAGGAAGAGCTAGACAAAATCAAGCAAGCTTATGAACTGATATCTTCAAAATATTACAAAGATGTAGATGACAAAAAATTATTAGATGGCGCAATCCAAGGAATGGTACAAACCTTAGGAGACCCTCACTCATCTTACATGGATAAGAAAACGGCACAGCAATTCACGCAGTCTCTTGATTCATCGTTTGAGGGAATTGGTGCTGAAGTAAGCATGGTAGATGGAAAAGTAACAATCGTAGCTCCGTTTAAACAATCTCCTGCGGAAAAAGCAGGATTAAAACCAAATGATCAGATTTTAAAGATCGATGGTAAAAGTATCGCGGGTCTGGAATTGAACGAAGCAGTATTAAAAATTCGCGGTAAAAAAGGCTCTACCGTGACATTAGATGTTCAACGACCAGGCGTGAAAGAAACGATGAAAGTAAAAGTTGTAAGAGATGAGATTCCAATTGAAACCGTCTATTCTTCTGTTAAAAATGTAAACAATAAAAAAATTGGCTACATGGAAATTACGTCATTCTCTGAGTCAACGGGAGACGAATTTACGAAACAGTTGAAAAAACTTGAAAATAAAAATATTGATGGCTTAGTTCTAGACGTTCGGGGAAATCCTGGTGGCTATTTAACGAGTGTTGAAAAAATGCTCGATAAATTAGTAACGAATAAAAAGCCATATATCCAAATTGAAGATCGTAACGGTGAACGTCAAAAAGTGGTTTCTTCAATGAAAAAGCAAAAGGATTATCCAATTGTGGCCTTGATTGATGGAGGAAGTGCATCCGCTTCTGAAATTCTTGCCGGGGCATTAAAAGAAGCAGGAGGATACAAGCTAGTCGGTGAAAAATCCTATGGAAAAGGAACGGTTCAACAAGCTGTTCCAATGGAAGACGGCAGTAATTTAAAACTAACGTTCTATAAATGGCTAACGCCTGATGGAAACTGGATTAACGAAAAAGGTATAAAACCAACGGTAGAAGTCAAACAGCCGGATTATTATTATGCAAATCCAATTCAAGTTGATAAAAAGCCATTAACACGTGATATGACAGGTGACCAAGTGAAGAATGCTCAAGTGATGCTAAAAGGCCTTGGCTTTGAACCTGGACGTACAGACGGATATTTTAGTAAAGAGACAGAAACAGCTGTAACTGCATTCCAAAAAGCCAATAAGCAAAAAGCTACAGGTGAAATCGATGAAGATACAGCAGCGCTTTTACAAACAAAACTTCTAGAAAAAATTAAATCAAAAGATGAAGATCGTCAGCTTCAAACGGCTTTAAAGCTAGCTAGTCAATAAGAAGTAGAAAAAGTTCCGTGCTTTTCCAAAGCACGGAACTTTTTTAGTAAAAACAACATTGTCGGTTAGTGATGCATTTTGATAAAATAAAGAAGCCTATGATACATAACAATCAATCGTAAATGTTGTAATAAAAATGTGAAAAATACAGGTGGTGAAAAAATGGATTTTGCATTAGAGCTCTTAAAAGGTATCGGGCGTTTGTTTTTGCATCCGTTAACGTATCTATTTCTGCTCGTCTCGTTTTTTGTAGGTCTTTCTCGCGTCAAGAGAGAGCGTCAGAATTTTCATGTTCGCGTGTTTGATTTTATTTTAGAAGCAAAATATTTATTTTTTCCAGGTATCATTATTGGGTTGATTTTATCCGTTGTTACCGTGTTGCTAGGTGTCTATGTATCTATAGGAATGATTGTGCTTGTAGCTGTTTTAACTTTTATCATAAGCGGCCCTTGGACGTTTAAATGGCTTTCTCCTTCTTACACCGTAGGACTGGCTGTGCTTGCAACCTTGGTTATTCCGGCATCTGGTTTCGGTGAAGGATTTATTCAAACGTGGTCTGTGCAAGCTCATAACGCAGATTTACCTTCTCTGACTATTTTAATGTCTCTGCTTGTATTAGCAGAAGGATATTTAATTTGGAAATTTGGAGCAAAAGGTACGTCTCCAGCCATTGTGAAAAGTAAAAGAGGGCAGGAAATTGGAGCTCATTACTCTCAAAAATTATGGGTTGTCCCGCTTTTTGTCTTAATTCCAGGCAGCGCCATTACGTCTGTGTTTCCATGGTGGCCTGTGTTATCTATTGACGGAACATCATTTAGCCTGTTTTTTGTTCCTTTTGCTATCGGTTTTTATCAGCGAATTCAAAGTATGGTGCCGTTTAAATCTATTGAATTTACCGGTAAGCGTGTATTAGCATTAGGCGTGGGATTAACGATCATTACGATTGCTGCTATTTTTTATCCTCTTGCCGCTGTAGCTGTTGTTATTCTAGCGATCATAGGAAGAGAGTGGATTCGTTTGCAGCAGCGTCGAAGCGATGAAAAGGCGCCCGCACTGTTTACTAAGCGTACACAAGGTTTGGTTGTATTAGGAATCATCCCTCATTCTCCGGCAGAGAAAATGGGTTTGAAAGTAGGAGAAGTGATTATTAAGGTAAATGGAATCGCTGTATCTGAGGTCCATAAATTTTATGAAGCATTACAAGTTAATAACCGTGCTTTTTGTAAGCTAGAAGTTATTGACGAAAATGGAGAAGTTCGCTTTACTCAGCGAGCATTGTATGACAACGAACATCATGAACTAGGTATTTTGTTTGTACACAATTATACAAAACGTGATTCACAAGCTGGTTAAAAGACGGATAAAAAGGAGAAATGTTTGTGGAAGTCAAAACGATTGCCGCAGTTTTTCTACCCGCCATATTGCTTGTTCTGTTTGCTAGAGTAACATATAACTTATATGTTGCCACAGCGCTGACGCTTTTGTTGATAGCTGTTTCTGTATATAAAGGGTACGCAGATTATCCGCTTATTATTTTAATAGATTTACTTTCAGCAGCCATCGGTTTTATATATGCAAAAAGCATGTTAGCTGCTGGAAAATAAAGATTGTTGCTTTGATGATAAGTTAATCGCTTATTATTAAACTGTACACAAAAGCTCTCTACACAACGTGGAGAGCTTTTTTATGTAAAAAAATGAGTTAGAACTTATAACAATATTGTTTCGGTTCATTTAATGAACGAGTATAATCAAATTAATTAGACAAATATGTTTATGTATAAAATATTTTAAACACTTGTGTATAAATATATTTAAATAAGTGTACAGAAATGTGAGAAGGGTATAGAAAAATAAAATTATTAATCTGAAAATTTAGTTTATTTTCGATTTTTAAAAATAAAAGGAGGTTTAGGATTGATGGAAGTATTAATGAGAACGATGTTTCAGTCGCTTGGCAAAAATCATTCAATGAACAAATTAGCTAAAAAGTATGGATTGAGGATGGGGGCAGCTCGTTTTGTTGCTGGAGACTCAACCGAATCAGCAATTCAAACATCCAAGGAGCTTAACAATAGTGGGAAAGTTGTTACACTCGATCATTTAGGAGAATTTGTTTTTACAGAAGAGGAGGCCAGGTTGTCTACTGCCATGTGCATTCAGGCACTAGAAGCCATTGCAGAATCGGGCGTTCAATCAAATTTATCATTAAAGATGACTTCTTTAGGATTGGATATTAGCAAAGAGCTTTGTATGGAAAATATGCGCAGAATTCTACACACGGCCAGGATGAATAATATTTTTGTTCGAATTGATATGGAAGACTACTTGCACTGCCAAATCTCCCTTGATATGTATAAAGAATTACGCAAAGAATTCGATAATGTTGGAATTGTGATTCAAGCGTATCTTTATCGTACAGAACAAGATATGAATGACTTACATCAATATCAAGCCAATTTACGTCTAGTAAAAGGAGCTTATAAAGAATCACCAGAAGTATCATTTCCGGAAAAGAAAGACGTAGATGAAAACTATAAAAAAATCATTAAAATGCATTTATTAAATGGGCACTATACAGCTGTAGCAAGTCATGATGAAGAAATGATTCAGTACACAAAACGATTAGTAAGAGAAAATGGTATTTCAAATGACCAATTTGAGTTCCAAATGCTTTATGGAATTTGTGTAGAGCTGCAGGACCGTCTAGTAAAAGAAGGATATAAAGTCAGGGTTTATGTTCCTTACGGCATTGATTGGTTTGGGTATTTCATGAGACGCCTAGCCGAACGTCCCGCCAACGTATGGTTTGTGCTGAAAAACTTCGCGAAATAAATTTCTAATTAAAGGGGACTGGTTGAAATGACAGTAAGTACAAAAAACTCAGTTTTTAAAAATGAACCGTTTACTGATTTTTCATTAGAAGAGAATAAACAAGCGATGCAAGCGGCGTTAGTGAAAGTGAAAAAAGAACTGGGACAAACGTATCCTCTCACGATTGGAAAAGATAAAATCTCAACAGAAGAAGTGATTGTCTCTACGAACCCGGGAAAGGTAGATGAAGTGATTGGTAGAGTAAGCCGTAGCACTAAAGCTTATGCTGAGCAGGCAATGCAAGAAGCGTTAGCAGCATTTCAATTATGGAAGAACGTCCCGCCTGCTGAACGTGCTGATTATTTATTCAAAGCAGCAGAGCTGATGAGAGAAAGAAAGTATGAATTTTCTGCCATGCTCGTTTATGAAGTGGGGAAAAACTGGGCAGAAGCTGATGCGGATACCGCGGAAGCTATTGACTTTATGGAATTTTATGCGCGAGAAATGATTCGTTTAAGTGAAACGAATGAGCATCAACCTTTAACGCCGGTAGAAGGTGAAACAACAGAGATGACGTATATTCCTTTAGGCGTAGGAGTAGTCATTTCACCTTTTAATTTTCCGCTTGCCATCATGGCTGGAACGACTGTAGCGGGAATTGTATCTGGAAATGCGGTTATTTTAAAGCCAGCTGATTCTGCACCGGTTATTGCTGCGAAATTTGTTCAATTAATGGAAGAAGTCGGTCTTCCGTCTGGTGTTCTGAATTTTATCCCTGGAGATGGCATAGAAGTTGGAGAATATTTAGTCGAACATCCTCAAACTCGTTTTATTTCTTTTACGGGATCAAGAGAAGTAGGATGTCGCATTTATGAACGTGCCTCAAAAGTACAGTCTGGACAAATTTGGCTGAAACGCGTCATTGCTGAAATGGGAGGAAAAGATGGCGTTGTGGTAGATGAAACGGCAGATTTAGATGCAGCAGCGCAAGCGATCGTAGCATCTGCGTTTGGATTTCAAGGACAAAAGTGTTCTGCTGGCTCTCGAGCGATTGTTGTAGAATCTGTTTATGAAGAGATTGCCCAAAAGGTAGCCGCATTAACAAAAGAATTAACCGTCGGACTGCCTGAAGACAATCCTTCTATGGGGCCTGTTATTGATCAAAAAGCGTATGAAAAAGTATTAGCCTACATTGAAATTGGCAAAGAGGAAGGAAAGCTTATTGCCGGGGGAGCTAAAGCTCCTGGAAATGGCTACTATATAGAGCCTACAGTATTCAAAGATGTGGATTCAAAAGCACGAATTATGCAAGAAGAGATTTTTGGACCAGTCCTTGCGTTGACAAAAGCAGCTAACTGGGAAGAAGCCATTGAGATTTACAATGAAACTGACTACGGTTTGACGGGAGCTTTTTTCTCTGAAAACGAAGAGAGAATTCAAAGGGCGTTAGCTACTATGCACTGTGGTAACTTATATATTAACAAAAAATGTACAGGAGCATTAGTTGGCGTTCATCCTTTTGGAGGTTTTAATATGTCCGGAACGGACTCGAAAGCCGGAGGGTATGATTATCTTCTATTATTTACACAAGGGAAGATGACAGCGAGAAAACAGAAATAAGTTCAGTCTAAAGGAAATCAAAAAATTCGACACGAAGCTAAAGATGCTTGTGTCGAATTTTTTGATTAGTTTAATCCATATTCTTTGATTTTGTTATAAAGGGTGCCGCGTGAAATGCCAAGCAGATCTGCTGCTGCACTTTTGTTTCCATAGGTTTTTTGAAGAGTCTCTTCTATTAGCCTAGCTTCTTGAAGAGAATCTTCCTCTTTTTGAACTTCTGTGAAAGAACTTGCATCCTTCAGGTTGTCAGGAAGGTGCGTAAGGGTAATCAATGACTGATCACTTAGAAAAATCATTCGTTCAATCGTATTTCTCAGCTCGCGAATATTGCCTGGCCAGTCGTATTGCATAAAGGCTTCGAGAACTTCAGAGCTGATGAAAGGAGCCTTCTTTTTATACTTTTTACTAAATTCCTGTACAAATTGCTGAGTCAATGCTTCGATGTCTTCTTTATGGTCTCGAAGCGGCGGAATAATAATGTTGATGACGGTCAGCAAATAGTAAAGATTTTCATGGAATTCACCGGCTTTTAGCAACTCTTCCAAAGGCGTCGTGGTAGAGGCTACAATTCGGGTTTGGACTTGAATTTCTTCCGTGCCTCCAACGTGATAAAAGGATCGTTCTTCCAAGTAACGGAGAAACTTCACTTGAATTTCAAGAGGCATTTTATCAATTTCTTCAATAAATAACGTCCCGTTATGAGCCTGCTCCAGTTTTCCCGCAATGGTCGTTGGATCTTCTGAAAAGACATCTTTTTGATGACCAAAGAGCTCAATTTCCAGGAGTCCCGATGGAATAGTGGCGCAATTTAAAGATAAAAAAGGTTCTTTATGTTTGGATCCCCCGTAGTGGATGGCCTGAGCCAGCATTTCTTTCCCAGAACCAGGTTCTCCTGTTAATAAAATAGGCATATCTGTAGATGCCACTTTTTTGGCAATGTCAACGGCTTGCTTAATTTCAGGACTGATACCCGCGAAAGAAGAAAATGGATTATCTTTCGGAATGAGAAGAGACACATCAATTTCTTCATTTAATCTTACAATATTGGTAATGTCATGTTCAGTTGCGACTCCACCTATGACTCGATTGTTTCTTATAATAGGAGATGCATTGATGAGCACGTGAGTTTGTTCATTAGGACGATGATACGTTCCGCGAACAGGGCGCCCTTCATTTAGAATCGTATGTAGAATGATGGATTCATCTTTGAAATGCTCTCCGATTTTTCTACCAATAATATCATCTCTCTGAATCTTATACGTATGTTCCGCAGCAGTATTCCACAAGATTACATTTCCTTCATTATCGACCGCTGTCACTGCATCATTAATGGTTTCTGCCAATGTATCAAAATAGGAAGCTAATATCTCATTTTGGCTATGCAAATGTGTAATCCACTGTGAAGGTGTTACAAGTCCTATTGTGGTTTCTTGGTTTTCTGCTTGAATGAGGACTGGTCTGTTCCAGTTTGTGTTGGCTTGTAAATTGGCTAACGTAGAAGTAGAAGATGAAGGCCAATTTGTATCCGCTATTACTTTCTTTATGGAAGATGCCCTGTCATGACCTGTTAAAAGGTATCGTTCATCTTTGTGTATTACATAAAAGGTATTTGCTGTGACTACAACGAAGTCATAGTTTGAAAGTTCAGATTTCACTTTAGCTAAAGAAGTTGATTCTTCAACTGTTGTAAAGGAGTTATTTATAAGAACTTGATCAACGCTTGCCATACTAAACCCCTCTCAGTACATATTTTTTATACTGTATCATAATTTAGAAATTGGCGCAAAAGCCTATCTTTTTCAAACAATAACGCAGCTTACTTTCTTTTGTTGCTTTCATCTAAAGAGTTGTATTCCCTTCGAAAAGGGTAGTATAAGAATTTAGTGGGTAATAAAGTAACAGGGTAAAAAATAAAAACAAACAAACACTATATAAGATTAATACTCATTAGTTTCATTTATGATTATAAAGTGATAAAATACGAATATCAGTTCGTGTTTTCGGTTTTTACATATCGTAATAAAAATAGATAAAACAAGAAAATAGAAACGGAGGCCTTCATTTGAAAGATCAGTTTGAATTAGTATCCCCATATCAACCGCAAGGTGATCAGCCAAAGGCAATTGAAAAGATCGTGAAAGGAATTAAAGAAGGTAAGCAGCATCAAGTTTTGTTAGGTGCTACAGGAACGGGAAAAACCTTCACCATGTCTAATGTTATTAAGGAAATAAATAAGCCGACACTAATTATGGCTCATAACAAAACGCTTGCTGGTCAATTGTACAGTGAGTTTAAAGAGTTTTTTCCTAATAATGCAGTCGAATACTTTGTCAGTTACTACGATTACTATCAGCCTGAAGCCTATGTACCTCAAACAGATACATTTATTGAAAAAGATGCGAGCATTAATGATGAAATTGATAAACTTCGTCACTCGGCAACTTCTTCTCTTTTTGAACGAAAAGATGTCATTATTATTGCCAGCGTATCCTGTATTTATGGCTTAGGGTCTCCGGAAGAATACAAAGAAATGGTCGTATCTCTTCGAGTAGGAATGGAAAAAGAGCGCAATCAGCTGCTTCGTACGCTAGTAGATGTACAGTACGAAAGAAATGATATTGACTTTAAGCGCGGAACGTTTCGCGTTCGCGGTGATGTTGTGGAGATTTTCCCTGTGTCTCGAGATGAACACTGTATTCGCGTCGAGTTTTTCGGCGATGAAATTGACCGCATCCGAGAAGTTGACGCTCTAACAGGAGAAATCATTGGTGATCGTGAACATGTAGCTATCTTCCCGGCATCTCACTTTGTCACGAGAGAAGAAAAAATGCGTGTTGCCATTCAAAATATTGAAAAAGAACTAGAAGAACAGCTAGAGAAGCTAAAAGAAGCAGGCAAGCTTTTAGAAGCGCAGCGCTTGGAGCAGCGCACGCGCTACGACCTAGAAATGATGAGAGAAATGGGCTTTTGTTCGGGAATCGAGAACTACTCTCGTCATTTAACGCTTCGTCCCGCTGGTTCTACACCTTATACACTGCTGGACTTCTTCCCGGAAGATTTCCTTCTTGTTGTGGATGAATCACACGTTACGATTCCTCAAGTTAGAGGAATGTACAATGGAGACCAAGCGCGTAAACAAGTGTTAGTGGACCATGGTTTCCGCTTGCCGTCCGCATTAGATAACCGCCCGCTTAAATTTGATGAATTTGAACAGCATATTAACCAAATTGTTCATGTTTCCGCAACACCAGGTCCTTATGAACTTGAGAAGGCACCTGATGTGATTGAACAAATTATCCGTCCAACGGGATTATTGGATCCAAATATTGAAGTTCGACCAATTGAAGGGCAGATTGATGATTTAATTGGAGAAATTCATGACCGGATTAAGCGAAATGAACGAGTACTCGTTACGACGTTAACAAAGAAAATGTCTGAGGATTTAACGAACTACTTAAAAGAAATCGGCATTAAAGTTCAATATCTTCACTCTGAAGTGAAGACGCTCGAGCGTATTGAAATTATCCGAGAGCTGCGGCTTGGAAAGTACGATGTGCTTGTAGGAATTAACTTACTTCGTGAAGGTTTAGATATTCCGGAAGTTTCGTTAGTAACCATATTAGACGCGGATAAAGAAGGATTCTTGCGTTCAGAACGATCGCTTATTCAAACCATCGGACGTGCTGCGCGAAATGCTAATGGACATGTCATTATGTATGCAGATCGCATCACAAACTCCATGGACATTGCTATCAATGAGACCAAGCGTCGTAGAAGTATTCAAGAAGCTTACAATGAAGAGCATGGTATTACACCAACAACGATTCAAAAAGAAGTTCGAGGCTCAATTCGTGCAACAGTAGTAGCAGAAGATACAGAAACGTATGAAGAAGCACCGGCATTTGATAAGCTCAACAAAAAAGAAAAAGCAAAGCTCGTAGAAGAAATGGAACAAGAAATGAAAGAAGCAGCCAAAGCGCTTAACTTTGAACGCGCAGCTGAGCTTCGTGACTTGATTCTAGAATTAAAAGCGGAAGGGTGACAAAACATGGCGATGGAAAAAATCGTGGTAAAAGGTGCACGAGCCCACAATTTGAAAAATATCGATATTGAAATCCCACGAGACAAATTAGTGGTGTTAACAGGGTTATCAGGTTCTGGTAAATCTTCTTTGGCTTTCGATACAATCTATGCAGAAGGACAAAGACGTTATGTCGAGTCGCTTTCGGCATATGCAAGACAGTTTTTAGGTCAAATGGATAAGCCAGATGTAGATTCGATCGAAGGATTGTCGCCTGCTATTTCAATCGATCAAAAAACAACGAGCCGAAACCCTCGTTCAACCGTCGGAACTGTGACGGAAATCTATGACTATTTACGCCTTTTGTTTGCTCGTGTAGGAAAGCCGATTTGTCCTAATCATGGAATTGAAATTACATCTCAAACGATTGAGCAAATGGTAGATAGAATTTTAGAATACCCTGAACGCACAAAACTTCAAGTACTGGCACCTGTGGTATCTGGACGAAAAGGTACCCATGTAAAAGTGTTAGAAGATATTAAAAAGGAAGGGTACGTTCGCATTCGAGTAGACGGAGAAATGCGTGAAATAACAGAAGAAATTGAACTGGAAAAAAACAAAAAGCACTCCATTGAAGTAGTGATTGATCGCGTTGTTGTAAAAGAAGGTGTAGCCGCTCGTTTGTCGGACTCTTTGGAATCAGCTCTTCGCCTTGGAGAAGGGAAAGTAATTATTGATGTGATAGGTGAAGAAGAACTGCTTTTTAGTGAGCATCATGCTTGTCCAAAATGTGGTTTCTCCATTGGAGAACTTGAGCCCCGCATGTTTTCATTTAATAGTCCGTACGGGGCGTGTCCAACGTGTGACGGGTTAGGAACGAAATTGGAAGTGGATAAAGATTTAGTTATTCCTAACTATGACTTAACGCTTCGTCAGCACGCAATTGCACCTTGGGAGCCAACAAGTTCTCAATACTATCCGCAGCTGCTTGAAGCCGTATGTACACATTACGGCATCGATATGGACGTGCCGGTGCGAGATATCCCGGAACATTTATTTGATAAAGTATTATATGGCAGCGGTAAAGAAAAAATTTACTTTCGCTATGAAAATGATTTTGGCCAAGTAAGAGAAAATCATATCGAATTTGAAGGCGTGCTTCGGAACGTAGAGCGCCGTTATCATGAAACAAGTTCAGATTATATCCGTGAGCAAATGGAAAAGTACATGGCTCAGCAAGCTTGTCCAAAATGTAAAGGAAATCGCTTAAAACGTGAAAGCTTAGCGGTGCTTATTGACGAAAAGCATATAGGAGATACAACCCGCTTCTCGGTAAAAGAAGCATATGATTTTTTTGAAAGTCTCAGCCTATCTGAAAAAGACATGAAGATTGCGGATATGATACTGCGTGAAATTCGTGAGCGTCTAAGCTTTCTCATTAACGTGGGACTTGATTACTTAACATTAAACCGCTCTGCTGGAACTCTCTCAGGAGGAGAAGCACAGCGGATTCGTTTAGCTACTCAAATTGGTTCTCGTTTGACGGGGGTTCTTTATATTTTAGATGAACCTTCTATCGGTCTTCATCAACGTGACAATGATCGCTTAATTCGCACGATGCAAGATATGCGCGATATTGGAAATACGTTGATTGTTGTAGAACATGACGAAGATACGATGATGGCAGCTGATTATTTAATTGATATCGGACCAGGAGCTGGCGTACACGGGGGTGCTGTTGTTTCTCAAGGTACGCCTCAGGAAGTGATGGAGGATGAAAACTCTTTAACGGGTCAATATCTATCAGGAGAGAAGTTTATTCCTCTTCCAGCGGAAAGACGGTCAATAGATAAAGATCGAATGATTGAAATTATAGGAGCAAAAGAAAACAATTTAAAAAATGTAAAAGCAAAGCTTCCGTTAGGTATGTTCACGGCTGTTACAGGTGTATCTGGATCAGGTAAGAGTACGCTGGTAAATGATATCCTTCATAAATCATTGGCGCAAAAGCTGCATAAAGCAAAAAGCAAAGCAGGAGAACATAAAGAAATCAAAGGCATTGAACACTTAGATAAAGTCATTGATATTGATCAGTCTCCCATAGGCCGTACGCCTCGTTCGAACCCTGCAACGTATACAGGTGTATTCGATGACATCCGAGATGTATTTGCCCAAACAAACGAAGCAAAAGTGCGTGGATATAAAAAAGGTCGTTTTAGCTTTAACGTGAAAGGCGGCCGCTGTGAAGCTTGTCGAGGAGACGGTATTATTAAAATTGAAATGCATTTCTTGCCAGATGTATACGTCCCTTGTGAAGTCTGCCACGGCAAACGATACAACCGTGAAACTTTAGAAGTGAAATACAAAGATCAAAACATTTCAGATGTATTGGATATGACCGTTGAAGACGCGCTTCACTTCTTTGAAAACATTCCAAAGATTAAGCGCAAGCTGCAGACAATTTACGATGTAGGACTTGGCTATATCACGCTTGGACAGCCGGCTACTACTTTATCTGGTGGAGAGGCACAGCGTGTAAAGTTAGCTTCAGAGCTTCACCGCCGCTCAACAGGAAGAACGCTGTACATTTTAGACGAACCGACTACCGGTCTTCATGTCGATGATATTGCACGATTATTAAAAGTGCTCCAGCGTTTAGTTGAAAATGGAGATACGGTTCTAGTGATCGAACATAATTTAGACGTCATCAAAGCTGCTGATTACCTGCTTGATTTAGGACCTGAAGGTGGAGATAAAGGCGGACAAATTGTGGCTGCGGGTACGCCAGAAGAAGTGTCAAAAGTAAAAGAATCCTATACGGGTCATTATTTGAAGCCAATTTTAGAACGTGACCGTAAGCGTATGGAGAAAAAAGTTGAAAAAGCAGAGGCATTAACTCGTTAAAAGACACCAGCATTGGTGTCTTTTTTATAAAGAATGAAACTTTTTAACTCATTAAACCGTAATACATGATATAAGGAGCTGATTATTATGGAAGGAAATCGCATACTATCTTCCTTAAATTATTTTAGCGTTTTCTTTGCACCATTTTTATTACCTATTATTATTTATTTTGTTGTTCATAACATAGAAGTAAAGAAACATGCAAAAACTGCATTTTTGTCACATTTATTACCTATCGCTACAGCGATCTTATTCTTATTTTTCTTGCTTCCTGCTCTTACTGGCTCTAGTGGAACGGTATTTATTCTTTTAATTGTAGCTTTAGTTGTTGTTTCTTTAGTTAATGTTGTTGTGTTTGTATGGAATATTGTAAAAGGGATACAAATATTAAGCAGATAGAAAGTTAAATGACTAAAACGTAAAGAGGAGATGGAACGTATGAGTGAAAAGCGCAAACAAATTTTACAGATGGTAGAAGAAGGAAAACTTAGCGTGGATGAGGCTTTAACTTTGCTAAATTCACTGGAAAAAGACTCAGCTAATGATTCTTCCTATGCTACGCCTGATAAAGCTGAGCTATCCCCTTATGTAGGAGGAAAACAGAAAAAAACGTACGCTTCTAAATCATCTCAAAGCTCTTTAAAGGAAAAATTATTTACATTTGTAGATCAAACGGTAAAAAAAGTAAAAGAAGGAGATTTAGATTTTAACTTTGGGCCTTCGATTGACGTTCAGCACATCTTTCAACAATCAGAAGCATATATTCAAGAGATTGACGTAGATTTAGCAAATGGAAGCGTCCAACTCCGCCCTTGGGGAAGTACAGAAGTACGAATAGAATGTGAAGCTGCTATCTACAAAGTAGAGAATTCGGATGAAGCGCGCCGCACTTTCTTGCAGCATACGGCATTTTCCATTGAAAATGGCAAATTGCGCTTTGCAATTCAGCAAAAACAAATGAAGGTGAAGGCGATTATTTATATTCCAGAAATGGAATATGAACGCGTCAAGCTCCGTATGTTTAATGGTTCAATCGATGGGGAAAGACTAAGCGTACGAGACCTGAAAGCCAAAACAGCTAATGGTACCATCCGCTTTTACGATGTGAATAGCCATTCTCTTGAAATGGAGACATCAAATGGGCATATGGAACTTTCTCGAATACTCGCTTCAAAATGTGAGCTTGAAACAATCAATGGAACGGTTAAATTTGATGGGGACACAAAGAAAATTGACGTTCAAACATTTAACGGAGATATTGATACGTATTTAAAAGGAGAGCGCATTGAAAAAGCATTTTTCAAAACGACTACGGGGAGCATTACGCTCTATACGCCGCCCCACCTCTCCGTTGATGGAGATTTGAAATCTAACTTTGGGAATTTTACATGTACACTTCCTGAGATGGAAATAGTAGATGAGAAAAAAGAAACGGTGATGAAACAACTTCGTTTCAAAGCCAATATCGCTTCGCCTAAAGGCTATAAATTGTTAGCTGAATCCAAAACGGGCTCAATTGTTATAAAATAGAAAACGCTTGGTTTAGTAAAAAAGCAAAGGAGATGATTAACGTGCGAAAGTTGTATCGTTCGCGAACAAATCGCAAGCTTGCGGGTGTTATCGGCGGTATTTCTCAGTATATCGGAATAGATGCTTCACTACTGCGCGTATTGTTTATCATCAGTTTATTTTTTACAGTAGGTACCCCGGTCATTTTATATATGATTTTTGTGTTTTTAGTTCCAAATGAAGAAGGAGATTTCTAAAAATGTTATTGCGTGGAATCATTAGTATTTTAATCAATGCCCTCGTATTAATCGTAATCGCAGGTTATATTGACACCTTTCACTTGGAATCAGTCAGTGCAGCTATTATCGCGAGCTTGATTCTATCGATTTTGAATGTGTTTGTTAAGCCGATTTTAATTTTACTTACCCTGCCGGTGACATTTCTTACGCTTGGCCTATTCTTATTCGTTATTAATGCCATTACGCTGATGATTACACAAAGTGTTATGGGAGATTCTTTTAATATTGACGGGTTTGGTACAGCGCTTTTAGCCTCGGTAATCATGTCGCTTTTAAATGCGCTTATTCAACGAGTGATTGTTGAACCGCTTCAAAATAGAAGATAACTTTCTTGCAATATTTAATTTTCTAAAAAAGATGGTAAGGCGATGCAGCCTATGCCATCTTTTTTTTCTTTTCTTTCCGTATTAATGATAAAATAAAGTGGCTAGTAGAACCAAACGCGACATAAAAGCGAGAGTTGGATATACTGTAGACATGAACAGGTATATGACTGTTCATAAAAGGAGGATGCACGGTGGTTAAAGTACGTACAAAAGACATCATTGAGAAATTTAAATTAGAGCTTATTAGCGGAGAAGAAGGAATCGACCGTCCTATTTCAACGAGTGATATTTCACGTCCAGGTATTGAAATGGCAGGTTATTTTACATATTACCCAGCGGAACGTATCCAGCTGTTAGGTAAAACAGAACTATCATTTTTTAAACAGTTAGATGATGAACAAAAAAAAGTTCGAATGGAAAAGATGTGTACAGATATCACGCCGGCTATCATTGTTTCGCGCGAAATGGATGTACCGAAAGAACTTATCGAAGCTTCAGAGCGTGAATCAGTTCCTGTGCTGCGTTCAAGCTTTAAAACAACGCGACTTTCCAGCCATTTAACGAATTTTCTTGAAAGCCGGCTAGCACCTACTACTGCCCTGCACGGCGTATTAGTTGATATATACGGAATTGGTGTATTAATCATGGGAAAAAGCGGCGTTGGTAAAAGTGAAACAGCTCTAGAGCTTGTTAAGAGGGGACATCGCCTAGTAGCCGATGACTGTGTGGAAATCCGTCAAGAAGACCAAGACACGCTTGTAGGAAATGCGCCTGGTTTAATCGAGCATTTGCTTGAAATTCGAGGACTAGGGATCATCAATGTGATGACGCTATTCGGCGCAGGAGCTGTACGAAGCTATAAGCGAATTTCACTTGTTATTCAGTTAGAGACATGGGATCAGCAGAAACATTATGATCGCCTTGGTTTAGAAGAAGATAAAATGAAAATCATTGATACAGACGTTACAAAAATTACATTGCCAGTACGTCCGGGACGAAACTTAGCTGTTATCATTGAAGTGGCAGCAATGAACTTCCGCTTAAAGCGTATGGGTATTAACGCAGCAGAACAATTTTCTGCACGCCTAACAGATGTAATTGAAGAAGGAGATCGTGAAGATTTATAAGAAAGGGTGTTAACTTGTGGAAGCAACTATTCAGCCGTTAGATCGCGTTTTCCTTGAAATTGGCCCTCTAACGGTCTACTGGTACGGCGTAATTATCGGTGCAGGTGTTCTATTAGGTCTTTATATTGCGACAAGAGAAAGCGTAAGAAGAGGCTTATCAAAAGATACATTTGTTGATCTTATCTTATTTGCTGTGCCAATAGCTATTATTTGTGCGCGAATTTATTATGTATCCTTTGAATGGGGATACTATTCAAAGCATTTAAATGAAATACCTCAGGTTTGGCAAGGTGGGATTGCCATTCATGGAGGCTTAATCGGAGGCGTATTAACTGCCATTGTGTATTCGAAAGTAAAAAAGATTTCATTTTGGAAGTTGGCTGATATTGCTGCGCCTAGTTTAATCCTTGGCCAAGCCATTGGGCGCTGGGGCAACTTTATGAATCAAGAGGCACATGGGGGGCCGGTTACCCGTGCTTTTTTAGAAGGGTTACACCTTCCAAATTTCATTATTAACCAAATGTATATTAACGGTACATATTATCATCCTACGTTTTTATACGAATCATTATGGGATTTTGCTGGATTTATCCTGTTGATGGTACTTCGCCGCACCAGTCTGCGAAAAGGAGAAATTTTCTTATCTTATTTAATCTGGTACTCAGTTGGACGCTTCTTTGTAGAAGGGCTTCGCACGGATAGCTTAATGCTGACGCATACACTCAGAATCGCTCAAGTTGTTTCACTTGCACTGATTGTAATAGCCATTATTTTAATTATTATCCGCCGCGTGACGGGAATGAGTAAACAGAAATACTTAGAGAATGAAGAAGAACAATCTAAGGCGTAAATGAAGAAAAGCTACAAGGTTTACACAAACTTGATTTGACGCAAGGGAAGGAAATGAATAATGACGATTAATACGGTTTTGTTTGATTTAGACGGTACGCTAATTGATACAAATGAATTAATTATTGCCTCTTTTACTCATACGCTTAATCACTATTATCCTGAACAATATACTCGTGAAGATATTTTACAGTTTATGGGACCTCCTTTATACGACACGTTTGTAGAAATGGATAAAACGAAAGTAAACGAAATGATTGAGATGTATCGCACGCATAATCTAGCCAATCACGATTTGCTTGTTAAAGAATTTGAAGGCGTACTTGAAACAGTTAAATGGCTGCACGAGCAGGATTATAAATTAGGTATTGTCACAACAAAGCAAAGAAATACGGTCATGATGGGGCTTAAGTTAACAAAGTTAGATCAGTTCTTTGATACGATTGTCGCAATTGAAGACGTGACAAATGCAAAGCCGCATCCTGAGCCAGTAGAAAAAGCACTGAAGCTGCTTAATGCTAAACCTGAAGAAGCGCTGATGGTGGGAGATAACCATCATGACATCGTTTCTGGCCAAAGAGCTTATACGAAAACAGCTGGAGTTGCTTGGAGTGCAAAAGGAAGAGATCATATCGCTTCTTATAATCCTGATATTATTTTAGAAAATATGACGGATTTAATTGATATATTAAAAGGAGAACGTCAGTGAGAAAAACGACGCGCTATCCGGTTAAAGGAGCTAATTCCCTTTGGCATGTCTATAAGACCGTGCCTTTTTGGAAAGTAGTGCGCAACTTCCTAATCATTCAATGCGCTCGCTATACGCCTTTTCTTTCGATGAAAAACTGGCTGTACAAAGCGTGCTTAGGGATGAAAGTAGGACCTCAAACATCCTTTGCCCTTATGGTGATGCTCGATATTATGTTTCCTGAAAAAATACAAGTAGGACGCAATACGGTTATCGGATACAATACAACTATTCTCGCTCATGAATATCTGATAACGGAATATCGTCTTGGAGATGTCATCATTGGGGATGAAGTGATGATTGGAGCAAATAGCACCATCCTTCCAGGCGTAACAATCGGCAACGAAGCGGTTGTAGCGGCTGGAACGGTGGTTCATAAAGATGTAGCACCCGGTTTCTTTGTTGGAGGTAACCCTATGCGTGTCATCTATACAAAAGAAGAAATGGAAAAGCGCAGGGAAGCAGAACCTAAAGCCACAACTTAGCAAGAACTAAGCTGTGGTTTTTTTTGTAAATTTGAACAGCTGGCGGTTGACGGCTGACTTTATCGGGTGTAAACTATCAATAACTTTAATTTGTTATTTCGCTAATACATTAGCGTAATAAAGTAAAATCAACCTATCAATGGTTCCTTAATAGATAAAATCAAGCTTAAAGGACGTGTCGGAATGTCAAAGTTATTTATGTTTGAAAAACCTCTTGGAATGAGGGATACCCTGCCAGCTCTTTTTGAAAGAAAAAAACAAGTTCGCAATCAGCTGGCAGATGAAATCGGCAGCTGGGGCTATCAATATATGGCAACGCCTACTGTGGAATACTACGAGACGGTAGGAAGCGCATCAGCTATTTTAGATCAACAATTGTTTAAACTTTTAGATAAAGAAGGGCATACGCTTGTGCTGCGACCGGATGTAACAACACCATTTGCACGTGTGGCCGCTTCAAAACTTTTAAATAATTCTCCTTTGCGCTTAGCTTATGAAGCAAATGTATTCCGAGCTCAGCAGCGTGAGGGTGGCCGCCCGGCGGAGTTTGAACAAATAGGCGTTGAGCTAATTGGAGACGCTACGATGAGCAGCGATGCTGAAGTGATTGCTCTCATGATCGGCGCATTAAAAAGAGCGGGACTTAAATCATTTAAAGTGGCAATTGGCCACATCGGGTTTGTTAATTCGCTTTTTTTAGAAATTGTCGGAAATGAAGAACGTGCTAACGTGCTTCGCCGCTTTTTATATGAGAAAAATTACGTGGGCTATCGTAATCATGTAAAAGATTTGAATCTATCTTCTATTGATAAACAGCGTCTCCTTCAGCTGCTTAACCTGCGCGGAGATGAAAAGAAGATTGAAGAAGCGGTTGAACTAGTTGAAAACGAAGCTGGTAAAAAAGCAGCCGGCGATTTGAAAAAGCTATGGAATATGCTTGATGCATACGGTGTAACGGATGAAATTAAAATTGATTTTAACTTAGTCAGTCATATGAGCTATTACACAGGTATTTTATTTGAAGTCTTTGCTGAAAACGTTGGTTTCCATATCGGTAATGGAGGACGTTATGACCAGCTTCTTGAAAAATTTGCGTCTAAAACACCAGCTACAGGATTTGGAATTCAGCTGGACCGCTTAATTGAAGCGCTGGGCGAAGAAGTATATGAGCCTTCAGCAGTATACGGCATATTATATAGCCAGGAGCGTTTGGATGAGGCATTAGCTTTAGCTGCTGAACAGCGCAAGCAAGGATACCGGGTAGTGACTCAGGAAATTGCAGGCGTTGATGATGTTGATGTATTTACTGCACAGTTTGAAGAAGTCACGTTTCTAATTGGAAAACGAGGCAAGGGGGGACAATAATGAGTGAACTATTAACAATTGCAATGCCAAAAGGACGTATTTTTGAAGAAGCAGCTGAACTTTTGCGTCAAGCAGACTTTCAATTGCCGCCAGAATTTGACGATTCGCGCAAGCTGATTGTAGATATTCCTGAAGAGAACATGCGCTTTATTTTAGCAAAACCAATGGATGTTACTACTTATGTAGAATACGGAGTAGCGGATCTTGGTATTGCAGGTAAAGACGTAATGTTAGAAGAAGAACGAGATGTCTATGAGCTGTTGGATTTAAATATTAGTAAATGTCATCTGGCCGTTGCCGGTTTGCCTAATGCTAAAAAATCAGAAATTGCTCAAAAAGTGGCAACTAAATATCCAAATGTAGCATCTACTTATTTCAGGGAGCAAGGAGAGCAAGTAGAAATTATAAAATTGAATGGTTCGATTGAATTAGCGCCTTTAATCGGCCTGGCTGATCGGATTGTTGATATTGTATCAACGGGACAAACACTAAAAGAGAACGGACTTGTTGAATTGGAGCACATTGAAGATATTACATCGCGTTTGATTGTGAACCCTGTGAGCTATCGTTTAAAAGACGAACGAATTGATGATTTAGTGAATCGTTTAGCCCAAGTGGTTCAACCTGTATAAAAGAGGTGACATACATTGAAAATTACACGTGTAACAGAACAAGTGAGCTTAAAGCGTACGATTGATCAAGGGACAAGTGCTCAAAGAGAAATTGTCGTAAATATTTTAAAGCAGGTGCAAGAGCAAAAAGACGAAGCTTTAAAACGGTATACAGCCCAATTTGACGGCGTTGAGCTTTCTTCTTTGCTTGTGACAGAACAAGAAAAGAAGCGTGCTTATGAGCTGGTTGATGCAGATATGCTGTCAACCATTCGTGAAGCTGCTGACAACATTCGTGATTACCACGAAAGAATGGTCGAGCAGTCTTGGATGACAACAAAAGAAGACGGCACCATTTTAGGGCAGAAAGTAACGCCTTTAGATGCAGTAGGTGTTTATGTACCGGGAGGCCTTGCGGCTTATCCTTCTTCCGTTTTAATGAATGTCATTCCTGCTCAAGTGGCAGGTGTAAAACGTATCGTGATGGTTTCACCTCCAGGAAAAGACGGCGCGCTTCCTGCTGGAGTAGTGGTAGCAGCGAGTGAGCTTGGGGTCAAAGAGATTTATAAAGTAGGGGGAGCTCAGGCAGTAGGAGCACTTGCCTATGGAACAGAAACAATTCAATCCGTCGATAAAATTGTAGGGCCAGGTAATATCTTTGTTGCATTAGCGAAAAGAGAAGTATATGGCTTAGTAGACATTGACTCAATTGCTGGACCTAGTGAAATTGTCGTACTAGCAGATGATACGGCCAAGCCGAACGAAGTGGCCGCTGATTTATTGTCTCAAGCAGAACATGACAAATTAGCTTCAAGCATTTTAGTTACACCTTCTATGAAATTAGCCGAAGCTGTTAAAGAAGAAGTGGAAAGACAAGTGGAATCTTTACCTCGTAAAGAAATTGCAAAACCTTCTATTGATAACCATGGCGCTATTTATGTGACTGGGTCATTAGAAGAAGCGATTGAAGCTGTTAATCAATTAGCTCCTGAGCATTTAGAAATTATGACTGAAAGTCCGCTTGAACTTTTAGGTTCCATTCGTCATGCCGGTGCTATTTTTCTAGGGAGATACAGCTCAGAACCTGTTGGCGATTATTTCGCGGGACCAAACCATGTTCTTCCAACAAATGGGACAGCAAAATTCTCAAGTCCTTTATCAGTTGATTCATTTGTGAAAAAGTCTAGTATCATTTCATACAGCCAACAAGCTCTGCAGAAAAATGTCTCGAAAATCGCAGCGTTTGCTCGTTTAGAAGGGCTAGAAGCTCATGCAAGGGCGGTTGAAGAACGCTTTAAAAAATAAGGTGGAGATTAAAAGAAAAGAGTAGAAATGTTCTTTTCTTTACTTATTACATGCACAGTTGAAAGGAGTTTCACAATGAGAGAGTCAAGTATTAAACGTACAACAAACGAAACGGATATTGCATTAGCCATTGGAATCGATGGAGAAGGAAAAGCGAACATTGATACAGGCGTTCCTTTTTTAAATCATATGCTCGATTTATTTACAAAACACGGACAGTTTAACCTTGATGTAAAAGCAGATGGAGACACGGAGATTGATGATCACCATACAACGGAAGATATCGGTATTTGCCTTGGTCAAACGTTCAAAGAAGCGCTCGGTGATAAAAAAGGAATTAAACGCTATGGAAATGCTTTTGTACCAATGGATGACGCTTTGGCTCAAGTCGTAGTGGATTTAAGCAATCGTCCTCATTTTGAATTTAAAGGTGACATTCCCGCGTCGCGCGTCGGTACATTTGATACAGAGCTTGTGTATGAATTTTTATGGAAATTTGCATTAGAATCTCGCATGAATGTACATGTAATTGTACACTACGGCAAAAATACACACCACATTATTGAAGCGGTGTTTAAGGCTTTAGCACGTGCTTTGGACGAAGCGACAACGATTGATCCGCGTGTCAAAGGTGTGCCTTCGACGAAAGGGATGTTGTAAATGATTGGAATTATCGACTATGGGATGGGCAACTTATACAGCGTAAGTAAAGCTCTTGAACGATTAAACTATGACTATATTATCTCCGCAGATCCTGCAGAACTAAGAAAGGCAAAAGGGCTGATTCTTCCTGGAGTTGGAGCATTCAAAGATGCGATGGAACAGCTGAATCAAACAAAGCTGACGGACTTTATTAAAGAAGAAGTAGCAAAAGGAATGCCTTTGCTTGGAATTTGTTTAGGTATGCAGCTTTTATTTGAAGAAAGCGATGAGAACGGCGTAACAAAAGGACTGGAACTGTTAAAAGGGAGAGTGGAGCGTATTCCCGGCATTACTGCCGAAGGACAGACATATAAAGTTCCGCATATGGGCTGGAACTCTTTAGATTTTCATCAGCAGTCTGCTCTGCTTGATGGAATCAGTGAAGGTCACGTGTACTTTGTTCACTCTTATTACGTAAAAACAAATGATCAAGACGTGCTTTTAGCAACAAGTCCTTATGATGTTGAAGTTCCAGCAGTTGTTGGAAAAGAACACGTATTTGGTACTCAATTCCACCCTGAAAAAAGCAGTGCAATCGGAATGCAAATGCTGCAAAATTATGCAAACTTCTTAGAGAAAAGGAGCCCATCGTATGAGCAAATTTGAAATATATCCAGCCATTGATATGCGCGGAGGAAAGTGCGTCCGTTTGCTTCAAGGAGATTACACAAAAGAAACAGTGTACGGAGATTCTCCGGTAGATATGGCCACACAATTCGCAAGTGAAGGCGCTCAGTGGATTCACATGGTTGATCTGGACGGTGCAAAAGCGGCCAAGCGTGTGAATGATGAATTTGTGCTAGGCGTGAAAAAGAAATTAGATGTACGTGTGCAAATTGGAGGAGGCATTCGCTCAGAAGCTGACGTTGCTTACTATTTAGAAAACGGAATTGACCGCGTTATTTTAGGAAGTGCAGCTATTTCTAATCCTGAATTTGTGAAAAAAATGCTGAAGGAATATGGTGCGCGTATTGCTATTGGTATTGATGCACGTGATGGCTATGTTGCAACGGAAGGCTGGGTGGAAACATCTACAATCAAAGCGACAGAACTAGGAAAAGAATTGGCTAATGCTGGTGCGGAAACATTTATTTTCACGGATATTTCTACTGATGGTATGCTGTCTGGTCCTAATGTGGAAGGAATTGTTGAAATGGCTAAGGCTACTGGAAAAGGTGTGATTGCATCAGGGGGAGTTAGTAAACTTGCTGATCTAGATGCGCTAAAGAAATATGAAGCTGACGGCGTTATTGGTGCGATTGTAGGGAAAGCACTTTATACAAATAAGTTTACAGTAGCTGAAGCACTTCAAGAGGTGAAAGCGTAATGATTACAAAACGAATCATTCCTTGTTTAGATGTAAAGGACGGCCGTGTGGTAAAAGGAGTTCAGTTTGTGGAACTTCGAGATGCAGGAGATCCTGTAGAGTTGGCGAAATTTTACGATGAAGAAGGCGCAGACGAATTAGTCTTTTTAGACATTTCTGCTTCTCATGAAGGACGCAAAACGATGGTACATGTTGTAGAAGAAGTAGCATCTCAGCTAGCGATTCCTTTTACGGTGGGCGGAGGAATTAATGCATTAGAAGATATGAAAAGAATGCTTCGTGCTGGTGCAGACAAAGTGTCATTAAATACAGCGGCCGTACTCAATCCAACACTGATTACAGAAGGGTCCGATTTTTTTGGAGCTCAGTGTATTGTAGTAGCCATCGATGCTAAGTACGATGAAAGCTTACAATCATGGCGAGTCTATACACACGGAGGCCGCAACGCAACGAACTGGGAAGTAATCGACTGGGCAAGAGAAGCAGTGAAGCGCGGTGCGGGTGAGATCTTGTTAACGAGTATGGATAAAGACGGTGAAAAGTCAGGGTTTGATTTAGCATTAACCAAAGCAGTCAGCCAAGCGGTGAGCGTTCCTGTTATTGCTTCTGGCGGCGCAGGAAATGGTCAAGATTTTGTCGATGCGTTTGAGAAAGGGGAAGCTGACGCGGCTTTGGCGGCTTCGATCTTTCACTATAAAGAAACATCTGTAAAAGAAATTAAAAGCTATGCAAAACAACAAGGAGTGAGCATTCGATGACGATTGAAAACATTAAATTCAACAGTGATGGACTTGTGCCAGCTATTGTACAAGATGCTGTGAGCAAAGAAGTTTTAACATTGGCTTATATGAACGAAGAATCACTTCAAAAATCAATTGATACACGTGAAACATGGTTTTACAGCCGTTCTCGACAAGAGTTGTGGCACAAGGGCGCAACCTCTGGAAACACACAAAAAATTGTGAGCATGGCATATGACTGTGATGCCGATTCTCTTGTTGTAAAAGTGGAGCCTCAAGGTCCTGCTTGTCATACGGGCGCTTACAGCTGCTTTAATGAAACAATTCTTGGCGAAAATAAACAAAACGATAATCGGTTTGCTATTATTAATGAGCTAGAAGAAGTAATCGCTAAGCGTGAAGCTGAAATGCCAGAAGGAGCTTATACGACGTACTTATTCGATAAAGGCGTAGATAAAATCCTCAAAAAAGTAGGAGAAGAAGCTGGTGAAGTGATTATTGCAGCAAAAAATCGTGACCATGATGAGCTGAAGTGGGAAGTTGCAGATTTATTGTACCACGTACTTGTTTTACTTCGTGAGCAAAAGCTGCCTTTAGACGATGTCCTATCAGTATTAAAGGAGCGTCACTCTAGCTAATAGCTACATAGTGAAAGGAGAGAAGGAGTTGTCTCATTTTAGATAAAAGAGGCAAAACCTTCTCTTATTTGTGTCAAGAAACGACTGCTTACAGGCTCCTTTTTTGAATAGAGGTATTAAACTTCTTGGCAAATGTGATATACTACGAACGTCGAAATTATCAACTTATTTGGAGGGCTTAATGGAAAAACACTCAAAAGTAATTCAAAAAATGGCACAAGTAATTCCATTTTCGCAAACGGGTGACTTCTATTTCGAAAAAGCGCTGCAGGCGTTTGAAGAAGAGGAGTCGGATAAAGCGCTCAAGTATTTAACGCGTGCAAACAAAGAGAATGCCCGTAATCCACAGCTTCTTACAAACGTTGGAGTAGCTTTAACGGAGCAGGGAGATTATCAAGATGCCAACGAGCTTTTTCTCCATGTGATTCATCATATGGACGATAAATTAGGAAGCTGTTACTACTATATAGCCAACAGCTATGCGCATCTTGGACTGTTTGAAGAATCAAAAAAATACGCGATGTATTACATTGAGCATTTTCCAAATGGTGACCTCTTTCGATCGGCTACAGATCTGTTAGATTTACTATCAATTGATGTGGATGAAGAAGATGAAGAGCCTAAAAATCAGCTAGGCGACATGCTGATTATAAAACAAGAACAAGCAAAACGACTGCTTGAAGCAACGAATTTTGAAGAAGCAGTGGATTTGTTAACTGAAATAATTGATGAGTATCCAGAATTCTGGTCTGCATATAATAATTTAGCGTTAGCTTATTTTTATTTAAATAAAATTGATGAGGCAATGGATTTGCTGAATGAAGTATTGGAGAAAAACCCTGGAAATCTTCATGCGTTATGCAATCAGCTGATTTTCTATTATTATTGCCATAAGCATAAAGAAGTTGAGGAGCTTACAGACGGGCTTAGCCGCGTTTATCCAATGTCATTTGAACACCGCTATAAGCTTGGAGCAACATTTGCATTGATTGGTCAATACAAACTATCATACAGATGGTTAAAAAAGCTTTATACACAAGGATTTCAAGGAGACAACTCATTTCATTATTGGCTCTCATATGCCTCTTACTATACCGGACGTGAAGCGTTCGCTAAAGAAATGTGGAAGCTGGCATTGGAAGACGTTCCTGATAAAGAAGGAGAGGAGCCTTGGCGCATCAGTCAAAAAGCTGCGAAGGTTTTTCAATCGAAAGTGGATGTTACAGCGAAAAAGAAGTGTGCAACAAAAAATGTTCACGATCAGCTTTACAGCTTGTATATGGCAAAAAAGCTTCCTGAACAGCAGCGTCTGCTTCTTTTAGAAGAAATCAAGTCGTCCATACATATGAGTACACTTTTGGATGAAGTATATACGTATGTATGGCAGGATAAACAACATGTGATTTTTGAGGTGGCAGATGTTATTGAACTGGAGATGGAATCGCAGAATGAAAGTGATACCCAGGATCTTTTAAGCTTTTGGTTTTATGTATATGTACAGGTATATAAACAATCCTATGATTTTCAGCATGTGAACGTAAATGCATGGGCCGCAGCCGTCACATATATATGGGCGAAAGAAAAAAGGCAGGCTATTACTCAAGCCGATGCGGCAAAACAATATTCCATTTCCGCTGCAACAGTTAGAAAGTACAGTAAAATTGTGAATACGTTATTAAATTGAGCAAAAAAATAGACGGTAATAGGAAGAACATATTAGGATAGTGGTAACGAAATAATTATCCATAAATTTGGAATCAACTACGAAGGAATTTCCTAAAAGGAGTGTAAAGCAATGACAGAAGAAAAAATTTATGATGTCATTATTATTGGGGCAGGTCCAGCAGGTATGACTGCTGCTGTATATACATCTCGTGCAGATTTATCAACACTAATGATTGAACGCGGAATTCCAGGCGGTCAAATGGCTAATACAGAAGATGTAGAAAACTATCCAGGTTATGATCATATCCTTGGCCCTGACCTTTCTAACAAAATGTTTGAGCATGCAAAAAAATTCGGTGCGGAATATGCGTACGGTGATATTAAAGAAATCATCGACGGAGAAGAATACAAGACAGTTCGTGCAGGCAGCAAAGAATATAAAACACGTTCAGTAATCGTTGCTACTGGTGCAGAATATAAAAAATTAGGCGCGCCAGGAGAAAAAGAACTAGGCGGCCGCGGCGTATCTTATTGTGCTGTATGTGACGGCGCATTTTTTAAAGGTAAAGAGCTAGTCGTTGTAGGCGGTGGAGACTCTGCGGTTGAAGAAGGCGTATATTTAACACGCTTCGCAACAAAAGTAACAATTATTCACCGACGCGATGAGCTTCGCGCGCAGAAAATCCTACAGCAGCGTGCATTTGACAACGAAAAAGTTGATTTTATTTGGAATACAACGGTCAAAGAAGTAAATGAAAAAGACGGTAAAGTAGGCAGCGTAACGTTAGTAGACACAAAAACAGGTGAAGAGCGCGAGTTCGGTGCGGACGGCGTATTCATTTATGTTGGAATGGTTCCACTAACAAAACCATTCGAAAGCCTAAACATCACGAATAAAGAAGGATATATTGAAACGAACGAGCAAATGGAAACAAAAGTACCAGGTGTGTTCGCAGCTGGAGACGTTCGTGAAAAGGCTCTTCGTCAAATTGTAACAGCTACAGGTGATGGCAGCATTGCTGCTCAAGCGGCTCAGCACTATGTAGAAGAGTTAAAAGAAAAGTTAAAAGCTATTCAGCAATAAGGCTGAAATCAATCTTTTACAAAACGTAATTCGGTTTTAACTGTTCTGTAACACCTGTGAAACATTGATGGGGTACTATATAGATAGTAATTGACCCCCTTTTATAAAATATATGTATGTCGGGCATAGGACGTGTTCCTATGCCTCTTTTTTGTGACTATAACAGATTGAATTTCCGTATATAACAGCAATAGATTATTTTCAGAAAATTTAGTAATAGTTAGTTCATCTCCGTTGTGAGAGAAGTTTGTTTCGTAGTATAATAAAAGAAAATGTCAGTATACATATGATGAGGTGGAAAACATGCAAAGGGTCACAAATTGTGTATTAATGAAAGACGATAAAGTATTGTTGCTTCAAAAGCCACGAAGAAACTGGTGGGTGGCCCCGGGTGGGAAAATGGAGCAAGGAGAATCTGTAAAAGACTCTGTTGTGAGAGAATTTCGTGAAGAAACGGGAATTTATTTGAAAAATCCCACTGTAAAAGGTATCTTTACTTTTACGATGAAAGAAAACGATCAAATTTCATCTGAATGGATGATGTTTACTTTTTTTGCTACAGATTTTGATGGGACAAATGTGCTAGAATCAGAAGAAGGCAAACTCGGTTGGCATAATTTGAGTGAAGTAAGTGAATTGCCGATGGCACCGGGAGATCATCACATTATCGATTATGTAGCAAAAGGGTCGGGTGTTATTTATGGCAACTTTACGTATACAACGGATTTCGAGTTATTATCTTATCGAATTGATCCTTGTTAATGATAAATAGACATGTATGCATAGATTGAGGGGGATGGAAAATGAGTACTGGGTCTGTAAGCGATATTCAATTAGTGATTATTACTGGAATGTCAGGTGCAGGAAAAACAGTAGCAATTCAGAGTTTTGAAGATTTAGGGTTCTTTTGTGTAGATAATTTACCCCCTACATTGCTACCGAAATTTTTAGAACTCATGAAAGAGTCAGGGAATAAAATGAATAAAGTTGCTCTTGTTATGGACTTGCGAGGCAGAGAGTTTTTTGAAAGCCTGTTTGAAGCATTAGATAACATGAGTGAAACAACGTGGGTCACGCCACAAATTTTATTTTTAGATGCAAAAGATTCTGTATTGGTGACGCGCTATAAAGAAACGAGACGTTCACATCCGCTAGCTCCTTCGGGTTTACCTTTAGAAGGAATTGGTATGGAACGTGAGCTTCTTGAGGAGTTAAAGGGAAGAGCTCAGCTTATTTATGAGACGTCAGAGTTAAAACCAAGAGAGCTTAGAGAAAAGATTTTAACTCAGTTTTCGTCGCACGCTTCACAGGTTTTTACTGTTAATGTGATGTCGTTTGGTTTTAAATATGGTGTACCTATTGACGCTGATTTAGTCTTTGATGTGCGCTTTTTGCCAAACCCTCACTACATTGACCATATGCGTCCTAAAACAGGGCTTGAAGAAGAGGTTTCTTCTTACGTATTAAAATGGACGGAAACTCAAAAGTTCATTGAAAAAGTAGTAGACTTACTTTCGTTTATGCTTCCACAGTACAAGCGAGAAGGTAAAAGCCAGCTGGTCATTGCTATAGGATGCACAGGCGGACAGCATCGCTCCGTCACATTAGCTGAATATTTAGGTCACCATTTCCAGAATGAATACAAAACTCATATTTCTCATCGTGACATTGAGAGGAGAAAGGAAAATCATAGATGAGCAGTGAACAGCTTCCAAAAGTTGTCGTCATTGGGGGAGGAACGGGTTTACCAGTGCTGTTAAGAGGGTTGAAGGAATACCCTCTTGATCTTACAGCCATCGTAACCGTAGCAGACGACGGGGGAAGTTCTGGCCGATTGCGCGATGAACTTGAAATCCCTGCTCCTGGTGATATTCGAAATGTGCTAGTTGCTTTATCTGATGTAGAGCCACTAGTTGAAGAGCTTTTTCAGCATCGATTTGATACAGGAAATGAGCTTACAGGCCATTCTCTTGGCAATTTGTTGCTTGCAGCTATGACGTCTATTACTGGCGATTTTGTGCATGCTATACGAGAAATGAGCAAAGTACTAAACGTCAGAGGGAAAGTACTTCCAGCAGCTAATCAAAGTGTTGTGCTGCATGCGGAGATGCAAGATGGATCCATCGTAACAGGTGAATCTAAAATTCCAGAAGTTAATAAAAAAATTAATAAAGTATTTTTATCGCCCGCCGATGTGAAACCGCTTGTCGAGACAATAAAAGCGATTCGACGAGCTGATTTAATTGTGTTGGGGCCCGGAAGTCTTTATACAAGTATTTTGCCGAATTTACTGGTGCAGGATATTTGTAACGAGCTTTGTTCGACAAAAGCAAAGAAAGTGTACGTATGCAACGTGATGACGCAGCCGGGTGAGACATTGGGCTTTAAGGCAAGTGATCATATTAAAGCGCTTTACAATCATATGCCTTGTGCATTTTTAGATGCGATTATCGTCAATAATGCACCTATTCCAGCACCTTTGAAAAAGAAATACCAAGTAGAGCAGGCTCAGCCTGTAGAATATGATCGTGAAGTATTGCTAAAATTAGGGTTAGAAGTGATTGAAGATCAAATTATTCAGTATGACGGCAGCGTAATTAGGCATGATACAAAAAAAGTAGCAAAGCTTGTGTATTCTATGCTGACATCGCTGCAAGGTAAAACGAATACGGGTGTTTAACACTATTTCCGTATGTAGATTGGAGGTGAAGTTATGTCATTTGCATCAGAAACAAAAAAAGAGTTAACGAATTTAGAAGTCAAAGATTGCTGTGCAAAAGCAGAGCTTTCTGCATTAATTCGAATGAATGGTTCACTTTCTTTTTCGAATAAAAAATTCACGGTTGATGTTCAAACAGAAAACGCAGCGATTGCTCGGCGCATTTATGTCCTGCTTAAGAAAAATTATGATGTTTCAGTAGAACTGCTTGTGCGTAAGAAAATGCGGTTGAAAAAAAACAATGTGTATATTGTTCGATTAGTAGAGAAAACGAGAATGCTTTTGGAAGACTTAAAAATTGTAGAAGAAGGATTCACGTTTACACATCGTATTTCAGCAGAGCTAGTACAAAAAAAATGCTGTAAGCGATCCTACTTAAGAGGCGCATTTTTAGCCGGCGGTTCTATTAATAACCCAGAGACATCATCGTACCATCTTGAAATCTTTTCATTGTATGAAGAGCACAACGAAGCTTTATGCAATTTAATGAACGAATTTCAATTGAATAGTAAAACATTAGAACGGAAAAAAGGCTATATTAACTATTTGAAAGAAGCTGAAAAAATTACGGAGTTTCTAAATATCATTGGAGCCCATAACGCTCTGTTACGGTTTGAGGATGTAAGAATCGTCCGAGATATGCGAAATTCCGTTAATCGCTTAGTTAATTGTGAAACAGCTAACTTAAATAAAACGATCGGAGCGGCTATTCGTCAAGTGGAAAACATTCGTTATATTGATGAAACAGCTGGATTAGACATCTTACCAGAAAAGCTAAGAGAAATTGCTCGTTTGCGTGTGGAATACCAAGACGTTACGTTAAAGGAGCTTGGTGAGATGGTATCTGGAGGTCAAATTAGCAAATCGGGCATTAACCATCGGTTGCGTAAAATTGACCAAATAGCAGACAAGCTTCGCGCCGGTCAGCCAGTCACATAAGGGGAATTGCAAGGGGGAGGATTTTATCATGGAAAAACAAGTAGAAGTAAAATTAAAAACGGGATTACAGGCTCGTGTTGCGGCACTATTTGTGCAAGAAGCAACTCGTTTTACATCTGATGTGTACTTGAAGAAAGATGAGAAAGTAGTCAACGCTAAAAGTATCATGGGGTTAATGAGCTTAGCGATTAATAATGGGTCTCTTATTACGCTCATTGTTGAAGGGGTAGATGAAAAAGAAGCAATGGATGCGTTAGTAGCTTACGTAGAGAACGATGCATAAAAAAGCCTTTCCCAAAGTGGGAAAGGCTTTTTTCTTATTTAGGGTCGTTTTCTAATACTTTGTCAATTAGACCGTATTCTAAAGCGCGTTCAGCAGTCATGAAATTATCACGATCTGTATCACGTTGTAGCACTTCTAACGGTTGACCTGTACGCTCAGCTAAAATTGAATTTAGTTTTTCGCGTAAGAATAGAATACGTTTTGCCGCAATTTCGATTTCAGTAGCTTGTCCTTGAGCACCACCAAGAGGTTGATGAATCATTACTTCGCTGTTTGGAAGAGCAAAACGTTTGCCCTTTTCACCAGCAGCCAGTAAGAAAGCACCCATTGATGCAGCCATACCGATACAAATTGTAGAAACTTTTGGCTTAATGAATTGCATCGTATCGTAGATAGCCATTCCAGCTGTAATAGAGCCACCTGGACTGTTGATATAAAGTGAGATATCTTTTTCTGGGTCTTCAGCAGCTAAGAATAGAAGCTGAGAAACGATTGAGTTAGCTACATTATCGTCAATAGCACTACCTAAAATAATAATGCGGTCTTTTAATAAACGTGAATAAATGTCATAAGCACGTTCACCACGGTTTGTTTGTTCAATAACTGTAGGAATTAAGTTCATATTAAATTCCTCCTTAACAAGAATAATTTGTTATGTACCTATAATACACGTATGGTCAATAAAGGTCAAACAAAAGAACCTCTACTACACATATTCGCTTAAAAGACTATGTATTCCTCTTTGACATTATTAAAATTTTTCCCCCTTCTAAAAAAAATAAACGTAGTATTCTATTGAAAAGAGAAGTTTTCTCTCCTATAATGGAAGTTGTGACAAATATGCCCTCGTAGTGTAGTGGATAGCACAAGAGATTCCGGTTCTCTTAGGGTGGGTTCGAATCCTGTCGAGGGCGTCTTAAAACGTTGCGGATTACGCAACGTTTTTTATTTTGAGTAAAAAGGCTCATCTTCTCAAAAAATAATATTTATTTTCCTCCTATAACCCTTTATACGCGTAAGGAAGCAAGAAATTAATTCCATTGTACCGGTTGCGGAATTTGTCAGAATACTATAAAACAGTATATAAGGAAAAGAAACACGGAGGAGGAATAAATATGAAATATATGAACAAACTTTTCATTGTCAGTGCATCGGTAGCACTATTGCTGTCTGCATGCGGGACGAACGAAGATTCTGCTCAGCCGAAGTCTAATGATCAAGCAGAAAATGTTCAGCAGGACACAGCTTCTAAATCTGATCAAACATCAGGCGCTGCAAAAGAAGATTCGAAAAAAGATGCGGATTCTTCCGAGGTCTCAGCCAAACCTTCAGGAAGTCAATCATCAACTAGCGAAACAGCGGATGATGAACAGTCAACGTCTTCTTCAGAAACAAAACTAACAAAAAGCCCAGAACAAGATTATTCTATTCAAGTAATGGACGGTTATAAACTAACGGGTGAAGAACCAGGAAAAGATGCGTTAGTATTAACTTCAGATGATTCTCAATTTATGCGTATCGAAATGCTTTCATCAAAAGCATCGATGGACGACGCTGCTCAATCTGTTAAACAAACGGCAACAGCAGTTAATAAAAATGCAGCAGAGAAAAAGAATCTTGAAGAGACTGGAATCTTCAAAGATTCTGTTTGGTATGAAGCCACATCTGGCGATCATACGGTAAACGCTGTGTTGGTTAAAGGAAAGAAACCAATGAAGCTAACCATCTTCACGAAAAATGACGAAGAAAACTTGGACAAGTTTATGCAAATGGCACAAACCATTCAATAAGCAATTTTTCTATATATTATACACATGCAGAAAATTCGACATGACGAAGAAAACGTCATGTCGGATTATTACTCGGATCATGTGGTTGGTGCGAATTATAATGAAAAGTTATAAAGGTGCATAGCTCTATTACTTTTTTGATGGTTAGTAATTAAAAATAGGATGAACCGCTTCGTTAACAAAGGTTGACGGAGATTTTTTGATGAAAAAATTACATATAAAAAATAGTTACATGCTCTTTGAAAGCGTTTTTATAGTAAAATAGATGAAGGGGAGGGGAGAAATAATGGAGATTGGATTATTTCAGCAGCAGTCGTTAAAGCTGACGATGTCAAAAGAATTATCACAAGCTATTTCTCTTTTACAATATTCATCGATGGATATTGTAGCGTTTTTACATGAGCAGGCGCTTCAAAATCCGCTTATAGATTTTTCAGAGCTGCCCGTCTATACATCTCACAATCAAAAAAATCATGCAACTTCTGATTCAACAGATTATATGAGCAGTATACCAGCTCCTAAAGAAACGCTGTACGAACATTTAATGAATCAATCCGCATTGTTAAAATTAGATGAATGTGAGCAGGCAGCCGTTGAGTTTGTTATTCATAGTCTGGATGATGCTGGCTATTTGCACGATGAGTTAATCATACTTGCTAACCAGCTTGGCCAAGGTCAAGAGCAGGTTGAAAAGGCTCTCCAGCTTGTGCAGCAGATGGACCCGGCAGGAGTAGGGGCAAGAAGTTTACAAGAGTGCTTAATGCTTCAATTAAAAAGGAATAATCAATGGACAGAAAAAATAGAGCAAATTTTGACACATCACTTTGAGGAATTTGCGTATAAAAAATGGATGAAAATCTCAAAGTTATGTCAAATCTCACTTGAAGCTCTTCAACAATTACATGAACAGATTAAGAAATTAAATCCTCGTCCTGGATCGTTTTATATGAAGTCCAATGAACGATTCATTGTACCGGATTTTATTGTGAAAATTGAAGATGGAAATGTCGTTGCTTATGCAAATGAGGATTTGGAACCTCGACTTTCAGTGAATGAACAATACAAACTTCAGCTGAAAAATAGGCAGAACCAAGAAATGTTTTCTTATTTGCAAGAGAAATATCGTGAATTCCAATGGATTATGAAAAGTTTACACACACGCAAAGATACATTAAACGCATTAATGAATACCTTACTCGTTGAACAAGAAGCATTTTTTAAAAAGGGTCCTTCGTATTTGAAGCCGTTAACAATGAAGGAAGTAGCGGAACAAACGTCTGTGCATGAATCAACGATTAGCCGTGCTACTCGGCACAAATATATTCAAACGCCTTTTGGCACCTTTTCAATGAAATCTTTTTTCTCAACTAGTATTCAACTGGGCAACAACGAAGCGACTTCTACAACTCACGTAAAAGAACTGCTTAAAAAGCTAGTAGCAGAAGAAAACAAACAGCGTCCGCTTTCAGATCAGCAGTTGGCTAACGTCTTGCAAAGCAATTATAACGTTACTATTTCAAGAAGAACGGTAGCCAAATATAGAGACCAATTAAACGTTCTACCATCCAGTCAACGAAAACTTTTTGTGACGCAGTAAAGGAGTGAGAATGTGGAAGTCGTACTGTATACCAAAAATGGCTGTCATTTATGCGATGATGCAAAGAAGCTGCTTGCAGAGATGCAGTCTGAGTTTCCCTTGCAGCTTATTGAACGAGATATTTACAAAAACGATGAGTGGCTGGAAAAGTATCACCTTGCGATTCCTGTAGTAGAAATGGATGGAGAAGAAGTGGAATATGGAAAAATAACAGGTATTCCATTAAGAAAACGCTTACTTTTAAAAATAGGCAACACATGAGTTGAATAAAGGATTCACTCCTGTTAGAATAGATTTTGTAGCAGGGTGAATTTTTTTTGCGCAAGGTGGGACATAATATGTCTATACGGGACAAAATATGTCCAGCGAGTTTATGCCTTAAGGGGATTTTAACATGCGTTCTTTAATAGAAGTACAACGAAAATTATTACCTGAACTTCTCTCAGTTATGCAAAAGCGCTATCAAATCTTGCAATACATACGTTTAATGCAGCCGATTGGCCGCAGAAACTTAGCTGTAAGCCTTGGGCTAACAGAACGTGTGTTACGAAGCGAAGTAACATTCTTAAAAGAACAAGATTTGATTGACATTTACCCTAGTGGGATGACGCTTACAAACGAGGGAGAACTACTTCTAGCTGAATTAGAAGAAGTAATGAAGGAAGTTTCAGGACTTCGATTATTGGAAACAACATTAAAAGAGGCGTTTTCTTTATCAGAAGTTGTTGTTGTATCTGGAGATAGTGATCAGTCTCCTTGGGTCAAAAATGAAATGGGTCGAGCATCTGTTTCGTGTATCAAGGAGCGCCTTGTTGGTGAAAAAAATACCGTTGCTGTTACAGGTGGTACAACGCTTGCCGCCGTTGCCGAAATGATGACACCTGATTCAAAACACCCTGATATACTTTTTGTACCTGCTCGCGGAGGGCTAGGTGAAAATGTACAAAACCAAGCAAACACGATTTGTGCTAAGATGGCTGAAAAGTCCATGAGTCACTATCGCTTGCTTCATGTTCCAGATCAGCTTAGTGATGAAGCATACCGATCCATTATCGGTGAGCCATCTATTAAAGACATGCTTCATTTAATCAAGTCCGCTGGTATGGTTGTTCACGGAATAGGAGACGCTATGACAATGGCAGAACGCCGTAAAACACCACAGGCTGACTTAGAAAAAGTGAAAAATGGACATGCTGTAGGTGAGGCATTTGGATACTATTTTAATCATCAAGGCGAAGTTGTTCATAAAGTTAAAACAGTTGGCATACAACTCGATGATTTAAAGAACAATAAATGTGTTATTGCTGTTGCAGGAGGTTCATCAAAAGCAAAGGCAATTAAAGCGTTTATGCAACAAGCGCATGATTCGATTCTCATTACAGATGAAGGCGCCGCAAAAGAGTTAGTAAGGGATTTTAATTAATCCCTCATATAAAAAATACTTTTTACATTCAAGGAGGAAATACCCATGGCAGTAAAAATTGGTATTAACGGATTTGGTCGTATCGGCCGTAATGTATTCCGCGCAGCTTTAAAAAATGATAACGTTGAAGTAGTAGCAATCAACGACTTAACAGATGCTAACATGCTTGCTCACCTTTTAAAATATGATTCTGTACACGGAAAATTAGATGCAGAAGTAGTAGTAGATGGTAGCAACTTAGTAGTAAACGGTAAAACAATCGAAATCTCTGCTGAACGTGACCCAGCTCAATTATCTTGGGGCAAACAAGGCGTAGAAATCGTTGTTGAATCTACTGGATTCTTCACAAAACGCGCTGACGCTGCGAAACACTTAGAAGCAGGAGCTAAAAAAGTAATCATCTCTGCTCCAGCATCTGACGAAGATATCACAATCGTAATGGGTGTTAACGAAGACAAATACGATGCGGCTAACCACAACGTAATTTCAAACGCTTCTTGTACAACTAACTGCTTAGCGCCATTTGCTAAAGTGTTAAATGACAAGTTCGGTCTTAAACGCGGAATGATGACAACAGTTCACTCTTACACAAACGACCAACAAATCTTAGACTTACCACACAAAGATTACCGTCGTGCTCGTGCAGCTGCTGAAAACATCATCCCAACTTCAACTGGTGCTGCTAAAGCTGTATCTCTAGTATTACCTGAATTAAAAGGTAAATTAAACGGTGGAGCTATGCGTGTTCCAACTCCAAACGTTTCTTTAGTAGACTTAGTTGCTGAACTTGACAAAGAAGTAACTGTTGAAGATGTAAACAACGCTCTTAAAGAAGCTGCTGAAGGCGATCTTAAAGGCATCCTTGGTTACAGCGAAGAGCCACTAGTATCTGGTGACTACAATGGTAACATCAACTCTTCTACAATCGATGCATTATCTACAATGGTAATGGAAGGTAACATGGTTAAAGTTATCTCTTGGTACGATAACGAGAGCGGATATTCTAACCGTGTAGTAGACCTTGCTCAATACATCGCTGCTAAAGGACTATAAGAATAACTTAAAATTCGCTTCTATTTGATTCAATAAGACAGAAATCGACTAGACTTTCCTTTTTTATTGGATATCTGAAAATAGAACGACTATAATAAGACTTGCTAAGGAAGAGAGGGGCATACCCCCTCTTCCTTGATTTATGTATTGGCTTCTACATGAAAAAGCATCATAAGCAGCTAACTGGAGTTTCACTTTATATAGAAAGGCGCCAATATATAAAATGAAATGTACGGTGGTTTGTGGATTGATGATTACATAGAAGCCTACTTGCTTAGTACCATAAATACTTAAGGAGGCCTTTTAACGATGAACAAAAAAACGTTGAAAGACATCGATGTAAAAGGAAAGCGAGTATTTTGTCGCGTAGACTTTAACGTACCAATGAAAGACGGAAAAGTAACAGACGAAACTCGTATTCGTGCAGCTATTCCTACTATTCAATATTTAGTAGAACAAGGTGCAAAAGTAATTTTAGCTAGCCATCTTGGACGTCCAAAAGGCGAAGTTGTTGAAGAGTTACGTCTAAATGCTGTTGCAGAACGTTTACAAGCTCTTCTTGGTAAAGACGTTGCAAAAGCTGACGAAGCTTTTGGCGAAGAAGTAAAGAAAACAATCGACGGTATGAGCGAAGGCGATGTTTTAGTACTTGAAAACGTACGTTTTTACCCAGGTGAAGAGAAAAACGATCCTGAATTAGCAAAAGCATTTGCTGAATTAGCAGACGTGTACGTAAACGATGCATTCGGTGCAGCTCACCGTGCGCATGCTTCAACAGAAGGAATTGCACAACATATTCCAGCAGTAGCAGGTTTCTTAATGGAAAAAGAGCTTGATGTGCTTTCAAAAGCATTATCAAACCCAGAACGTCCATTTACTGCAATCGTTGGTGGAGCAAAAGTTAAAGACAAAATCGGTGTAATTGACCACTTGCTTGATAAAGTAGATAACTTAATCATCGGTGGAGGACTTTCTTACACATTTATTAAGGCACTAGGCCATGAAGTAGGTAAATCACTTCTTGAAGAAGACAAGATTGAACTTGCAAAATCTTTCATGGAAAAAGCTAAGAAAAACGGAGTAAACTTCTACATGCCAGTGGACGTGGTAGTAGCAGATGACTTCTCAAATGATGCTAATATTCAAGTTGTATCAATTGAAGATATTCCAAGCGATTGGGAAGGCTTAGACGCAGGACCGAAAACGCGTGAAATCTATGCTGACGTAATCAAAAACTCTAAGTTAGTTATTTGGAATGGACCAATGGGTGTATTTGAATTAGATGCATTTGCTAACGGAACAAAAGCAGTAGCAGAAGCTTTAGCAGAAGCAACTGACACATATTCAGTAATCGGCGGAGGAGACTCTGCAGCAGCTGTTGAAAAATTCAACTTAGCTGATAAAATGAGCCATATTTCTACAGGTGGCGGTGCGTCACTAGAGTTTATGGAAGGTAAAGAACTTCCAGGCGTAGTTGCATTAAACGATAAGTAAGTTTATGTTTCAGTAAGACGGAGGACCGACCTGACGACTGATAATATAAAAAATTATCAAGCAGCGAAGATGGATGACCAAGAGATAAAAGGGACCGAATCACTTTTAACAGCACCCTCTTGGACATCCAACGCGTGAAGGGAAAACCCACAATAAACAAAGGACGGTGTTATACATGCGTAAACCAATTATTGCAGGAAACTGGAAAATGAACAAAGTACTTTCTGAAGCAACTAGCTTTGTTGAAGAAGTAAAAGGAGCAGTACCATCTCCTGAAAGCGTAGAATCAGTAGTATGTGCACCTGCACTATTTTTAGATCGTTTAGTAGAAGCGACTAAAGGCACAGACTTAAAAATTGGTGCACAAAACATGCACTTTGAAGAAAACGGTGCGTTCACTGGAGAAGTGAGCCCTGTTGCTTTAGCAGACTTAGGTGTGAACTATGTCATTTTAGGACACTCTGAGCGTCGTGAAATGTTTGCTGAAACGGACGAAACAGTAAACCAAAAAACAATTGCTGCATTCAAACACGGTTTAACACCAATCGTTTGCTGCGGTGAAACAAACGAAGAGTACGAACAAGATCAAACAAAAACAGTTGTAGCTAATCAAGTACAAAAAGCATTAGCTGGTCTAACTGATGAGCAAGTAAAACAAACGGTTATCGCATATGAGCCAATCTGGGCAATCGGTACAGGTAAATCTTCAACTGCTGAAGGTGCAAACGAAGTTTGTGCATACATCCGTAGCGTTGTTGCAGAACAATTCTCTCAAGATGTTGCAGATGCTGTACGTATTCAATACGGAGGTAGCGTAAAACCTGCTAATATTAAAGAATATATGTCTCAATCAGACATTGACGGAGCTTTAGTAGGTGGAGCAAGCTTAGAAGCAGATTCTTTCTTACAGCTTTTGGAGGCTGGTAAGTAATGAGTAAAAAGCCAGTAGCATTAATCATCTTAGATGGTTTTGCATTACGCGATGAAGATAAAGGTAATGCGGTAACACATGCAAAAAAACCAAACTTCGACCGTTTCTGGAACGAGTATCCTCATGCTACACTTCAGGCGTCTGGAGAAGCTGTAGGCTTACCAGAAGGCCAAATGGGTAACTCTGAAGTAGGTCACTTAAACATCGGCGCAGGCCGAATTGTGTACCAAAGCTTAACTCGTGTAAACGTAGCAATTCGTGAAGGCGAGTTTGAACAAAACGAAACGCTTCTAGCAGCTGTAAAGCACGCAAAAGAAAAGGGTACAAACCTTCATCTTTTCGGGCTTTTATCTGATGGCGGTGTACACAGTCATATCGAACATCTATATGCATTATTGCGTCTAGCTAAGAGTGAAGGCTTAGAAAAAGTCTACATTCATGGCTTCTTAGATGGTCGTGACGTAGCACCTCAATCTGCTGAAACGTATTTAAAAGAACTTAATGAAAAAATTGAAGAGTACGGCGTTGGTGAAATTGCAACACTTTCAGGACGTTACTACTCAATGGACCGCGACAAACGCTGGGAGCGCGTAGAGAAATCATACCGCGCAATGGTGTACGGCGAAGGTCCATCATATACAAGCGCTGAAGAGTGCGTAAAAGATTCGTATGACAATGGAATCTATGACGAATTCGTTTTACCTTCTGTTATTACAAAAGAAGACGGATCGCCAGTTGCGACAATTCAAGACGAAGATGCAGTTATTTTCTACAACTTCCGTCCGGATCGCGCAATTCAAATTTCAAATACGTTCGCAAACGAAGATTTCCGTTCATTTGATCGCGGTGAAAAACATCCAAAAAACTTACATTTTGTATGTTTAACTCACTTCAGCGAAACAGTTGACGGATATGTAGCCTTTAAGCCAATTAACTTGGATAACACGCTTGGTGAAGTATTATCTCAAAATAACTTAAAGCAGCTTCGTATTGCCGAGACAGAAAAATATCCTCACGTAACGTTCTTTATGAGCGGTGGACGTGAAGCAGAGTTTCCTGGTGAAACACGTATCTTAATCGATTCACCAAAAGTAGCAACATATGACTTGAAACCTGAGATGAGTGCTTATGAAGTGACGGACGCGTTGCTTGCAGAAATCGAAGGCGATAAGCAAGACGCTATTTTATTAAACTTTGCAAATCCTGATATGGTAGGCCATTCAGGTATGTTAGAACCAACTGTAAAAGCGATTGAAACAGTAGATGAGTGCTTAGGCAAAATTGTAGATGCAATTTTAGCTAAAGGCGGTACAGCAATCATCACAGCAGACCATGGTAATGCTGATGAAGTGATTACGCTTGAAGGTAATCCAATGACGGCTCATACAACGAATCCTGTTCCAGTAATCGTAACCAAACAAGGCTTAGAGCTTCGTGAAGACGGTATTCTAGGAGATCTAGCTCCTACGATGCTTACTCTTCTAGACGTAGCACAGCCAAAAGAAATGACAGGTAAAACATTAATTAAATAATTAATTATAAAGGAGAGTTTTAAAATGCCAGCAATTCTTGACATTTATGCACGCGAAGTATTAGATTCTCGCGGTAACCCAACAGTTGAAGTTGAAGTATATACTGAATCAGGCGCTTTCGGACGCGCTTTAGTACCAAGTGGTGCTTCTACTGGTGAATACGAAGCAGTAGAATTACGCGATGGTGACAAATCTCGCTACCTAGGTAAAGGTGTATTAAAAGCAGTAGAAAACGTAAACGAAATTATCGCTCCTGAATTAGTAGGTATGGACGTAACTGATCAAATCGGTATCGACCGCCTTATGATCGAGTTAGACGGTACTGAAAACAAAGGTAAATTAGGTGCCAACGCTATTCTTGGTGTATCTATGGCAGTAGCTCACGCAGCAGCTGATTTCGTAGGTCTTCCATTATACCGTTACCTTGGTGGATTCAACGCTAAGCAATTACCAACTCCAATGATGAACATCATCAACGGTGGTTCTCATGCTGATAACAACGTTGACTTCCAAGAATTCATGATCTTACCTGTAGGAGCTCCTACATTTAAAGAAGCAATCCGTATGGGTGCTGAAGTATTCCACGCGTTAAAATCTGTTTTATCTGCTAAAGGCTTAAACACAGCTGTAGGTGACGAAGGTGGTTTCGCTCCTAACTTAGGTTCTAACCGTGAAGCATTAGAAGTAATTGTAGAAGCAATCACAAAAGCTGGTTACGAAGCTGGTAAAGACATCCAATTAGGTATGGACGTAGCTTCTTCTGAGTTCTTCAACAAAGAAACTGGTAAATATGACTTAGCAGGCGAAGGCCGTACAGGCGTAACTTCTGCTGAAATGGTAGATTTCTACGAGCAGTTAGTTAACGAATTCCCAATCGTTTCAATCGAAGACGGTTTAGACGAAAATGACTGGGATGGTCACAAGCTATTAACTGAGCGCATTGGCGGAAAAGTACAGCTTGTTGGTGACGATCTATTCGTAACAAACACGAAAAAACTTGCTCAAGGTATCGAACAAGGCGTAGGTAACTCTATCCTTATCAAAGTTAACCAAATCGGTACATTAACTGAAACGTTCGAAGCTATCGAAATGGCTAAACGTGCTGGTTACACAGCAGTAGTTTCTCACCGTTCTGGTGAAACTGAAGATGCAACAATCGCTGATATCGCTGTTGCAACAAACGCTGGTCAAATCAAAACTGGTTCTATGAGCCGTACAGATCGTATTGCGAAATACAACCAATTACTACGCATCGAAGACGAGCTAGGTGTTCTAGCTGTATACGATGGCGCTAAATCTTTCTACAACTTAAAAAAATAAGTTGAAAGTAAAAAAAACGGATGACGATTGTCATCCGTTTTTTTTACGTTAAAATCCGTTGTATTTAACTGCCATTACTTGTACGAGAGGGTTTTTTATGATAAATTAACCTTAGCGTAGTGCGCGTACTTTATCCCCGGTAATGCCAATCAGAAGGGATGAAGAAACCCCGCTGATTGACTATTACTTGGTGTAGGAGGTGTGTCTTAGTGCATACATTGCTGATTACTTTGCTAGTGATTGTTTCAATTGCTTTGATTGTTGTGGTCGTTTTACAATCAAGTAAAACTACTGGATTATCTGGAGCTATTTCCGGTGGAGCTGAAACGTTATTTGGGAAACAAAAAGCACGTGGAATTGACTTAGTTTTACACCGTTTGACAGTAGTGTTATCTATCTTATTCTTTGTGTTAACACTTGCTGTATCTTATTTCAAACTTTAATATGTTACTGGATAGACTGCCACCTAATGCATATGTACTTGGTGTATACCAACTTATGTATTAGGTGGTTTTTTAATGGGTGTGTTGAATACTTTAATTTCATTTTTAAGTAATGATATAATATAGCTTTAGAAAAAAGTACTAAATATAGTATAAAAGCGTAAAAGTTGATGGCCACATTTCTTGTTATGTGATGACCGTCACATAAATACATGTTTTTTTCTATTAGGACTGCAGATATTATAACTAAAAGGAGTTAAATGATATATGAAAATTGCACAACCAAAGCCATTTACATTTGAAGGCGGCGAAAAAGCTGTTTTATTACTTCATGGTTTTACCGGAAATTCTGCTGACGTTCGTATGTTAGGTCGTTTTTTAGAGAAAAAAGGATACACATGCCACGCACCTCATTACAAAGGACATGGCGTAGCGCCTGAAGAACTTGTTCATACTGGTCCAAAAGATTGGTGGAAAGATGTCATGGACGGCTATGAGTTTTTGAAAAGCAAAGGTCATGAAAGTATTGCCGCTGTAGGTCTTTCACTAGGTGGCGTATTTTCACTGAAATTAGGTTACACTGTACCTATAAAGGGTATTGTGCCTATGTGCGCCCCTATGTATATAAAGAGTGAAGAAGTCATGTATGAAGGTGTTTTAGCGTATGCACGCGAATATAAAAAGCGTGAAGGTAAATCGTCTGAACAGATTGAACAAGAAATGGAAGAGTTCAAGCAAACACCAATGAACACATTAAAGTCTTTACAGGAATTAATCGCTGAAGTGCGAAATTCAGTTGATATGATTTATGCACCGACATTTGTTGTACAAGGTCGTCATGATCATATGATTAATACAGACAGCGCCAATATTATTTATAATAGCGTCGAGTCTCCTACAAAAGATATAAAATGGTACGAAGAATCTGGTCATACCATTACCTTTGATAAAGAGCGTGATCAGCTTCACGAGGATGTATATGCATTTTTGGAATCACTTGATTGGTGATAGAGATAATACGAATAAAGAAAAAGGAGGGACATGATGTGAAAGAAGAAAATCAGCCCTATATAAATGAAATATTGGATTTTATGAAAAGGGATAATTACAAACCTTTGACTGTCCAAGAGCTTGCAAAAGAATTTAATACTGAGGATGCAGAGTCATTCAAAGAGTTTGTGAAGGCACTTGTTATTATGGAAGAGAAGGGTTTAATTATCCGAGCAAGAAACGATCGCTACGGGCTGCCGGAACAAATGAATTTTGTCAAAGGGAAAGTAAGCGGACATGCAAAAGGGTTTGCGTTCGTAGTTCCTGAAGAAAAAGATGCGGGTGATGTATTTATTCCCCCTACTGAAACAAACAATGCTATGCACGGAGATATTGTGCTTGCAAGAGTGTCATCAGAATCATCAGGTGCTCGTCGTGAAGGAACCATTGTAAAAATCTTAGAACGAGGTACCCAGCAAATTGTAGGTACGTATACGCAAAGCAAAAATTTTGGCTTTGTGATTGCGGATGACAAAAAAATTGCAGGTGATATCTTTATTCCCAAAGCAGCAAGAAACGGTGCAGTTGAAGGCCATAAAGTAGTAGTAGAACTGACAACCTATCCGGAAGGCCGCATGAACGCAGAAGGAAAAGTTGTTCAAATTCTTGGACATAAAAACGATCCGGGGATCGATATCATTTCTGTTATCCATAAGCACGGTCTTCCTCAAGAATTTCCTGCTGATGCTTTAACACAAGCAATTGATACACCTGAAACGATTGACGAAAAAGATATCGGCAACCGCCGCGATCTTCGTGATCAAGTTATTGTAACCATTGACGGAGCAGATGCAAAAGATTTGGATGACGCCGTAACGGTTACAGAGCTTGAAAATGGAAACTACAAATTAGGCGTCCATATTGCAGATGTAAGTCACTACGTTAAAGAAGGTTCTCCGATTGATGTAGAAGCAGCAGAGCGCGGAACAAGCGTCTATTTAGTAGACCGAGTTATTCCGATGATTCCTCACCGTTTATCTAATGGAATTTGCTCATTAAATCCAAAGGTTAACCGTTTTACGCTTTCTTGTGAGATGGAAATCGATCCACAGGGTGAAGTAGTGAAACATGAGATTTTTGAAAGTGTCATCAAAACGACAGAACGAATGACGTATTCAGACGTTAACAAAATCTTAGTGGATAAAGACGAAGAAGTGTTAGAACGCTACGAGCCAATTGTTCCGATGTTTGAGCGTATGGAAAAGCTGGCAGCTATTCTTCGTAAAAAGAGAATGGATCGCGGTGCCATTGATTTTGATTTCAAAGAAGCAAAAGTATTAGTAGACGATGATGGCCATCCTCACGATGTTATTTTGCGTGAACGTTCGGTTGCTGAAAAGCTAATCGAAGAATTTATGCTAGCGGCGAATGAAACAGTAGCAGAACATTTTCACTGGATGAACGTACCGTTCATTTATCGTATTCATGAAGATCCAGATGCAGAGAAGCTTACTCGTTTCTTAGAGTTCATTACAAACTTTGGTTACACGGTGAAAGGAACAGGAAACGATATTCATCCGCGTGCGCTGCAGGATATTTTAGAAGAAGTAAAAGGTACGCCTGAAGAGATGGTTATTTCAACTGTTATGCTTCGTTCGATGAAACAAGCGAAATATGAAGCAGAAAGTTTAGGCCACTTTGGTTTATCAGCTGAGTTCTATACGCATTTTACGTCTCCAATCCGTCGTTATCCGGATTTAATCGTTCATCGTCTCATTCGCACGTATTTAATTGAAGGAAAAACAGATCAGCAAACGCAAGAAAAATGGCGCGAGCTTCTGCCTGATGTTGCTGAGCATTCTTCTAATATGGAACGTCGTTCAGTTGACGCTGAGCGGGAAACGGACGATATGAAAAAAGCTGAGTTTATGGCTGATAAAGTTGGGGAAGTATTTAATGGTATTATTAGCTCTGTTACTAACTTTGGAATGTTCGTGGAGCTAGAAAATACGATTGAAGGTTTAGTTCACGTCAGTGACTTAACAGATGACTATTATCGTTACGACGAACGTCACTATGCGATGATTGGAGAAAAAACGGGCAATGTCTTCCGAATTGGAGACGAAATTGAAGTGAAAGTCGCCGATGTGAATAAAGACGAGCGTTCAGTTGACTTTATTATTGTAGGAATGAAAGAAAGCCGCAAACGCTTATCTAAAGACCGTCCTAAAGTGATTAAAGCAAAACAAAAGTCACGCAAAGATGATAAAGGAAAAGGTCGCGAGGGCAGCCGAAGCAAAAATGAAGAGTGGTCTACTCAAAAGCCAAAGAAGAAAAAGAAAAAGAGATTCTTCGAGGGTGCCCCAAATGTTAAGCGCAAAAAGAAAAAGCGTAAATAATCGAAATCGACAGCAGTGAAGCAGAAGGGTATTCCTTCTGCTTCAAAACAGCTCCATTAAACGTTTTAGTTGTTGTTTAGATTTCCATACAGTAAAATGATACATAATATCATACATATACGTAAGTACGGCTGAAGGGAAGGAACGTTTTATGCCAAAAGGTGAAGGGAAATTAATTGCACAAAACAAAAAAGCCCGCCACGACTTTTTTATTGAAGAAACATATGAGACGGGTATTGTTCTACAAGGAACGGAAATCAAATCAATTCGTAATGGGCGTGTAAATTTAAAGGACTCTTTTGCTCGTGTGCAAAACGGAGAAGTATTTCTACACAATATGCACGTTAGTCCTTACGAACAAGGAAATCGATACAATCATGAGCCGTTGCGTACACGAAAGCTATTGCTCCATAAGCGTGAAATCAGCAAGCTAATTGGCTATTCAAAAGAAACGGGTTATTCATTAGTTCCTTTAAAAGTGTATTTAAAAAATGGATACGCAAAGGTTTTACTAGGGCTTGGTAAGGGTAAAAAGAAATATGACAAGCGTGAAGACTTAAAGCGAAAAGAAGCGAAGCGCGATATCGAACGAGCATTTCGTGATCGTCAAAAGATGTGACATTACAAAATCTTACAATTGCAAAATGCTCATTTTGTGATATAATAAGTATTGTTATCAGTTAGATTTCATTTTGCACACTGAAGTCGCTATCTGATGTAAGATTTTTTCTTACACATTCCGACTCCCTTTTATATGGGGACGTTACGGATTCGACAGGGGTAGTTCGAGCTTAGGTTGCGAGTCGAGGAGATGGCCTCGTTAAAACATCAACGCCAATAATAACTGGCAAATCTAACAATAACTTCGCTTTAGCTGCATAATAGTAGCTTAGCGGTTCCTCCCTCCATCGCCCATGTGGTAGGGTAAGGGACTCACTTTAAGTGGGCTACGCCGGAGTTCGCCGTCTGAGGACGAAGGAAGAGAATAATCAGACTAGCGACTGGGACGCCTGTTGGTAGGCAGAACAGCTCGCGAATTATCAATATGCCAACTACACTCGTAGACGCTTAAGTGGCGATATTTCTGGACGTGGGTTCGACTCCCACCGTCTCCACCAATACATATTGTATGGTGGCTTACCTTACTTATAACAGGAGTTAATCAAATGTATGTTCTTCATTTGATTAGCTCCTTTTTAATTTATGATGTATGTAAAAAGGATGCCTCTTACACAAAGAGACATCCTTTTACTTTTGTTTAAGCTGAACAAAAAGCAGCATAAGAAAGGAAAGAAAGACGATTGAAATAACCCATAGCCAAGCGAGATTCATGTTTCCAGAGTCAATCGCTACGTAGATAGCGGTAGGCACAGTTTGAGTTTCACCTGGAATATTGCCAGCAAACATCAAAGTGGCTCCAAACTCTCCGAGTGCTCTTGCCAGACTTAGCACTCCTCCTGTTACGATGGCTTTAGAAGCTAAAGGGATGGAAATAAAGAAAAAGACTTTCCATTCGCTTGCACCATCTACTCGAGCTGCGTCTTCAATTTCGTAATCTACGCCTTGAAAGCCTGTTTTGGCAGATTGATACATAAGCGGAAACGCAACGACAACGGAGGCAATAACAGCTGCCCACCATGTGAAAATAACAGGTTGTTGAAAGGCCCATTCAATTGCCCGGCCGAGCAGGCTGTGTTTCCCGAATATGACAATCAATAAAAATCCAACAACGGACGGAGGGAGCACCAACGGGAGCATTAACGCGGTTTCAATCATCACTTTTCCCTTAAAGTGTTTCCTGGATAACAGTTTTCCTATAACAGTGCCTAAAATAATAACGACAAATCCTGCTACTAATGCGATTTTAAGCGATAGCTGAAGAGGAGATAAAAATTCTTGAATCATAGCGGCCTCAATGTGCAGTGAAACCGTATTTCTTTAAAGTGTCAAGAGCTGTCTTACTTTGTAAAAATTGATAAAAAGCTTTTGCTTCTTGTGGATGTTTCGAATCCTTAATAACGCCTACAGGATATACAATTGGTTTGTGAGTGCTATTATCTGCAGTAGCGACAATCTTCACCTTTTTTGAAATCAAGGCATCGGTTTTATAAACCACCCCAGCTTCAACGTTTCCTGTCTCAACGTAGGAAAGCACCTGGCGTACGTCTTTCGCATAGACGGTTTTTGGCTCAATGTTTTTCCAAAGGTTCATGTGTTCAAAAGTCTCCTTCGCATACTGTCCGGCAGGAACGGATTCTGGTATTCCAAGTGCAATTTTTTGAACAGTCGGCTTTGATAGATCTTCAAAATTTGTGATAGCAGACGTATTATTCTTTGGCACGATAAGCACAAGGTCATTGCCAACCAAGTCAGTACCATTCTCCTTGGAGATAGCTCCTGCTTTTACTAGTGCATCAAACTTGTCTTCTGCTGCTGAAAAAAATAAATCAACAGGTGCGCCGTTTGTAATTTGCTGTTGCAGCGAGCCTGAAGCTCCAAAATTAAATTTCAAGTCTATATTTGGATGCTTTTTTTCATATTGCTTTTGAATATCAGTGAGCGCATCTTTTAAGCTGGCCGCAGCGGATATCGTTAAGCTGATGTTTTTGTGCTGAGCTGCGGATTGATCGGTATTTGTTTCGTTCGAACAAGCAGCAGTAAACATAATTAAAAATAATAGTGCGAATAAGGGTTTAAAGTATTGTTGCATCGTGTCACCTCAGTTAGTTGTAGTAAAGCAATTTAGTATAACTATATCACGTTCATTTAAAATTTGACTTCCTAAAAAGAAAACAGCGACTTGAAAGGGGGAAAACTTTCAAGTCGCTGCTTCATTTATTCTTCCAACGCTTTGCCCATTCCTTTTAAAAAGTGAAGCCCAAATCCAATTGCACGATTGACATCTGGATCGTTTAGCGCTTTTATAAGAGCTAATGCACTTACTTTTTTTCCTGTTTTTACATACTCATTCGCTTCGTTCATACCAGCTGTTGCGCTATTTACAAGTTTAGCAGTTACCTCTGGATCTGCCTTCATCAAACCGCTGCTTGCACCCATAAGAGTATTAATTAAATTAGTTACCGGTTCTCTGGAAATTTGATGAAGCGCAATTTTTGAGATTTTTTCTTTCGCTTGAATCATTGAATCAGCAGCTTCAAGAACACCCATGTCGTTAAGTTCGCCAACAATACCGAGAATACGGTTCAACGCTTCTTCATTATCTGCCAGCAGAGAAGTTAAATCTTCTAATTTTTGTTGTTTTTCTTCTTCCTCGCTTAGAAGAGGTTTCTTAATTTCTGTAATAGGTTGTGCCATCTTTTCTCCTCCTATTTACTTGTTAAATGGACGTAGCCAGGACGGTTCCATTTACGCTGAACCTCGACCCCATTTTGAGGATGACGTTTTTTGTTACGCGGATTTGTAGACGGTAAAGGCGTTTCTCCACCTTTACTTAATACTTCCATCCGTACTTTTGTTTGTTTGTAAGCCGGCGTATTTGTTCGTTGGTCGACTGCAGGTCCCGTCAAGAAGTTAATAGCCGAATCTTTATGAACAGAGTGCATTGGAAGATACAGCTCATTCGCTTTTACTCGCTCTGTAATTAATGCCTGTACTTTTACTGCTCCAAACGGTGAGATTAATCTGACAAGCGAACCTTCTTCAATTTCACGCTCCTTGGCAAGCTGAGGTGAAATTTCTACAAATACTTCCGGTACTTTTGATTGGATGCCGCTCGATTTATTGGTCATATTCCCTTCATGAAAATGTTCTAACATTCTTCCATTATTAATGTGTAGATCATATTCTTCTGGGAATTCGGCAGGAAGTACCCAATGTGATAAAGCAAAGCGCGCTTTTTTATCTGGGAAATTAAACCCATCGACGTAAAGTAACGGCGTGCTTTTTCCCTCTAAGCTCCCCCATAAGAAGCTATTCCAGCCTTCAAGGTTTTCGTAGCTGGCTTGGCTGAATAGAGGTGATAGACTAGCCATTTCTGCAAAGATATCACCAGGATGTGTATACGTCCAGTTCGCACCTAAGCGGTTGGCAATCTCTTGAACAATCCACCAATCCGGCTTTGAATCACCGAGCGTTGGTAATGCTTGATATAATCTTTGGACACGTCGCTCTGTATTGGTAAACGTTCCGTCTTTTTCAAGAGAAGGAACAGCAGGAAGTACAACATCAGCATATTGAGCCGTTCTCGAAAGGAAAATGTCTTGGACGACAAAAAAATCTAAATTTGATAATATTTCATGCACGTGGTTAGCATTTGAATCAACAAGAGCCATATCTTCTCCGACAAGGTACATGGCCTTCATTTTTCCTTCATCAATTGAATGCAGCATTTGAATATTATCAAGCCCTGGCTTATCTTTAATTTTTACACCGTATGCTTTTTCAAATTTCGCCCGGGCGACTGAGTCTGTGACGTGCTGATAGCCTGGAAGCCAAGCCGGAAGAGTTCCCATATCACATGCTCCTTGGACGTTATTGTGGCCTCGGAGCGGATAAGCGCCTGCTCCAGGGCGTCGATAGTTTCCAGTAGCAAGCAACAGGTTTGAGATAGCCGCTGATGTATCAGAGCCTCCCGTATTTTGCGTTACGCCCATGCCCCACAGCACACAGGTTCCATCGGCGTCTCGAATCATTTCAGCTATTTGAATGAGCGTTGCTGCTGGAATACCCGTAATTTGTTCAGCATATTCAAGCGTGTACTTTTCAAGCAAAGAGTGAAAGTCTTCAAAATAGTTGACGTTTTCTTGGATGAATTTTTCATTGTGCCATCCTTGGTCAATCATGTATTTTGTTACAGCCATTAGCCATACTTGGTCCGTACCTTGTTTTGGACTGATAAAAATGTCAGAGCGTTCAGCCATTTCGTTTTTGCGCAAATCTGCGACAATTAGTTTTTGGTCATGAAGCTTATGCGCGCGTTTGATACGAGTTGCTAATACAGGGTGACCTTCAGCAGGGTTAGCTCCAACGATGATAACCAGTCCAGCTTTTGCGATGTCTTTTATCGTGCCGGCATCGCCTCCCATTCCCACTGTTCGAAATAATCCATCAGTTGCAGGAGACTGACAGTAGCGAGAGCAGTTGTCTACGTCATTTGTTTCAAACATTTGGCGAGCCAGCTTTTGAATAACATAGTTTTCTTCGTTTGTAATCTTAGAAGAAGAAATAAAACCAACTGATCCATGTCCATACTGCTGATTAATAGAGCTTAACCTGCTTGCTACTAAGTCGAGGGCTTCTTCCCATGACGACTCTACAAATGCGCCATTTTTTCGGATTAAAGGCTTAGTAATACGTTTTTCAGAGTTTACAAAATCCCAGCCGAATTTTCCTTTCACACAGGTTGAAATAGCATTTGCGGGAGCATCAGAGCTAGGCTGAACTTTAAGGATTTCACGGCCTTTTGTCCATACTTCAAATGAACATCCAACTCCGCAAAATGTACAGACAGTTTTTGTTTTTTTCGTGCGTGTTTCGCGCATAGCGGCTTCCACTTCTGAAACAGCAAAAATTCCGCTGTATCCAGGTTCTACTTCTTTAACTAAATCAATCATTGGGTTTAAAACGTCTTTTGGAAGTCCAGTCATAAATCCAGCTTCTCCAAGCATGGATTTTTCCATTAAGGCATTACAAGGGCATACGGTTACACATTGACCGCAGCTCACACAAGAAGATTCATTGATTGCTACACCGTCATCCCAGAGAACGCGGGGACGTTTCGCTTCCCAGTCGATAGAGAGTGTTTCATTAACTTGAAGATTTTGACAAACCTCTACGCATTGTCCACAAGCAATGCATTGATTAGGGTCATAACGGTAGAACGGATGAGACATATCGACTTCATTCTCTGAGGCCTTTGGCGTATAGGGGTATTTTTGATGTTCAATCTCCATCATTTCGGCTGTGTTATGTAATTTACAGTTTCCATTGTTATTGTCGCAAACGGTGCAGTATAGCAAATGATTCTCTAATAAACGATCCATTGCTTCCGTCTGTGCCGCTTTTGCGGGTGCTGATTGTAATTCAATCTTCATGCCGTTTTCAGCTTTTGTAGAACAAGAACGAACTAACTCGCCATTCATTTCAACGATACATGTGTCACAAGTTTGAATAGGGTCTACTTCAGGCACATAACAAATCTGAGGGTGCTCAATGCTTTGCTGGTTAATAATTTCGAGTATGGTAGAGCCTGAAGCTGCCTTGTATTCGTTGCCATTTATATGAACAGTGATGGTTTCACGACTCATTTGTTTTCCTCCTTTATATAAAAACAAAAAACCACCATGAATACACACGCCTAATTAAATAAGGGAAGTGCAATCATGGTGGAATAGTTTACTAGCAGGTCTTACTAATATGCCAATCCGGCCCATTTATATCGTTAAGAAAAAGTGATAGAGTAATAACAATTCATTATTATTATTATTATTCCATCTCGGTTATTTATAATTATATCGCTACGTTTTTAAATGCACAACTTTTTTAAATACCCAACTCTCTTCAAAAGTTTTGCTGCAAAGATTTTAGGCTTTTATTTTTTGAAGTGTTGATTTATGATAAAAAAACTGTAGGAATAAAATGCACAATTTAATTTTAATCGGTGGGAGAGCGTTGATTATGTCAAAAACTATTCATGAATTTAATGATATTATTCGGAAGCTTCGAAAAGATTTATTTGGAAAAGGACCGGAAAGAATACATACGGTTTTTGTTGAAAATATGGCTGTCTCAACACTGTATGGAAATTTAACTCCGACAGAAACATTTATTGCAAGCACTTCTGAAGGATGTGACATGGTTCATCTAGCTCGAACAAAAATGATCCAAGATGTATATGCATCGAATCCGCCGGAAGGGCTAGAAGAATTGGTAGGAGCAAAGTTGGTTAATTTATTTTCAGATATGAAAATAAAAGAAAATATAGCGGTTTCCGTATTCGTTTTTGATAAAAACATTATTTAAAAAAGGAGACATCACATGAACTCGACCGTTAAGAAGCGTACAGTTCTTAGATTTAAAAATGGTCAAATGGAAAGCGTGGAAGATAAAATTGTAACGGAGTTTCCTGTGACTGTGAAAATTAATGAAGAAGAGTTTGTCACGATGGTATGTAGCCCACAATACATTGAAGATATGGTAATTGGCTATTTAGCATCTGAAGGGGTTATTCGAGCATACACAGACATTAAAAACATATGGGTTCAAGAAAAAGAAGGGTATGTTCATGTTACAATAGATAAATTAAACCCGTATTTTCAAAACCTTCAAAATAAACGATATATCACGTCTTGCTGCGGGGCGAGCAGACAAGGGTTTGTCTTTATAAATGATGCGCTGACTGCTAAAAAAATGAACGGTATATCGGTAGAACTTTCAATTAAGGATTGTTTTCAATTGATGAATAAGCTGCAGCAATCTGCTGCTACGTTTCAAGAAACGGGTGGCGTTCATAACGCTGCTATTTGTGATAAAAATGGCTTTATGCTTAGCAGAATGGACATTGGTAGGCATAATGCTCTAGATAAACTATACGGGTATTGCTTAAAACACCATATTTCAATTAGAGATAAAGTAGTCGTTTTCAGCGGCCGTATTTCTTCAGAAATTTTGTTGAAAGTAGCGAAGATCGGGTGTGAAGTGGTTCTTTCAAAATCTGCCCCGACTGAACTTGCTTTAAATCTAGCAGAAGAATTGGGAATTACAACGGTAGGGTTTATTCGAAATGATTCGTTGAATATTTATACATGCCCGGAAAGAATTTTAAGAGAGAGTTAATCTGCTGTGGAGAAGCTGACAGCTAGAGAGAGGAGAGATGAAGCAGATGTCATACGCTATAGTTGATACTTTAAAGCGTCCTTTACGAGACTTGCGTTTGTCAGTAACAGATCGCTGTAACTTTCGCTGTCGATATTGTATGCCTGAAGAAATTTTTGGGGCAGACTATCCATTTTTACCTGCCGAAAACATTCTTTCGTTTGATGAATTAGAGAGACTCACTAGATTATTCGCATCGCTAGGAGTAAAAAAAGTGCGTATAACGGGAGGAGAGCCGCTGCTAAGAAAAGGCTTGCCAGATCTAATCAATCGTCTGAAGCAAATTGAGGGTATAGATGATATTGCCATAACAACAAACGGCTCACTGTTAAAGAAGCATGCAGAAGCCTTATCAAAAGCGGGATTATCAAGAGTAACCGTTAGCTTAGACTCGCTTGATGAAGTGAGATTTCAAGAGTTGAATGGAAACCGAGGAAGCGTAAAACGAGTATTAGAAGGAATAGAAGCAGCAGCTCTTGCAGGGATTTCAGTCAAAATAAACATGGTTGTCCAAAAAGGCAAGAATGAGCAGGATATTCTTCGGATGGCTCAATATTTTAAAGACAAAAAACATACGCTGCGTTTTATTGAATATATGGATGTGGGAAATTCAAACGGATGGAAAATGGATGAGGTTATAACAAAGAAACAAATTCTTGATATAGTTGGAAAAGAAATGCCTCTTGAAGAAATTCCACCTCATTATACGGGAGAAGTAGCCACCAGGTATCGATACGTCGGGACAGAAGAGGAAATTGGTATCATTTCATCTGTCACAGATTCATTCTGTTCCACTTGTTCACGCGCAAGAGTATCGGCTGAAGGAAAGCTCTATACCTGTTTGTTCGCGTCAAAAGGATATGACCTCCGCACACTGATACGGTCAGAAGCCTCTGATCATACTGTTTGTGACACCATTTCTGATATCTGGAATCATCGGAAAGATCGGTACTCAGACGAACGAGCTAATGGAAGACAGGTCCAAGACGCTGAAAAAGTGGAAATGTCTCATATTGGTGGATAATTCAAAAAAGCTTTATACATGCCAATCACTGCGATGATTCACATTTATAAAAGTGGGATCTTCTGCTGAAAAAGGCACGCGAAGGACGTTTGTCTGATTCAACAATTGCGTAAGCCTTCTTTCACCTTGTGTAACGAGTTGTTCAATAAGAGGAAGCGTTCTACGGTGATAGAGTGCTAGAAGCGGGTGAATGTGATCAGGCTGAACAGGAAGAACAATGTCAGGTGAGTCCGTTTGAGTCAGTGTGATCATGTGATGAACAAACTCAGCATTAATAAAAGGAATATCGCAAGAAAGAATAAAGAACCATTCAGCGCAACAATCGATCGCAGTTAAAGCGTGATGAATTGCATACAAAGGACCTTGATACGGGCATTTTTCAGCTGCAAATGCAACATCCTTTCTTTGAAAATAAGGGAGTAAATCTTGGTTGGTAGACACAAGTATAGGTGTGACGTGATTTTCTTTTAGTGCATCTATACTATATTCGTAAAATGATTTCTTGTTATAGGTTTCAAACATTTTTGGTTGACCGTAGCGAGAAGATTTTCCTCCTGCTAATACAATGCCGGCAATGGACATTTATTAAATACCTCCATCAAAACATATTTGTATATTTATGCAAAAAAGCCTCCGTAAAGCAGCGTAGCTTTATGTGTATAATAGCATGTTTTTAAAGAAATATCTTTGACGAAGGAATAGATAGTGAAGTCAGAGATTGAATGAGAAAGGAAGAGAAAAGAGTGACAGAACGTTATTCACGTCAGCAGCTTTTCCAGCCCGTTGGAAACAAAGGGCAGCAGCAAATTAGAAGTAAGCATGTTTTAGTTGTAGGTGCAGGGGCTCTAGGCAGCGCTAGCGCAGAAGCCCTCGTGCGTGCTGGAATTGGAAAATTGACTCTTGTAGATCGTGATTATGTAGAATGGAGTAATCTACAGCGTCAGCAGCTTTATACAGAACAAGATGCGCAAAACAAACTACCTAAAGCTGTAGCAGCAAAAAATCGTTTGCGTCAAATAAACACAGAAGTGAAGATTGAAGCGCTGGTGATGGATGCTCAGCCTGCTAATTTAGAAAGTATCGTCCAAACAGCTGATGTAATCATCGATGCGACAGACAACTTCGACATCCGTTTTATTTTAAATGATTTGTCACATAAGTATGAAGTTCCATGGATATACGGCTCATGTGTAGGGAGTTATGGCGCCACTTATACCGTTATCCCAAATGTAACCCCTTGTCTGCACTGCATATTGAAAAAAGTGCCTGTCGGAGGAGCAACCTGTGAGACAGCAGGAATCATTAGTCCCGCTGTTCAAATTGTGGCAGCCTATCAAATAACCGAAGCATTAAAAATTTTAGTCGAAGATGTTGAAGCTTTGCGCCACACATTTCTAACCTTTGACGTCTGGAATAATCAGCATGCTGAATTTAAGACGGGCAAAATGAAAAGTGATAAATGTTCTTCTTGCGGATCGACCCAAACATATCCGTACTTAGCGTATGAAAATCAGCTTAAAACAGAAGTTCTGTGCGGCAGAGAGACGGTTCAAATCAGACCCTCGCAGCGCCATTTGTACAACTTCGATGAATTGGAAAAACGGTTAAAAAAACAGGGGAAAGTGGACCGCAATCCATATCTTCTGTCATGTCAGCTTCCAGAGCAGCGCTTTGTAATTTTTCAAGATGGCCGTGTATTTATTCATGGAACGAATGATATTCAATTTGCGAGAAGCTTATATTATCGTTTACTAGGATGAGTAAAGGAGTGAAAAGAATGAAAAGAATGAGAGAAAAGCGAACTCCTATTCCTGTCGGAGAATGCGTTGGACGAGTGATGCCGTATGCAAAAAACAGAAAGCAAGAAATCATTGCGCTTGAAGAAGCTCACGGCAGATTTTTAGCTGAAGATTTAATAGCAGATCATGATATTCCTGCTTTTGATCGTTCTCCATATGATGGTTTTGCCGTTCGGTCGCAAGATACGAAAGAAGCATCATCACTTCATCCAGTAGAACTGGCTGTTCGAGGAGAAATAGGAGCAGGTTCTGTTTTTGAACATACAGTCAGCGCGATGCAGGCTGTGCGTATTATGACAGGAGCTCCTATTCCCAAAGGCTGCGATGCGGTTGCCATGCTTGAAGTAACAAAAGAATATACAAAAGACAATCAGCCGATCGTTCAAATCAAGCGTTCGTTTAACAGCGGAGATAACATTTCTTTTCAAGGAGAAGAAACAACAAAAGGAACTGTGTTAGCTTCGAAAGGAACGTATATCACTCCGGGAGTAGCTGCTCTTTTAGCCACATTTGGCTATAGTAACGTAGCTGTCTTCAAAAAACCTGTAGTTGGATTACTTGCAACTGGAAGTGAACTAGTGGAAGTGAGTGATCCTGTTGAACGGGGCAAAATTCGTAATAGCAATGCTCATATGCTGCGTGCGCAAATTGAAAAAGCTGGAGGCGAAGTGAACTATTTTGGTATTATGCCTGATGATTTAAGTCAGTGCTACAATGCGGTAAAAGCTGCACTATCAGAAGTGGACATGCTGATTACAACGGGCGGCGTTTCAGTAGGAGACTATGATTATCTACCAGATGTGTATAAACAATTACAAGCCGAAGTTCTTTTTAATAAAATAGCGATGAGACCAGGCAGTGTAACAACGGTTGCTCGTATGGAAGAAAAGCTTTTATTTGGCCTCTCGGGAAATCCCACAGCGTGCTATGTCGGTTTTGAACTTCTGGCTCGTCCGGTAATCAGTACATATGCGGGTAAAAGAACCCCTCATCTTCGGAAAGAAAAAGCTTTGTTAGGAAAGGACTTCTTAAAGCCAAATCCTTTTATGCGATTTGTATCTGGGAGGCTTTCATACAGGGAAGGACAGCTGATTGCTTCTCCATTAAGCTTTACAAAATCTAGTGCTGTTTCTTCTTTAGCTCATGCGGATACGTTAATTATATTTCCTGGAGGGACGAGAGGATACAAAGAAGGAATGCTGGTTGACGTCTTATTGCTAGATGACGTGCGGGGAAGTGAATGGCCTTGGTAGCTTGTTGTACCGTTTTACAAGTAGTTGGATTTCAAAACAGCGGAAAAACTACTTTAGTGGAAAAGCTAATTAAAAGAGCGAAACAATTCAATCTATGTGTAGGTTCTATTAAGCACCATGGACACGGCGGACCTCCAGACAGCAGCAGTGAGCTAAAAGACAGTCATCGCCACCAGCAAGCAGGTGCCAATGTGGCAGGTGTAGAGGGAGGTGGAATCCTTCAGCTTACGGCAGATAGTAAAGACTGGAGCCTAAAAAAGCTGATTGATTTTTATCAATTTTTCTCGCCAGATGTCATTTTTGTTGAAGGATATAAAAAAGAACCCTATCCAAAAGCAGTCTTGATTCGAAGTGAAGAAGATCTTGTTCTGCTTTCCTCTCTAACCAATATTATATGCGTGATTAGCCACGTTCCGCTTAAAAAAGAAGTGCAGCGAGCATATCCAATATTTCACTTACAAGAAGACGAGCATTATCTTAATTTTTTATTGAAAGAAGTGGGGGAAAGAAGATGAACCAGCACTTATTTGAAGTAGTAAATCAGCCAATTGCCGTAGATGAAATAATTAAAAAAGTTTCTAGAAGAGACGCGGGAGCTATTACGACATTTATTGGAACGGTAAGAGAATTTACAAAAGGCAAGAAGACGCTCTCTCTTGAATATCAAGCCTATGTGCCAATGGCAGTGAAAATGCTTAGCCAAATTGGTGACGAAATTCAGGAAAAGTGGCCCGATGCTTTGACAGCTATTACTCATCGAATCGGGAAGCTTGATATAACAGAAGTCGCAGTAGTTATTGCCGTTTCTTCTCCGCATCGCAAAACAGCTTATGAAGCAAACGAGTATGCTATTGAACGTATTAAGCAAATTGTGCCAATTTGGAAAAAGGAATTTTGGGAAGACGGAACAAAATGGATTGGAGATCAGTTAGAAACGAAAGAATATCCTGAAGGAAAGCCAATGAAGGAGATGTAAAAATGATTAACGTCTTATTTTTCGCTGCTATACGTGAAGAGGCTGGAGTGGAACAAGTAACAGTTGATAAACAAGATATAACAGTGAAGGAATTAAAGGAATATGTGCAAGAAACGTATAAGCTGTCCTCTCTGAAGCAAACGATGACCGCAGTCAACGAAGAGTTTGTAACAGATGAAGAAACCATTGGAACGGGAGATACCGTCGCATTTATTCCGCCCGTTAGTGGAGGATAAAAAAAGGTGCTGAATATACAGCACCTTTTTTTATTATCTAAATTGAGCTACTTTTTCGATTGGTAAACGTACAGACGGGTAACCGCTATTTGCTGCTTTGCCGATTGAAAGTAACATAACCGGTGCATAGCGCTCTTTGTCTAAACCGAATGCTTCGGCAATTTGATCTTTTTCATAACCGCCAATAGCGTTTGTATCATAACCGTGAGCACGTGCAGCAAGCATTAACTGCATGGATACTAAACCGCCGTCAATTAATACTGTTTCTTTATTTAATTCTTCAGAAGCAGCTGCGTAGTGCGCTTTGATTTTAGGAATTTGCATGTCTCTAATTTCTTGTGGCATATAGCCTAGTTCAACAGCTTTATCGTAAATTTCATCTAAATTTTCTTCACTTTTTAAATCGCCGAATATCGCAATAACAGCTGCTGATGTTTCTACTTGTGATTGATTAAATTTAGCAAGCGGAGCTAATGTTGCTTTTCCTTCAGGGCTATCAATTACTAGAAAGCGCCAAGGCTGTGCATTAACAGAAGATGGAGCTAGCGTCGCTTCTGTTAAAATTTCTTTCATTTCTTCACGGCTGATTTTGACAGATGGGTCGTAATAACGAATAGATCTGCGCCCTGTAATAATATCTTGGAAATCATTGTTTAGTGTTTTTGTTTGTGTCATGATGAACTCTCCTTTATGTTAAAAATGTTATGACCGTTCAATGGCCGAAATGTTTACTTTTAAACGCTCGAGCATTTTGGAAAGCAGCAGCTGTTCTTCTTCGCTGAAATCTTTAAATGCTTCATCAATAAAGCGAGCTTTTTCGTTTCGAAATGCACCGATTTTTTCATGTCCGCTTTTCGTAAGCTTTACAAATGTTACGCGGTTGTCATCAGGGTTTTTACGGCGTGATACAACATCTCTTTCTTCGAGCTGCTTTAAATGCCTTGTAATTGCAGCATTGTCAATGTTTACTTGCTGTTGAAGCGCCTTTTGACTCATTTCACCTGTTTCATAAAGCTGATGTAAAATATCAAGACGTGATTGGCTAACACCGGTACAATGCTCAAACTTTTGATTAATTTGTTTATTAACTTCTTGCAGAGCATACAGAACATTTGCTTTTTCAGAACATGAATGTGACAAGAAAGTCGCTCCCTTTTTCTATGATATTTATAGATGGATTAATATTTGATACATCAATGTTTGATACATCAACTAATATAAAATAAATAAAAGTGAAAGTCAAGAAAGTGAACGTTGGTTTTTAAAAATAATAAAAAAAGAGGCTAAGACGTAACGAAATGAATCCCATCCAAAGGCGAATAATCTGGATATATAATCTGGACTGCTTGCTCGACCGCAGTTGATTTCCGTGCAAGGCTTCGCTTTCCGCGGGCGTCCCGTGAGCCTTGCCCTCCAATTAACTGCTGGAAGGAACGAAACAGATAAAATCTACGTTCACCATAACAAAAAAAACGAACCACTAATCAAACTGTTTGATTAGTGGTTCGTTTTTCACTTCAGCTAAACTATTTTTGTCTCAGCCTCTTTAAGCTGAATGATTTTTTTTGCTAATTTGTTCATGCGTATAGGGAGATAGAAACGGAATACGCTTGATAATCAAATCGTGAATCCAGAATAATCGCTGAATAAGAGGAGCTGTTTTAGCTGAAACGTATATAATAAAGCATCCGATAGCTCCCGCAATCACCATGCCTCCAAGTACATCTGCTGGATAGTGAACGCCTACGTAAATACGTGAAAGGCCCGAAATGACAGCCCATATAAAAATGATGCTTCTCCATTTGTTTTTTCGTAACCACATGATCCAAGCAGCAGAAAAGACTAAAATCGAATGATCACTCACAAAAGATGAATTAGCCGGGTGCGGAATCAGCTTATGAACGTGATGAGTCACAAACGGACGCGGGTGGTAATACACCAGGTGAATGACTTCATTGATACATAGAGAAAGTACAATTGTAAACAACATGTATAAAGCCGTATAACGGTGATAAATTGTTCTTTCTGTTTTTCCGCTAAACCAAAGCAAAAGCAAACAAGCCATTATAAAATAAGGAACGCTATTCGTGATGATAATCATTACAGAATCCATTGCGCTGGATTTACCAGCAAACGAGTTAATCCATTGAAATACTTCGTAATTGAGGTTCATTTGTTTTCTCCTTATGCAGTACTTTTCACTCTTAGTTTAGATTGACACTCTAAAAAAACGATGAATTTCACATTAAAAATCAATTAAAATCCGAAATTTAAGGGCATTTAATGATATAAAAAGGAGAGGAAGAAACTGCTTTTAGAATAGGAGATGAAACAGTTGAAAAAGGTTTTATTTTTACCTCTTCTAAAAATGCCTTCTGGCCATCATCAAGTGGCAGAGGCGTTAATGGATATATTGGAAAGAAGAACAACAAATATTTGTTATAAAAAAATAGATTTATTAAGCTATACAAACGAACTATTAGAAAAAGTGGTCACAGGCACATATTTGAAATGGATTCGTTATGCTCCAGAAACGTACAATATGGCATACAAACATCTCTTTTATGAACCGCCTGTTCATTCATTCAAATGGTATCATCACGTATTCGCAAAAAAAATGGAGCACTTAGTTAAAGAAGAAAATCCGGATTTAATTATATGCACACATGGGTTTCCTTCTTATTTGCTCAGTCAATTAAAAGCAAAAGGCAAGTGCGATGTACCTATTATAAATGTCTACACGGATTTCTTTATTAATAATTTATGGGGAAAAGAAGAGATTGATTTTCACTTTCTCCCTAGTGAAGAAGTAAAAAAAGGACTTCGTGCTCAAAGTGAAATTCCACTTCAAAATATGATGGTCACAGGAATACCGGTACATGAAGAAATAACAAAAACAAGAACATTTAAGCATCCTGGTAACCGAAATATTTTAATTGCTGGAGGCAGCAGCGGCTTAGGCAATATTATGGATTTCTACAATGATTTAAAAGATGCGCGCCATTTTCATTACTTTGTCTTATGCGGCAAAAATCAAAAGTTATATGAAGAAATCAAGGGATGGGAATTACAGCACGTTACACCAATTCCGTACATTTCATCACGCACAGAAATGAATGAACTGTATGAACGAGTGGATGCTATTGTAACAAAGCCAGGTGGTATAACGGTCAGTGAAGCTCTTCGCAAGAATTTACCGATTTTTGTTCATTCTGCTTTACCAGGTCAAGAAGAAGTGAATTTACGCTATTTAACAGAACGAAACTTAGTTCAAGAACTAAAGGCGGATCAATCGTTAGAAAGTCAGCTGCAGGCAGTGCTGCAGGATGCTGATAAAATGAGCACATTATATAACGCGATTGCTGCTTACCATAAAGAAATCGAAGCACAAACGCCTGAAGAACTTTTAGCAGTAGTCAATTGGATTTTAGGTGAAAAGCAAACGATTGGTCTTCATGCGTAAAACATTCATGTTTACAAACAATAAGGATAAGCTAAAAGACAAGTATGTTGAAAAAGTAGGGTTTAGATAAAAAAACAAACATCTTTTGAAAAAGGTGTTGTTTTTTTATCTAAAGAAGCTATTCTTTCACTTAAGACATGTGGTGAGAGGTGTATAACATGAAAGAGAAAATTTTAATTGTGGAAGATGAAGCGCAAATTGCGAAAGTGTTAAAGATTGAATTGGAATTTGAAGATTATGAAGTAGATGTTGAGTACGACGGGAAAGCGGGGTTAGAGACGGCAACATCGGCTCAATATGACCTCATTTTGCTAGACGTGATGCTTCCAAGTCTGAGCGGTATTGAGGTGTTAAGAAGACTTCGGAAAGCGGAAGTATTTACGCCAGTTATTTTATTAACTGCCAGAAATACGACGCTGGATAAGGTAATGGGCTTAGACCAAGGAGCTAATGATTATGTTACAAAACCGTTTGAAATTGAAGAACTGTTAGCACGGGTTCGCTCTTGTATTCGCTATCGTTCGCTCGTAGAAGCATCAGGAACGAAAGAAGCTGAAGCGGAGCTCTTAACGATCAGTGATTTGACCATTAATCTTGAAACAAGGGAAGTCCTAAGAAACAATGAATCCATTACGTTGACACCGAAAGAGTATGATTTAGTCGTGTATTTGCTTACGAACAAAAATAAAATTGTCACGAGAGAAGGAATTCTCACAAACGTTTGGGGCTATGAATATGAAGGAGAAACAAACGTAATTGATGTGTATATTCGCCACTTAAGAAAAAAAGTAGATGAAGGTTTTTCTACTTCTCTCATTCATACGGTGCGGGGCGTAGGATATATGATGAAAGAGGAGAAACATGAAGATCACGACGAAGATTAATTTGCTGACAACAGCATGGCTAGTGGTTATTTTATTAATCATGAACATCGTTGTTTTTTTCTCCTTTACTAAATCTACGGTGAATATGGAACAGGACATTTTATTCGAAAAAGCACGCGAGATTATTCAAAAAGGTCAACAAGATCATTCCGTGGAGCTCTCGCCAGAGTTACTAAAATTTTATTTGACCAACCATTCATTTATCCGAACAGTCTCAGAAAATTCTACGGTCATTAACCAAGTATCAAATGATCCTCATCTGGTGAAAATTAAGCCCGAATTTTCAAAGAAAAAAAAGGTGAAGCTTCGCAAAATCAGAGAAAAGCAAGTATTGGTTATTCGCATGCCTGTCAAAGTCAATAATCAAGTCGTTGAAACGCTGGAAATTGGTGAGCTCCTGACTGGTTTTGAAACCCGTAAAGATATTTTGCTATCAATTTTGATTTTTTGTTCGCTTGTGTCCATTTTACTGTCTCTTTTAGGAGGAAGATGGTTATCACGCGTCATTATGCATCCTATTAAAAATATGGTCACAACGATGAAAGAGATTGAAGAGAGCGGTGTTCCTAAAAAAGTCCTAATTCAAACGGAAACGAGAGATGAACTGCAGGGTATGACCGTTACCTTTAATCATATGATTGACCGCTTGCGAGAAAATATTGAAAAGCAAAACCAGTTTGTTTCCGATGCTTCTCATGAATTAAAAACCCCTCTAACCGTTATTCGCAGTTATTCTAATTTATTAAGAAGAAGAGGGATTAAAAATGAAGAAATTACGCTGGATGCGATCGACACCATCTATGCGGAAGCAACCAAAATGCAAAAAATGATTGAAACGCTGCTTGATCTGGCAAGTGTGGAAAAAGAACAAACGCTTGATATGAAGCAAACAGATCTTGTTCTTATTTTTGAACAAATCGTTAAGCAGCTGCAGCAGGTATACAAAAGAGAATTAGTTCTTCATTATGATCAAACGCCCATTATGATTGAAGTGGATGAACTGAAAATGAAGCAAGTGTTGATTATTTTGCTTGATAATGCAATTAAATACAGTACGGATAAAATTGAAGTGACCGTTGAAAAAGAGCAGGAAGATGTCATTATCAAAGTAAAAGACTATGGAATTGGCATTCCAAAAGAAGATCTTGCACATATTTTTGAACGCTTCTATCGAGTTGATAAAGCTAGAAGCAGAGCTACGGGAGGAACGGGGCTTGGACTATCGATTGCACAAACTATTGTCCGTCAGCACAAGGGCGAGATTTTTATTAAAAGTGAAGAAGAACAAGGCACGGAAGTTGTTATTCATCTTCCCATTTCATCTACAAACTGAGAAAGCCGCCGTTAGGCGGCTTTTGTGTGATTATATGATTTTTCTCCGACTAAAGTATGAAGGTATTTCATTACAAAGTCGTTCGAAATGCAAGAAAAAAGCGAATAAGATAAGAGTATCAACAATCAGTGGAGGTTTTAGTATGAGTTATACTCTTTTTATAAAAGCAAATGACAGATCGACAAGTGAAGCCGTAAGCGTGAAACTATATGATGCGTTTTTAGAAAGCTACAAACAATCGCATCCAGGTGAAGAAATAATAGAATTGAATCTGTTCAAAGAAGAACTTCCTTATTTAGATGCAGACATGATAAACGGTCAGTTTAAATTAGCAAGAGGATTAGAAGTGACAGCAGCGGAAAATAAAGCAGCAGAAATTGCGAATCATTACTTAGAACAATTTGTGAAAGCTGATAAAATTGTCATTGCTTTTCCGCTTTGGAATTTTACTGTGCCGGCCGTTCTTCATACGTACTTTGATTATTTAAATCAAGCAGGCAAAACGTTTAAGTATACGCCAGAAGGTCCTGTGGGATTACTAGGCGATAAAAAGGTGATGTTATTAAATGCACGAGGTGGAGTATATTCAGAAGGTCCGTCAGCCGCTGTCGAAATGGCCGTTAAATATGTCAGCAGCATACTTCAATTCTTTGGCATCACAAAGGTGAACTCTGTTATTATTGAAGGGCATAATCAATTTCCAGATCGTGCTCAACAAATTATTAAAAGCGGCCTAGAACAAGCAGTACAAGCAGCCAAAACATTTTAAATAACAGTAGTAAAAGCCAGGCTTACAAAGTCTGGCTTCTTTATATTTCTATTGTATACCTTTAAAAATATAACCGGTAAAACGAGATTAGAAATAGCTGCTCATTATGATATCAAAGTGGAGGTAAATAAAGAAGGTTTAGTAGGAAATAAATAATAAGCAAAAAAAGACGCTCTAAAAGAGCGTCTTTTTTATGCGAGCTGCTTTTGTTTAGTTTCTTTTCCTAGAAAAACAACCGAAATGACACCAATCAAAATAGCTGCACAAAAGATTGAGAACGTAACGGTTAAAGACGTACCTTGCGTTGACATATATCCAACTAACAGCGGCCCTAAAATTCCTCCAATTCGTCCAAAAGAAGCGGCCATTCCAGCTCCTGTGCCTCGGATAGATGTCGGATATTGCTCAGGTGTATACGCGTATAAAGCTCCCCAAGCGCCCAAATTGAAGAAAGACAGCAGCATACCTGCTGTTAGCAGCAGCCAAAGTGACTCCGCATTTCCAAAGATATATGCGCTGGCAGCAGTACCTAACAAATAAGTAACCAATACGAATTTTCGGCCCATGCGTTCAATAAACCAAGCAGCCGTATAATAGCCAGGCAGTTGAGCTAATGTCATAATCAATACGTATTCAAAGCTTTTGATCAAGCTAAAACCTTTAATGACCATGACGCTAGGTAACCATAAAAACATGCCGTAATATGAAAATACAACGCAAAACCACAGAACCCACAGCATAATGGTAGATTGACGATAAGGCTTAGACCACACGCTTCTTACATTGTCCGCAATCGACGGTTTCTTTTCTTTTGTCGCTTCCACAAACTGAGGAGAATCGGGCAGTTTAATGCGCAAATAAATGGCATAAAACGCTGGAATAGCCGTTAGGATAAGCGCTAGCTGCCACCCGTAAGCTGGGATTACAAAGTAAGAAATAAGCGCTGCCAGTAGCCAGCCGAACGCCCAAAAACTTTCTAACAAGACGACCACTTTACCGCGTTTTTCCGGCGCCACGGTCTCAGAAACAAGTGTAGAAGCAACAGGCAGCTCTCCTCCTAAACCCATTCCAATTAAAAATCGAAATACTAAAAAAGCAGCAAGGGTAGTAGTAAGAGCCGAAAGGCCGCTTGCCACTGAAAAAAGAACAAGAGTTACAATAAAAACGGTTTTTCGCCCAATTCGATCAGCCAGCAATCCGAACACCAGAGCTCCAACCGCCATTCCGATCGAGTTAACGCTGCCTATCCAACTCATTTCAGTAGGGGAAAGTCCCCATTCAGCGTGAAGAGCTGCAATGATAAAAGACAAAATGCCAACATCCATTGCATCGAAGAGCCATCCGAGCCCCGCGATGCCAAGAAGCTGACGTTCTGATAATTGTTTTGTTTTCATGTCTTCCTCCTAGAAGCAAAGAATTTTGCTTTAAGTTTACACCTGTCTTGACATAATGTCACGTCTATTTTAAAGAAAAAATTCAAACGGAAAAGCTCTATACCTAATGGTATAGAGCTAATTTTATTCTTACATTTTATCGTACAGCATTTTTCCAGGCCATGTATACGCCATATGACCGCCGTCTACAGTAATGCAATCACCTGTTACATATGAGCTGTCATCAGATGCTAAAAATAATACAGCACCGGCTACTTCTTCCGGTTTGCCTAGACGGCCCATCGGATCGACCCATTCATAAGCTGTTCCAAATTTCTTTTCAATTTCCGCTGCGAACTCTTTTACTTTTTCTTCTTCAGTTACATCGATATAGTAGGCGTATGCTTCACCTTCAGCATCTTTAATTTCTTGTGCTACTTTTTTCACACCGTCTACATTAATATCGGCACAAATAACAGCCGCGCCTTCTTTCGCAAAGCGCTCAGCGGTTGCTTTTCCTATACCAGAGCTTGACCCTGTAATAACAGCAATTTTTGATTCTAGACGTCCCAATTGTATCCCTCCGAAAAAATAAATATATAAGTATGTATGTTCATGTACCCATCTATTATTTTGATAAAACGTTGCTAGTTTATACATATGTGAATAGAAATAAAGAGACGCAGCAAAACAAATCCAGTGTATAATGAACAGCAGTATGTCAGAAAAAATGAGGTGTTTGCATGAAAGCAATCATAAAAAGTTTTATTAACGGACTCTTAACGATTGTCCCTATTATCCTTGTTATTTATATTTTGGTAAGAGTGTTTAATTTTTTAGACAGCATTTTAGGAAACGTATTGAAGCCCTATATGAAGCAGGATTATATACCGGGGGTTGGGATCTTAGCGACTCTTGTCTTAATTACGTTCTTAGGATGGTTATCCACTCGTTTTTTTGCAGGGAAAATCATTAACTTAATTGACCGATTGTTAGAAAGAATACCGCTTGTTAAAACGCTATATACCGTCATTAAAGATACGTTTCAATCTTTTCTTGGAGAGAAAAAGTCCTTTTCAAAAGTAGTTTTAGTGACGATGCCCGGCACGTCAATGAAAGTCATAGGGTTTGTGACCTCTGAAGAAGTAGAAGAGGTGATTCACTCGTTAAAAGACCATTTCGCCGTCTATGTTCCACAAACTTTTCAAGTAGCTGGTTTTACTTTTTTGATTCCAAAAGAAGAAATTGAATGGTTAGATATTAAGCCGGAAGAAGCAATGAAGTTCGTGTTATCTGGGGGAGTATCTAGTTCAAAAGCAGAAAAATAACAGAAGGCTTGTTGAAGCCTTCTGTTATTTTTGTTGGAGTAAGGCTGTTAAAAGATTAAGCGGTTCTTCCAACGATTTAAGTTCCGTTAAATTTCCAACCATGCCTTTTACAATAGCAGCGGTAGGCTTATCTTTTTTTAGCTCCGTTTGTAAAATGTGAAAGCTGTCTGCGTACTCATCAGAAATATGATCGCTGGTGTCTAGCAGATGTTTAATTTCCTCAAGAGCTTGTTTTACCTGCTCATTTTTACTTAGAAAAGTCGTTCGTTCCTTTCCGTATATATCTTCACCAAAAGAAGCGGGAATAAGGGGACGAGGTTTTCTAGCTAATAAATCTTCTACTAACACATCAACTCGGTCCATTATGTACTGTGCTACTTCTTTAAAGGTAAGCTCGAATTGATTGAAGATAATAATTTCTAAAAAGGAATGATGAATACCTTCAATCATTTTCGTTAAATCCGAGATATAAGGAGTTACGTCTTCTCCATATACGCTAACGAGGCTTTTGCGATGAAAGTAAAACGTTTCTCGTTGCATTTTATGAACAAAGGTCTCCACTTCTTTGTTAAATGGAATAGATTTTTCACGAATTTGCATGATAATAAAATCTCTGTGCTCCGTAATAAATTCATAGAAATAGATGAGCTGATTCATATAGCGGCTGCGGGCATCGTTTACTTCCTCGTCGAGAGCATAAACAGAGCTAAAGAGCTTTTCATAGTAAAAGTTTAGAATTGATAATAGAAGTGCATCCTTAGATTTGAAGTGCAGGTAAAATGCACCTTTTGAAATGTTGCATTCATCTACAATTTCTTGCACAGAGGTAGCATTAAATCCTTTTTTTGCAAAAAGCTTAATCGAAGCTTCAATTATTCTCTTTTCTTTTTCTTTCATGTATTCTACCTCCTTTATTGAACAATTTAGCTATTCATTTCGTTAGATAATAGTATCATACACTAAAAAAGATAAAGGTATATATCAAAGTTAAAACCGGGAGTCAGTTCCTTTAAAAAACGATTTATCGTAAATATGTCTTTATTATGAACATGTTAGGAGAGAGCCTGCTTAGGGTTGACACTGACCGGTTAGTCATTTATATTTTAAGTTGTTGTGACCGATCAGTCAATTTTATTAGTATACATATATTTGAAGGAGGATATGCATTGGGGAAGTTTATTAAATTTTCATTGAAAAATAAATTTGCAGTATGGCTGTTAACACTCTTTGTCATTATTGCAGGGCTGTATTCAGGGTTTAATATGAAACTAGAGACCATTCCTGATATTTCAACGCCTGTTGTAACAGTCACTGCAACTTATCCGGGAGCCACTCCGGAACAAGTGGCAGATAAGGTGAGTAAGCCGATTGAACAAAAGCTTCAGGGACTGAGCGGCGTTGAGACAGTTAGCTCATCTTCTTATGAAAATATGGCTACTATTCAAGTTGAATATAGCTTTAGTAAAGATATGGAGAAGGCAGAAGACGAAGTTAGACGAGCTCTTTCAAACGTAGATCTGCCAGGTGATGTAGAGGAACCAAATGTTTCAAGACAAAGCATTAGTGATTTTCCGATTATTTCATTAAGCGTTTCAGATGATAAAAAATCATTAGAAGAATTAACGAAGTATGTAAAAAATACCGTTGTTCCACAAGTTGAAAAAGTGCAAGGGATTTCTTCGGTCAGTGTGTCAGGAGAACAAGTTGAAGAAGCAGAACTTGTATTCAAACAAGACAAGCTCAAGCAGCTGGGACTCGATGAAGATATGGTGAAAAAGCTTATCCAAGCATCTGATGCAAAAGTGCCGGCTGGTACGTATACGATGGATGGATCTCAAAAATCTGTTGTGGTAGACGGAAAGATGACAACAGAAAAAGATTTGGAAAACTTAGAGATTCCAGCTGTTCCTAGTCAAGGAGCTGCTCAAGATCAGCAACAAGGAATGAGCCAGCAGCAGACACAAGGAGCCGTGCAGCAGGCGCCGTCCGCAGCTTCTATTCCAACTGTGAAATTAAAAGAAATTGCGGATATTAAAGTGACGGGGAAAGCAGAATCTATTTCTCGCACGAACGGAAAACCTTCAATTGCTGTACAAGTTGTCAAAGCGAAGGATGCGAACACAGTAAATGTTGTAAATGATATTAAAGAAAAAATGAATAGCCTAGAAAAGAAAAATAAAGACCTTCACGTTGACAATATTTTTGATCAAGGTAAACCGATTGAAGATTCTGTTCATACGATGCTAAATAAAGCTATTATCGGTGCGGTCTTTGCGGTTATTATTATTCTTTTATTTTTACGTGATATTCGTTCAACGATTATTGCCGTTATTTCGATTCCGCTTTCGTTATTAATCGCCATTTTAGCGCTCAAATCAATGGATATCTCTTTAAATATTATGACGCTTGGAGCGATGACTGTAGCCATCGGAAGGGTTGTAGATGATTCCATTGTCGTTATTGAAAATATTTACCGCCGCATGGCTTATCAGGAAGAAAAGCTTAAAGGAAAAGATTTAATTGTCGCGGCGACGAAAGAGATGTTTGTTCCAATTTTCTCTTCTACAATCGTAACCGTGGCCGTATTCTTACCGTTAGGTCTAGTAGAAGGACCGGTAGGAGAGCTATTCTTACCGTTTGCGTTAACCGTTGTTTTTGCACTGTTAGCATCACTGCTAGTAGCGGTAACACTCGTGCCAATGCTTGCTCATTCGTTATTTAAAACAAATGTAAAAGTAAAAGAAGAAAAACCAAGCAAACTAGCGCACGGATATAAGCGAATTTTGAACTGGACGCTAAACCATAAGCTTATTTCCTTTGGGTTAGCCGTACTACTGTTAGTAGGAAGTTTATTCTTAGTTCCTTCTATTGGCGTGAGCTTCTTATCATCCGATCAAGAAAAAACGCTGACGCTTACGTATACACCGAAAGCCGGACAGTCTCAAAGCGACGTAGAAAAAGCAGCAAATCGCGCAGAAGCGTACTTGATGAAGCGAGATGGTGTCAAAACGGTTCAGTATTCGTTCGGTGAAGGTAACTCTTTTAATCCGGGAAGCAAAAATAACGTTTTAACATTTGTGCAATATGACGAGGATACACAAAACTTTGATAAAGAGCAGGATAAAGTATTAAAAGCTCTTAATAAACAAGCGAATCAAGGTGAATGGGGCTCAATGAATACGGCGTCTAGCGGCAGCAATAATTCATTAAACGTCCTTATTTACGGAGATAGCTTAGATGAAATCAAACCTTATGCTGATAAAGTTCAGCATGTTTTAGAAAAGCATAAAGAACTGAAAAATGTCGATTCTACGCTTTCAGATACGTTTGATGAATATACGCTAGTACCGAATCAAAAGAAAGCCGCTGAACTGGGCTTGTCTGCTAGTCAAATCGGCATGCAAATTTCGAACCTTGGACAGCGTGAAGTATTAACGACTATCCAAAAAGACGGAAACGAAATTAACGTATACCTTCCAAAAGAAAAAGAGGATTTCTCTACTTTTGCCGAACTTTCAAGCACAAAAGTGACCTCTCAAACTGGACAGGAAGTTACATTAAATGAAGTTGTCGATATTAAAAAGGGTAAAACATCGAATACGGTAACTCGCCGTGATAATAAAATTTATGCAGAGGTAAGTGCCGATATTAAGAGTGACGATGTAGGCGGCGTTTCTTCTAACGTCCAAAAAGAAGTGAAGAAAATTGATTTGCCAAGTGATATGGATATTAACTTTGGCGGAGCATCAGAGCAAATTAATGACTCATTTAGTCAATTAGGAATTGCTATGCTCGCAGCCATCGGTATCGTGTACTTCGTACTAGTACTGACATTTGGTGGAGGGCTAGCACCATTTGCTATCTTATTCTCACTTCCATTTACACTCATCGGTGCACTAGTGGCGCTTTTAATCTCTGGAGAAACGATCAGCATTTCTTCGATGATTGGAGCTCTTATGCTGATTGGAATTGTGGTAACAAATGCAATTGTGCTGATTGACCGCGTGATTCATAAAGAGCAAGAGGGTCTGTCGACGCGTGAAGCGTTACTAGAAGCTGGAATGACACGTCTTCGCCCGATCTTAATGACAGCTATTGCAACGATTGGTGCACTGCTTCCATTAGCTTTTGGATTTGAAGGTGGAGGCCTTATTTCAAAAGGGCTAGGGGTTACGGTAATCGGAGGACTAACAAGTTCTACGCTGCTTACGCTCATTATCGTTCCAATTGTCTATGAGTTTTTTATGAAGTTTAAGCGCAAAAAAGTAAAAAAATAGAAGCAAAACAAATTTCCGCTTTTGAGGTGAATAGCGATGAAGTCAATTGATAAACTAATGAAACAGCTGATTCAACAAGGAATTAAAGCAAAGAAAGTAACGATTGATAAATCAAAGCGCCAGCAGTGGATGTCCATGTCATTGCCTAAAACGGCATGGCAGCATTCAAAATAAAAAAAGAGCTGACTTAGAGTCAGCTCTTTTTTTATTAACGATCTGTATCTTCAAATGATCCTTCTTGATAGGCGTCGCTTACTTGCTCATGTGTTTCTGCTAGACCTTGTGAGAGTGCATCTTGTCGGTTATAATCTTCTGTTTCGAACTGACGGTCAGCCATTTCATTTGTATCAGGCTGCTTTTTAGGCTGTTTTTTTGAATTCATTTTCACCACTCCTATTTAATAAAGTGAGACCACGGTTAGTGTGCGATGAAAGGAAATACATTATACATGCAAAAAGAGCTTCGATTGGTCGAAGCTCTTTCTTTCATATTATTATTGTTTTTTATCTAAGAAGATTTTTTCAATATCATCAAGTACGATATTAGCTGCTAACACACCGCCTGCTGTATTCCAAGTAGCATCATCTACTTTATGAACATGGTCTTCTTGAGCTACTTTTAACTTTTTGAAAAGCGGATCGTTTATCCATTCTTTTTCAAGCTTTGTTGCTTCGCCGTCTCCCGTTTCATAAGAGAAGTAGAATAGCTGATCGCCGTCCATTGCCGGAATGCGTTCTTTTGTTGCATTCATTTCAGCAAAATCATTTTTGTCTTGAGATTCAGGGCGAGCAAAGCCAAGCTGATCTAAAATAACGCCTGAGAACGAATCTTTATGATAGATACGAACGTCTCCAGCTGTAAAGCGTACAACTGAGATTTTTTGTTTTAACTGATTACCAAGACGTTTCTTTAAATCAGCTACGCGATTGTCGTAGTCCGCTAATACTTCTTTACCTTTTTCTTCTTTATTTACAGCTTTTGCATATAGCTTAAAGTTTGATTTCCAGTCTCCGCGCAGTTCTTCAGAGAAGACAGTCGGAGCAATTTGACTCAGCTGATCGTATACTTTTTCTTGGCGCATTTTATTTCCGATAATCAAGTCAGGTTTTAAAGCTGCGATTGCTTCTAAGCTTGGCTCGCTTTCTGTACCTACACTTTTAACGCCTTTCATCTGACCTTTAATATGGTCATACCACGGATTTCCTAACCATGATTGAACAGCACCCACAGGCTTTACACCCATTGCAAGAAGAGCTTCAGTACCTTCGTTTGTTAAAACGACCACTCGTTTAGGTGTTCCTTTAATCTCTGTTTTATCCATTGCGTGTTTTACTGTATAAGTTTCGCCAGAACCTTCCGTTTTTTCTTTTTTATCGCCGTCAGCGCTGTTTGAATTACCGCAGGCTGCCAGCACAAGCAGTGTCATAATGGTAAGAATGGATAACAAATATGACAACTTGCCTTTAGAATATGTATTCACATCTCTTCCCCCTCTTAAGTGATAATGATTTTCATTAACAATTAAGATAATATTCTAACTTTTAAGCGGTGTCAATTAAAAATTGAAAATGATTCTCAAAATCATTGACACTTTTTTCAATGTTTCCTAAACTAAAGGTTAGATATATATAGGAATCATCTTAGAGGAGAGCAATGAAAATGATGCTACGCAGTGTTCAAATGAAAGTAATGGGGCTCATCATTGGAATCATGCTGCTTTTAATCTGTATTGGATTAAGTATCGTACTCGGATACACAGATACAAGTATCAAGACAGCATTTGAAGCTTTTCAAGCGTTTAACGGTTCGAATGAGCACATAGTTATTCAAAATATTCGATTGCCGCGCGCTATAATCGGTGCTGTGGTAGGTATTTGTTTAGGAATTGCAGGAGCAATGATGCAGGCGTTAACGAAAAACCCACTTGCTTCACCGGATATTATTGGTGTGAACGCTGGGGCCAGCTTTTTTATTGTTGTTGCAGTGATGATTTTTTCGGTCAATTCACTTCAAGCTTTTACATGGATTGCATTTGTAGGAGCGGCATTAACCGTAGTGGTTGTCTATTTTCTTGGGTCCATCGGAAAAGAAGGATTAACGCCTATTAAATTGACGCTCGCAGGAGCGGCTATTGCAGCCTTTTTCTCTTCTTTAACACAAGGACTGCTGGCTGTGGATGAATCTTCACTTGATCAAGTTCTCTTTTGGCTGGCTGGATCTGTGCAAGGACGCAAGGTGGAAATGCTGTATGGCATACTGCCTTATATAGTACCAGCAATCATTGTCACGTTTTTTATCGCTTCAAAAATTAATATTTTAACGATTGGTGAAGATGTAGCTAAAGGATTAGGTCAAAGAACGGCTCTTGTCAAAATTATAAGCGGCATCATTATTGCCATTTTAGCTGGTGGAGCCGTTGCAGTAGCCGGTCCGATCAGCTTTGTCGGAATTATTGTTCCTCATGTTGTAAGAGCAATTGTAGGACAAGATTATCGTTGGGTATTTCCCTATAGTGCGGTTGCCGGCGGGATCTTAATTTTATTAGCCGATGTTGCGGCCAGGTATGTCATTATGCCTCAAGAAATCCCTGTTGGAGTCATGACTGCTGTTATTGGTACACCTTTCTTTATCTATATGGCAAGGAAAGGGGCAAAGGCGTCATGAAAACATACTTATCTCTTCGCTTAAAGAGAATTTCATTTTTGGTTAACATAAAAGCAGCTCTGATCATTATTGGATTTTCAGCTGCACTTGTTGCTCTCTTTTTATTGAGTGCAGGTACGGGTGACTTATTTATTAATCCACTTCGTGTGATTAAAATTTTAGCGGGTCATGGATTGGAGTTTGAACGATTAGTTGTTACATCTTTCAGACTTCCACGCATTATTGTTGCCATTTGTGCCGGTATTTGCCTAGCTATTGCAGGCGCTATCTTGCAGGGGCTTGTGAGAAATCCGCTTGCTTCACCAGACTTAATTGGATTAACAGGAGGAGCGTCAGTCGGTGTAGTGTTATTTTTGACACTATTTAGTGATAAAAGCAACTCGTTAACCGTAAGTATTAATTGGATGCCTGTTAGCGCATTTTTAGGTGCAGTGGCAGTGGCGCTTTTACTTTATGTGTTTGCCTGGAAAAATGGCGTCTCTCCTATTACACTAGTATTAATAGGAATTGGATTAACAGCGTTAACGAAAGCTATGACCACGCTGTTTATGATTATGGGTCCTATCTATCGCGCTAGTCAGGCAAATATTTGGATCACAGGAACGGTGTATGGCTCAAATTGGGCCAGTGTTTCCATACTAGTTCCTGTTACAATAGGGCTAGTTATAATCACGATTTTAATGATTCGAAATTTAAATGTTCAAGAATTAGGTGAAGAAATTGCGACTAACGTTGGAAGTCGCGTTCAAAAAAATCGTTTGGCACTATTGCTGATGAGTACAGCTTTAACAGGAAGCGCCGTTGCATTTGCCGGCGGAATTAGCTTTGTAGGATTGCTTGCTCCACATATTGCCCGAAAGCTGGTAGGTTCTTCATTCGGAGCTTTAATACCGCTATCGGCATTAATCGGAGCAATCTTAATCACAGCAGCAGATTTAATTGGCCGAACATTTTTCTTGCCAATCGAAGTGCCAGCAGGTGTATTTACAGCTGCAATTGGCGCACCGTACTTCATTTATTTACTATACAAACAAAGAAACGTATAGCATTCTTTGTAGAAGGAGCGATTCGCATGCATTCGTTAGAAACAAAATCGCTAACATTATCATATGGAGAAGCGATGATTATAGATGAGCTTGACGTTACCATCCCAAAGGGTGAGATTACGGTTTTTATCGGCAGTAATGGATGCGGAAAATCTACGCTGCTGCGTTCACTAGCAAGATTATTAAAGCCACATGCCGGCTCTATTTTACTAGAAGGCTCTAAAATTTCCTCTCTTCCGACAAAGGAAATTGCAAAGCAGCTAGCAATCCTTCCGCAAGGTCCTGTTGCACCTGAAGGGTTGACAGTGCTTCAGCTTGTTAAACAAGGGCGCTATCCGTATCAAAATTGGTTCCGTCAGTGGTCTCAAGAAGATGAAGAAAAAGTACAAAATGCACTCGAAGCAACAGGGTTAGCAGACTTGGCTGATCGTCAAGTTGATTCGCTTTCTGGAGGACAGCGTCAGCGCGCATGGATTGCTATGACATTAGCACAAGATACGGATATTATTTTACTTGATGAACCGACAACGTATTTAGATATGACGCATCAAATTGAGATCTTGGACTTGTTGTTTGAACTGAATGAAAAAGAAAATCGTACCATCGTAATGGTGCTGCATGATTTAAACTTAGCCTGCCGCTATGCTCATCATATTGTGGCGCTTCAAGATAAAAAAATCTATGCACAGGGAAGACCAGAAGAAGTCATTAACTGCGATTTAGTACAGCGAGTCTTTAATATGAACTGTGAAGTGACGGTGGATCCGTTATTTGGAACGCCTCTTTGTATTCCTCATGGGCGCGGACGATGTATTGTGAATAAGCTGCGCGTTGAAACGCAGCATGCTCAATAAGAAAGAGCAAAGCGAGTTAGCAGAAAAATTCCGCTGTACGTTTAAAGATAACTCGCTGTATAGGTTGTCTCCCTCCAGCTGCATGGACGAAAGCACGCTGAGGATGCAGCTGCTGTGGATTCAACAGACGATGGAGGCTGATAACTTGAGAGCAGCTGCTTCCATGTTAGCGAAGCGGTATAGCTTTGTTGTGGTGGCGGCTTTGTATTCATTTATTGTGTTTCAAAAAAAGATAAACGCATCGACTAAAAATGTTTCGTTGCATACAGAAGACGCTGAAACGATGTGGCTCCCAAAAGTGTTTATCTCAGAAATTGAGACGAAAGAAGTAACAGAGGACAATCGGAAAATTCTTCTTGATGAACTTCTTGATGAATTGTTTGCTCATCACATTGAGCCGATATGGTCATCGCTGCGTAAAGTGACAAAAATCTCGAAGCTGACTCTATGGGAAAACGTAGCTGTTTATATCCACTGGCTTTATGATTTGCTTTTGGCAAATGAAGAAATAGAAAATGTGCAAGTACAAAAGAATTTACGATACGTGTTGGAAGAAGCTGAGGGTCATCACTTTGGTTCATACCATCATAATCCGTTTGCTAGGTACAGTTCACTTCCTCCATATGTAGAGAAGCAAAAGCAGGAGATAAGAGGTCGGCAAACGTGCTGTTTGTCTTACCAAACAGGAGATAAAAAGACTTATTGTCGAACGTGTCCGGTTATTTGTAAACCAAAGAAAGGAGTGATTGTGCATGAGTAAAACCTTTCAAGAGCAATTCGACGGTTTGATTGAAAAGTATACGGAACTAATGGTTGGTCAAAGTGACGAACAGCTGCAGGAAAAAGTGAAAATGTGGGCACTTTACAACCATATCTCAAAATCCATGCCGCCTTTAACAAAGCATTGGAATCAATTATATCCAGAAGCAAAAGCGGAAATGGTCGAGATTGTGAAGGAAATAAAAGAGCTGAATGAAGCGCATCGAGCGTCACAGCGAAAACCAGAATAAAAACATTCATCACAAAGCTGATGGATGTTTTTTTATCAAAAAGCTCTCGGTCGCTTTTTGATTTTGTATGCATATGTTAATAAAGGGTGCCTATCTATCTAGTTTAAAAAATGGTAAAATTAATGATAATTAAATAAATTTTGTGAGGCGTATGACAAGTGAAGGCGGGGGGTTGCTTTGGAACAAACGATAAGAAACTTTTTTTTATTGTTATCAAAAAGCAAAAAGTTAACAAAGCTGGCTAAGCGCTATGGCTTACGTTTTGGAGCAGCACGTTTTGTTGCAGGGGAAACCATCGATGAAGCTGTTAGTGTGATAAAAAAGCTAAATGAACAGGGATTAAAAGTAACGATTGATTATCTTGGCGAGTTTGTGGAAAGTGAAGCTGAAGTTGATCATGCTGCAGCTCAATGCATAAAGGCCATTCACCTTATACACAAAGAAAGATTAGATTCAGAAATTTCTTTAAAATTAACGTCTATGGGACTGGATATTTCAGAGGATTTGGCACTTCATCATATGCGGCGTATTCTTGAAGAAGCGGAAAAATATAGCGTATTTGTGACGATTGATATGGAGGACTATAAGCGATGCAGCAAGACGATTAAGCTATTTAAACAATTAAAAAATGAGTATGAACACGTAGGGACGGTGCTTCAAGCGTACTTATATCGAACAGAAAGTGACGTCCGTGAATTAGATGCTTATGCTCCTAAATTAAGGTTAGTGAAAGGGGCGTACAAAGAAGCAGCAGACGTGGCGTTTCCTGATAAAGAAGACGTAGATGAAAACTTCAAAAACATAATTGGACTCCACTTATTAAACGGTCACTACACAGCAGTTGCTACTCACGATGAACGAATCATTCAGTATGCAAAAGAGTTTGTTAAAAAGCATGGAATTTCAATGAATCAGTTTGAATTTCAGATGCTATACGGCATTCGATCAGAAAGGCAAGTTCAGCTCGTAGCAGAACAATATAAAATGAGAGTGTACGTTCCTTATGGAACGGACTGGTATGGGTACTTTATGAGGCGCCTTGCAGAAAGACCTGCAAATGTCGCATTTGTCTTAAAAGGAATTGTAAAAAAATAATAATGAAATGGTCGTGATGACAAAGTAAGAAATAATCAAAAATCGAACATGATTCGATTACTCATGTTCGATTTTGAGGTTAATGTCCTTGAGTGTTATGCTTTGTGTACTGTTGGTTTTGAGATGTCTTTTTGCCGCGTCCGTGCGGTTCATTGACCGGTCCAGCATTTCCTTTAACGCTTGCTGCGCTTACGCCTGCTGACGATGGATCCTTCTTTAATTTGCTCACAAAATCACCTCCTGTGTATTAAGATAACCAAACACATTAAAAATAGTTAGAGATAATATTGTGAATATATTGCGAAAATTTAAAAAATGTTTTATAGTAAAAACAGAGATTAACAGTGACTCTCTTTTTTTACGCATAAAATGAATGACCATTCATTCAATATATTAAAGGGGATGTGGGGATAATTATGAACATAAAAAAAGCCGCCGTTTTAGGTTCAGGAGTTATGGGCTCTGGAATTGCAGCTCATTTAGCAAATGTAGGAATTCCAACGCTTTTGCTAGACGTGGTTCCAACTTCATTAACAGCAGACGAGGAAAAAAAGCAGCTAACGCTTGAAGATAGGCAAGTGAGAAATCGGTTGAGTACAACTGCTCTAGCTAAATTAACGAAGCAAAAACCGGCGCCTTTAACGTCGAAGTCATCACTATCGTTAATTACTCCAGGAAATCTTGAAGATCATTTACAGCAGTTAAGCGACTGTGATTGGATTATTGAAGTAGTAGTGGAACGTCTTGATATTAAACAGCAGTTGTTTGAAAGAATTGACAGTGTACGAAAAAAAGGAAGTATTGTAAGTTCAAATACTTCAGGAATATCGATCCACGAAATGGCTAAAGGACGCTCAGAAGATTTTAAAGCGCATTTTTTAGGAACGCACTTTTTTAATCCACCGCGTTATTTAAAGTTATTAGAAATCATTCCAACTCATGACACAAAATCAGAAATTGTTGAATATATGAAAACGTTTGGTGAAGATGTATTAGGTAAAGGAGTAGTTATTGCAAAAGATACGCCTAACTTTATCGCCAACCGTATCGGTACGTACGGTTTACTTGTGACCGTTCAAGAAATGTTAAAAGGTAATTACAGCGTGGGAGAAGTTGACTCTGTGACGGGCCCCTTAATTGGAAGACCAAAAAGCGCAACGTTTCGAACGTTAGACGTAGTGGGACTAGACACATTTATTCATGTGGCCAACAATGTATTTGACAAAGTAGAAGGCAAAGAAAAAGAAGTGTTCGATGTCCCTTTATTTATGAAACAAATGCAGGAAAATGGCTGGCTGGGAAGCAAGTCGGGGCAAGGCTTCTTTTTGAAGAAAGGAAAGGAAATTTTGGAACTTGATCCTAGTACACTTCAATACGTCGAGAGAAAGAAGTTAAAAACAGCTTCTACCGAATTAAGCAAGCAGGCAAAAGGGCTGCAAAATAAAATGAAAGCGCTTATATATTCGGGTGATCGTGCCGGCCAGCTTCTTTGGAATGTGATCAGTCCCGTTCTTGTATATGCAGCACAGTTAAAAAATGAAATCGCCGACGATATCGTGGCCATTGATCAAGCTATGAAGTGGGGATTTGGTTGGAAAATGGGTCCTTTTGAGACGTGGGATGCAATTGGTTTAGAAAAGTCAATTGAGAAGATGGAGCAGTCTGGCTTAGCAGTTCCGCAATGGGTAAAACAAATGCAGGAAAATGGATTTACAAGCTTCTATAAAGAAATGGAAGGTCAAACGCTTTACTACGAAGATGATGAGTATAAAGCAGTAAAAGAAAATAAAAAGGTGATTCACCTGTCATCTTTACGTTCTCAAAATAATGTCATTTTAGAAAACAGCGGAGCGAGTTTAATTGATTTAGGAGATGATGTGGCGTGCCTGCAGTTCACCTCTCCTAACAATGCAATCGGGCTAGACATTATTAGCTTATTAAATCAGTCTCTTGAAGAAGTGAATAAGAACTATAAAGGGCTGGTCATAGGAAATCAAGGGAAAAATTTCTGCGTTGGCGCTAACTTAGCTATGATTTTAATGGAAGCACAAGATGACAATTATTTTGAAATTGAATTTGTTATTAAACAATTTCAACAGGCAATGATGAAGGTGAAATATAATGAAAAGCCGGTTGTTGCAGCTCCATTTGCGATGACTCTCGGAGGCGGAGCAGAAATTTGCTTACCGTCAGCTAAAATCCAAGCTTCTGCTGAAACTTACATGGGCCTTGTAGAAGTAGGAGTCGGACTCATTCCTGGTGGAGGAGGTAATAAGGAGCTTTATATCAAACAGCTAAATGGTTTACCTAACGGTGTAACGCTCGATCTCCAGCAAATTGCCAATAAAACATTTGAAACAATTGCTACTGCAAAAGTATCTACTTCTGCTGCAGAAGCTAGACAGCTAAACTTTTTAAACCGCCATGATGGCATCAGCGTAAACGGAGATCACTTGCTGAATGATGCGAAGAACTCAGTCCTTGCTTTACATGACACGGGCTATAAACCACCTGTAAGAACTAAGATTCCTGTGGTTGGAGAAACAGGATATGCAACGTTGCTGCTAGGAGCCCAATCCATGAAGTATTCAGGATATATATCAGAACATGATTATAAAATTGCTAGTAAGTTAGCATTTGTGTTAGCCGGAGGACGTGTAGCGTTTGGTTCGGAAGTTGATGAAGAGTATTTACTGGACTTAGAGAGAGAAGCATTTTTAAGCCTTGTTGGAGAAGCGAAGTCTCAAGAACGTATGCAGCACATGTTAGTTAAAGGAAAACCACTGCGTAATTAAGGGGGAGAAAAAATGAGAGAAGCAGTTATTGTAGCAGGTGCTAGGACACCGGTTGGAAAAGCAAAAAAAGGTTCACTGGCAAGTGTTAGACCTGATGATTTGGGGGCCATCGCGGTTAAAGAAACTCTTCGCCGAGCAGGAGGATACGAAGGACCAATTGATGATTTAATTATTGGCTGTGCGATGCCTGAAGCAGAACAAGGTTTGAATATGGCTCGAAATATTGGCGCTCTTGCGGGTTTGCCTTATACGGTGCCAGCAATAACGATTAATCGTTATTGTTCATCAGGTTTGCAAAGTATTGCCTATGGTGCAGAACGAATTATGCTAGGGCAAGCCAAAGCAGTGTTAGCTGGAGGAGCAGAATCAATGAGTTTTGTTCCGATGTTTGGAAACGTAGCGCGTCCGAATGTTCAGCTGGTTGAAAATGCGCCGGAGTATTATATGGGCATGGGACATACAGCAGAACAAGTGGCCATGAAATACGGCATTTCACGTGAAGACCAGGACGCGTTTGCTGTACGCAGCCATCAAAAAGCAGCAAAAGCACTTCAAGAAGGGAAGTTTAACGACGAAATTGTTCCGGTGGAAGTGACGCTTCGAAAAGTGGATGAAAACAATAAGCTCCGTGAACAAAAGCTGATGTTCTCTCAAGATGAAGGAGTTCGTCCTGGCACAACTGCGGATGTATTAGGGAAACTTCGTCCAGCTTTTTCGGTTAAAGGATCCGTAACAGCTGGAAACTCTTCGCAGACAAGTGACGGAGCTGCATCCGTTTTTCTAATGGATAAAGAACAAGCTGAAGCAGAAGGGTTAAAGCCTTTGCTTAAGTTTCGCTCATTTGCAGTTGGAGGAGTTCCGCCTGAAGTAATGGGGATTGGCCCGGTAGCTGCCATCCCTAAAGCTCTTAAACTAGCAGGGCTGGAGCTTTCTGATATCGGATTGTTTGAATTAAATGAAGCATTTGCTTCTCAAGCACTTGGCGTTATTCGTGAATTAAATATTAATGAAGATAAAGTAAATGTAAACGGAGGCGCTATTGCCTTAGGTCATCCATTAGGCTGTACCGGAGCTAAGCTGACTCTTAGCTTAATGCACGAAATGAAGCGTCGAAATGAGCAGTTTGGAATTGTCACGATGTGTATTGGCGGAGGAATGGGAGCTGCTGGTGTATTTGAATTGTTAGCATAATCATTTCAAAGGGGGATATGAACATGTCAAATAAAACAAAACAAATGATTAAAGGTGGAAGCTTTTTAATTGAAGAAGGCGATGCAAGCCGCGTCTACACGCCGGAGGATTATACATCTGAACAAAAGATGATTGCCAAAACGACAGATGAATTTGTAGAAAATGAAGTCCTTCCACAAGTGGAATATTTAGAAAAGCATGAGTTTGACCGTTCTGTCAAGTTATTAAAACAAGCTGGTGAATTAGGGTTACTTGGTGCAGATGTACCGGAAGAATACGGCGGACTCGGTTTAGATAAAATTACCTCCGCTTTAATTGCTGAAAAAATGTCTCGAGCAGGCGGGTTTTCCATCACTCATGGTGCTCACGTAGGAATTGGGTCATTGCCAATCGTCTTATTTGGAACAGAAGAGCAAAAACAAGCATATTTACCTGCTTTAGCAGTTGGGGAAAAAATAGCCGCATATGCGTTAACAGAACCTGGTTCTGGTTCCGATGCCCTCGGTGCTCGCACAACAGCTCGCCTTAACGCCGAAGGCACACACTATGTGTTAAATGGAGAAAAGCAGTGGATTACGAATGCCGGATTTGCTGATGTGTTCGTGGTGTATGCGAAAATCGACGGCGATAAATTTTCTGCTTTTATCGTTGAACGCCAATTCCCAGGCGTTTCGGTTGGACCGGAAGAAAAGAAGATGGGAATCAAGAGTTCATCAACAAGAACGTTGATTCTTGAAGATGCGCTTGTTCCAAAAGAAAACGTGTTAGGTGAAATTGGAAAAGGCCATGTGATTGCGTTTAACATTTTAAATATTGGGCGCTATAAGCTTGGAGTTGGAGCAGTTGGAGCAGGTAAACGTGCGTTAGAAATTACGTCTCAATATGTTAACCAGCGTCAGCAGTTTAAAACGCCCATTGCTAAATTTTCATTAACCCAAGAAAAGTTAGCAACAATGGCTTCTAAATTGTACGCAACTGAAAGCTCCGTCTATCGTACGGTAGGACTTTTTGAAGACCATATGGGCCAGCTTTCAGAAGAACAGCAAAAAGACGGAAAACAAATTGCCGCTTCCATTGCTGAATATGCCATTGAATGCTCATTAAACAAAGTGTTTGCCACGGAATCTCTTGACTACATCGTAGATGAAGGGGTGCAGCTTCACGGAGGCTATGGTTTTATGAGCGAGTATGAAATTGAGCGCCTGTATCGTGATTCTCGCATTAACCGTATTTTTGAAGGAACAAATGAAATTAATCGACTCTTAGTACCAGGCACATATTTACGCAAAGCGCTAAAAGGAGAGCTTCCGCTGCTTCAAAAAGCACAAACGCTTCAAGAAGAATTGATGATGCTTATGCCGCAGGAAGTAGGAAATGAGCCTTTAGATCAAGAAAAAATGCTTGTGCAAAATGGGAAGAAAATTGCGCTCTTGCTTTTAGGTCTGGCTGCACAGAAGTATGGTAAAGAATTAGAGAAAGAACAAGAAATTCTCGTTAATATTTCCGATATGATTAGTAACGTATATGCAATGGAATCCACTGTTTTACGTACTGAAAAAGCCATTTCCAAAACAGGTGCAGATCAAAACAGCTTGAAAGTAAAATATACGCAAGTATTTTGCCAAGAAGCATTTAATCGAATTGAAGCAGATGCAAAAGAAACGTTAATTGGCGTTGAACAAGGTGATACGCTTAGAGTCATGCTTTCGTCTCTTCGCAAGTTAACGCGCTATACACCAATCAATGTGATTAGCGTAAAGCGCGAGATTGCAAAAACGCTTTTAGAAGTAGAAAAGTTCACAGTTTAAGGGAAAAGGAGCTCGCTTCGCGAGCTTCTTTTTGTTTAAGAAGCCTCTATCTAGGTAAATGATAAAGGATGTGTTAAAATACGAAAAAAGCTTAAAATAAAGGGTGGTTGACGAAATGTCATTATTTTTTTATTCATATCCAAAGTGTGGTACGTGCCGAAAAGCAAAGAAGTGGCTGGATGATAACGGAGTAGCGTATGAAGAAATTCATATTGTAGAAAACCCGCCAACAAAAGAGCAGCTGCAATCTTATTATCAGAACAGCGGCTTAGAATTAAAAAAATTCTTTAATACAAGCGGTAAAAAGTATCGCGAATTAGGGCTTAAAGATAAAGTAAGCAGTGCGAGTGAAGACGAACTTCTGTCTATTCTTGCGTCAGATGGCATGTTAATTAAACGTCCGCTGCTAACAGATGGACAAAAAGTAACGCTTGGCTTCAAAGAAGAGCAGTTTGAGGACGTGTGGAAGTAAGTTTTCAAATAGAAAATTTTTACCTTTTACGTTACACTGTTAATAGGAAGTTATTTTAGGTTGTAGAAAGTGTTCTCCACGTTGAAGGCGCTTTTTATATAAACAAATTACGATACATATTTTGGAGGGATTAAGATGAGTACACCAAAAGATTTGCGTTATTCTGAAGAGCATGAATGGGTAAAAACAGAAGGAGACGTTGTCCGCGTAGGTATTACGCATTTCGCTCAAGCTGAGCTTGGCGACATCGTATTCGTTGAACTGCCAGAAGTAGGAGCAACAGTAGAAGCTGACGAGCCGTTTGGCAGCGTTGAATCAGTAAAAACAGTTTCTGAGCTTTATGCACCAATTAGCGGTGAAGTTGTAGCAGTCAACGACAACTTAAGCGATAGCCCTGAGCTTGTTAATGAATCTCCATACGAAGAAGCATGGATGATTACAATCAAACCGTCTGATGCTTCTCAAGTAGACAAGCTAATGACAGCAGAGCAATACGAAGAAATGACAAACGAAGGATAATATTCCTCCATAAATTGTCTTTATGAAAAGTTTTTGACTGGACACTCTATTAGTAAACAAGCTAAAGGAGTGTCTTTTTATGTTTGAAAAACAAAAAATGGACGTTACAGATCGCGTTACAGCTAAATTTCATGACGGCGGCATGAAATTATATGTTGATAAGCAGCCAATTGGTGAAGTTAGTTACGGAACAAGCGGCAATGAATACCGCTTTGAAGAAGGGTATTCGCAAGAAAATAATAAGTTCTACCAATATACGGATGTACAAAAGCAAGGTGAAACGCAAAAATATACAGACTGCGACGAAGAAGCAGGATGGTGCTAAACAGTGGCAACTGCCGCTGTTTTTCTTGTTTTATGGAAACAATATGGCCTAAGCTGCCTTTTAAAACAGTTCTTTCTTGCAAATTTCTTTTAAAAAACAGGTGAACTGTGATACATTAACGAATATTGTATAGCATAAAGAAATGATGTTACTATACAACTGACGATTATGGGTGATGAAAATGGGGCTAATTGAAATTGAAAAAGTAATTATTGTCGAAGGAAAATCAGATAAAAAACGTATCCAAGATATCATTCGAGAACCAATTGAAATTATCTGTACAAACGGTACGATTAGTTTATCAAAGCTGGATGAAATTATTGACTTTACGTTTAACAAAGAGGTATACATACTCGTTGACTCTGATGATTCAGGGAATAAGCTAAGAAAACAATTTAAACGAGAGCTTCCGGAAGCAGAGCATCTATATATTGATAAAATGTACCGAGAGGTTGCTGCCGCCCCTAGACATCACATAGCAACAGTATTACTGAGTGCCAATATCGATGTTAATGCAGAATTTTTAACATAAAAGGAATGAGCAACATGCAAGAATGGAGCGAAAAACAGCTTGACGATCAGTTAAAAGAAGGACAAAGAGCGTTTATCTTTTTCCATACACCTTTTTGCGGGACATGTCAGCTGGCAAAAAAAATGTTAACCGTAGCAGAAGCGATGCTGCCTGGTGTAACTATCGGAATGAGCAATTTAAATTATATGCCTTCAAAAGCAGAAGTATTTTCAATTGAAAGTGTACCTTGTTTGATTGAAGTGAAAAATGGCGAAATGGTAAAAAAACTCTATGCGTTTCATTCTATCGAGCACGTACTTGAAGAGCTTCGATAATCAAACGTTTGTTTAAAATGAAGAAATTGAAAGAGAGCAAACCGTTGGGGCTGTTGAAATCTTGGGATATTATCCCAAGAACAAAATCTGTTGACAGCCTATCTGACACATGCTAAAATCACACTCATGAATGTTCATAAATGAATGAATATTTCCCAAAAACAAAATAATTGTTGCGAACTCTTATCAAGAGAGGTGGAGGGACTGAGCCCTGTGAAACCCGGCAACCGTCAGACTAACTGAAATGGTGCCAATTCCTGCAAAGCTATGCGCTTTGAAAGATGAGAGAAAGGATTAAATATCGAGCCTTTCTGTCATGCGCAGAGAGGCTTTTTTAATGAGGAAAATTGTTTTACGGCTTTTTCATCCTATAGGGCAACCTAACATAATTAAGTTTTTACTAAAGAAGGTGAAGAAATATGATTACATTAACAGACGTTACAAAAATTTATCAGGCTAAAAGCGGTCAAGTAACAGCTGTTGATAATGTGAATCTAACCGTTAACCAAGGTGAAATTTACGGAATTATTGGTTATAGCGGAGCGGGGAAAAGTTCTTTAATTCGCTTGCTAAACGGGTTAGAAACACCAACGACAGGAACGGTCGAAGTAGCAGGTAATGATATTGGAAAAATTAAAGGCGGAAAACTCAGAAAAGCTAGACAAGAAATTAGTATGGTGTTTCAGCACTTTAATATCTTGTGGTCGCGTACGGTGCGAGAAAATATTGCCTTTCCGTTAGAAATAGCAGGGATCTCAAAAGAAAAAAGAATGAAACGAGTAGACGAGCTTATCAAGCTAGTCGGGCTTGAAGGGCGTGAAAATGCTTATCCATCACAGCTTAGCGGTGGACAAAAGCAGCGTGTTGGTATTGCTCGAGCGCTAGCCAATAACCCAAAAGTATTGCTGTGTGATGAAGCAACATCAGCGCTTGATCCTCAAACGACAGATTCCATTTTAGATCTGTTAGTAGATATTAATGAGAAGCTAGGGTTAACCATTGTATTGATTACTCATGAAATGCACGTTATTCGTAAAATTTGTCATCGGGTAGCCGTTATGGAAAATGGGGCAGTGGTAGAAGAAGGACAAGTGCTAGAAGTATTCAGAAAACCTAAGCAGCCGATTACAAAACGATTCGTTCAACAGATTTCTGAACCAGAAGAAACGTTTGAAACAATTGAACAAGTACAGGAGTTATATCCAAGCGGGCAAATTATTCAGCTGACGTTTGTTGGCGGAAAAGCAGAGCAACCGCTCATTACAACGATTTTAAAACAGTTTGATGTAACGATTAATATTTTGCAAGGAAAGATTTCTCATACACAAACAGGTTCATACGGAACGTTGTTCGTTCATTTAGACGGAGAATTAACAGAAGTTGAAAAAGTCATTGCATACATTCATGAGCAGCAGGTAGAAGTGGAGGTAATGACAAATGCTTGAGAAACTATTTCCAAACGTTATTTTAGATGATTTTATTCAAGCGACAAATGAAACACTATATATGACGGCTATTTCAGTTATAGCCACGTTTGTTCTAGGTATTTTATTGGGCTTGCTTTTATTTTTAACGTCCAAAGGACAGCTTTGGCAAAACAAACCTTTATATGCCATTGTGTCAGCAGTTGTAAATATCTTTCGTTCCATTCCATTCATTATTTTAATTGTTTTACTGATTCCATTTACCAAAGCATTGGTAGGAAGTATTTTAGGCGCTAATGCAGCGTTACCTGCTTTAATTGTTGGAGCAGCACCATTTTACGCGCGTCTTGTAGAAATTGGTCTGCGTGAAATTGATAAAGGTGTTATTGAAGCTGCTAAATCAATGGGAGCAACAACAAGCACTATTATCTTTAAAGTGCTGTTACCTGAATCGCTGCCAGCTTTAATTTCTGGTTTGACGGTAACGACGATTGCGTTAGTCGGCTATACGGCAATGGCGGGTGTGATTGGAGCTGGAGGTCTCGGGAATCTTGCATATTTAGAAGGATTCCAGCGCAGTCATAATGATGTAACGCTAGCTGCTACGATCTTAATTTTGATTATTGTATTTATTATCCAACTTATTGGAGATGCGATTACTGCAAAAATTGATAAAAGATAAAGGGAGGATTATTTATTATGAAAAAATGGCTTTCGGCTTTAGCACTAACATCTGCGCTAGTAGTAGGATTAGCTGCATGTGGATCTAACAATGGATCAAAAGATGAAAAGAAAATTGTTGTGGGTGCATCTAATACGCCTCATGCTGAAATTTTAGAACAAGCAAAACCGATTTTAGAAAAACAAGGAATCGACTTGGAAATTAAAAAATTCCAAGATTACATCTTACCGAACACAGCTCTTGCAAACAATGAAATTGATGCAAACTACTTCCAGCACGTTCCTTATATGAATTCAGTGCTAAAAGATCACAAGGGTGAAAAAGGGTATGATTTTGTAAGTGCCGGTGCCATTCACATTGAACCAATCGGTATCTACTCTAAAAAATACAAAAGCTTAAAAGATCTTCCGAAAAACGGCACAGTTATTATGCGTGATGCAGTAGCAGAGCAAGGACGTATTTTATCGATTTTTGAAAAAGCCGGCGTAATCAAATTAAAACCAGGCGTAAAGAAAATAGATGCACAAATTAAAGATATCGTAGAAAACCCGAAGAATTTAAAATTTAAAGCCGATGTTGAAGGCGGATTGTTACCTCAAATGTACAAAAATAATGAAGGTGACGCTGTTGTTATCAATGCTAACTATGCTATCGATGCTGGCTTAGATCCAGTAAAAGATCCAATCGCAGTGGAAAGTAAAGAAAATAACCCTTATGCAAACATCATTACGGTTCACAAAGGCGACGAAAATAAAGATACAGTGAAAGCTTTAGTGAAAGTTCTTCACTCTAAAGAAATTCAAGACTACATTAAAGAAAAATACAAAGGCGGAGTACTGCCGGTAAATAAATAATAGAAGAAAAGCGCTTGCCCACTCTGGGCAAGTGCTTTTTTTGTATGCGGGAAAACGAATAACTCTTATTTTTCTCACGCATACTAACCGTGAAAACTTTACTGATGATGGGAGCTGACGTTATGCAGCAAGAAGCACGTCATTCAACTGAGCAAGCACTTCATGATTATAAAATGGGTGTTGGGAAATTTAGCGAAAAATTGCCGGAAGTAACAAAAACGTTTAATGCGTTTACTGAAGCATGTTTTGGAGAAGGTTCTCTTTCTAAAAAAGAAAAGCAGTTAATCGCGTTAGGAATCAGCGTAGTAGCTCAAGACGAGTACTGTATGATTTATCATACAAAAGGCTGCATTGATCAAGGTGCAACTGAGCAAGAAATTTTAGAAGCATGCGGAGTGTCAGCAGCATTTGGCGGAGGCGCAGCGATGAGTCAGTCCGTTACGCTTGTCCAAGAGTGTATTTCAGAACTGACTAGCCACACGCACTAAGTAAATAAAGTGGGTAAAAAAGCTTGTCTTAGAAGGCTCTATGGAGTCTTTTAAGGCAACTTTTTTATGAGTGGATTTAGTCTTGAAAAACGTACATAATGGTTTAAAACCTTTTGGGTCAAAAGGTTGCTATAAGTTTTCATTTGTTATAAGATTGTAATGAGAATAAAATGAGAATAATTAAAAAGATATAGGTATATCGTTTTTTACTATATACGTCTATAACTGGAGGTTTTAATATGGCAGGGTCAACTTTAACAATTAAAGATCTTCATGTTGCAATTGAAGGTAAAGAAATTTTAAAAGGTGTTAATTTAGAAGTTAAGGGCGGCGAAATCCATGCAATCATGGGACCAAACGGTACTGGTAAATCAACATTATCTTCAGCAATCATGGGACATCCTAAATACGAGGTTACACAAGGAAGCATCACGCTAGACGGCGAAGATGTACTTGAGATGGAAGTAGATGAGCGCGCTCGTGCAGGTCTATTCCTAGCTATGCAATATCCAAGTGAAATCAGCGGGGTAACAAATGCAGACTTCTTACGTTCAGCAATTAATGCTCGTCGTGAAGAAGGCGAAGAAATTTCACTAATGAAATTCATCCGTCAATTAGACAAAAACATGGATTTCTTAGAAATGGATCAAGACATGGCTCAGCGTTACCTAAACGAAGGTTTCTCTGGCGGTGAGAAGAAACGTAATGAAATTCTTCAATTAATGATGCTTCAACCAGGAATTGCAATTTTAGATGAAATCGACTCTGGTTTAGATATCGATGCGTTAAAAGTTGTATCAAAAGGTATTAATGAACTGCGCGGCAGCGAGTTTGGTTGCTTAATGATTACTCACTACCAACGTTTACTAAACTACATTACACCAGATAAAGTTCACGTTATGATGCAAGGTCGCGTTGTAAAATCAGGCGGACCAGAATTAGCACAGCGTCTAGAGGCAGAAGGTTATGACTGGATCAAACAAGAATTAGGTATTGAAGACGAAACTGTAGAGCAAGAAGCTTAAGAGTTAGGAGGATCTCTATGACTATTGATACGAAATTACCATTTGATCAAGAGTACATCAGCAGCTTTTCAAAAGAAGCTAATGAACCAAGTTGGCTGCTAGATCTTCGCTTACAAGCTCTTGCGAAAGCAGAAGATCTTGCACTTCCAAAGCCAGATAAAACAAACATTTCGAAATGGAACTTTACTGCATTTGACAAGCACACTTCACAGGCAAGCACAATCTCATCTGTAGACGAGCTTCCAGAAGTGGTTAAAGCATTGATTGATACAGAAGCTGTTAAAAATCTATATGTTCAGCGTGACCAAACAGCAGCATATTCAACATTAACAGAAGAGCTAAAGTCTCAAGGCGTTATCTTCACAGATATTCAAACAGCTGCTAAAGAGCATAGCGACCTTGTTGAGAAGTACTTCATGAAAGAAGGAGTTAAAGTAGATGAGCACCGTTTAACTGCATTAAACGCAGCGTTATTAAACGGCGGTGTATTTGTATACGTTCCTAAAAATGTAGAAGTACAAGAGCCGCTTCAAGCTGTATTTGTCCGTGAAGATGAAGAAGCTGCTTTATTCAACCATGTGATTGTTGTAGCTGAAGACAACAGCTCAGTAACATATGTAGAAAACTACATTGCTACTGCTGAAGAGTCAAACGGTGTTGTCAATATCGTGACGGAAGTATTTGCCAACAGCAATGCGAAAGTAACATTTGGGGCTGTTGACTACTTAGCTAAAGGTACAACTACTTATGTGAACCGCCGCGGCGTAGCGGGCAAAGATGGTCGCATTGAGTGGGCTTTAGGCTTAATGAGTGAAGGAAATACAGTTTCAGAAAATACAACGTATCTAATGGGCGACGGTTCATATGGAGATACAAAAACGGTAACAGTTGGACGTGGAGAGCAGTCTCAAAACTTAACAACAAGTATCGTACATTTTGGAAAACATTCTGAAGGCTACATTTTAAAACACGGCGTTATGAAAGAAAGCGCGTCTTCAATCTTTAACGGTATCGGTAAAATTGAACACGGTGCGTCTAAATCAAACGCTGAGCAAGAATCTCGTGTGTTAATGTTAAGTGAAAAAGCACGTGGAGACGCAAACCCAATTCTTCTAATTGATGAAGACGATGTAACAGCAGGGCACGCTGCATCTGTTGGACGCGTAGATCCAATTCAGCTTTACTACTTAATGAGCCGCGGTATTCCGCAAACAGAAGCAGAACGTCTAGTTATCCACGGGTTCTTAGCACCAGTTGTAAACGAGTTGCCAATCGAAACGGTTAAAAAGCAATTAACAGATTTAATTGAAAGGAAAGTTCGATAATGAATATCTCTGATATTCGTAAACAATTTCCTATTTTAGACCAAGAGGTAAATGGCAGCCCACTCGTTTATTTAGACAGTGCAGCAACTTCACAAAAGCCGCTTGCTGTAATTGAAGCAATTGAGAAGTATTATAAAGAATATAACTCAAACGTACACCGAGGTGTTCACACGCTTGGTACAAGAGCAACAGACGGATACGAAGGCGCTCGTGAAAAGGTTCGTAAGTTTATTAATGCAAAATCAACGGAAGAGATTATCTTTACGCGCGGTACAACGACAGCTCTTAATACAGTAGCTGCAAGCTATGGCCGTGCTAATCTCAAACCTGGTGATGAAATTGTGATTACTTATATGGAGCATCACAGCAACATCATTCCTTGGCAGCAAGTTGCCAAGGAAACAGGTGCAACGTTAAAATATATTTCATTAACAGAAGATCATGCACTTTCACTAGAAGAGGTAAAAAGCACGATTACATCCAACACCAAAATTGTATCGATCATGCAAGTATCTAACGTATTGGGTACAATTAACCCAGTAAAAGAGATTGCAGAAATTGCACATGCTAACGGTGCAGTAATGGTTGTGGATGGTGCACAAAGTACGCCTCATATGAAGGTGGATGTACAAGATTTAGACTGTGATTTCTTTGCTTTCTCTGGACATAAAATGGGCGGGCCGACTGGAATCGGCGCTCTTTATGGAAAGAAAGAGCTTCTTGAAAAAATGGAACCAATCGAGTTTGGCGGCGAAATGATTGACTTCGTAAACCTATACGAATCAACGTGGAAAGAACTTCCTTGGAAATTTGAAGGGGGTACGCCAATCATTGCAGGTGCAATTGGTTTAGGTGCAGCGATTGATTTCTTAGAAGAAGTTGGTTTAGATAATATTCAAGCACATGAACACAAGTTAGCGCAGTATGCACTGGATCGCTTATCGCAAGTAGATGGAATTACGATCTACGGACCGAAAGAGCGAGCGGGTGTTGTGACGTTTAATATTGAAGATGTGCATCCGCACGACGTTGCAACAGTAGTAGACGCTGATGGAATTGCGATTCGTGCAGGTCATCACTGTGCGCAGCCGCTGATGAAATATTTAAACGTATCTTCTACTGCACGTGCAAGCTTCTATTTGTATAACACGGAAGAAGAAGTAGATAAATTGGTATCATCATTAATAAAAACGAAGGAGTATTTTACAAATGGCTTTTAATAATTTAGATACTCTCTATCGTCAAGTAATTATGGACCATTATAAAAATCCGCGTAATCGTGGAACGTTGAATGAAGATACTGTGAACATTCATATGAATAACCCGACGTGTGGAGACCGCATTGAACTTTCTTTAAAAGTAGAGGACGGCAAAGTGGTGGATGCAAAGTTCGAAGGTGAAGGATGTTCAATTTCAATGTCATCAGCTTCAATGATGACACAAGCAATTAAAGGTCAAGAAGTAGACAAAGCGTTTAAAATGGCCCATATCTTCTCTGACATGATGCAAGGTAAAGAGTATGATGATAGTATAGATTTAGGAGATATTGAAGCACTTCAAGGTGTAGCAAAATTTCCTGCGCGTATTAAATGTGCAACACTAGCGTGGAAAGCGATGGAAAAAGGTCTTAACGAACAAAAATAAGACCTTCATTCATTCCCAATCCTATCAAGTAGGGGGTAATAAAAGATGGCTAAAAAAATGCCAGAAATCGGCGATTATAAATATGGATTTTCCGATAAAGACGTATCAATTTTCCGCTCTAAACGCGGTTTAACAAAAGAAATCGTAGAAGAAATTTCTCGTATGAAAGAGGAACCACAATGGATGCTTGACTTCCGTTTGAAATCTCTAGAGCACTTCTACAACATGCCAATGCCACAGTGGGGCGGAGACATGGCAAGCTTAGACTTTGATGAAATTACGTACTACGTAAAACCATCTGAGAAGTCTGAACGCTCTTGGGATGAAGTTCCTGAAGAAATTAAACAAACGTTTGATAAACTAGGTATTCCTGAAGCAGAGCAAAAGTATCTTGCGGGTGTATCAGCTCAGTACGAATCTGAAGTTGTTTATCACAATATGAAAGAAGATCTTGAAGCACAAGGTATCGTATTTAAAGATACGGATACGGCGCTAAAAGAAAACGAAGATATTTTCCGTGAGCATTTTGGAAAAGTTATCCCGCCAACGGATAACAAATTCTCTGCACTTAACTCGGCGGTTTGGTCTGGTGGATCATTCATTTACGTACCAAAAGGCGTAAAAGTAGATACACCATTACAAGCTTATTTCCGTATTAACTCTGAAAATATGGGACAGTTTGAGCGTACGTTAATTATTGCTGATGAAGGCTCACACGTTCACTATGTAGAGGGCTGTACAGCACCTGTTTATACAACAAACTCCCTTCACAGTGCCGTTGTAGAGATCATCATCAAAAAAGATGCGTATTGCCGCTATACAACAATTCAAAACTGGGCGAACAACGTATACAACCTTGTAACAAAACGCGCGGTTTGTGAAGCAAATGCAACAATGGAATGGATTGATGGAAACATCGGTTCTAAGTTAACAATGAAATATCCAGCTGTTATCTTAAAAGGTGAAGGTGCACGTGGTATGACATTATCTATTGCCCTTGCTGGTAAAGGACAGCACCAAGATGCTGGTGCAAAAATGATTCACTTAGCACCGAACACATCTTCAACGATCGTATCAAAATCAATTTCAAAACAAGGCGGTAAAGTAACATACCGCGGTATCGTACACTTCGGCCGTAAAGCAGAAGGTGCACGTGCGAACATTGAGTGTGATACGCTGATTATGGATAATCAATCAACTTCTGATACAATTCCGTACAATGAGATTTTAAATGACAACATCTCACTTGAGCATGAAGCGAAGGTATCAAAAGTATCTGAAGAACAATTATTCTATCTAATGAGCCGCGGTATTTCTGAAGAAGAAGCAACAGAAATGATTGTAATGGGCTTTATTGAGCCATTTACAAAAGAGCTTCCGATGGAATATGCAGTAGAAATGAACCGTCTAATCAAATTTGAAATGGAAGGTTCAATCGGTTAATAATAGATCAAAACTCGTTTGCTGTTTATGCAAACGAGTTTTTTTGTATCGTTTGTATTAAAATAAAGAAAAGCGAAGCTAAGAACATAGAGGAGGAGTGGCATGATTTATATTGGAGTCACAGGCTGGGGAGATCATGATTCATTATATGAAGCGGGGGTTTCATCAAGAGACAAGCTTGCCGTATATGCAGGCCATTTTCCAATTGTTGAAGTCGATTCATCTTTTTATGCAATTCAACCAACATCAAATGTAAAAAAATGGGTAAACGATACACCGGAATCTTTTCGTTTTGTGGTAAAAGCCTATCAAGGTATGACAGGGCATATGAGAGAAGGAAATCCGTTTGATAGCAAAGAAGAAATGTTTCATGCATTTTTAGAATCAGTGAAGCCTTACGTAACATCGAATAAGCTTGGTATGATTTTATTTCAAATGCCGCCCTGGTTTGACTGTACAAAAGAAAATGTAGCCTATTTGAGATATAGCCGCGAGAAGTTTGGAGATTTGCCAGTAGCGCTTGAGTTTCGAAATCAATCTTGGTTTAAGCCATTTTTCTATGATAAAACGCTGACGTTTATGGAACAAGAGAAGTGGATTCACGGTATTTGTGATGAACCGCAGGCAGGAGAAGGATCTATTCCAATTGTGATTCATGCTACAGATAAACAGAAAACACTTATCCGTTTTCACGGACGAAACGTACACGGTTGGAATAAGCCTGCAGAAGGCAATTGGCGAGCAGTAAGGTTTTTGTATCGTTACAATGAAAAAGAGCTCCTAGAGTGGAAAGAACGGCTTGAAAAGCTACAAAAACAAACGAAGGACATTTACCTGTTATTTAATAATAACTCCGGCGGAGATGCTGTACATAATGCCAAACAGCTCATGAGTTTATTAAATATTGAATATGAAAATTTAGCTCCTAAACAATTAGATTTTTTTAATGAATTTTAGCACTGAGTCCTATAAAAGTTTATATAAATAAGGAAGAAGGAATATAAACGTCAAATAGGTAGAAAAGTATATGTAAAACCTCACTTTTTTCTTTCAAAATCATAAATTGATTAAGAAAGGAGTGAGTTACTATGATTACCTTAGCGCCTATCGTAATTGAAGGTCATACGTTTAATGCAGTTACCGTATTGCTGCCAAAAACAACTCTGTTAACAATCTCATCAGATAAAGGGTACATTATGTGCGGAGCACTAGACGTAGGTCTATTAAATGATAAATTAGCTGATCGTCAAATAATAGCTGGAAGAGCTGTAGGTGTACGTACAATTGAGCAGCTTCTTGAAGCGCCTCTTGAATCTGTAACGCTTGAAGCTGAAAAAAGAGGAATTTTTAAAGGAACAATTGGCAAAGATGCTTTATTGAAAATGCTTTAATATAGTGGGGAATTTAAGATAAAACTTTTTAAAAGAAGCGTGAACCTCCTTATACATGCATACATATAGCTTGTAAGGAGGGATTTTTTTTGGTTAAACTTCGTCGGAAATTAACAAGAAAAGGCCCGCTTCCTTTTCGCTACGTTCTGTTGCTCACCTTTCTTTTTTTTATGCTTTCCACAGGGGTAGGATTATGGCTAATTAATAGAGGGATTGAACCGACGTTAATGAAATATGCTGAAGCACAAACAAAAGAGATTGCAACTTTAGTTATTAATAAAGCGGTGAATAAACAGGTACTTGATCAACTGGACGTAGATGTTATTAAAGTTGAATCTACACCTAACGGTCAAGTAGCCAAAATTGACACAGCGCTTGTAAATCGGGTTAGAGCTCAGACTACGTCATTTGTTCAAGCTAATTTAAAAGAGGCAGAGAAAGGGAATTTAGATGCACTTGAACTTCCAACAGATATTCGTATTGAAAAAAATGAAAAGCTGCGCAATCAAGGAATTGTATACCAAGTTCCTCTTGGGCAAGCAACTAATAATGCGCTGCTTGGAAATCTAGGTCCGCTGATTCCGGTTAAATTTCATGCTATTGGTGACGTTCAAACAGACGTAGTGCGAAAAATCGAGGAATATGGAATAAATAATGCGTTTCTTGAAGTATCCATCAAAGTAAAAGTAAACATGCAAATCATTATCCCGTTTGCAACGAGAAAAACAACCGTTACGGCTACAATTCCTGTAGGAGGAACTGTTATCCCTGGAAATGTTCCTGATTATTTTAACGGTGGAAATTCATCTTCTCCGGCAATTGAACTTCCGAAGAAAAATTAACAATATTATATTAACGTGATAAAGTATTATTTAAAAAGCAGGTGCGGAAGTTCAAAAATACTTTCATATCTGCTTTTATTCATTGGAACATTTGTCTGAATTTTCTATAAAAAATATTTTGACATACTATCTTCTCCCTTCTATAATTTGAGATAGGAAGTTATAGAAAGAATAATCTAAAAATTATAAAAATTCTCGTTGATCTATGATAAAAAGAGAGTAGGGAGAGGAAAAGAGGGGGAATTACAGTGGAAAATAGGCCGCAGTGGGGATCAAGAGCAGGGTTTATTTTAGCAGCAGCAGGTTCAGCAATTGGACTAGGGAATATATGGAGATTTCCAGCCACTGCATATGAAAATGGAGGAGGGGCATTTTTTCTCCCCTACTTATTTGCTTTGTTGACGGCAGGAATTCCTATCTTAATCATGGAATTTGCTATTGGACATAAATATAAAGGTTCCTCTCCTTTATCATTAGCAAGAATAAGCCCCAAGGCTGAATGGCTAGGCTGGTGGCAAGTAGCTATTTCCTTTTTTATTTCGGTTTACTATTCCGTCATTATCGCGTGGGCAATGTCGTATTTTATCTTTTCATTTAAGTTAAGCTGGGGAAACGATACGGAAGCGTTTTTATATGGAGATTACTTAAAGTTAGCTGAAGCACCAGGACAAACAGGAAGCCTCGTATTACACGTTTTAATTCCGCTTGTACTTGTATGGATTGTGACATTAGGTGTCTTATTAAAAGGAATCAAAAAAGGAATTGAAGCCGCAAACAAAATCTTTCTACCAACGCTAATTATTCTATTTTTAATCATTGTCATTCGAGCAGTTACGTTAGACGGAGCAATGGAAGGTCTGCATGCTTTTTTTAAACCAAACTGGAGCGCAATTGGAGACGGAAAGGTTTGGATCGCAGCATATGGTCAAATTTTCTTTAGTTTATCTGTTGGTTTTGCTATTATGATCACTTATTCCAGTTACCTTCCAAAGAAATCTGATTTAACTAATAATGCGTTTATTACTGGATTTGGTAATTCAGCGTTTGAATTACTAGCAGGAATCGGTGTGTTTAGCGCACTAGGTTTTATGGCTACTCAGCAAGGTATCCCAATCGATAAAGTAGTTCAGGGAGGGGTAGGACTAGCCTTTGTAGTTTTCCCGCAAATTATTAATGAATTTCCAGCGTTTAAACAGCTGTTTGGAATGTTATTCTTTGCTTCCTTGACATTAGCAGGATTAACGTCACTTATTTCAATTATTGAAACCTTCGTAGCAGGCATTCAAGATAAATTTACTATCTCACGTACAAAATCTGTATTAATAGGTGGAGGAATCGCTTCAATTTGCTCGCTATTATTTGCAACACAAGGAGGACTTTATTTCTTAGATGTGGTCGACTATTTTATTAATAACTTCGGAGTTGCTCTAGCAGGCTTAGTAGAAGTTGTATTAGTTGCTTGGGTATTTAAGCAGTTGAGCAGCCTTCAGCAGCATGCAAACGAAGTTTCTGATATCCGAATCGGTTCATGGTGGAAAATATGTTTAGGAGTAGTTACACCACTTGTACTTGGATACATGATGTTTGATAACTTCCGGAAAAATATTTCGGAAAATTACGAACAGTATGCAACGACTTTTGTAGGTCCTTTTGGTTGGGGTGTGGCAGCTCTTGCTGTTATTTTGGGAATTGCTTTTTCTTTTGCACGATGGGAAGATGGGACGCTTCGTTTGTCAGTTAAAGAGAAGGGGGTTTCTAAATAATGGATGGAAGTTCAATGACAATGATGGTTGTAGGGATGGTCATCATATGGGGCGGCTTGGCCGCAAGTATTGCTCATGCTGTGAAAAAAGCAAAAGAAAGTAAAGCATCAGGATAAAAAAACAGGAAGCATCAGCTTCCTGTTTTTTTATTTTTTCTTTAGTTCTAAACGATCATTTCGTTCCCACGTTCTTAACTGAGGATATGGGTCAAACGACCACTCATTTTTGCCGTTATCTTTATACATTCCATAGTGCAAGTGAGGAGGGAATTTCCCAGAAGTTCCAGGAGGTCCATAACCGGAACTTCCTACTCCGCCAATGAGTGTTCCTGGTTCTACAATTTGTCCTACTTTTAAATTTTTTGCAAATCCGCTTAAATGAGCTAAATAGTGATAGTTATTATGAAGGTCACGAATACCGATTCGCCAGCCTCCATATTTATTCCATCCTTTAAGCTCAATAATGCCATAGCAAGGGGATTTTACTGGAACTCCGTAATCTGCAAAAATGTCTGTTCCTTCATGAATTCGTTTGCCACCCCAGCCGCGCGCATCTCCCCATGTACTCCTGTAACTGTAGTTCGCACGGAGAGGCACCGGAAATGAAGAACCTTTTAAATCAATGCGACCGTAATGGCGAAAAATTTTGGCATTCCCTAAAATAATATCAACTGCTTTAGCCCGGTGATAATAGTTCCAAAGCGCAATTTTAATATAGTCTTCGGACACCCCGAACGTCCGAATATAATCTGCCATTGTAAAAAGCATATCTTCATCATTAAATTGGTCTGCTTTTTTGTCTCCGTTCCCATCTTTGCCCATTCCCCCGAGCAGAGAAATAGTAAGTGGGTTTGTATCTTCCAAATTCGGATTTAAAGAACCTGACCATTTTTCTGGAGGATAGTAAATGGCGATCGAGCCTTTTTCTCTTGGAATATCTTTATGGGAGCGTCGAATATTTCGTTCATACTGGTCAATCCCTGCAAAGTAATACCAAGGAATCGTAGTAGCGGCTTCCATTTGTTTATACAGCTCTAATCTCTTTTGAATAAGTATTTTTTCTTGATCTGCTGATGATTCAGCTGTTACGTGGTGCCATCCTGTGAATATAGACATGAACATAAAAAGTAAGATAATCGTTTTGCGCATCGTGTTTCCCCCTTTCTAAAAATAGTGTGTAACACTAGTTTGCAGCGAGAAAAAAGATTTCATAAATATTAATTAATGGAAATCGCTTCAAAACTTTTTTAAAGAATTTTATTCAGAAGATAAATGGAAATTATACGGAGGATGAAAACGCACACATTTGAATGGAAAATAGAAGAAAACTGAGGAAAATAAAGAGCAGACAACTTGTCGAATCTCACTTTTTTATGATAAAGTGACATATAGTTATGTTTTTAATATGTAGTTAAAATTAAGCATATAGGTTATAGACATTTTCTAGATTGGTGGAGTTGATAATATGGCAACAAAAGAAGAGCATGTCCGCAAACCCGAGTGGCTGAAGATTAAGCTAAACACAAACGAAAATTACACAGGCTTAAAGAAAATGATGCGTGAGAAAAACCTTCATACAGTTTGTGAAGAAGCAAGATGTCCGAATATTCATGAGTGTTGGGCTGTTCGTCGTACGGCAACTTTTATGATTTTAGGAGAAGTATGTACACGTGCCTGTCGTTTTTGCGCGGTTAAGACAGGTTTACCAACAGAATTAGATTTAGAAGAGCCAGAACGCGTAGCGGATTCTGTTCAGCTAATGAACTTAAAACATGCGGTTATTACAGTAGTAGCTCGCGATGATTTAAAAGACGGAGGAGCAAGCGTATTAGCTGAAACAATTCGTGCGATTCGTCGTAAAAATCCATTCACAACAATTGAAGTATTGCCTTCTGATATGGGCGGTGTGGAAGAGAACTTACGTATTGTAATGGACGCACGTCCTGATATTTTAAATCATAATATTGAAACAGTACGCAGCCTTACACCTCGTGTTCGTGCTCGTGCTAAATATGAGCGTTCTCTTGAGTTCCTTCGCCGTGCAAAAGAAATGCAGCCGGATATCCCTACGAAATCAAGTATCATGCTTGGTCTAGGAGAAACAAAAGAAGAAATTATTGAAACGATGGATGATTTGCGTGCGAATAATGTAGATATTATGACGCTAGGCCAATATCTACAGCCAACTAAAAAGCACATAAAAGTTCAAAAATATTACCATCCAAATGAGTTCGAAGAGCTAAAAGAAATTGCATTATCAAAAGGATTCAGCCATGTTGAAGCAGGTCCTCTTGTACGTTCTTCTTACCATGCAGATGAGCAAGTTAACGCTGCTGCAAAAAACAAAGCGCAAGAAAGCAAATAAGGTAAAAAAGGTGATGATATGCTCATCACCTTTTTTGTTTATTCCACCATATCTTTGTCCGTCATCGGTTCATTCAATTCGTTTTTCTCTCTTCCATTTGCATCTTCTCCGCCGTTCATTTTACGCCCTTGGGGAGATTTCAGCATTTGTTGAATAACAGCATCGATTCGTTTTCTAGCATCATTCGTTTGCGTATTCATTTCACTGATATTTTCGATTTGGTCCATCTGTTTCGGATTATCTGAGACGTATACATGATAATAACGAGGAACTACAGACATAGCTGTACGTTTTACCTGATCGGCTGCGTTATTCCGGTTTTTAGCATCTGTTTTATAAGCAACAAGCACATCTTTATCGGTTACTAGCGTAGCGGCTTGCTTAATATTTGGTATAGCGGTGCTCAGTTTACTAATATTGTCGGCTGCTTCTTCTCGATTAAATGTTCCTACTTGGTTCATATTGGAATTTTGTTCATTTGTGTTTTTAGTGTATCGAACATATCCATAATTTGTGCCGCTATTATTATTTGGATTATAATAATGATTAGGCTCGTTTACATTAATGGCATCTGGGTTGTTTGGTGATAAATTTTCATTTTCAGCTGTGTTTTTATTTTGACAGCCAATGGTTAAAATACTTGTTATCAAAGCGATTCCAAGAATAGATTTCTTCACCATTTCCACCTCCTGTAGTTAAATATCGTACGCCAGGTAAACCGGCGAACCTTCATGTGGAGCATAAAAGATCAGTAGGTATACCGATAAAACTCCTACAGGATTAGAGTGCTGCTTATACGTGAAAAATTTCATGTTAATTGATGGTTTCATCATCATAATTATGGTATGGTAAATTTTAAGAGAAGAGGTGTGAGCAATGGTCTGTATCAATAATATTTGTTATGAAGTATTAAAAGATGAGCGCGAGGCATTTAATGAAGAGGCGTTTAGAGGTCGCTTTATTGACGTGCTGAGCCGCTATGACTATATTGTGGGAGATTGGGGATACAATCAGCTTCGGCTGCGAGGCTTTTTTGATGACCGAAATCAAAAGGCAACGTATGATACGAAGATTAGTACGCTTCAAGACTATTTACATGAATATTGTAATTTTGGCTGTGCGTATTTTGTCTTAAAAAAAGTCCATAAGTAAAAAAAGGCAAGCCGAAGACACTAATTGTCCTTCATGCTGCCTTTTTTTTTAGATGATTTCATATAAAAATTCGCGAAGTTCCTGACCGTCTTCACTGTTTAATTTAAATACTTCTTCAAGATAGTTTGGTTCTTCAAGGTCATCTTGTCCAATGATGGCAAAGCGTCCTCCTTGAATATCAAGAACAACTTGTTTGCCATAATAACGGTCGGTTTGGATAATAGCTAAATCAAATCGTTGGTTTTCGCCCATAAAGCTGACAAATCGGGTCTTTGTAGATACAACATCGTCATATAGATAAAAGCGTTCGCTCATAGGTATACTCCTTTCATAGGTTGTATTTGTATCATATCAAATAAGGTCAAAAACAAAAATGAATTTATCAAATGGATAATGGGTCATGATAAAATAGAACAGGAACCCCGTTTGTTTATGAAAAAGATTTATAGAGAGCTGACAACTAGGGAGGAAATAATATGTACTTTGTAGATCGTGAAAAAATAGAAGCCACGCTTGTTTTTTTTGATGAACACGTTCGCTTGTTTGCTGAGCATTCGAGCTGGAACACAGAAATAGAGAAAAAGGCATTAGAGAGAATTGTACACCTTTTAATTGAAAACGTTTTAGATGTAGGAAATGCAATGATTGATGGGTTTATTATGAGAGATCCAGGCAGTTACGACGATATCATTGACATTTTAGTTGATGAGAAAGTGGTTAAAAAAGAGGAAGAAACGCCATTAAAAGAGATCGTTCAATTGCGTAAAACCCTTGTTCAAGAATATGTGGATGTTAATCATCAGGATATTTATCAAAAAGTGATGCAGCATAAAGACGTACTGGCAGCATTTTCAGAGCGCGTAAGGACATATCTAGAGACAGAGTTAGGGCCTGTGTCTGCTTTCCGTAACTAAAGGCAAGCAAGTTGTAGTTGTATAAAAAATAAGCTATGATTTCAAGTATGAGACTTGAAAGGAGATCACACAACATGAAGGAATATAAAGGATATTTGATTGATTTAGACGGAACAATGTACAAAGGAACAGAGCTAATTGCCGAGGCGCGTGATTTTGTTATTAAATTAAAGGAAAAAGGAATTCCTTATTTATTTGTAACAAACAACTCTACAAAAACGCCCGATAAAGTAGCTGAAAAGCTAGAGGCATTTGGCATTCCTGCAACAGAAGAGCAAGTTTTTACAACGAGCCAGGCAACAGCTAATTATTTACACGAACGCAAAGCAAACGCTTCAGCTTATGTAATTGGTGGAGAAGGAATCCGACATGCGCTGCTTGAAAAAGGATTTACCATTGAAGAGGAAGATACGGATTTCGTAGTTGTTGGTTTGGATCAGGAAATTACATATGAAAAATTAGCAAAAGCATGTTTAAACGTTCGGAACGGCGCCTTTTTTGTTTCAACGAACGGAGATATTGCGATTCCTACTGAAAGAGGCTTACTGCCTGGTAATGGATCTATCACGTCCGTTATTACGGTTTCTACTCAAACAAATCCAGTATTTATTGGCAAACCAGAAAGTATTATTATGGAGCAAGCCCTTGAAGTCATCGGTACGCCAAAAGAAGAAACAATCATGATTGGTGATTACTATGATACAGATATTTTAGCAGGGATGAATGCAGGCTTAGATACATTATTAGTCCATACAGGGGTAACAACAAGAGAGTTACTAGAAGGATATGAGAAAAAGCCAACTTATACGGTAGATTCACTAAAAGAGTGGATGGAGAGAATTTAAAAAGCTGTCAATTGACAGCTTTTTTTGTTTTTTAACCTATTCTTGACTGGCAGCCCGGTGCGCTAACCGGCTAGAAGCAGCAGCGGCAATTGCGCCTACTAAATCATCTAAGAAAGTGTGGCACTCTCCAGTCGATTTATCGTTTAATCGTTCTAGAATACCCGGCTTTTGTTTATCAATATACCCGTAATTGGTAAAGCCGATTGATCCGTACACATTTACAATCGATAATGCTAAAATCTCGTCGATACCGTATAAACCTTCGTCTTTCTCAAGAATATCCAACAGAGGCGGCTCAATCACTTTTTTTTCTGTGAGGACATCTAGTTGAATACCCGTTAAAATAGCATTTTGAACTTCTCGTTTAGAAATGACGCGCTCAACGTTATATAAACAGTCTTCAATTGTTAAGTTTGGGTGATACTTTTTTTGCAAGTAATAGACCAGTTCAGCAATGTCTGTAAGAGCCACGCCGCGTTCTATTAACCATTCTCTTGCTTTTTTTTCTAACTCACTTTGTGTATGTTTTTTCTCCAAGTATCATCACCTGTTTTCTATATATTTTTAAGTCTAAAGTTGTTTCATACTACTAACCCGGAGTAAATAACTATAAATGGTGTATTTCTAATCTATTCATTCCTCCGTAAATATTATGACAAGTAATGTTGTTTTCCATCATATAATTTCTTGAATGAATGAAGAGAGGGATTAAAATGATACAAACCATTTATGAGCATTACGGATTACGTCCAAATGAATTTATGCCCGTTGGTAAATTTGAAGGTTTCCAGTATCGAGATATTTTATATACAATCATTAATGTAAAGCAAATGGAACAAGACGAGTTAAATGAACTATATCAAATGAGTCAATTTCTGATGGGCCAAGGTGATCGCCATGTGGCAACATTTATGCCTAATTTGAATGGTGAAATGATTACAGAAACTGAAACTGAAAAATTTATCATTTGCCGCTGTCTTGCGGAAGAGAAAAACCCCAACTTTTCACCTGGGCACGAGCTAGCTGTTTTTCATCAAAAAGGGAGGCTGTTTCCTTATGAAGTGGAAAAAGCAAACCGGCTAGGGCAATGGAAGTCCATGTGGGAGAAGCGTCTCGACCAGATGGAGCAATTTTGGTATGGAAGATTACGTGCTTTGCCTAATCAAGAGATGGAAAAACGTTTTTTAGAAACTTTTCCTTATTACCTAGGATTAACGGAAAATGCTATTCAATACCTAGTAGACACGGAAATTGACGATTTGCCTCGTTCAGTTGACGCTGCGACGATTTGTCATCATCGGTTCGGGCAAAAAACATGGGGGGAAGACTACGTTTACAAGCTCCCAGCAGATTGGGTCTTTGATCATCCGAGCAGAGATATAGCTGAATATATAAGGGAACAATATTTATTAACATACGCTGTCGATGAAAGGCACATGCATCAGTTTTTAAGTGAATACGAAAAGGTAAATCCGCTTTCTTCTTTTTCATGGAGACTGTTATATGCTAGACTTCTTTTTCCCGTTCATTATTTTGAGGTCATTGAAGGGTATTACAGTGTACAAGATGAGCGGCAAAAACAAAAGTATTATGAGAAGCTGGAAGGAGTATTAGCTCATTCTTCTCACTACGAAGCTTTTCTGAAGCGCTTTTACCAGTCGGTGGGTATCTCAACGTCTCGTTATCACATTCCTGAATTAACATGGATTCATTAAAAAGCGATTACTATAGAATATGATAAAATAGAAAAATAGGTGTTGGATAATCCAAACCTGTTTTTCTATTTTGTTTTTGTGCATGCAGTTTAAAAAGGATAAAGAGGTGGCGTACATATGGACAAGCCGTTTGTATTTATTACGAGAAAAATACCGAATGAATTAATCGAACCTTTAAAGGCAGTAGCGAATGTGGAAATGTGGGATAAAGAAGATGAGGCAGTCCCTCATGAGCTGCTTTGTGAAAAAGCTAAGCACGCACATGCTCTATTAACAATGCTTTCAGATCGTATTGACAGTGAATTGCTTACGCAAGCTCCTCATTTAAAGCTTGTAGCTAACTTGGCGGTCGGATTCGATAATATTGACGTAGAAGCGGCAACTGAACGAGGAATTATCGTTTCTAATACCCCCGATGTTTTATCTGATACAACAGCAGATTTAACGTTTGGTTTATTAATGAGTGTAGCTAGACGTTTAGTAGAAGCTGCTGGATATGTGAAAGAAAATCAGTGGAAAAGCTGGAGTCCATTTTTGTTAGCGGGTAGAGATGTTCATCATAAAACATTAGGTATTGTTGGAATGGGGAAAATTGGAGAGACGCTTGGGAAACGTGCTACAGGTTTTGATATGGAAATCTTGTACCACAATCGAAGCCGCAACCTTCAAGCAGAAAAAAAGCTCAATGCAGTTTACTGTGAGTTAAATGAGCTGCTTGAACGATCTGATTTTGTTGTTTGTTTGACACCGTTAACGGACGAAACCAAACATTTATTTAATGCTTCAGCATTTGAACAGATGAAAACAACTGCGATTTTTATTAATGCTTCAAGAGGAGCAGTGGTTGATGAGCAAGCATTGTTACATGCGGTTCAATCCGGGGAAATTGCTGGAGCTGGCTTGGATGTATTCGATCAAGAGCCTATTTCTGCTTCTCACCCTCTTCTTCAATTGCCTAATGTTGTAGCTCTTCCTCATATCGGCAGTGCGAGTATCGAAACGCGCACGGAAATGATTTCTTTATGTGTTAAAAACATTAAAGCAGTACTTACAAATGAGTCTCCCATTACAATTGTAAATAAAGAAGCGTTTGCGAAAAAATCATAACAGAAAAAGGCAATTTCATTTCGGTGAAATTGTCTTTTTTTTATTAAAAAACAGTGAGAGCCATGTTATGATAATAAAATGAAATATTTTAAAAATTTACATTTATCTTTATATACCAATTTTTTTAACGAGTTTACGAGAAAAGATGGCAAGTAAACCTTGTAAAAAAGAAAAATAAGGTCTATAATGTCCTCTATAAGAGAACAAATGTATACGTAGAAAGAACACAGAGGTGAGGAATATGACAAAAAGTATTTCAGTAGGATTATTAGGGTTAGGAACGGTAGGAAGCGGAGTAGTCAAAATTATTGAAAATCATCAGGATAAATTAAGTCATCAAGTCGGGTGTCCTGTAGAAGTTAAAAAAGTAGTAGTTAAAGATATTGATAAGAAACGTGACGTAGAAATCAGTGAAGATAAATTAACAACGAATGTTGAAGACGTTTTACATAACGCGGAGATTGACGTTGTCATTGAAGTAATGGGTGGCGTTGAAGAAACAAGAGATTATATCTTAACAGCCCTTCGTAATAAAAAGCATGTTGTAACGGCAAACAAAGATTTGATGGCAGTTTACGGCTCAGAATTGTTAACAGTAGCTTCTGAAAATAACTGTGATTTATTTTATGAAGCAAGTGTAGCAGGCGGTATTCCAATTCTTCGTGGATTAGCAGATGGATTAGCATCTGATCGTATTACCAAAATGATGGGAATTGTAAATGGTACAACAAACTTCATTTTAACGAAAATGACAAAAGAAGGAAGCGCTTATGATGAAGTGTTAAAAGAAGCGCAGGATTTAGGATATGCTGAAGCTGATCCCACTTCTGACGTAGGTGGTTTAGATGCTGCTCGCAAAATGGCAATCTTGGCTACACTAGGATTTTCAATGAAAATTGACTTGGACGATGTTCGTGTTCAAGGTATTACAGAAGTAACGGAAGAAGACTTGCAATATAGTAAACAATTAGGCTATACGATGAAACTGATTGGATATGCACATCGTGACGGCGACAATGTAGAAGTTAGTGTTCAGCCAACTCTTTTAGCAGACACACATCCTCTTGCTTCAGTAAGCGATGAGTACAATGCTGTATATGTATACGGAGAAGCTGTTGGAGAAACGATGTTTTATGGACCGGGGGCAGGAAGCCTGCCAACTGCCACTGCTGTCGTATCAGATTTAGTAGGTGTTATGAAAAACATGCGTTTAGGTGTGAATGGTAAAAGTGCGGTAACGCCTCAGTATCCAAAACAGTTAAAAGCAGAAGATGAAATGTTCTCGAAGCATTTCTTACGTATTCATGTTAAAGATCAAGTTGGAGCATTTGCAAAATTAACAACACTATTTTCAGAGCGTGGCGTGAGCTTCGAAAAAATTATTCAACTTCCTGTGAAAGGAAGCGAATTAGCTGAGATTGTTGTTGTTACACACAAAACATCTCAAAAAGATTATGAGGAAATCCTTCAGCAGCTTCGGGATTTACCAATTGTAGAAAATGTAAAAAGCAGTTACCGCGTAGAGGGAGTTGGCACAGTATGATGTGGAAAGGTCTATTAGCTGAATATAAAGAGTTTTTACCTGTAACAGAGAAAACACCTATGCTTACACTACATGAAGGAAATACACCTTTAATTCATCTTGCTCATTTATCAAAAGAGCTAGGCATTGATTTACATGTGAAAGTAGAAGGGTTAAATCCAACGGGGTCATTTAAAGACCGCGGAATGGTAATGGCTGTAGCAAAAGCCAAAGAAGAAGGAAGCAATACGGTTATTTGTGCATCTACAGGTAACACATCCGCAGCTGCAGCAGCTTATGCATCACGCGCTGGCATGCGCTGTATCGTTGTTATTCCAAATGGAAAAATTGCGATGGGGAAATTAGCTCAAGCTGTTATGTATGGTGCAGAAATTGTAGCAATTGAAGGAAACTTTGACCAAGCGCTTTCTATGGTTCGTAAGCTGAGTGAAACATCACCGGTTGCACTTGTAAACTCTGTAAACCCATATCGTATTGAAGGGCAAAAAACAGCTTCTTTCGAGATTTGTGAACAGCTTGGAAAAGCGCCTGACGTTTTAGCTATCCCAGTGGGGAATGCAGGGAATATTACAGCTTACTGGAAAGGATTCAAAGAATACAGTGAGCGTCACCAAACGTCTCTTCCTCACATGCACGGGTTTGAAGCAGAAGGTGCAGCCGCGATCGTGCGTAATCAAGTTATCGAAAATCCAGAAACAATTGCAACGGCTATTCGAATCGGAAATCCAGCAAGCTGGGATTATGCTGTAAACGCAGCAAAAGAATCAAACGGAAAAATTGATGAAGTAACAGATGAACAAATCTTAGAAGCATATCGTACAATTGCACGCAAAGAAGGTGTATTTGCAGAGCCAGGTTCTTGCGCTTCAATAGCTGGTGTGTTTAAAGATGTAGCTTCTGGTAAAATTGCAAAGGGTTCAACGGTTGTAGCTGTATTAACAGGTAACGGATTAAAAGATCCAAACGTAGCAATCGATGCTCATAATGTAAAGCCAGTGGTTTTACCAAATGATGAAGAAAAGGTATTTGAGTATATCCAAGGTGTCGTTGCTTCATGCTAGAAAATGAGCGTTTTGTCATTACGGTCCCAGCTAGCTCTGCTAATTTAGGGCCAGGATTTGATTCCATTGGAGTGGCTTTATCTCGTTACTTAAGATTAACAGTAGAGCGTCATGAGGAATGGATTTTTATCCCTGAAACGAAAGAAGTGCAAAGTATTCCTACAGGTACAGATAACTTAATGTATGAAGTGGCACAAGACGTGGCTCGTCAATTTAACATTGATCTTCCAAGTGCGAAGGTCTCTGTTTGGAGCAACATTCCATTAGCAAGGGGACTTGGAAGCAGCGCATCGGCTATCGTAGCTGGAATCGAGCTGGCTAATGTACTGTGCGACTTGCGTTTATCAAAAAGAGAAAAGCTTCGCATCAGCAGCTTAATGGAAGGACATCCCGATAACGTCAGCCCGTCTATTTACGGCGGAATCGTTGTTGGTTACCATCATGAAAATGAAACATATATTGCTCAAATACCTGAATTTGATGTCGATATCGTGATGGCTATTCCAGAATATGAATTAAAAACAACCGATGCTCGTGATGTGCTGCCTTCGGATATTAATTATCGCCACGCAGTAGAAGCTGGGGCAATAGGGAACATGCTAGTAGCGGCCCTGTTAAATAAAGATTTACCTCTGGTAGGCGAATTTATGGAGAAAGATTTATATCACGAACCTTATCGTATGAGGCTCGTGCCAGAGCTTTCTCTTGTGCGAAAAGAAGCAAAAGCTCTCGGCGCATACGGTGTGTCACTAAGCGGAGCCGGTCCGAGTGTATTATGTTTAGCACCAAAAGGAAAAGGAAAAGCGATTGCTGAACATATGTATGCTTTACTGCCGAACTGCGAAATAGATGTTTTACAAATTGATCGCAAAGGTGTATTTGTAGAAGCTGAAGTCACAACGAGTTAATAAAAAAATCCTCATTCATTTGAATGAGGATTTTTCATTCGCAAGCCCCAATAAAATGGGAGGTTGCTTTTATAATAAAATCAAAGAGATTAGAATACTTGTTCTACTTCAACTACACCAGGTACTTCTTCTAAAAGGGCACGTTCGATACCAGCTTTTAGCGTGATTGTTGAACTTGGGCAGCTTCCGCAAGCGCCTAAAAGACGTAACTTTACAATACCATCCTCTACGTCTACTAGCTCACAGTCTCCACCGTCGCGAAGTAAAAACGGACGAAGTTTTTCTAATACTTCTTGAACTTGCTCGTGCATTTCTGACATAACTATCGACTCCTTTCTTCTACTCTTATTATAAACGGTCTTTCATGAAAAATCTATCGGAGTATACATCGTAATGTTACCTTAAAAGAAAAAGATGTGCAATGAATCAGTTTTGTGTAAAATAGTATTCATAATGAAGTAAAAGTGTGAATAATCGTACAGTTTGTATGTAAAGATTCAAGGGGGATGTGCTATGCAATCAACTGAGGTAGAAGTGTGTATTTATGGAGCTGAAATTGTTTGTGCAAGCTGTGTTAATCTGCCGTCTTCAAAAGACACCTATGATTGGCTAGAGGCAGCGATTTCTCGCAAATATCCGAACCAACCGTTTGCTATCACATATGTAGATATAAACGAGCCGCATACGGATCCGGAAAAAGCAGCCTTTGCCAAGCGTGTGATTGAAGAAGATTTATTCTATCCTGTAGTGGTTATTAATGGAGAAATTGTTGGGGAAGGCAATCCGAAATTAAAGCGCGTATTTGAGGAAATGGAGAAGTATGGTTTCTGCGCATCATAATGAAAAAAGCCGTTAGATTGTCAGTCATCTAACGGCTTTTATTTTATCCACTGTGGTGTTTATACATCCAAAGAATACCTGATTTTAATAATCGAGCTACGCGTCCTGTAATTGGACGTTCGGCAACTAAGCCAAATCCATGCTTTTTGCCTAATGAACCAAGTATGCCTTTTAATTTAATAGTTGGCAATTCATCTGGAAGCGCTTCGCCTTTCCAGCGGTGAAGAAGTACTTGCACAATTTGTTCAGCCTGACCTTCTGCAAGCTGAGCACTTGGTGCATGCGGTAGGCTTGCACAATCACCTAAAATGTAGACATTTTCATCGTCAGGCAAGTTATGGTATTTCGTTAATACGACGCGTCCTTGAGGATCTTTTTCTACGTCTAAATCGCGTACCACTTTATTTGGCTGGATACCTGCTGTCCACACGATTGCATCGCTTTGAATGGGCTCATCATGATTATAAAGAATGTTCGGTTCTACTTTTGTAATATTAGCACTATTTACGATTTCAACACCGTTTGAAGTAAACCAAGTTTGAACGTAATTACTTAAACGTTCTGGGAAAGCAGATAAAATTAATTTACCGCGGTCAAATAAGATGATTTTTAAATCCGGGCGGCTTTCTCTTAGCTCGCTTGCTAGTTCTACTCCGCTTAATCCAGCTCCTACAATTGAAACAGTAGCGTGGGCCGGCAAGTTGTTTAATGTCTGATAAGTTGCTCGTGAAGCATCAATGGATTGAATGCTGTATGTATGCTCAAGAGCTCCGGGAACTCCATGATATTTATCTTCGCATCCGAGTCCTACAATCAGGTCATCGTAAGCGATCATTTGATCATCCACATAGACGCATTTCTCTTCCAGGTCTATGCGTTTTACACAGCCGTAGCGAATTTTTAAGCGAGGGTGTTCAGGAAAAGCAACACGAACATGCTGATCAGAGATTGTTCCAGCTGCAAGTGCATAGAATTCAGTTTTTAGTGAGTGATAAGGTGCTTTGTCAATAAGCGTTACTTCTACATCGTTAGGCAATTGATTCGGAAAAAGGCGCTGCAAAACGCGCATACCACCGTATCCGCCGCCCAGTATGACAAGGTTCTTCATGTGAATTTCCCCTTTAGCTTCATGCATTTTTGTTTTCTCTCTATTATTCTTGCTTTTAAGAATAGGAGAGTACAAATTACCGTTAATAAGGATGGTTGCCAAAAAGATATGAAAGGCTATATAAGATAACATATTTTACTTAAATAATAATTTAATATAACCTCGTTTGGTTTTCTATACATAAAAGTATAACTAAATTAATAAAAAACCACAATATGTTTCAACATAATTTCAAGCTATCCCTGTAATAAAGCTTTATTTATACGTTTTGTTGAAAAAGTCTGTGAAGCTAAGAAGCGTGCGCAAAATGAACGTGAATTTCCAAAGTTGACGTTGAAAATGAAAGGAGATAGGATAAACTAATAGTAGAGAGGTGAAAAACGTGATACAGCCAATTATTGAATTTTGCGTTAGCAATTTAGCCAGTGGTTCTCAAACAGCTTTAGAAAAGCTTGAAAAAGATCCAAATCTAGATATTATTGAATACGGATGTTTAGGTTATTGCGGGAAATGTTCACAATCTTTATTTGCCTTGGTAAACGGAGAGATTGTTACAGCGGAAACACCTGAACAGTTAGTAGATAATATTTACATTCATTTAGAAGAAAACCCAATGTTTTAAACTATCCCCGCTGTCGTATCTCTTTTTATCAGAAGAGGGACATGAGGCTAATAGAATAGATGATGTAAGCACGGCTGTCTTGCCGTGCTTTTTTATGCGTTTTTGCGCAAATATCTGCGCTTTAACCATCCTCTTTACAATCATAATGCTTCTTTTGTTTTTTAATACTCCAAAGGAGGACAAAATAAAAAACCCCTTAATCTTTATGATTAAGGAGCTAAAAAAACGGGGGATGATATTATTGTGTACAAAAGAGAATCACTTTATACTAGAGCTACATAAAAAAATAATGGGTGATAATATGAAAAAATTTCAGTTTACAAAAATGCATGCACTTGGCAACAACTATATCTACGTAAATATGTTTGAAGAACATATAGAAGAGCAAGAGTTAGCACCGCTTGCTGTAAAAGTCTCAAATGTTTATACGGGAATTGGATCGGATGGAATGATTCTTATTTGTCCATCTGAACGTGCAGATGTAAAAATGCGCGTATTTAATAATGACGGCTCGGAAGCAAAAAACTGCGGAAACGGTTTAAGATGTGTAGCTAAATATGCATATGAACATAATTTAGTAACAAGCGAAAGATTTTTTATCGAAACGCTTTCTGGAGTTGTAGAAGCAACGGTGCATCCGCAGGGAAATGAAGTTCCAGAAGTGACAATCGATATGGGAGCGCCTATTTTAGCTAGAGAACAAATTCCAATGACGGGAGCAAGCCAAGACCAGGTCGTTAATGAAGAGATGGAATTTGGAAAAGAACGGTTAAAAGGGACGGCTGTATCAATGGGAAATCCTCACGTCGTCTTTTACGTAAATGATATTGAACAAGCGCCTCTTACTACATTAGGACCCGTGGTTGAAAAAGATTCGCGTTTTCCAGAAGGAGTGAACGTTGAATTTGTCGAGGTAGTGAACGAAAGAGAGCTGAACTTTCGTGTATGGGAAAGAGGTTCGGGTATCACTCAAGCATGTGGGACAGGAGCATGCGCTGCTGTTGTTTCGTCTGTGTTAAATGAGAAGACGAAAAAAGATGCTCCTACTGTCGTACACCTCGCTGGAGGAGATTTAACGATTGTTTGGCAAAATAAAGGCAATGTATTAATGACAGGTCCAGCCAATGTGATTTGTGACGGCACGTATTATTATTAAAAAATGAAGAAGCAGACGATTTGTCGTCACAGCCATTTCGTCGTATACTAAACAAAAAAGGAGGTCTGTTTAAAAATGAGTCAAGATATCCTAACAATTACAGAAGCTGCAAGCTTTCAAATAAAAGATATGATGAAAGAACATGAAGAAGAAAATGCTTATTTACGTGTTAATGTAAATGGAGGAGGGTGTTCAGGTCTTTCTTACGGTATGGGTTTTGCTCACGAAGTAAATGAAAACGATACGCTGTTTGAACAACATGGCATTAAGATTCTTGTAGATAGCGAAAGTGCTCCAATTTTAAAAGATGTAAAAATTGATTACAAGCAATCTATGCTAGGCGGAGGGTTTACAATTGATAACCCAAACGCCATTGCAGCATGCGGCTGCGGCTCTTCTTTCCGTACAGCAAGCAACGCAGGTGCTCCTGAAGAGTGCTAAATATATTTTTATAAAGAAGCTTTCTTCACCTCATCTGGTGAAGAAAGCTTTTTTAGTGAGAAATTTTTGTATGTTACATCATCTGCCAAACATGTTGACTGAATAATCAGTCTTTTTTATACTCAATAAAAAAGAGGAGATGAACGGATTTGATAGATGCGACTCGTTACGACGCGGAACAAGTAGGAGGTTACGGAAGTTTTCGCAAAAAAAACACCCTGCCTATTCTATGGAAGGGGTTTATAAACTGGTTAAAACTTGAAAGTAGGAAAATGGAGTCTAAGGATGCAAAAAGTATTCACTTCAGTGAATCGCATTTATTTGTTCAACATTTGCCTTTTTCCTCAGGTGAAGCCTGTTATCAAAACTCGTCCTCTGCGCCTCTTAACCATTCTGAACCTTACATTCGCTATTATGAAAATGCTAACGCCTCTCTGGCTGAAAGCTACGGAGCAGTTGAAGGAGAGCATATTCTGCTGATTGAACGTATTGCCGGTCAATCAGAGGTAGTAAAATATTTAAGCAAGCTCGAAGGTTTGAAGGCCTACAGGATGAGCGTAACTAGTCAAGAAGGAAACCATTCCTTTTATGAAATCTGTTTAATAAGCAGTGATGCGGAAATGATGAGTGAAATCATTCATCGAATGGTTACACCAATCCAGCAATGAAAAAAGCAGGCGAGAGCCTGCTTTTTTTATGAGAACATTGACGTACTGTGCATAGGCTGTAAGCGAGCCTTTGGATCAATGTATGCTTTAGCGTTATTAACAGCAGTCGGACCTTCGCCAAATCCTGCCACGATGAGTTTTACTTTTCCATCATATGTGCAGACATCACCTGCTGCATAGATGCCAGGAATGTTTGTTTCTTGCTTTGAGTTAACAACAATTGCATTTTTCTCTAAATCTAAGTCCCATTCTTTAATTGGACCTAGAGAAGAAACAAATCCAAAGTTTACAATAACATCATCTACGTCTACTACTGTCTTTTCTTCACCTTTTGTGTTTTCTAACACAACTTGTGTAATACGGTCATCTCCAACAAATTCAACCGGTACATACGGTGTTTTAATATCAACTGATGAATTATGCAAGTTTTCTACGCTGTGTTCATGAGCGCGGAACTTGTCTCGGCGATGCGTTAACGTTACTTTTTCTGCGATCGGCTCTAACATAAGAGACCAGTCTACAGCAGAATCCCCGCCCCCGCATACTAGTACTTTGCGGCCTTTGAATTTATTCATATCATCCACAAAATAATGAAGGTTCGTTTGCTCGAACTGTTCTGCGTTTTCTAGCTCGATTTTACGGGGCTTAAATGCACCGTTTCCAGCCGTAATAATAATTGTTTTTGAATAGTGGACTTCAGAATTAGTAGTTAATCGAAATACACCGTCCGCTTGTTTTTCTACCTTTTCTACGGCTTGCTCTAGCGCAACTGCAGGTTTAAATTGATCCATTTGCTCTTTTAGGTTATTGACTAATTCTTGAGCCCGTACTTTTGGAAAACCAGCTACGTCATAAATATATTTTTCAGGATATAAAGCAGAAAGCTGCCCACCAAGCTGTGGCAAGCTTTCAATAATTTTTACGCTCGCTTGACGCATACCGCCATAAAATGCTGTAAATAAGCCTGTAGGGCCGCCTCCGATGATGGTAATATCATATACTTGTTTATCTTCTTTCATTTATAATCACCTCTAGATTGTTCTGTGCCAATGCATATTCTACTTTATGATAGCATAGTAAATTATAAAATATTATTAAAACACGCTGGAATGTTTGAGAAACTTTCTCAACTTAAAGATCAGTATTTGTAATCATTAACATAACCACACGTTTTGGTCAAATATAAAACTGGGTATACAGGAAAGTAATTGAAAATTTAAAAGCTTGTAAATACAAAGTGAAGGGTTGAAAAACCGATTAAAAAAGCATAAGATGTTTGTGTAAATCAAGCTAGGACTTATGCTTACATTTTTTTGAAACAGAAAAAATGTATTTTTTTAAAAAAGAACGTGAAGTGATTCACATTATTTTTCTTATATGAATAATAAATGGATAGCGATGATCGTTCTTGCTCAAACTAACATAAAAAAGCAAACCAAATAAAATTGCTCTTATCATTATATTTGTAAGACATACTTGTGACTATAACTAAAAAAGGTGGATGACATTCCTATGAAAAAGCCTAAAATCGTCATTTTGGGTGCCGGGTATGGCGGCATTATGACAATTGTTAATTTACAAAAGAAACTGGGTGCTAGTGATGCGGAAATTGTTTTGGTAAATAAAAACGATTACCATTACGAAACCACATGGCTTCATGAAGTATCAGCAGGTACAATTCATCAAGATCGCTCTCGTGTTCCCGTTAAAAATTTAATTAACACAAATAAGGTTACATTTATCAAAGACACGGTCGTAGATATTAAGTTAGATGAAAAGCGTGTTCTTCTTGAAAACAGTGAGCTAACGTACGATTATTTAGTTGTTGCTTTAGGGTATGAAGCAGAAACTTTCGGAATTAAAGGTTTAAAAGAACATGCATTTACCATTACGAGCATTAATGCAGCACGTCAAATTCGTGAGCATATTGATTATGTGTTTGCGACGTACAACAATGAAGTGGAAAAAAGAGACGAACTTCTGACAATTATTGTTGGGGGTGCTGGCTTTACCGGCATTGAATTTGTGGGAGAATTAGCAAATCGAGTCCCTCAGCTTTGCAAAGAGTTTGATATTCCGCGTGAAAAAGTACGCGTTATTTGTGTAGAAGCAGCGCCTACGGCTTTGCCAGGTTTTGATCCAGAACTTGTAGAATATGCGGTAACACAACTAGAACGAAAAGGAATCGAGTTCAAGATCGGAACAGCGATTAAAGAGTGTACAGAAGAAGGGATTATTGTATCAAAAGATGACCAAGTAGAAGAAATCAAATCAGCAACAGTTGTATGGGCTGCGGGTGTTCGAGGCAGTCACGTGATTGAAAAAGCTGGATTTGAAAACATGCGCGGGCGTGTAAAAGTAAGCAATAGCTTGCTGGCACCAGGGCATGAAGATGTGTTTGTTATTGGAGATTGTTCACTAATGATTAACCCTGAAACAGAACGTCCTTATCCGCCAACAGCTCAAATTGCTATGCAGCAAGGCGGTACCTGCGCTGAAAATATTAGCCGTTTGATGAAAGGTCAAAAAGAATTAAGCGAGTTCAAACCAGATATTAAAGGAACGGTATGTTCGTTAGGGCATGATGACGCAATTGGCGTTGTATATGGTCGAAAACTATTTGGTTCAAGCGCATCTTTTATGAAAAAAGTTGTTGATAATCGCTCGCTTTTCCTTCAAGGCGGAGCAGGTCTTGTATTGAAAAAAGGAAAATTTAATTTCTTTTAAAACAAAAAGCAAAAGGTCTTTAAGCCTTTTGCTTTTTTGGTATTAACTTACTTTTCTGTGATTGACGCCTTCATTACTCTTAAGTAAACTGAGAGTATAAAGAGTAACGGAGGCGAAAAGCAATGGAAATGAGTGTGCCTGTACTAATTATCTCCATCTTGTTGTTTTTTGTTTTGTTTTTTGGAATCGGTTTCTTATTGAATATGCTGCTTCGCATGTCTTGGATTATGGCCATTATTTATCCCGTGATTTTTATTTTTATTATTGATGATGTAAGAGCGGTTGATTACATTCAACATCCCGCTCACTCCTTTCAGCAGCTAGGGACAAAAGTGCTCTCTTTAGCCACAGCTGACATTGCGATTTTAATGGCTGGTTTTATAGGTGCACTAGCTTCAGGCATTACCATTAAATCTTTACGAACAAGAGGGTACCAAATGTTTTAAATGTAAATTCTTCTCGCAAACGAATAATTTGTTTTTATGTTGGAAACAAATAGATTCGTGAGAGGAGTTGTGGAAATCACAATGATTGGAAAAATAGCAAAGCGATTCATTATGTGCCTACTACTGGTCGGAGCGCTGTTTACAACATATGAAGCAATTACTGGCGTCCCAATAACCACAGTCATCAAATATATGCCTTTTATAAACCGTACAGGGCATCCTCTAATGAATGAAAGGCTCTTGCCATCATTTCTAAAACCACTAAGAGCTGAAGCGGCTAGCAATGACAAAGAGCGTCTGACGATTGAAGAAGCATTTGATTGGTCGCGTTATCCAACTAAGAATGTATTGGCTACGGGTTACACAGCTGGTTACGAATCAACTGGGAAAAATCCCAATCATCCAGGGTATGGTATTACATATTCGGGCGTTAAAGTAAAACGTGACTTGTATTCAACCATCGCTGCTGATTTAACCATATTTCCAATCGGCACGATCTTGTTTATTCCGGGCTATGGCTATGGAGTGGTAGCAGATAAAGGTGGGGCTATTAAAGGCAATCATCTTGATTTATATTTTGAGACTGTTTCCGATGTGTACAACATATGGGGTAAAAAAGAATTAAACGTCTATGTAGTGAAATCAGGGGACGGCCGCTTAACTGAAGAAGAGTTAACAATGCTGAATGAAAAGAAGTCGATGCAGGTTTTTCGCCAGCAGGTAAAATAAACGAGAAACACATGAAGAATTCTTCATGTGTTTTCTTATGTTTTATGGCCATACATAATACGTTACAAAAGCAACTGCTATCCCTGTTAAGGCCCCAAAGAAAACTTCAATAGGCTTATGTCCAAGCAGCTCTTTTAGCTTCACTTGTTTTTCGTCTTCTTCATTGGTCGTCCACAGCTTTGCCTCTTTTACCGCGCGCTGAAAGTCTTCAACCAAACGATTTAAAACCGTTGCTTGCTCTCCTGCATGTCTTCTTACTCCTTTAGCATCGAACATGACAATAATGGCAAAAATAGCGGAGAGAGCAAAAATGGGGGATTTAAGACCTTCTGCTAGCCCAATGGCAGTTGCTAAGGAAGTTACTGCTGCGGAGTGAGAGCTTGGCATGCCTCCCGTACTAAAAAATAAGCTGCCGTCTATTTTCTTAGTAGCTACAAAAGAAAGGGGAATCTTAATAAATTGAGCAAAGAAAATAGCGATTAATGAACTCCAAAGTGGAAAATTTGAGAATAAATCCATTGAGACGTCCTCCCTCAACTTAAAATGTCTGAAAAGCTAAACCCGTATGATGAAAAAAGCGGTAGATGAAAGTATATGTGTGAAACTAAGGTTTTTGAACTGTGATTAAAAATTGTATTTCTGCTATCATATGTATATAGATGAAAACAGTGGTGAATATGATATATATTCCACTTGCTGAATAGATTAAACAAAGCAGATGATAAATAAAAATAAAATCTCTATACGTAAAAGGGAGGAATTTTATGTTTTCGCATGTAGAAACATTTGGTGTTGATCATCAAACAGAAGCGCTCGTAATCGGGTTATTTAATCAAAACCAACAATTTGAAGGCCTTCTAAAAGAAATTGATGAAGCTTTAGGTGGACAGCTCATTCATTTGATTAAAGAAGGGGATATACGTGTACAAGAAAAACGTACATCAACGATTCATACACTAGGAAAATTAGGAGCAAAACGTCTTTATTTTGTGGGACTCGGACGAAAGCAAGCGCTAACTAAAAATGGACTCAAAGAGAGCTTTGGACTGTTATTTAAAAAGTTAAAAGAAGCGAAGATTTCAAACGCATCGGTCGCCCTTTCTACATTTGATACAGGAGTGTGGTCAGAGCAAGAAACTGCAGCTTTATTAGGAGAAGCTCAACAGCTTGCTATGTACGAGTTTGAAAACTACAAAAAGAAATCAAACGAACCTGACAAGCAGCTTGAGAAAATTGAACTGTTTTCTTTTTACAAAGACGTTGTACAATCTGCTTTGGTTGGATATACGTATGGAAAAGCAACAAACTCAGCGCGCACCCTTGTTAACTTACCAAGCAATATGCTAACGGCTACAGATTTAGCTAATTATGCAGTAGAAATGGCACATACATATGGTTTTGAATATGAAATTTTAGAAAAAGAAGAGATGGAAACATTGGGAATGGGCGCACTGTTAGCAGTTAATCAAGGTTCCGCAGAGCCTCCTAAAATGATTGTCCTGAAATATCAAGGAAAAGAAAAATGGGAAGACGTTATTGGGTTGGTAGGAAAAGGGATTACCTTTGACACAGGTGGTTACTCTATTAAATCTAAAGACGGGATTGTAGGTATGAAAACAGATATGGGCGGAGCTGCATCTGTTCTTGGTGCAATGGAAGCAATTGGAGAATTAAAACCTCATCAAAACGTAGTAGCTGTCATTCCATCAACTGACAACGTTATTAGCGCGCGTGCTTTTAAGCCAGATGACGTAATTACAGCAATGAATGGAAAGACAATAGAAGTACTGAATACAGATGCTGAAGGGCGTTTAGCGTTAGCTGATGGTATCTCCTATGCCAAATACCACGGAGCAAATTATTTAGTAGACGTGGCGACATTAACGGGTGGTGTAATTGTAGCTCTTGGTACACATACAACTGGGGCAATGACGAATGATTCTGCTTTATTGCAGCAAATAGCGAAAGCGAGCATTGAGACAGGCGAACCGATTTGGGAGCTGCCTATTACAGAACGAGACAAAAAGCGTGTTCGGGGAAGTAAGGTAGCAGATTTAAATAACTCTCCTGGACGAGAGGGGCACGCAATTATGGCAGGAACTTTTATTGGTGAGTTTGCAGAGCAAACACCATGGGTTCACTTGGATATTGCTGGAACTGCAACATCCGCTGCTTCTCATGAGTTAGGACCTTCAGGTGCAACAGGCGTGATGGTGCGAACACTAGCTACAATGGTTTGTTCATTTGAAGCCAATTAATGAAAAAAGTATAGCAGTGATAGAAAGAAACGTAAAAAGAAGCATCGATGATGCTTCTTTTTTAATATGTTTACATAATGTTTTTTCTTTTTAGTAAGAAAAGATTACTTAGAAAAATCCTTATATTGTTAAGGGTGTAGAGAAGTTAAACAAACGTTTATTTAGTAAGATGATTGACTTTTTTTCTATACCTAATATAATGAACATGTTGTTTATCTCTCTAATGTTTTAATGAGATAAAGTGAAAAGAAAAATGGAGGTTTCAAAATGAATGCAGTATTAATAGCTGTGCTCGTGATGCTGATTTTGAGCTTATTGCGTATCAACGTTGTCTTTTCTTTAGCAGTCGGAGCGCTAATTGGAGGACTTGTTGGCGGTATCAGCCTCACAGATACAGTAAGTATATACACAGATGGTCTTGGAAACAGTGCTTCTGTTGCATTAAGCTATGCTTTGCTTGGAGGATTTGCAATGGCTGTTTCGCGGACAGGGCTGCCTGATGCCGTTGTTCAGCTAGCGTTAAAAATAGTAGGGAAAGAAGGAGAAACGAAAAAGAAGTCACTGTCAAAAGTACTGATTTTATTGATCATCCTTATTATTTCATGTTTTTCTCAAAACGTTATTCCGGTTCACATTGCATTTATTCCGCTTTTAATTCCACCTCTATTGAAAGTATTTAATCAGTTAAAAATCGATCGCCGATTAGTCGCAACCGTTATTACATTTGGATTGGTTACACCTTATATGTATTTGCCGGCAGGATTCGGTAAGATTTATCACGACATTTTATTTACTAACATCAAAGAAAGTGGATTAACAATTGATAAAGGAGATATTACTACGGCGATGGCTCTTCCAGCTTTAGGAATGGTAGCGGGCTTATTGTTTGCTGTGTTTATTTCGTACCGCAAGCCGCGCAGTTATGAAGACATTGACATCGATCAAGGCACAGAGGAGCGTACAGGTTACACAACAAGAGGAATTATAGTAGCTCTACTTGCGATTGTAGCGGCTTTAACTGTGCAGCTCTTAGTAGATTCTATGATTTTCGGAGCGCTTGCAGGGATTGTTGTCGTTTACTTCAGCGGGGCTTTGAAGTGGAATGAAGCAGATCCAGTATTAACGAACGGAATGAGAATGATGGCTTTCATCGGATTTGTTATGCTGTCTGCCTCTGGTTTTGCAAAAGTTCTTCAAGAAACTGGAGATGTAGAAGCGCTTGTAAAAGGCTCTGTTGCTCTTATTGGCGGCAACCAAATGCTAGGTGCATTTCTTATGCTTGTCATCGGGCTTTTAGTGACAATGGGCATTGGTTCTTCTTTCTCTACCATTCCAATTATCGCGACGATTTTTGTTCCTCTTTGCTTAGAACTTGGTATGAGTCCAATGGCAACGATTTGTATTGTTGGTACAGCGGGAGCGCTTGGAGACGCTGGTTCACCAGCTTCAGACAGTACGCTTGGACCCACATCTGGATTAGCAGTCGATCGTCAGCATGATCATATTTGGGATACGTGTGTACCAACTTTTCTTCACTATAACATTCCACTTATTATTTTTGGGTGGATTGCCTCGGTTATCTTGTAAATAGAGGCCCTATAATGAAAAAAAGCAGCCGATCAAAACCGGCTGCTTTTTTCATGCTTGAGAAAGAGTAGAAGCAGTGCTGTCACAAGCTCCTAATGCTTGCTCTACAGCCTGAAGAGATTGTTCAATACGTTCACGATTTGAATCTTTCTCTACTGTTTGAAGAGCTTGTTCAAGGCTTGCCTTTGCCTGATTTAATGATGTGCAAGAATCTTGCACGTAACCTCTAGCGTTTTTAGACATTCTTCTTCCTCCTAACTAACAAAAAATGAGAATCAATAAGTAGTATGAGTAATTTGCAGGGAATTATGAGGAGAAATAATAAAAAGGATTAACTCTTATGAAAGGAGTTAATCCTGTCAGCCTAACTGTTTAAATTGGTTGGAATGTAGAAGTTCAAGCACTTTCTTATCAAGCTCCTTAATTTTCTTTACAGCCAGATTATATTCCATTTCACGGTAATGGTGTTTGCCGCCTGGCTCTTCATCAGCTTCATCAGCTAGTTTGACTACTTTTTGAAGAGGGCGTTGTTGAATTGTTCCTTCAGGCAAATATGAGTCTGTGTGTAGTAAAATAGCTAAAGCAATTTCTTTTGCCGCCTGAGGTTCCTCACCTAAACGAATGAGTAATTTATGTGCACGTTCAGCCCCTTTAATAGCGTGAATATCATTTTGACGATACTTCTCATAATCCCACTGACCATTTGTGTACCATTCGTAGTGGCCAATATCATGAAGCAGCGCTGCTTTTGTAGCTAAATCGGGGTTTACATTATGCTGTACGGATAGACGAAACGCATGATAGGCGACGGATACAGCATGCGCAACGCCAGATCGAGTTAAATATTTTTGAGCGATAGGATGCGTGAAAATTTCTACTAGCGTAACATGTCTCATCATGTCATCCCTCCTAAAGAAAAAATATATTTCCAAATACAATATCATATTTGTATCCTAAATACAATTATCGTGTAATTTGTTTTTACATACAAAAATGGCATATATTATAATATTCGGAACGAAACAACATGTACATCTTTTTTTGAAGAAAATAAGACTTTTTTCCTTGTATTTTACCATCTAATATTTAACGATACGTGACAGCAGTCAAATTGGTTATCGGGATGAATAAACGTAATTTTAATATAGTCTGGAGTATAAAAAACATCGATTTTTGTCTTAACACCAGTGGAAAGAATGAGTCTTTTTACTTCACTCATTTTGGATTCTTGAGCAGCAGCTTTTATTTTTTTTATTAAATTTGGCGAAGTATTAGCTCTTTGAATAAATATAGTAGCGCTTTGCATGGTAGAGGGAATAACTTTAAGAGATTGCTGAAATGTCGCGATGTCCGCCTCAGGTAAGTTAGGTACCCTGTATGTATAAGGGTGAGGCATGTAGTACGGTGGCCAATAGTAAGACAAGGGAGCAAATGATTTCATATAAGAATCCTCCTAGAAAACGGATTTTTATTATGTATATGTAGAGGGTTCGTATATGTTGTAGCAAAACCGTTATTGTATACTAGATACAAAGGGAGGTATGGATATGAAAACAAAAGATACGCTGTTAGAAGCATTAGGAATTGAGATTATTAGTGCGAGTGAACAAAGAGTCGAAGCGACGATGCCTGTTGATGAGCGAACGCGTCAGCCATTCGGGCTTTTACACGGAGGAGCATCGGTGGCGTTAGCTGAAACTGTGGCTAGTCTAGGTGCCATTAAAAGTGTAGATCTCGAAAAAGAAATCTGCGTAGGTTTAGAAATTAATGCCAATCATATCAAAGGGAAAAAAGACGGAATCGTTACAGCTATAGGCGTTCCTTTACATAAAGGAAAAAAAACAGCGGTTTGGGAAGTGAAAATTCAAGATGAAGAAGAGAATTTAATCTGTATATCCAGATGTACGCTTGCTATTCTACCTAAAGCTTAAACATAAGAATGCTTAGTCTAGAAGGTGTGAGGTATGCTTTTGGAGTGAGAAGGAGCCACCTCACACACTCATGTTAGAGTTTAAAGAGAATTTGGAAGAGCGGATACATAAAAAAGTGAAAAAATAGGTAAAAAAATAAGCGAAATTATGTCTATTCGTGACAGTTACCCTGCGCATAGAGACATGCTCTAGAATATAGTAGTAGTAAAGTATTCTTTTTATTCAGCAACTAGAATATTCATAATATTAAAAATAAGAACAGAAAATAGACCTTCCGATTGTTCAATCGTGCTATAATAGCATTAATATAGTAGGGCGGTTTATTTTACAAAGGGGTGATAATATTGGATAAGAACTCTCAGTATTTATTCATTGATTTTGAATTTACAATGCCAGAGTATAAGGGTTTTCCAAAAGGCTTTTTTCCGGAAATCATTGAAGTTGGTTTGGTGTTTGTTAAAAATCAAGAAATCATTGATCGTTTCTCCTCTTACGTACAGCCTACACACTTTACAAAATTAACTGAGCGCTGTAAATCATTTCTCCATATCGAACAAAATCAAGTAAATGAAGGCATTACGCTAGAGCAGCTTGTACAGCGACTGGGCATGTATAAACACAGCACGATTATTACATGGGGGAACATGGATATGAAAGTATTAAGGCAGTGCTGTCAAAAAAATAAGGTGCCATTTCCTTTTGCAGGTAAAGAAATTGATCTTTCAATGGAGTATAAGCGCTTTTTTGGAGATCAAAATCAAACTGGCCTTTGGAAAGCTGTGCAAGAGTATGGTAAAGAAGGAACTGGAAAGCACCACTGCGCGCTTGATGATGCGATGACGACACTCAATATCTTTAAGCTTGTAGAAAAAGATAAGCGGTACCTTCAAAAACCAGAGCCAACGACCATAGGAGATCGAATCGATTTTTCAAAAGTATTAAATAAATTTGCATTATAAAAGCCAAATCACTTCTACGTGAATTTGGCTTTTTACTTAATGAATACCGTACTCTTTTTTTAACTCTTCTAAACAGGCAATACTTGCTTGAGCAAAAGGGCTATCTTTGGCTTGTTGTTCAGCTATCTTTAATTCAAGCGCTTTTTTTAGTGAATTTTTATAATCGGGAACGCTGTCTTCATAGAGATGAACCATTTTTTGAGGAATATTGGCCTGCTCTCGAAATGCAAGTGCTTTTCGCTCGTGAAAAAAAGGTACGTCCACTTGTCCAGGGTTATGTAAGTCACCTTGTTCTGGATGCTTTAACACAGCTTGAATCCGCACAACATAATGCAGGTCTCGAACTTGTGTAATTTCACCGATGTATTTCCCAGTTTTATAAAGTGCCGTAACGGTTTGACCAATTGTAAATGTCATATTGCCAGATCTCCTTTAAGTAAAGTGTTTGTTATCACCAGTATAAATCAAAACCCTCTACCGTTTCTATGAAAGGATGTTGTACATGATGTATTTAATGTTTTTGCTTTATTTTCCGGAAGATAAAAGAGAATATATTCCTGCTTTTGCTACTATGGCGATTTTTGTACTAGCAGCAGTTGCAGTATGGCGTTTAATCATTAAGATTTCGAAAAAAGAAGAAGAAAAAACGAAGGAGTTAGAAGCAAAGCTAAAAGAACAGGATAATAAGAAATCACTGTAATGAAATGCAAATAAAATGTAAGCGTTTAAAATAATATGTTGCTGGACAATCTATGGAAAGACATCTAAAACTTTCGCTAGTGCATATGCGATTGGAGGGCAACATGAAAAAACTACTACTCATTGGAACCGTGCCTTTTTTCTTGTTAACGGGGTGTATGGAAAAAGAAATATCCAATAAAGAAGTCAAAGTCTATAACGCAGATGGAGATAGCATCGGTACAGTCAAGTTGAAAGAACAGGCCGATGGAATTGAGTTTACGTACAATTTAAGCGGACTTCCACCTGGCGAACACGGCGTACATATTCATGAAATGGGAATTTGCAAAGCTCCTAACTTTAAAAGTGCGGGCAATCACCTTGATCCTGATAAAAAGAAACACGGACTGTTAAATCCAAAAGGACCGCATTTAGGCGATATGAAAAATATTGTGGTAGAAGACGATCAGACGTATACAGGAACAGATATGGTTCCTCAAGTCACGTTAAAAGAAGGAAAGACATCGCTCGTTAAGCGTATGGATGGCTCATCCCTTATTATTACCGAACAAGGTGATGACGGAATGACAGAGCCATCAGGTAATTCTGGCAAGCGAATCGCCTGCGGAGTTATTTCAAAAAAACATTAAAAACAGCGTTCTTTCGTGAGAAAGAACGCTGTTTTTTACGTTAAAGCTACTTTTAAGCGATTTAATCCTTCTTGAAGCTGTTCATGTGAACAGCCAATGTTCAAGCGGATAAAACCTTTTCCATATGTGGAACTGTATTTTTCGCCTTTTTCTACGGCAATTTTCCCTTTTTCTAATAAGCGTTCATGTAATTCTTCTTCTGATAAATGCAGCTTGTTGCAGTCAATCCATAGTAAATAAGTTCCTTCGGGCTGAACCACTCGCAGTTCAGGCAAGTTTTCACTTATAAAACGCGTCACGAGATCTACATTTTTCTTCAGATATACAAGCAGTGCTTCTAGCCACTCCTCACCTTCACTGTAAGCCGCCTCTAACCCAATTATTCCGAATGTGTTTAAATTAGAAAACCCTTGTTTTTGCTGTTGTTGAACATACTGTGTGCGCAGTTTCTCGTTTGGAATAATAATAGCTGAAGCTTGAAGTCCCGGTATATTAAATGTTTTGCTAGGGGCCATACACGTAATGGTTCGATTGGCTGCATCTTCACTCACCATGCTAATGGGAATGTGTTTATAAGGCTGGTAAATTAGATCAGAATGGATTTCATCTGAAACAATTAATACATTGTATTTTTCACAAAGATCGGCAAGCTTCTTCAGTTCTTCTTTTGTCCACACGCGTCCTACTGGATTATGAGGGCTGCAAAGAATCATTAATTTTACGCCTTCTGCAAATTTTTTCTCTAAATCTGCAAAATCAATTTCGTATTTATCGCCTGCAAGTTTTAACGGATTTTCAACAACTTCTCGATCATTTACCTTTATCATGTTAAAAAATGGAGTATAGACTGGAGGCTGAATTAAAATTGAATCTCCGGGTTCCGTAAATGCTTGGATAGCCATACTCAGGGCAAATACAACTCCTGGACTGTATGTAATCCATTCATGATCAATGGTCCACTGATGCTTTTTTTCTACCCAAGATGATAAAGCATTTGCCGTAGATTCAGTAGGGGAAGTGTAGCCGAAAATACCGTGTTTGACACGCTCATTAATGGTTTGAAGAACATTAGGCGGCGCTTGGAAATCCATATCAGCTACCCAAAAAGGCAGAACATCTTTTGCTCCAAAAACAAGATCAGTTTTGTCCCACTTTACGGACTGCGTACCTGTACGGTTAATTAATTGATCAAAAGAATAAGTAGACAATAAAAGTACCCCCTTTTTTAATATAATAGTTTGCTTATTTTTAATACGTTTGTCAACGAAGTTAACTTGTGAAGTCAATAAAGAAAGTGAAAAAATTGCTGAAGCACGACTAATAAATTTTTTATTAAAGTTAGCGCCTCGTGTGAAATATACGAACTCGCCCCGTCATTATTGAGACAGGGCTTTTTCACCGTACAAGAAATCGACCATATGAGATTGCACAATGTCGGGACACTCTTCTGGTAAAAGGTGTCCAATTTCCTTTAAAGAGATAAAGGTAGAGTCTGTTAAATCATCTTTTAACTTACGTCCGAGATGCAAAGGAACAACCCGGTCTTCTTCTCCCCAAATGAGTAAACTGGGTTTTTTTATGTGCTGCAAATCCTTTGAGGATAGGTCTCCTTCTCGATCACGAATCATTCTTGTTAAAGCCATAAACGTACGGTCATCCAAAAATGGTTCAGTATAGCCATCAATCATTTCTTCGTCGATTAACTTATGATCAAATACGACATTTTGCAAGTTGCCTAATACACCTTTGCGAGACAGCCACGTTTTTACCCACAGATAAAAGAAGGGAACATAAGAAGACATGACCAATCCATAATGTGAGGGGCCTAAATAAGCTGAGCTGCACAGAAGAACTAGTTTTGATACGCAAGAAGGCTTTAACTTTGCTACGTTTAAACAAACCTGTCCTCCCATTGAATGTCCCGATAGTACAACATCTTTCAACTTTAAATATTCAATCAACTCGATGACAATTCTGGCTAAATTTTTATACGAGTATTGAAAGGTTAACGATTTTTCACTTCGCCCAAATGGCGGAAGGTCCAGCGTAATGATAGAAAACGTATCTTCAAATAAAGGAATTAAACGTCGAAAGCTAAAACTCGATGATAAAAAGCCGTGAATAAATACAATGGCTGGTTTATCAGGGTGATAGTTATGGCATTCGTAGTAAACATTGACTCCATTAAAAGTACGCTGGTGACAAGTAATTTTAGATTCAGTCAATTTGTTTCACTCCATCTTTTTCTTTCTAGTCTGTCCTAATTTCCAGCAATCTATAAAATGAAACTCAATTACCGGTATAGATTTCACATTAAAGATGTGTTTAAATTTGATATAATGGAAAAAGTGAAAAAATTTAATCGTTGTAGGAGGGGAACGCGGTGTTCTTAGAAGAAAAAGAGTTAGAAATTTTAGAAATTCTAGAAAAAAATAGCCGTATTTCAATAGATAGTATTTCAAAAATGGTGGATTTAACATTTGAAGAAACCTCTAATATTGTTAAAAAGCTAGAGAGAGAAAAAGTAATTGTGCAATATTCAGCTGATATTAACTGGAGACGAGTAGATGGACATGAGGGCGTCACGGCTATGATAGATGTAAAAGTTGCACCAAAGCGAGGAGTAGGCTTTGACGAGATTGCGGAGCGCATCTATCGTTTTCAAGAAGTGAAATCCGTGTACCTAATGTCAGGAGCATATGATTTGTCTGTTATTATTGAAGAAAAATCAATGTCTGAAGTAGCGTTTTTTGTTTCTGAAAAGCTTTCTACGCTAGACTCTGTTTTATCTACAACGACTCACTTTATCATGAAAAAATACAAGCACGATGGTACCATCTATGACCAAGGCGATGAAGATCGCAGAATCGTGGTGTCTCCGTAATGAAAGAGCGCTTGTCAACAACTGTACAACAGCTGAAACCTTCAGGTATTCGCCGCTTTTTTGATTTAGCAGCAAGTATGGATAACGTCATCTCTCTTGGAGTAGGTGAACCTGATTTTGTCACATCTTGGGCTGTTCGAGAAGCGAGTATTTTATCGTTGGAAAGAGGATATACCTCTTATACAGCAAATGCGGGGCTTTTAGAGCTCCGCTTTGAAATTATGAAGTATATGAAAAGAAATTTTAACGTCTCGTATGATTATAAAGATGATATTATTGTGACCGTTGGAGGAAGTCAGGCTCTAGATATTACAATGCGAGCTTTGATTAACCCTGAAGATGAAATTATTGTCGTGGAGCCAAATTTTGTGTCTTACAGTCCGTTAATTTCGCTAGCAGGAGGAGTTCCTGTGGCAATTGAAACAACGGCAGAAACAGAGTTTAAACTGCAGCCTAGACAGATTGAAGAAGTCATTACAAGCAACACGAAAGCCCTTCTTTTATGCTCTCCTAATAATCCAACAGGAAGCTCACTCTCTAAAGAAGAGCTGCAGGCTATTGCGGATATTGTCATAAAGCATGACTTGCTTGTTATCACGGATGAAATCTATGCAGAATTAACATATGATGAAGAATTTACATCTATTGCTTCTTTAGAAGGAATGAAAGAACGAACTATTATTATTTCTGGCTTTTCTAAAGGGTTTGCCATGACTGGATGGCGTCTTGGATACATATGTGCACCAACTGAGATTGCTAAAGCAATGCTGAAAATTCATCAGTATACAATGATGTGTGCGCCTACCATGGCACAATATGGAGCAATTGAAGCACTACAAAATGGGCAGCATGACGTAGAAGAGATGAGAAAAAGCTATCGCAGAAGACGGAACTATATGGTGAAGTCATTAAATCAAATTGGTCTGGAATGCCATTCTCCCGGAGGAGCGTTTTATGTGTTCCCGTCTATCAAGAAAACTGGATTGTCATCGGAAGAATTCGCTGAGCAGCTTTTGCTTGAAGAGCGAGTAGCCGTGGTGCCAGGCAATGTATTTGGAAAAGGCGGAGAGGGACATATTCGCTGTTCATACGCTTCTTCAATGGAATCATTAGAAGAATCCATAAAACGGATTAGCCGTTTTGTTGAAAATAAGTTATAATAAAAATAAGATATTATGTCATATCGTATAGACGGTTTGATATAATATCTTTTTTGCTATGATGAAATGTAGTGTTAGTTTATATTTGTGACGAAATTGGTAAATAATAAATATAGTATAACTACTTTTTGATTCAATCTATGAACTGTGCTATAATTTTAAATTGGCTATAATGGTGAAAATAATAAGGTATCTAGGAGTGTTTATATGTCAAAATTTGAAATCGGTACTGTTACAAAAGGTAAAGTAACAGGAATTCAACCATACGGTGCATTCGTTGCATTAAATGAAGAAACTCAAGGATTAGTTCATATCTCAGAAGTGAAACATGGCTTCGTTAAAGATATTAACGAACATTTATCAGTAGGAGACGAAGTAAACGTTAAAGTTTTATCTGTTGATGAGTCAACTGGTAAAATTGGTTTATCTATTCGTGCTACTGAGCCAGCTCCAGAAAAAACTGAAGCTTCTGCACCTAAAAAACCTGCTAAAAAGCGTCAAGGTCAAGCAACAGTTCACACTGAATCTACTCAAGGATTCAACACATTAAAAGAAAAATTAGAAGAGTGGATTGAGCAATCAAACCGCGAAGATCTAATTAAGAAATAAGAAAAAAAGAAGGATAGCTTAGCTATCCTTCTTTTTTTAATGTTCCGTTCTAGGTTCTGTACGCTCTACTTCAGCAGAAGGTTTAAATAATAGACCTAGGTTAATCAGTCCTGCGATTCCAACCAATCCATAAATAATGCGGGAGAAAGCAGATGTTTGACCGCCGAAGATTGCTGCTACTAAATCAAATTGAAAAAAGCCAATAAGTCCCCAGTTAATTGCTCCAATAATCGTTAATACGAGCGCAATACGTTGAATACCACTCATGATGAACCCTCCTTGTTTTGTAGTTCACTTATTAGCCTGCTTTTTTTTGAGGGAAATATGCATATTTACTTTTGGAAGATACAGACAAATGAACGTTGATTTGGATGGGCTGAGCGTCTAGTCAACAGGGAATAATCTTTAGGAAGTCAATTTTCTTTACAATCAAAAAGTTGTTCTTCATAATGATGCATGTAATCAAGCTCGTAAGGAGGAGTTTATAGTGAACAATTTTACATTTTATAATCCTACAAAATTAATTTTTGGTAAAGGTCAATTAGAGCAATTAAAAACAGAAGCAGGGCGCTTTGGTAAAAAGATATTATTAGTATACGGCGGAGGAAGCGTAAAACGCAGCGGTTTATACGATCAAGTAATGGATGTACTGAATGACATGAATGCAGAAGTACATGAGTTAGCGGGAGTAGAGCCGAATCCTCGTCTGACAACTGTTCGCAAAGGAATCGATATTTGTAAAGAAAACGGTATTGAATTTTTACTTGCAGTTGGTGGAGGAAGCGTAATCGATTGTACAAAAGCAATCGCAGCAGGCGCAAAATATGATGGAGACGTATGGGACATCATTAACCGCGACGTATTCGCAGCTGAAGCTCTTCCATTTGGAACAGTACTGACATTAGCAGCAACAGGTTCAGAAATGAATGCTGGTTCTGTTATTACAAATTGGGAAACACAAGAAAAATACGGCTGGGGCAGTCCGGCAACATTCCCTCAATTCTCTATTTTAGATCCCGTTAATACATTTACTGTACCAAAAAATCAAACAGTTTATGGCATGGTCGACATGATGAGCCACGTATTTGAACAATATTTCCATGCTGCAACAAATACGCCGCTTCAAGATCGCATGTGTGAAGGAGTACTGCAAACGGTTATTGAAACGGGACCAAAATTATTAAACGACTTAGAGAACTACGAGTTACGTGAAACGATTTTATACAATGGGACAATCGCATTAAACGGTATGTTACAAATGGGACACCAAGGCGATTGGGCTACTCACAATATTGAGCATGCGGTATCAGCTGTATATGACATTCCACATGCAGGTGGATTGGCAATTTTATTCCCGAACTGGATGAAACACGTAATGGATGAGAACGTAGATCGCTTCAAGCAAGTAGCTGTACGCGTATTTAACGTAGATACGGAAGGCAAGACGGATAAAGAAGTAGCACTTGAAGGTGTTGATAAGCTTCGTGAATTCTGGTCAAGCCTAGGTGCACCAACTCGCTTAGCTGATTATGATATTGGTGAAGACAAATTAGATCTTATGGCTGATCGTGCAATGGCTAAAGGTGAATTTGGTAAATTTAAAAAATTAAACAGAGAAGATGTACTAGCAATCCTACGCGCTTCTTTATAAGATTCTCGATAAAAAACGCCGTGCAAACCGCACGGCGTTTTTTTCTATTCATCATGGGTAAGCTTTTTCTGCTGTTTGGTTTTCAAATCATCCCGAACGGTTTTATCAGAAAGAGGAACTCCGCTGTAATAAGCCGCTCTTCCTAGTAAATGCCCAGCAATAGGAGAGGTGATAAACACAAAGACAATCGCTAAAATTAACCGTGCACTAATATGGCCGGTGTCAATCCAAAAGTAGAGTAAGCAGCCCACTAATATAAACAGGACGCCTAAGGTAGCACTTTTGGAGGCAGCGTGACTTCTTGTATACGTATCAGGCAAGCGAATAAGCCCAATCATGGTCACAACTGTCAGAAGAGACCCTATTAGTACCAAAGCTCCTACAATGATTTCACTGATCACGTTCATATTCAATCACTTCTCCTTTCTCTAAAAACTTAGAAAAAGCAACGGTACCTACAAAGGCTATGATGCCTAGCAGTAAAATGACTTCGAAAAAAGCCTGCGTTCGAAAAATAATCGAGATGATGGCCGTGATGGCAATGATGTTAATTCCAATAGCATCAAGGGCCATTGCTCGATCAGCAGTTGACGGACCTTTTACCACTCGATAAACAAATCCAATAGTTGAAGCAGAAATGAGAATGAGCGAAACGTTTAAAAAAATATCGAGCATTTAACGACTCACCTCCATAATGGCTTTTTCGAATGTTTGCTGAATATCTGTAATAATGTCATCAATATCGTCTGTATTGATTGCATGAATATAGATAGTAGAATTATCATCTGACACATCCATCACCAGTGTGCCTGGCGTTAGCGTAATTAAAAGAGAAAGAATGGTAATTTCCCATTCACTCTCCAGACGGGTTGGCATTGCAAAGATGGCTGGCTGAATATTTAATTTAGGGCGCAATACGTCCTTAGTCACTGCAATATTGGCTTTGAATAATTCTCGTATGAAAATAAACAGCAGTTTAATGATCGCATACACTTTATGCAAGTAAAAACGCCTGTGAAAAAAACGGCGGAAAACAAACAGCAGTACCGCTCCCCAGAAAAAACCTATAATAAAGGAAGGGAGTGTCCAAATCCCTCTCAAAAACATCCATGTGAATGCAATGATTACGTTTAATAATAGTTGAAATGACATGCAGATCTACTCCTTTAACACCGATTGGATATAAATTGAAGGATCCATAAGCGTTTGAGCGGCTGTTGACACATAAGGAATAACAGCTTCTGCACCTAGTCCTAAAAAGACAGAAACAGCAAGTAAGATAGCGGATGGGTATAGAATACCTTTAAGGGATACTTTTCCATGCTCAGAAGAAAGCTTAGGTTCACCCCAGAAGCAGCTCATGAAAATCTTAATGGCAGAATATAAAACAAGCAGGCTTGAAACTAGTAAAACTCCTACAAACGTGTAGCTCTCTGATTCTAAGCCGCCCTGAACTAAAAGGAATTTGCCAATAAAGCCGCTTAGGGGAGGAATTCCTGCCAACGAAATAGTAGCGATAAAAAACATCCAGCCAAGCAGCGGATAGTCTTTAATTAACCCACCCATTTTCTTTAATTTTGTTGTTCCAGTTATTCGAATGATGCTTCCAGCAAGAAGGAATAGAGCTGCTTTAATAATCATGTCGTGAATTAAATAATAAATAGCTCCTTCAAAACCTGCGTTTGTTGTCAAGGTCACTCCGTAGACTATGACTCCGACAGCAATAATAATGTTATAAATTAAGATTTTATTTACATCAGAATAAGCAATGGCGCCTACTGCACCAACAACGATAGTCAAAAGCGCAACGTAGCCGATAATTTGATGAGTAAATTCAGGATGATGGTAAAACAGTAAAGTGAAAGTCCTGAAAATCGAATAAACGCCTACTTTTGTGAGCAAAGCACCAAACAACCCGATAATAACGGGTGGAGGCGCACTATATGAACCTGGAAGCCAGAAATACATTGGAAATAAAGCTGCTTTTAAGGCAAAGACGATAAATAAAAGCATGCCAATGGTTGTTAAAATTCCCGGCTGGTTCGCCTCAGCAATTCGCTGTGAAAGGTCCGCCATGTTGAGAGTTCCTGTTACGGCATATAAATAAGCAACGGCAATGACAAACAAAGCGGATGAAATGACGTTGACTAAAATATACTTAAGTGACTCTCGAAGCTGTGCTTTTGTACCGCCAATTACAATAAGAGCGTACGAAGACATAAGCATGACTTCAAAAAAGACAAATAAGTTAAAGATATCACCTGTTAAAAAGGCACCGAATACGCCTACTAATAAAAATTGTACAAATGAATAAAAGTAAAAGCGTTCACGCTTTTCCCCAATCGTTTGAAAGGCAAAAAGAACGCAGCATAGTGTTACCACACTAGCAGTAAGTACGAGAAGGGACGCGAACATGTCCGCTACTAGAATAATTCCAAAAGGAGGTTTCCAGTTCCCAAGCTCGTGAGTTAAAACACCTTTTGATTGAACCAGTTGTACTAAATAGGAAGCAAAAGCAGTGGTGGTGATTAATGATAAAACACTGATTATCCTTTGAAGTTTAATATTGTCTTTGAAAAAAATGAGCACAACACCTACAACAAACGGGATAAGCAGTGGGATGATTACAAAATTACTCGTCATGTTCATTTCCCCTTAACTTGTCCATATCGTCTGTTCCGAGTTCTTGATAAGCCCTGTAAGCTAGTACAAGGAAAAAAGAAGTGACGCCAAAGCTTATGACAATGGCAGTTAAAATTAGGGCTTGAGGTAAAGGATCTGTATAAGAAGAAGCCTTTTCTCCCAGAAGGGGAACACTCCCCCCTTTTAATCCGCCCATCGTTAAAATCAACAGGTGAACGCCGTGGCTTAATAAACCTGTTCCAATAATAATTCGCAGTAAACTGCGGGATAACATGAGATATACAGCGGCAGTGAATAGAATCCCTGCCACTATGGACATTAATATTTCCACTATTCACTCTCTCCAATCGTTTGAATAATGGTCATCGTAACACCAACTACTACTAGATATACACCTAAATCAAACAGTACAACGGTAGCTAAAGATGTTTTCCCGAGAAGGGGAAGGTTAAAGTAGTTATATGTATGAGTTAGAAATGGAACTTTGAAAATAAATGACCCAAGCCCCGTTAAAATAGCTAGCAGCAGTCCGGAAGCCGCGACCTTCTTATAATCAAATGGGATGACTTTGGATACGGTTTTTATATCGAAAGCCAGCAGTAGTAATACAAGGGCTGCTGAGGTAGTAAGTCCCCCAACAAACCCTCCCCCCGGTGTATAATGACCTGCAAAGAAAAGATGAATGGCAAAAATGATAATAATAAACGTGACTACTTTCGTTGTGGTTTGTAGTATCAAATCATTTTTTTTCACTCTTCTTCCTCCTTTGTTAACCGAAGACGAATCATGCCATAGATAGCAAGAGCTGCTATACAAAGTACGGTAATTTCAAATAATGTATCAAATCCGCGGAAGTCAACAAGAATTACGTTCACCATGTTTTCGCCGCCTGCTTTTTCATAGCTGTTTTCAATAAAGTAATGTGAAATCGATTCAAATAGTTTCGTACTGTTTGCTGATATGCCAAGCAGTGTAACAGTCGTTCCTACAAGAAGAGCAACCAGTAAGTTTGGCAGCTGAAACTTCACCCTTACTTTTCGCTTCCGAAACTCCGGCAAGTAGTAGAAACATAGTAAAAACAGGGATACCGATACAGTTTCAATCACTAATTGAGTCAAAGCTAAGTCAGGAGCTCGGAATAATACGAAAAATAAAGAGAGCGTATACCCGACAACTCCGAGCGAAATAATGGCTGTGAGGCGTGATTTTGCCAATAAAGTTGTAATAGTAGCCGCAACCATTACGACTGCTAATATGGCTTCATAAACGCCTATAGAAGCAGTATCTTTTAAATCAATCGCAAAGGCATTCTGAGAAAAGAGCGTCACGAGAAGTAAAATGCCTATGAAAGTAAAAATGATTAAAAGATAGTCTCTAATAAATCCTGTCATTAATGTTTTCATGATACGTGTTGACCCTTTTTCTATCCCTTTAATTCCATAATTATAGCCGTTATTAAGCGTTAAAGAAGAAGGGAATCGTGTATAAATTTTTGACCACTTTTGAATCGTCATAAATAACAAAATACCAAATATGATGACCCCTAGCGTCATAAATAATTCTGGGGTAAAGCCATGCCAAAATTTAATATGCACTTGATATTCTTTACCTTCAGCTAGCAGGCTAGGTGCGATAGAGGCCATTGTTGGCTCAATAAGGGTTGATTCTAATAAATTAGGAGCAAAGCCAAAAATAACAACCAGTGATGCTAAAATAACAGGTGAAATAAGCATCCCTACTGGTGCTTCATGCGGCTTCTTTTCTAGTTTTTCGGGCTGGTATTTGCCTGTAAAGGTTTTAAAGACAAGAATCATACTATAGACGAAAGTGAAAATACTTCCTAACCAAGCGATGATAGGCAGCAAAATTCCCCACGTCTGCATACTATACATATCCATTTTTGTCACGTTTACCATGCCTGTAAAAAACATCTCTTTACTTAAGAATCCATTAAAAGGAGGAAGACCCGCCATTGAAAATCCCCCGATGATAGCAATGGTAAATGTCACAGGCATGAAGCTCATTAACCCGCCTAACTTTCTAATGTCACGCGTGCCTGTTTCATGATCGACAATGCCTACTACCATAAACAAGCTGCCTTTGAAGGTAGCGTGGTTAATCAAATGGAAAACCGCTGCAGTAAGAGCTACTAAGTAGATATTATCGTCTAAAAAATTATAGTGAATAGCTGCGCTACCTACTCCTATAAGTGACATAATCATCCCGAGCTGACTAATGGTTGAAAAAGCTAAAATCCCTTTCAAGTCTTGTTGCTTTACTGCTGAAAACGAGCCCCAAAACAGTGTAATTAGTCCTATAATTGAAATAGTAAAAAACCAAGTGGCGCTTATAGAGAAAACAGGGCTGAGTCTTGCTAAAAGATAAATTCCTGCTTTTACCATTGTGGCTGAATGAAGGTATGCACTCACTGGGGTTGGAGCTTCCATTGCATCTGGCAGCCAAATATGAAAAGGAAACTGAGCAGATTTTGTAAAGGCCCCTAATAAAATGAGGACTAGAGCTGGAATGAATAGATGACTTGATGTGACTACATCTACGTTTGAGATAATTTCGCGTATGCTGAAAGTACCTGTCATAACGTATAAAAGCACAATTCCTGCTAAAAGGGAAAGTCCTCCGAATACGGTAATGAGCATAGATTTTAAGGCTCCGTATTGAGATTTCTCTCGTTTGTACCAATAACCAATCAATAAAAAAGATGAAAGGCTTGTTAATTCCCAAAAGCTGTAAAGGCTCATTAGGTTGTCTGATAATACAACTCCTAGCATCGACCCCATAAAAAGAAGCAAATAGACATAAAACGAATGCAGTGCTTCTTTTGTCTTAGAAAGATAATAAATGGAGTAAAGAATAACAAGTGTCCCAATTCCGGTGATTAATAGAGAAAACAGAAGACCAAGTCCATCCACATAGGCATCAAAGTTAATGCCCAGACTAGGTATCCATTTCATTGAATGTAGATATGTTTCCCCCTTAGAAACACCACTGATATATTGTGTGAAATAAATGAACAACACAAGTGGAAGAGGTAAAACGAACCACCCTGTATGAATACGCTGGAATTTCCTATACAGAAGGGGGACAAAAAAGGCTAATAAAAAAGGCGATAAAATCACCAAGTGCAACCACGACAAAAGACAAACCTCCTTGTGATATTCAATTCTGTAACCGATTATATAATAATTTAATTATGCATGCATCCATGCTATTTCTTAGTATCAGCGGATTTTTCAAACCTTATTAAATAAATAGAAACTCGTCACAAAATCCATAAAAAAAACATAAAAAAATTTTTTTGGACGTATAAAAATCACTCGAAATTGTCACTCTAAGAGTGAGGTGATGGAAATGTATAGGAAACAAATAGCCATCAGTTTTCTCATTTTTACCGCATTATGTATGGGCGGATTTGTTCTGAATAATCACTTGGAAATGAAAGAAGAAAACAGGATGCTACTCACTTCTAAAAACCAAGCTGAAAATTCCATATCAATAGACTTTTCCCTTTTAA